>Ga0134125_10005983_pt1 | contig 13793 bp, 16 predicted proteins | sample KB31751_FD_96464 | JGI IMG/M metagenome (GOLD analysis project Ga0134125, IMG submission 96464) | Terrestrial soil microbial communities with excess Nitrogen fertilizer from Kellogg Biological Station, Michigan, USA - KB3-175-1 | ecosystem: Environmental > Terrestrial > Soil > Unclassified ... | reverse complement strand
TTTGCAAAACAGTTCCCGCCACCTGTGTACGCGCTGTTTCGACTAATGCCGGCTCGGTGCTCACCGACACGGTTTCTTGCGCGGAACCCAGCGAAAGAGGGATCGCCAGTTCAAAGGCCGCGCCCACAGTGAGATTGACGGAACGGCTCGCATCCGAAAATCCTTGCCTCTGTATCTTGATTTCATAGGGACCGACCTTCAGATAGGGAAAGCGGAATCTCCCCTGATTGTCTGTGGTGCTTGTGCTGATTAGACTCGTTTCAGTCTGGCGTGCTGTAACTGAAGCGCCGACAACAAGAGCCCCGGTTGGATCTGTCACCACGCCACTCACGCTGGCGGAATTAACTGTCTCTTGTGCGAACAATGGCACAGAAACGGCAAGACTGGCCAGGCTCAGAACAAGCAAGCGTGCAAAGCGGCCAACAATAAATGAATACATAAAGTTATCTCTCTCTCATCAAATTTTTTTGGGCATAGAACCAGTTGCCCAATTCCATGTTTCTGCGGACCACCCTGGCGTTTGCCGCTGCACAACCAGCAGAGCGCGACCTGAGCGATACGAGCGCAGCTATTCAATTCTTCTGTTTGTGAGGAAGCTGAGCGTGAAAGCTAGCTAGATGGAGAGAGTCGAAGGAGGACCACGATCTGTATGAGATGAAAAGCCGACAGCGGTAAAAACCTGTGATTCAAAAAGCGAGACCGCCTGAGATAGAAGTACAGGCGCGAAGCTCGCGGACGAGGTTGCTGGATTGGCCGAAGTCGATCTCGCCTGCGTACAGCAACTCATAGGACATTTCTCGTCCTGCTGAACAGAGGAAACGCCCGACATCCCTGAGTCGTCATCGCTGTGACGATGATGCGCCATCATGCCGCAATCATGTGCGTGCTCCATGCGATGGCACATCTGTGCTCCAGTTCCATGCATGCATGATTCGGCCAACGCTGGAGACACCATGCTCCAGCAGACCGCCAAAATCATCGAAATGGACAAAATACGACGCACCAGACCTGAAGTTTTAGCGCATGGACCGCGGGAAATGCAAGCAGGAAAAGATTAAATATCCTAAGACGAAAGTAACTTGTATCAAAGCGCCACCAAACATCTGGTGCAAACCAGAGGGTCTACCCTTCTGATCGGACCAACATGTCGTTTTAAAATGAAGCAGTTCCAAGAGGCCTCGATGATTGGGCGAACACGTAGATAAAAATGTAGCTGCCGTTTCCTCGGCGGAGGGTCCAGTATGATCCGCTGGATGGAAAGAGAGGAGAACGGCATGCGAGAAAGCCACGTGGTAGCACTGTCCAATCACCCACAGAGTTCCTCAGAGATCACGATCGGTATCGACCTCGGTGACCGCTGGAGCCGGTACTGCTTCTTGGACGGGAGGGGTAACGTCGTTGAGGAGGATCGGGTCCGCACAACCGAGGAAGCTCTCACGCTGCGATTCCGGCGAACAGCGGCGCGCATCGTGATAGAAGCCGGCACGCACTCGCCGTGGGTAAGTCGGCTGCTGGAGAGCCTGGGCCACCAGGTAATCGTGGCCAATGCCCGCAAGGTACGACTGATCTATGAAAGCGACCGCAAGAACGACAAACTGGACGCGCGCATGCTCGCGCGACTGGGCCGAGTTGACGTCAGCCTTCTCTGTCCCATCCGCCATCGCAGCGCCGAGGCGCAGGTGGACCTAGCGGTGGTGCGGAGCCGCAACGCCATCGTAACCGCACGTACGCAACTGGTGAACACAGTGCGCGCATGGTGAAAGCCATCGGCGGACGTTTGCCCAAGAGTACTACCGCGGCGTTTGCGCATCACGCCTTGCCGCAGATTCCAGAGGGATTGAAGCTCGCAGTAGCGCCGCTATTGAAGAGCATCGCCGTTCTCACCGAACAGATCCGCCGCTACGACGAGCAGATCGAGCGATTGGCCGAGAAAAAGTACCCGGAAACAAGATTGCTGCGCCAGGTGAAGGGTGTTGGGCCGCTGATCGCGCTCACGTACGTGCTGACCATCGAAGACCCTACCCGATTCCGGCGCAGTCGGGATGTGGGCAGCTTCTTGGGGCTGCGACCGAAGCAGTGCGATTCCGGCGACAGTGCTCCACAGCTGGGGATCACGAAAGGTGGGAACAACCATCTTCGCTGGCTGCTAGTGCAGGCCGCCCACTACACGCTGAGCCGGCTGGCGCCGGATAGCCGACTGCGACGATGGGGTCTGGAACTGGCGGTGCGCGGCGGCAAGAATGCGAAAAAGCGCGCTGTGGTGGCGGTCGCACGGAAGTTGGCTGTGCTTTTGCATCGGCTCTGGGTGACGGGCGAGGTTTACGAACCGCTGTACGGGATTGAACGGCAGCCGGCCTGAACGATCAACGGATTTATCAGCTGAAGCCGCGTTCGGGTGACTGCGGAAAATCGTCAGGTCTGGCGAGACGAAGTGGGCAGTAGGTCACGTCAAGATCGTCCTGTAGATGGCAGCACCCGCCTGGAAGAGGAACCCTTACGTGCACCAGGGCAAGCAATGCCAGCCCAACGAGTGCGGATGGAAGCGGGGCACAGGAGCGGCGTCAGCACAATGTTCCACAGAAGGGGAGAACGGGATTCGCTGTGGGAATGACGCTCCTTCGGGAGCTTGGAAACCCGTACACAACGCGGTTTCCACATTCCCCCAGCGACGGCGGCTAGGAACAACATTGACTGGCAGCTACATGGAAGTCGATTTCGTACATGCGAGAACCTCACGGCTCAACAAACTTCAATACCATCAGTTTTTTGACCGACACTGATTCTGAAGAACTTATGAGATGGTGGGCCGGTTGGATCTACTGTTCGCGTCGACCATCATCTTCTACGACTCAGGATACTCACTACACACGTTGCGGCAGGCTAGCCGGCGATCGTGGCGGAAGCGCCAGCCAGTGCGGGTTCAAGTTTCTGTGCTATGAGGCGACGATGCTGGTGAACTGCCTGCGCCTGATGGGAAGAAAGCTGTTGGTTGCATTGGCGATAGAGGGCAAATTCGCTGGAGAAGGACTACAAACTCTCGATAATGCGTATTCCTGGGAGGACGATCAGAGTTCCTGAAGGAAAGCGATCACAGTTCCAGCGATGTCGATCCGGGGAATCGGAGCGCAGCGACGCTGGCGAGAAGATTGTCGAGGAAAGTGATCGGATCGGAATGGTCAAGAAGAATCAGCCAACAAAAACCAGCCGGGATGGAGTGCAGAGGAAGGGGCGGCGTTTGAGCCCCTTCCTTTGCAGAGTCCTTTGATTCAACCCGAAGTCTGTTGGTAATCGTGTACGGTGCTTTGGCTGATGCGGACGCTGCGGGCGATCTGCCGCTGGCCCAGCTTCAGGTCGTAATAAAGACGCAGGACTTCTCGGGTCTTTCGCATGGACAATCTCTTTCCCGGCTCCTCCACCTCCTCTTCGGAGGCAAGGCTATCCGTGATGGAATGTTCAGCGCCGCCAAACTCCTTTCCACGCCGATTTCCTGAGCATCCCGATCACTGTTCCTGCCACTGCCGATCACTGATCGGCTTCCCGCAGGAAGGGTGATCGCTTTCGCCCAGGAATGGTAATCGGAATCAGACAGGAACGGTGATCGCAATCAGGCAGGAATGCTGATCGGAATCGTCAGGAATACGCACGATAAAGACGATGACATGCTGACTTCCCAAGGAACTGGTCGAAAAGAACGGCATCGGCAAATCCGCAGACATCGTCTGGAAAGCGCTCAATAGCGAGCACCAGCGCCTGTTCCCCACTCGGCACGATACACACCCGTGTTGGAGGTTCCGACCGACATCGAGGCGGAAGAAAATGCCCGAGCAAACAACCTCATAGAAGAAGCACTGAACGCTCACTCCGTCCTGGTATTTGGGCAACGACCCGAAGAAGTGCGTAGCGCACGACGGCGGCCGCGGGTAGCCGAAGCCTACGGTGGTGGCATTCACGGGAATCAGCCGATAAGCGACGAATGTGACCGCCGCAACACCGGTCAACGAGATGACAACACGCACCGGATGTGGTCGAAGCAACCTCGTTTTCCTCCCTCCGATATTCTAGGTCATAGGTCACAAGCAGGAGGTTTATCTCATCCATCGACCGGCCAACCCATGAGCGTCCGGCAACTTTCAGTCAAAACCAATCACGGCAATTCTGTACACCAGCAGAACGGGCACGGTCGCTAGCGTGATCCAGGCGGACAGCTTATAGCGTCGGAAGAAGTAGCAGGTCACGCCCGCCCAGCACGAGCAAGCCGCGATCAAAGCGCCGCCGACATAGAGCGCAGCCACTCCGGTCGAGAAGTTCGCGCCATGGACGTGCCTGAGCCGGAAGAACTCACCTAGAGTCCTGACGACGACAAGAAATTCAATCGTGATTCCAATCTGAGCCCAACGTTCTTTAGTCACGCGGAAAATTGTAACTTTGGGGCAGCGCGTGACGCTAAACCTCTGCATCAGAAGCTGACCGCGGTTCTATCCTGTCTCTTGCCGCCAAGCGAATACTAAAAAGCAAAGACCCACGGCGTTTAGCCTTGGGTCATTTTGCTCCTCATATATCTTGCCGACCAGGGGACCACTTGGACGACGTGGGGCCACCCCGGCAATAAAGCTAGAGGGCAGGGTTGTACTCTCGAAACTGCGTGAGCGCGACCCGCTCTACTGCTACCGGCCAGCCCGGCGCGACTTTAAGCAACCGGTGCAGAGCACACTGTCACTTCCCTCCCCCCAGGTCGAACATTTTCGACGGCGGATCACCAAACGGCAGGTTTAGTGAGCCCTCGCTAGCGCTGATTCCTTCGCCACGTGAAAAATGCGAGCAGCAAACTACCGAACGTCAGTGGTACCGACGCAGTTTGGACGCTGAAGAGCGCCGCGCCAACAAACCAGACCAAAACCAACCATTCGATTCGCACATAGGCCTCCAGTCGGTCACTGAAATCGGCAAACCATTCAGAGACGTTCCCGTGACGCGCAGAGAACAGAAGGCGAGCCAAGAAGACTTCGCCGATCGATCGGGACATAATCCGCCAACTCCCACTCGCGGCTGATCGTCTCGATCTCCGTTGGGTCAACTGGATCCAGCTTGCGCTATCATCCTTTGTCTCCAAGACGAATAAAGCTTGTGGAACGTCGATATCCCGGCCCTCAGGAAAGCCGATGTTCTCCTGCTTGACAGTCTTGAAACCAATCTTTTCAAAAAGTGAGACCCAAGCCATCGCCGACCGATAATGACAAGGCATGTGCACGTCGGAGAAGCCGGCCAGCAGTTATACAGCGACGAAGTCCAGGATCGCCTGAGAATCAAAGGCTGGCGTGAGCAATATAGAGGTTCCGTGGTGCTCCAGCTTTTCCATTGACCGATCAGGCCGAATGGATCACTCTTGGGCGGCGCATCGACGACCAACGCGTCTTCCACCACGACCAGCCTGCCACCTGTCTCGATGCGCTTTCGCAAAGCACGAAGCGTGTGTGCTGCCCAATACTCGTCAGAGTGATGGAGTACGTAGAACATGAACGCTGTATCGAATCGGCCTTGGCCTTCGAGCCAACGGGGTAACTGACCCACTCGCGCCACTCGCTCGAGAAGTCGGCTTCGTCGACACCAACCATGTCAATAACGGATGTCTGTTGGCTGAGTGCAGCGGTTATGCAGCCGCGACCGCAACCAACATCAAGACACCGAAGAATGGTGGGAAACGAATGGCCGGGGCGCCTGGGGTGCGGTAGAAGTACTCAGGGCAGCGCAAACGCGCGGAGCACACGTCGAGTCGCAGCAGCAACGTCCAGGAATTCGATTCCATAAACGAAATCATCATAAGCTCGAACAACTCCCCGCAAATTCAGCTGCCGGTCAGAATGCGGGAGTGTGAACTGCATTTCTATGGTTTGATCGATTTCGAGATTTGCAGGAATCAACGCTCCGATACCCTCGCCGCTGATATTGCGAGCGTATCCGGCAATGAGCACCTGCTCGCCGCGGATGTCGTACCTGATCTTTAACTCAAAATTGGTCTTCAGGCGTGGTGAGCGACGAAGGTTGCGCTTCCACTCGTCTGTGGTCAATATGGGGGTTCGGATTTGAAGCGTAATCATGCGGCTATCCTCTTCGTTGCAAGCGTAAAACTGCTGCTGAAGACTGCGAAGCGGCCTGAACGCTTTTTCTCAAAGCGCCTCTGCTGCTTTTGACACGAAGAATCACTCACCCTTGCCGGTTCCCGTGCCCCACATAATATTGCTGCCGGAATTGCTGCTTGTTCCCCACATGATGTTGTTGCCCCAAATGGCAGAAAAGCCTGACGAATTGGTGGTGCCCCACATGATATTTGCGCCAGCCAGACCGCTTGTGCCCCACATAATGTTGGTTCCCGAACTTGTGGTCGTCCCCCACATGATGTTCGAGGCAAGGAACGCACCCGGGCCGTAGACGGCAGGAGCTGACCATACCGAGGAGCTACCCCAAATTGTCGATGAGTCACGAGCCAGGAACACATCACCTGTACTCGCGTCATACATTGCTGTGGGCGACATAGCTGTGCCTGCGGCGATGTCGGTTGCTGACAGAGCCGCGGCCAAATCCATGTATCCTGCCCCTACCGTAAAGATGTCGTAGTAACTGGTATAAGTGATTCCGGTTGCAGGGTCGTACACGCTGCTGCTTCTCGGAAACGTCTTGCTGGAGCTCTTCATCAGACGCGCTTTTACCTGGTCTGGAGTCAGGCCGGGATGTGCCTGCAGGAGGTCAGCCACTGCGCCGCTTACAACCCCGGTCGCCATACTGGTGCCGCTCAGTGTGAAATACGCCGTGGATGGGCGGGAGCTACCGCCCGCCACGTAGTAACTCCATGGCACCAGATTTGAGGTTTCCGTGGAGTACAGTGCGGTATTGCTGGTCTCAGTGGAGATAAGAAGATTGCCGGGAGCAACAATGTCTGGCTTCACAACATGGTCGAGAAGAGTCGGTCCTTTTGAACTGTAGCTCGCGATGAGGTCGTCGCTTCGCGTTGCCGTGTCCATCGTCTTCATCGCACCTACTGTGAGGACATATGGATCATTTCCCGGCGACGTCACAGTCGCATATCCATCAGTACCCTGATACCGGCCATTGTTTCCCGCGGCAACTACGACGACGATTCCGTTCCGCCACGCCTTTTCCACCGCCCGACAAAGTGGATCGAGCTTATAGCTTTCATAGACCCCTCGCCCGAGAGACAGATTGATAACGCGTATGTTGTAAGCGGATTTCAAAGAGATGGCTTTGTTGATGGCGTTGATGACGGTGCTGTCGGTCGCCGTACCATTCTGATCCAGCACTCGCAAATTGACGATTTTGGCCCCTGGTGCAATGCCCTTGAAAGTTTTCGTATACAGGAGACCGGTCGAGCTCGCGCCATTGCCGGCAATCAAGCCCGCGATGTGGGTGCCGTGGCCGTACTGGTCCGCGGCGCTGGAAGAACCTGGGACAAAAGACTGGTTGTAAACAACGCGTGACAGCGGCAGCAGGCCGGGGGAGTTCAAGTCGGGATGGCTGTTCACTCCACTATCGATCAGCGCCACTCCAATTCCAGATCCCGTGTAGTGCGATTGCCAGGCCGCGGAAGCGTTGATCGCCACAGCAGCATCATTGGAAAGTGTCCCAAGCGCACGGTCAGCACTGATGTAGGCGACGCTGGGATTATTCGAAAGACTCACGATTCCATTCCCATCAAGGGCGGCCACCACACCGTTGATCAGCGGCAGATCGCCAAGAATCGTGCCGCCGAGGTTGACGACGGAATTCACCAGACAGTCAACAAGTCCGAGAAGCCCTCCGCAGGATGCTTGCGCCGAAGAGTTGAACTGTACGATGACAGGAGTCTTCGTGGATGACGTATACCCCCGTAAATCGGGGGAAATCTTCGAATCGTCCGCAAACGCCGGCATTGAGCAGGTTGCGAGTACTACTGCGACAACGGCGAAAATCAATCCACGTTTCATGACAAAGCCCCCCCCGGTACACCTCTTGCTTCGGAATTTACAAATGCACGCAGCGGGCCGATGGGCTCTAATATGCAAATAGCTGAAACGCAAGGGTGGTAATGGAGAATCGCTTGTGACAGATCTGTGACATCACAGTCCGATTGTGACTTAAGTGTCACAGGCAGCAGTTACTAAAGTTCTCTACTTTCAAGTGCCTCGGCATACGAGAATAACGCACCACAAACACTTTCGGTGACTATGAGCCACGAATCGCGGATGCCCGCAAGTCCGATAAGAGTACAAGTATTCGTCGCCTTCGTATGCGCGCTTGGGATGGCGTGCATTGCAGGCGGGATGATCCCGTGGCGCCACACGGACTTGGCGCAGTTCGTGTGTTACCTGGTCCTGACGGCAGTTGCTTCTGGACTAAAGGTTGTCATTCCTGGCTTTGAAGCGACCTTGTCTGTTGGCTTCATCTTGTTTATTGTCGGCATCGGGAGCATGTCGCTCTCCGAGACGCTTGCTCTGGGTATCGCGGCGGCGTTGGTGCAGTGCTTCTGGAAATCGAACCAAAGATTCTCGCCAGTTCGTTTCCTGTTCAATCTGTCTCAGGTATCCATTGCGCTTACGACCGCATATGGCGCCAACGTTTACCTGGAAAGTCATATTTTGAACGGCAGAGCACTCATCGCGCTTCTGTTGTCTTCAGCGGTTTACTTTTTTCTGAACAGCCTTCCTGTTGCCATCGTCGTTTCCTCGTCGGAGCGGACCTCGCTAGTTCCGAAATGGCGTGACACATTTGGCTGGACATTCCCGTTTTACCTCGTCGGGGCCGCCATTGCCGGGTTAATCCAGTTCCTGAACCGCCACGCTGGATGGGAAATCACTGTCGTGATGATACCGGCACTTTATCTGATTTACCGCTCCTACAGCATATATATCGGTCGAATGGCGGATATGAAGTCGCATCTTGACGAAATGGCGGCCTTGCATCTGCGGACCATCGAGGCCCTCGCGCTCGCCATTGACGCGAAGGACCACACTACGGGTGATCACGTGCAGCGGGTGCGAATCTATGCTTTGGAATTGGCTAAGGACCTGAACCTTTCCAAACCTGAGACTGAGGCGCTTCGCGCGGCCGCCGTGCTGCATGACATTGGCAAACTGGCCGTACCGGAGCACATCATCTCCAAGCCAGGAAAGCTTACGCCCGAGGAATTCGAAAAGATGAAAATCCATCCCATCGTTGGTGCGGAGATCCTCAATCAAGTCGAGTTCCCGTATCCGGTGGTCCCGATAGTTCGGTCCCATCACGAGCGTTGGGACGGAACCGGCTATCCTGACGGTCTCCGCGCAGAAGAGATTCCCATCGGGGCGCGTATTCTTTCCGCAGTTGATTGCCTGGATGCCCTGGCCTCAGACCGCCAATATCGACGCGCCCTGCCATTGAAAGAAGCGATGGCACGCGTGGAGCAGGAGTCAGGGAAAACGTTTGATCCCCGGGTGGTATCTGCCCTCAAGGCACGATATCTCGAACTGGAGAAAATGGCGCGGTCGGAGCAGATCATGGAGAAGCCACAACTCTCAGTGAACATCAAAGTCGCGCCTCTGGCGGCTCCAGCTGCGGGATATGCGGAATCCGCGACCGACTCTCCCGGCAGCAACTCACAGCAGACCGCTGGCGTACCTGTCAGGGGAAGGTTGTTTGAAGACGAGGCGGCGATCGAAAGGTCTTGCAACGGTGTGCCAGCTGCAGCGATGCGTTTGCGTCGGCACATCACATTCGACGCAATTGCGATTTTTCGGATATACGGTCACAAACTGGTACCGGACTTCGCCTTTGGGGAAGACTGCGACAAATTGATGAAGCTCAATCTTCAGAGCGGAGAAGGCTTGCTCGGTTGGGTAAGCCAGACTCGCCGTCCTTTGAAGAATGGCAATCCTGCGGTAGACATTTCCGAAAACACCAGCCTGCGCTCAGCAATGGTCATTCCGCTTCAACACGAGAATGACATCGTTGGCCTGCTTGCGCTGTACAGCATTCTACCTGATGGATTTACCACTGAAGACATGCGTTGCCTGGAGTGCTTTCATCAGGACATTATTGTCATGCTTGAACCACGCCTGAGCACGGCCGCCACTCCAACGGATTCCCGCACCCTAAAACCCGAAAGGCCCGTCAAAGGGGCAGGCACTCAGATCATCTGCGAAGTATCGTAATCAGAGGCACCGCTAAGGAAAGCGCTGACTTGCGCCACGTCTGTGCACCCACATGGAGGCTTGGGTTTATCACGAGAATTGAAACGCTTTATGCTTGTCCTTCTCGGCGCCTGAATTTCAGCTGTGGATACGCCTTCGCAGCGGCCACAAAATGCCGCCCGCACAGCGCGGCGCGTCTTTCGAGTCTGGCGCGGGACGCGATAGTGACCACGCGAAAGGTTGGCCGGCTACAGCTATGGCATTTCCCCAGTTCTTCTGCGACCCTGTCTGACGCGGCCCAAAGCGCGGAACAGTCTGTAATCTTCTCTCCGGCGTGCAGACTCAGGGGAATCGACGTCGATTCCTGGGACTGCTGGCGGGGCTGGCTGGAGTTATCCTCGTGCGTTCCTTGCATGTCGGCCAAGACCTCGTTCTGTAAACGAGATTACCGCACAACGCCATAACCGCACGTTAAGGAAAGATGATTTGAATAACCTTGGTAACTGCCGGCGGAAAGCAACCATTCTGATTCTTAACGTATCTTAATGCGAAGGGCTTCTCCCCAAAGCTGAAGGCCGAGGGATCCATTTGGATGGCGCAAAACAGGCGCTAGAACCTTCAAATTCTCGCCTGACCGTTGGTGAATACATTGCGGATATTCTGCTGGATACCCGTTCCGGCGCAATCATGTGCCATTGGATCGTTCAAAAAGTCGGCTCTCCCGAAATCGTCGTTTGGGGGCAGGAATATACCTTCGATCGGGCCAAATCCGCCGCCCTGTCCTGCCTTGAGGAGCTGAATCGCAAACAGAAGAACGCCTGAAGTTCCTTTTATGTCATGACAGGACGCATAGGGGATAGCTGCGTATGCGCTGGAGGCGTAGGAAGAACGAGAGAATTGAGCAGAGGAACGGGCGCAAAGCGATGACCGAAGCTTAGATACATCAAGGACGAAACGGTTACTCGTTCGTGCTCAGGGCCAAATGCAGCCTGTGCACTGCCTCCTGCAGAGCGCGCATGCCCAGGTGCTCGGATAATTTAAGCGACGGCTCCGAGGCAAGTTGGACGGACATTCTTGTGACCAGCCGAATTCGCTCCTCCGTCAGGAGAACATCGAGACCACGCTCATCACGATCGAGCCATCGCTCCACCTGCCAACCGGTGCTTCTTACTCGGTCAATTGCAGAACGAAACTCGGTCAATACACGCCGATCTACCATTCCAAACTTCAGCAAGTCTTCCATCCTCTTCAGTTCCGCCGTGATCCGGGAGATCTGGCCTGACACCTGTTGCTTGAATGCATTGTCAGCCTCCCCGACGTCGCTGTTCAGCGTGCTGAAGTGACTGTGCCCGACTGTTCGTCCGTGGCTCATTGTTCACCTCCCAACATCCTGCATGAGTCGGCAATCACTTGTCGTGTTCGCTCATCGATAGATGTGAATTCAATGCTGTAATAGAATCGTTCTACACTTTTGATCCGGCCGCGCAGGGCGACCCTGGCCTTTGCTCCTGGTAGTTGCAGGGCCATTTCGACCGCGTCCCCAGGCGCCAGGCGCGCCGGCACAAATACGCAAATACCACCTTCGCAGAGATTGCGTCCATAGGCGGGCATCAGCTTGTTAATGCCTCGTGCGAACGCGGAAACCATCATGTGCAAGTTGATTTTGTATCGCCTTAAGCGGCGCATGTCCTGCGTTTCGCAAACCGGCGTTGATGAAACTATATCGTTTAGCTCCATGAAACGTCTGACTTCCACTTCTGGCCCGAATGCTCGAGATTGGTACGTGCTGTCCGGCCTCAGGAACAGGTCCGGACAGCTAAAGAGATTTACACTTTGGCTCGCATGACTGCTGAAGCAGCATTCGAGTCCGTCGATGCGACTGCCGCTTTGCCAATGGCAAGCAGCCGCCGGTAGGAAAGAAAGATTCCCAACATGAGCGGCATAACTGCAACGGGTACTTGCCACCCAATCCGGGTCGATACCGTCAGTACCAGTCCGGCTATACCTGCGCTTGCCAAAAAGTATGGGAACGATAGCTGGAAGATGCCCCGCCAGGTTTGCAGCGCGTTGATCGCTTCTGACAGGGAGATGACGATCGCAACTGGAACGCTGTTCACCAGGAAGAATACTGCCCCCGCCGCCGCTAACCGCAGTGGCGCCCCGGAAACGGCGGACGACAGCCACGTGGACTCGAAGACCAGTCTCGTTGCGGCCACCGCAAGCGCCATGTTGCTGAAGTTGAAGAGTGCCTGAGTCGCGTTGAACTTCTTTGGACGGCTCGGAATGCACTGCACAACTGTCGAGAGGCATCCGATCGCCAAAGCCTCCAGGGAACTCATTTCTGCCGCCGCCACGAGGATGAAAGGCAGATTGACTGACATGCTGCCCGTCAGTCCGGGCAGTTTCAGCCTGAGCCGTGCCGCAATGCACGCCACAACCAGGAAAACGACGAACCGGAGGACATAGATAGAATGCGCGCTGAGTATCGCATCCCCGAGAACGCAAAGCCCGGAGATGACGATCAAGGCAATGAAAACGCGTGCTGATGTCGATCTCGGCATGTCAGTTCTCTCCATCCTCACCGTCGCTCAGCGCATTGACTGAAGTTGAGCCCCATACGATTGAGCTTCCCCAGATGATGGTATTGCCCGTAACTGAGGTATCCCCCCAGACAATGGAATTTCCCCAGATGATCGAGTCACTCAAAAGAGCATTGCTACCCCAGACAATGGAATTTCCCCAGATGATCGAGCTACCCCAGGTAATGCTGCTTCCTGAGGTCACGGAAATACCGTTGCTGAGAGTGCCTTGCTTGGTCGATGGGTTAAAAACGGCCGTGGGCGAAGTGGCTCCGCCGGACGCAATGTCAGAACTTTGGAGCGCAGCATCTACATCGAGATAGCCGGCGCCAATTGTGAACATATCGTATTGTGAAAGATAACCGGTACCGCGAACGTCATAAGCCCAGCTGTTCTGCGGATAACCCTTCCACGCAGTTTTCATTAACCGGGCTTTCACGGTGTCTGGCGTCAGGGTTGGATCCTTCTGCAACATCAAGGCGACGGCTCCCGCTACGACCGGCGTTGCCATGCTGGTCCCGCTCATCCGGGTGTATTTTCCGCTGGAGCCTGCAATGCAGGTTTTCAGACCGAGGAGATTCAAAATGCAGGTTGTAATGGGCTGAACGTTGAGGTTTGACAGACTGCCGAGAGCACTGCCGGGTGCTTCGAGAGAAACAATGCGATTACCCGGGGCGACTAGATCAGGCTTCACGACGTGATCAAGCAGCGTGGGGCCTTTGGAACTATAGCTCGCTACATAGTCATCCAGGCGAGTCGGAGTACCGTTGGTCTTCGTAGCCCCGACTGTGATGATCTGGGCGTCGTTCCCCGGCACTTGGATTGTTGCATAACCCTGAGTACCAAGGCTGTTGTCGCGGCCTGAATTGCCGGCTGCCGCTACGACAACGATCCCCGCTTTCCATGCAGCCTCCACCGCCTGGCAAAGTGGGTCCAACGATGACGATTCGAACACATTCCGTCCAAGCGAGAGATTGATGATACGAATGTTGTAGCTGGGCTTAAGCTGAATCGCCCGTTGGATGGCCGCGATTACCTGGCTGTCGGTACCTGCCCC
>Ga0134125_10005981_pt1 | contig 13796 bp, 11 predicted proteins | sample KB31751_FD_96464 | JGI IMG/M metagenome (GOLD analysis project Ga0134125, IMG submission 96464) | Terrestrial soil microbial communities with excess Nitrogen fertilizer from Kellogg Biological Station, Michigan, USA - KB3-175-1 | ecosystem: Environmental > Terrestrial > Soil > Unclassified ... | reverse complement strand
TGTGGTGCGCCCACACGAAGAAACTCAGGATCGCGATCGACATCAGAGCGATCGTCATGCCGGAATAGCCAAAGATCGGCCGGCGCGCGTAACAGGGAATGAGTTCACTGACAACCCCCATCGCCGGAAGGATCATGATGTACACCGCGGGATGGGAGTAGAACCAGAACATGTGCTGCCACAGTAGCGGGTCGCCGCCGTGTCGCGGGTCGAACAGCCCGATGCCGATGAAACGCTCGACAGCGAGCAAGAACGTGTCCATTGCAAGGACGGGAGTTGCGGTCAGCATCACGATGCTGACTGCGTAGATGCCCCAAACGAACAGCGGCAGACGCATCCATGTCATCCCCGGAGCGCGCATCCGGTGGATCGTCACGACGAAATTGAGAGCGGTCATGATCGACGAAAAGCCGTTGATGAAAACCGCCATGGCCGCCGCGAACACATAGCCATCGGCGTAGACCGTGGACAGAGGGGTGTAGAAGGTCCAGCCCGTGTCAGCGCCTCCCATGACGAGCGCGAATAACACGACGAGGCCCGAGAGATTGAACACGTACCAGCTGAGAAGGTTGATTCGCGGGAAGGCGAGGTCGCGGGCTCCGATCATCATCGGAATGAAGAAATTGCCGAACGTCGTTGGAATGGAGGGAATGAGGAAGAACCACACCATGATGATGCCGTGCATGGTGAACATGCGGTTGTATACCGCCGGCTGCAACAATCCTTCCGGCGTCGCCAGATTCAGCCGCATCAACGTCGCGGCGGCCCCGCCAACGAAGAAGAAGAACGTCACGGAGGCCATAAAGAGAAGCGCGATGCGCTTGTGATCGCGCGTCAGCAGCCACGAGGTAATCGTCATTTCCGAAGTGAGATAGCTGGGCTCAGTCGCCGCTCTGGGCTCGATCGCCGGGCCGCCCTCGAACGTGGTGGTGCTCATCGAACGGACTCCTGCTTACGGCCGAGAGATTTGATGTATGCAGTCAGTTTCAGCACCTCGTCCTCGCCGAGTTGCCCGGCAAAATCGGGCATGAGGGGCGCATATCCGGCAACAGTGAAACTGCGCGGGTTGAGAATGCAGTCTCGGATGTACGCCTCGTCGGCAAGGCGGACCGAGCCGTCCTGCAAGTGCACCAGCGTGCCGAACAGCCCAACGAGCGAGGGAGCATGAACCGTGCTGTTGCCGTTATGGCAGCCGCTGCACCCGTGGGCACGGAACAGCTCAGCTCCTTGTTCGGCCAGCGATTCATGCACACCCTGAGAGGTGAGCCAGCGCGCATAGTCAGGCGCATTCATCACGACGATCTTGCCCTGCATGGTCGCGTGCTGAAGCCCGCAATATTGGGTGCACTCCAGCCTGAAAGTGCCGGTTTTATTGGCCTTGAACCAAATCGTTTCCAGTGTACCAGGAACGACGTCGTGCTTGATCCGAAAGGCCGGAACGAAGAAGCTGTGAATGACGTCCTCAGACGCCATCACAACCTTGATCGTTTTGTCGACGGGAACGTGCACCGCATTGATCTCGCGTTGCCCACCCGCATGCTCGACTTTCCACATCCATTGCTTGCCGACGACGTAGACCTCCTCATCCGCAGGTGGCGGCTGGTATAGCCAGGCATACACCTGCGCACCCCAGACAAAGATGATGAGGAAGAGCCCGAGCGTGGCGGTGGTCCAGGCAATTTCGAAGTGCCAGGTCTTTTCGACCCGGTTCGAACGTGAGACGGTACTGACGCTTCGGTAGCGAACGCAGAACGTCAGCATCATGGCCACGACGGTCGCGATGATCACGCCACTGAGAGCGAGCTCGGCGATGTAGAGGTTGTTGACGACCACTCCATTGACGGCGGCTGTATCAGGCCAGAACGGGATCCAATGGTGCATGACGTCACTCGAAACGCCGTCGCCGGATCGCGACGAATATTGCGATGGCAGCAAGGCCGGCGCCGATCTCGGCAACGCCGAACGCCGCGGTAACCGGAACTGTCCATCGTCCGAGCGGCGCGCCCTGGATGTGACAGAGCAGCAAGAGGCGCGTCAGCGGACCTTGGGACTTGTCCTGCTCTGCGTCGGCAAACGCAGCGGTCAGGTCCGACGGCGAGACAACGAAGCCCTCTACATAACGGCTGATCACGCCGTCCGGCGAGGCGACAACGAAGCCGGTGGGATGGATGTAGGCATCGAGCAAGGAGTCGTAGCGGTACGGAAATCCCACGACGTCGGCAATCCTGCGCACCGCTGCAGGCGCTCCGGTCAAAAAATGCAAGCCAGCCTCAGCGTCGCTGCGATCCAGCAGTGCAGCGTATTTGGCCTCAGCTTCCGCTGCGTCCCCTGGCTTGTCGCGGGGATCGATACTGACGGCCACCAACTGATAGTCGCGACCGGGTTGAAGCGGCAGCCCCTTCAGCGTGTCTCCGACAAGACTGCGCAGGGTCACACCGCAAAGCGATGTGCAGCGCAGATATTCGAGAACGAGAATGACCGGTGACTTCGTGAAATACGCGCCGAGCGTAACGGCACGGCCATGTTCATCAACGAGTTTCGCGGTCAACGGCAATCGCGCGCCCGGATGGGGTTGAAATGACAGGCTCGCGATGTCGCTGGCCCCGGGTCCGGCAGGCTGCCGGGCGGTCGTCGTGACTGCGACAACGATCAAGGCGCCGCACAGCACGCAGGTGAAGGCCAGCGCGTAAGCGATCCGTCTCATTGTTGCGCCTTCGGAAAGCCGGCGATCCCTGTTCGCGCGAGCTTCTTCATCGCTTCCTCGATCGGGATGTGGGCGATGCCCTTCTGCTTGTCGACCCAATAATAGCCGTTCAGCCGCTTGTCCTCCTCCGTCCGGAGCCGGCGCAGATCGGCATCATTGCTGGTCTGAAGACGCGGTCCTGGCGGGTTGATGCGCAATGCCCGACTGACGTCGGTCAACGAGTTGGGATATGCAATGACGATTGCGAAGCACGAGATCACCAACAGCACCAATATGCCGACGTAGACAACGGCCACCGGCGTCCCGTCCCAGTCGGTCGGCTCGAATGCTGTCTTGGCATTCTTTGCTTGCTTTGCTTCAGCACCAGCGGTTGCAGGTCCCTCCACCGGGGTCTGCGGACGACTGAACAGATAAAGTCCGATGCCTACACTCAAGAACGCGCCGAGCATGAGCTTCCACCACGACGCGCGTCCGAATTTGCGAGTTGCATTTGAGACCCGGTCAGCCATGATCGGCCGTCCAGGCCGGCCTGCCCGCCGGGGTGACGCCGCGCGCGCGACCGAGAGCGAAAACGAATAGCAGCGTGATCGCGCCGCCGAGCGCGAGCAGAGCCGCCACATCGAGCCAGAATGGCGTGGGACTTTTGAATTCCGGCATGATCAGGAGCCAGGTATTGGCGACGCGGCTCACGAGCAGCAACGCGCACACCGTCGCAACGACGGCACGATTGTATTTGCTGGGCGTCCACAGCAGCACGAAGAATGGCACGACAAAGCCGAGCCCGGCGGAGACGTAGAGCGCCGGATGCCACGGCGAGTTGAGGCGCTTAAGGTACCAAGGTATCTCGGTTTTGAGGTTTTCCTCCCAGATGATCAGGAGTTGCATGAACTCGACATATGCCCAGAAGATGGTCGTGGCGAGCAAGATACGTGCAAGATCACTCATATGCTCGCGGCGTTGGCCGGCCGGCCGACCAAAGAGCGCGACCGCCAGCACGATGATCGCCATTCCCGTGTTGAACCAGCTAGCCGACTGGGTATAGGGAAATATCGCCGACCAAAACGTAGGCTCGAGTGAGAGGATCCAATCGATCGACGCGAAGCCTGCCGAGAGCGCAAGCGCGATGAGACCGACAGCACTGATCCACGACAATCCGGGACGTATTGGCTCACCTTCCTCTCGCGGTCCCCATAGTGCAAACGCCGCCAGCAGATTCCAAAGCACGACATAAGCCCCGTAGCGGATGAAGAAAGCTGTTGGATTGAGATAAAAGATGTTGGAAAGACCCGGCGGCGGGCGGGTCCACTCATACAGCGAATGCAATCCGACGAAGGCCACAATGCCTGCAAGGGTCGCAACCGGCATGGTTGCGATGGCCGCGTCGAGAACCGGCCGAGCCGTTCCCATCCAGCGGCCGCCACTGAGATCGTGCACCAACACAAGGGTGACTGCCGCAAGCGGCAGACCCAACCAGAAAACGTAGCTGCATAGCCAGGCGTGCAGGAAGGCCGTCCAATCGGCAAGCCAGGCAACGATGCAAGCGATGGCGGCGAGTATGCAGATCGCCGCAGCGCCGAGCATGAAGCGATTTTCATTCATTGCAGCGCGCTCCGCTTGTCGGCCGGCACATCGGACAGCGATGCGCTGGCGCTCGCCTGCAACGCGCGGATATACGCAACGATCGCCCACCGGTCGTTCGGGTCAACACGTTCTGCATAGGAATACATGGCGCCGTAGCCATGGGTGATCACGTCATAGAACAATTGATTGGGCGCTTTGCGGAGTGTGTCGCTGTAATAGGAAGGCGGGTGCGGAAAACCGCGCTGAACGATCATGCCGTTGCCGTCACCGCTCCTGCTATGGCATGGCGAGCAATAGATATCGAACCGCTGCCGACCGCGTTCGAGCAACGCCATGGTGACCGGTGGAGGCCCGGGGGGCTTCTGGGGCTCATCGCGCGCAATGGTGTGTGGGACCGGCTTGACCGGCCAATCGATCTTGGATCCGGCAGGCAGCTCATAGGGATTGAGCTTCGGTTGGTTGGCCATGTTGTCGCACGCTGCCAGCGCGAAGGACAGGGTCATTGCTGCGATACCCCGCTTCCACGTCACGCGGGCACCTCCTCGATGCGTTCGGCGCCGAGTTGTTCGAACAACGCGCGTATTGAAGCCGGATCGAAGCTCGGGTCGGTCGCTTCGATGCAAATCACAAACCGATCGCGGGAGGCACGCTCGAATGCCTTGGCCGCGAAGATCGGATGATAGAGCCTGGGCAGCCGGGAGGCCGCCAACATTCCGAAGAAGCCGGCAGCGACGGCCGCCAGCAGCATGAATTCGAAGGTTGAGACCGCAAATGCCGGCCAGCTGTTGTACGGGCGACCGCCGACATTGAGCGGATAGCTTAAGGCTTCGTCCCAATACTGGATCCAATAGGCGAAGGCTGCGCCCACCACCGCACCGGCGAACATCAGGAGCGGCAGAAACACTTTCGTCCCCGGACGAATGATCCGATCCAGTCTTTCGACCGCGTAAGGCGTGTAGGCGTCGATCGCGCTGTAGCCCGACTGGCGCAGATGGGCAGCCGCGTTCGTGACCGCGTCCGGCGTCCTGAACACCGCAATGATGCCGAAGAGGTCCTTCATTTCGACCTCTCCTCTTCGATGATCTCGCGCACTTCGGCGAGCGAGACGATCGGCGCAAATCGCAGGAACAGGAAGAAAGACGTGAGAAAGAGCCCGATCGTCCCGGCAAGAGCCGCCCAATCCCAAAGCGACGGGTAGAAATAACCCCAATAGGATGGCATGTAATTGTGCTCCAGGCTGGCGGTCGTGAACATGAACCGCTCCTGCCACATGCCCACGATGATCCCGCCCGAAATCAGGAAGAGAATAAGCTGGTTGCGCCGAACAGCGGGAAACCACAACAATTGCGGAATGACCACGGTCAGGATCTTTTCCGACCAAAACAAGGGCGCGGTGAAACCGAACAAGCGCTGATAGAATTCCGTCTTGTCGGCCACGCCGCTGCCGTAGAGCGGGCCGAACGCCTCCCACACGTAGGCGTAGCTGAGCATAAGGCTGCCGACGAGCATGACTTTTGCCATCGCGTTGAGATGATATTCGGTCAGCACCTTCTGCAGGCTGTAACCCCAACGCACGAGGATCGTCAGCATGATGATGACGGCCGTGCCGGAGACCACCGCGCCGAAGAAGAAGTACGGCGGGAATTGCGTGTCGTGCCAACCTGGCGTGAGCCCGCCCGCATAGTCGAGGCCCACCACGCTGTGCACCGAGATGACCATCGGCGCCATGATCGCCGACATGATCGCATAGACCACGCGCTGGTTCTGCCACTGCGCGACCGATCCGCGCCAGCCGAGCGACAGCACGCCATAGAGGATTTGCTTGGAGCGCGTCGTAGCGAGATCACGCACGGTGGCGAGATCCGGCAGGATGCCGGCGTAATAGTACATGGCCGACATCAGGATGTAGCAAAGCAGACAGACGAAATCCCACAATAACGGGCTGCGCATCTGGGGCCAGACGCCCATCACGTTGGAATAGGGAAACAGCCAGTAGAACAGACCCGGCCTTCCCAGATGCATGATCGGCATCAGCCCGGCGCAGGGTGCCGCGGAGAGCAGCATGCTCTCGGCGATGCGATTGGTGGCCGAACGCCACGGCGATCGGGTCAGGAAGAACAGCGCGGAGACGATCGTCCCGCCGCTCGCGAGCGCGATCCACCAGACATATTCCGCGATCGCGAAGCCCCAGGCGACCGGTATCTCGACGCCCCACACTCCTATGCCGTTGATGAACAGCCAGGCCATTTGAATAACCAGGACCGTAAACAGCGCAAACGAGATCCCGAAGCCCACCAGCCACCACAGCGGCGCGCGGCTCATCAGAACGCGATTGCTCACCTCCTCGCTCAACGAGGTAAGAGTTAGGTCCGGAGCGACGACCGGCGCGTCTGGCGGCAATTCATTCGTCAGCGTCATCGCCATGGCTGGATACCTCGACCTTTACGTTCCGCTGGTCTTGATCGCCGGATTGAGATTGCGAATCACCGCGCTGTAGCTGGTACGCGGCCGTGTGTTCAGCTCGTCGAGCAGCACGTAGTCGATCGGCGAGGCCTTGCGTTTGGCGACGGCGCTGTCCTGGTCATTGCGATCGCCGAAAACGATAGCCTGCGTCGGGCAGCTCTGCTGGCAGGCCGTGCGCACTTCACCGTCGGCGATTCCGCGATCCTCCCTCGCGGCGTCGATCTGAGTTGTTCGGATGCGCTGGATGCAATACGTGCACTTCTCCATCACGCCGCGGTCGCGAACGGTCACCTCCGGGTTCCAAGACTCCGGCGGACGATCGTTCTGGTTCGCATAGCCGTAGAAATTGAAGCGTCGGACCTTGTAAGGGCAGTTGTTGGAGCAGAACCGCGTGCCGACGCAACGATTGTAGACCATCAGGTTGAGGCCTTCATGATCGTGGACGGTGGCGTGGACGGGACAGACCACTTCGCACGGCGCCTGTTCGCAGTGCATGCAGGGCATGGGCTCGAACGCGGTATCGGGTGCATCGGCGGAGCCGGAATAGTAGCGGTCGATCCGTAGCCAATGCATCGCTCGGCCTGCAAGGACCTGATCCTTTCCGACGATCGGCACATTGTTTTCCGCCTGACAGGCGACCACGCAAGCCTGGCAGCCGATACACGAATCCAGATCGATCGCCATCGCCCAGGCGCGATCGGGATATTTGAAGGCTTGATACAGCGACTCTGCTTTCTTTTTCGGGACGATCTTCCCGGGATCGCTATTGAACTGGCTGAGATCACCCTCGCGAATGAGATCGCGCCCAAGCACTTGGTCCTGGTTCTGGGTGGTTGCGAGCCGATAGGTCTCTCCGGTCTTGGTCAGCGACGCAATCTCGGCAACCCAGGCCGCGTCGGACCGGCGAGCCGTGTAGGCATTGAATCCGACGCCGGCGCCGAGTCCATCAACCGTGCGGCCCCAGCCGAGCGGCAGGGTAATGCAATCGGGTACCTGGCCGGGCAGCACATAGACCGGTGCTTTCAGCTTGGTCTTTTGAAGCGAGATCTCGACAACGTCGTCCGTCTTGAGGCCAAGGCGCTTGGCGGTGCTCGGCGCGACGAGCGCGGCATTGTCCCAAGTCAGCCGCGTGAAGGGACGTGGCATCTCCAGCAGCCATGGATTGTTGGCGTAGCGCCCATCCCAGTTCCCATCATCCGGTCGAAACAAGGCCTGCAGACCTGACCTCCCGGCCGGAGCAGCGGCATGGACCTCGGCGGCGACATCGGCAGTCGGTTTAAGCGACAAAGCGGATGCTGCGGTCCCAGAGACGACCCCGGCCTGCAGTGCGGCGTGCCAGAACGTCTCGAAGTCTCCCCGCTTCTCCTGCTGGACGCGCTCACGCCAGAAATCGCGCAGCAGGCTGTAGGGATCCGGCGACACATCCCCGAGCAGGATAGCTAGGATCTCCTGCGCTCCGTGACCGCCATACAGCGGGCGCGCCTGCGGTTGCTGGATCGATATCGTTCCGTCGAAAGCGCGCGCATCGCCCCAGGCCTCGAAGTCGTGCACGGCCGGAATGCGCCACTTGCACGCGATTGCCGTTTCATCGTCGTAGAGTGCAAGGCTGGCCGAGAAGGGGACCTGGCGCAATCGCGCGGCGAAATCCAGATCGGCCGGCGCGCTGTAGACCGGGTTCGCGCCCAGAATGATGAGCGTATCCACCTTGCCTGAAGCCATATTTGCTGCGAGCTCGGAAATCGACTGCAGCTTTGAGCCGGGCATCGCGTCAACCGGCGCGATCAGCTTTACGGTGCTGCCGTGAGCGCCGAGTACGCCGTTGATGGAGTCGCACAGGAGATGAGCTTCGACCGGCTGCTCGCGCCCGGCGTGCAAGAGGGCCTTGCCCTTGTTCTGTTTCAAATCATCGGCTGCGGCCTTTAGCCAGTCCGCGTGCCTGTTGTCCGCCTGCGACCATTCCTGCGGACCGGCGCCCACCAATCCGGCAAGGTAGCGCAAGGACTGGATGATCTCGTCCGGCCGCATCGCAAGGCGATGGTCCGCCTTGGCGCCGAGCAGCGTAGGCGTACTCTCGATCGCGTATACCCGACTCATTGTACCGCCCGTTTCGGCCGGCCGGCGGCGCGCCGCGAACTGCCGGGCGTAGGCCAGAAAGCCCGGCGTAGCCGAGATCAAATCGCTCTCGACGCCCAAGATCCGATCCGCCTTGGTCAGGTCGAAAATCCTGTCCGCTGGCTGTCCAAAACTCCGCGTTGCGGAATTGAATTCGTTATCGCGATGAAGCGGCTGCCATTGATGCCAGCGCATTCCCGGCAGCTGCTGCTGCAGCTTCGTCATTTGCGTGGCAAGTGACGGGGAGGTGATCGCGCCGGTGAGAATGCACAGGCCCTGTCCTTTTTTCGCGATCAGCGCGCTGCGACGCTCGTAGAGCGCGCTGACGAAGCTCTCCCATGGCGAGATGTGTCCGTTTCCGAACAGCGTTTGGGCACGGCGCGGATCGTAAAGCTCTAGAATGCTTGCTTGCATTATGGCGCTGGCCGCGCCCAGGCTTGCGGGATGATCCGGGTTGCCCTCGACCTTGATTGGTCGGGCCATTTGGTGCGCCACCAAAACGCCGGTCGCATAGCCGTCCTGAATGGTCGCACCGGTGTAGTAGCGGTTTTTGCCTGGAACGATATTTTCCGGCTCTTGGACGTACGGAAGAAGTTGCCGTTGATTCGTTTCTGGACCGCAGCCTGACAGTCCGCCCAGCGCCATCGACGCTGCCATCAGCTGAAGAAATCGACGCCGATCAAACGAGTTGACGATGTCGCGGAAGCGCGGGGCCTCCCGTTCGACAACCGCCACGAATTCGGGCGCCTCCGCCAATTGCTCCAGGCTGCGCCAATAGCTACGGGCCGATTGCGTCATCGATGGCAAACTCCACAATCGGACAAATTTTCCGTCTTGATGTGGTACTGCGCCAGGAGTGTCTCGCCGGACGGCGTGGACGGCGTGCGATGCCAATGCGGGTTGAAGACCTGGTCCTTGGGGCGAAGGTGAGGCGCCGGATTGCGGTGGCACGACAGACACCAGCCCATATAAAGCGTACGGGCTTTCCACGTCAGCGCCATGTCGCCGATCGGACCATGGCACTCGGTACAGCCGACGCCCTTGGCGATGTGAATGCTGTGGTCGAAGTAAACGTAATCCGGAAGCGTGTAGACGCGCGTCCAGCGGAGAGGTTTATTCTCAGCCAAGCTCTGCCGGTCCGGCGCCAGCATCGCGGCATTTGTCCAGATCTGAGAGTGGCACGTCATACAAATTGCGGTCGACGGCATTCCCGCGCTTGAGGACTTCTCGACCTTCGTATGGCAATAGCGGCAGTCGAGTCCGAGTCCGCTGACATGGTGCTTGTGACTGAATGGGACCGGCTGTTCTGGAGCAAAACGCTCTCCGGTATTGTATCCCATCACTGGAACCACCCAGATGCCCAAGGGTACGAAAACGCCAACGCACGCGACCAGGATGAGCGTCGCTGTCATGAACAGATTCGCCCGTGGGCCGAATACCGCCGCCATCAGTACGCCCTTGCGACAGTGCCCTGCCGATTGCACGATGCCGATTCACACGACGAGAGGCGCTCCCGCGCGAACGACGATCGGAAACACATCAGAACACATGTTGGTTCCAAAGTTGCGTTCCGGGGAGGCAACCGATGCGTTAGACTTCAGTCCAACGTCGTCTTCACCGCCTTGCTGGATATATGCTGGCGCAGGCACAGCGGTTTGCAGCACGCCAGCGATTTCGGAAAGATAGACGCCGACGGCGCCTGACCAGGCGCGAGAGCTTGCTGCCGACTGACGAACCGAAATAAGGACGGCCCGTGGATCACCTAATCTACGAAACGCGCGAGCGCCCGGTCAGAGCCGGCGTATGTGCGCGGGGCCGCAGATAACCGTTGCTTTCGAACCAGTACAACGCATCCTGCAATCCCGTCACATAGGGGCGCGCGAGAAACGACAATTCCTGCTCCGCTTTCGCCGACGTGAAAAACATCCGATGCCGCGAAAGCCTGACACCTGCCCAACTGGCGAGCGGCTCTTCCTTCGTTACCCATGCGCGCGCCTCACCGCATGCCGCAACCGGAAGTGCGAGATACCAAGGCATCTTGAACCTTGGAGGCGCACGTCCAATAAGATCGGCAATTTTCGCCAGCATGTCCGAAAATGTGACGTTCTGACCACCGAGGATGTAGCGTTCGCCGATCCTACCATATCGCAGCGCCAAGAGGTGCCCGTGCGCAACGTCATCGACGTGAACGAGATTGAGCCCGGTGTCGACATAGACGGGTATCTGCCCTGAGGCTGCAGCCACAATGATCTTTCCCGTGGGCGTCGGCCGCATGTCGCGCGGGCCAATAGGAGTGGATGGATTGACGATCACGGCCGGCAGCCCCCTCTTCGCCACCAGATCGAGAACGATTTGCTCGGCGACGATCTTGCTGCGCTTGTAGGCTCCGATCGCCTCGTGGACTGGCAGGACGTCGCTCTCATCTACCGACGAGCCGTCCTGCCGGCAGCGCAGGGTCGCAACGCTGCTGGTATAGACAATGCGTTCGATGCCCGCACGCAGCGCCTCCTCCATGAGATTGCGGGTCCCAATTACGTTGGCCGCAAAGATGGCATCGCCATCCCAAGAGGACAGCCGGTAGTCGGCGGCAATATGAAAAAGGAACCTGCAACCCTCGCTGGCTGGTCTGATCGAACTGGCGTCCCGCAGATCTCCTTGCGTGAACTCGACATGTGGCGAGCGGAGATCGTCGCAGCAGCTCGTTGGGCGCACCAGGGCTCGAACGGAATATCCTGCTCGAACCAACTGGCGGAGAACTGCCGAGCCGATAAATCCGCTTGCTCCAGTCACCAGCACCTTGGCGGAGCCTGTCATCGGCGTATCCTCCTTAAGGATTCACTGACGCAAAGTTCGAGTTCGCCGACGCTCCGGTCGAGAGCTTCGCAGCAGGCAATGAGGGATTTTCGCGCCGACAACCAATCGACCCAGAGCAGCATGACGTCCAATATATCCGCGGGGCGCGCCAACAAGAGCCGGCCCAGTTGCCGCATTTCCGTAGCACCGTCGTTCGAAATACAAGCGAGCGCCGCCGGGGGGACGTTTCGATGCGTGCCATCAATGATGATGCGCAGGCTGACGAAAGGCATCCCGTGCCTCGCCGCGTATCCGGCAACCGTGTGCGACTCCGTGTCGATGGCGACCGCCCCTGAGCAAGCGCCAAGCTCGGCGCGTGCTGCACCTGCAAGGACGGCAGCATCCAGGCCGGCCAGTGGTGCATAGATTGAGTTCGGAATGGCGGAGAGCAGCCAGGCAGACCAAAGATCGTCTGTCGTAAAGATCCGATTGTTCGTCACGATTTGCGAGGCGACGATGACGTCACCCGAGCGCAATTCATTCGATAACCCTCCGGCGACGCCAAAGCTGACGAGCCCCTTGCAATCCGCACCGACCGCTCGATCACCGAGTCCGGTTAGCTCATCCGCCAGACCGGAGAAGCCAATCTGAAACCGCCTTGAGGCGATGTTCGCCTCAAGCTCGAGACCAACGCAAATGATCGCTTGACCGGCTTTTGCGACGGCTCCCGGACCTCGAAGCAACTTGGTTACAGCCATTCTCAAAAACCTGTCGGTGAAGTGGCGAGGAGCGTTCATAAGGCCGGAGGGCCCGCCGAACTACATTGCTCAACTCCGCACCGCGAGGATCGCTCCCTGCGTCGTCGAAAAGAAGCTGCTCCGAAGCTTCCTATTTCTGACGATCCCGATCGCCAGGCCAAAGATACCTGCGACTTTGGTCAAAAGGGCGGCACGCTTTCCAGCTCAACCTTAACATGGGTTAAATCCCGCGCGCTATCACGCTCCTGAGATTCACCAGCCAACGAATCGGATGCTTCACGGCGTGAGGCAATACAATCGATTAGTTCGACCGGATGAGCTCTCAGGCAGGAACGGCCGTCCCGCGCCGCTCGTTGCATTTGCGGCGGGCGAGCGGCTTCGATCGGGAATCATGAGCTTCGGAATCACTGAATTCGTTAAACGGACGGCGACAGCCATTGCGCTTGCATCAATAGCTTTCCTCGCCTGGTATATACGCGATTTTTTTCTCGTCCTTGTCGGCTCGGTGCTGGTTGCGACGCTGCTGAGGCTGCTGAGCGAGCCCTTTGTCCGGTGGTGTCGTCTGCCCAGCAGTATTGGGTTGGCCATCTCGGGCCTGCTTCTGCTCGCCGTAATCGGAGGATTTGCCTTTCTGTTCGGGACGCAAATGAGCTCGGAACTTGAGGATGTTTTCCGTCGGGCCAATAGCGCCACGAAATCCATCGCCGACGTATTGCAGCATTCCCAGTTCGGCCGGCTTGCGCTATCCCACATGGGCGGCGGCAGCTTTTCTCTGACGAGCATTATCAGTGACGTGCTCAAGCTCAGCGCGCATTTTTTGGAAGCATTGATCTTCGTTGTCTTCGCCGGCGTATATTTTGCGGCACAACCTGATATATATCGCAAGGGAGCATGCTATCTGTTCCCGCGGCCGTCACGGCCGATGGCCGAAGAAACCCTCGACGATGTCGGCCGTGCGCTCCGCCTGTGGCTGATCGGGCAGCTCGTCCAGATGTGTCTCATCGGGCTGATATCGACGATCGCCGTCTGGCTTATCGGCCTGCCGTCACCGCTTGCTCTCGGAGCGATTGCTGGAATTGCCGAGTTTGTCCCCTACGTCGGACCGATCATCGCGGCGATCCCGGCGGTCTTGGTCGCCATCACAAAGGGTCTGCACCCGGTGCTTTGGACCGTGATCGCCTACATCTTCATCCACCAGCTCGAAGGCAATCTGATCGCGCCGATCATTCAGCGCCACATGGTGTTGGTCCCTCCCGCAACGCTTCTGCTCAGCATCGTCGCGATCAGCCTCATCTTCGGAAGCGCGGCGATTATTTTCGCCGCGCCCATGACAGTGATCGCCGTCGTCGCCGTGAAGAAGCTCTACGTTCGCGATAGGCTCGGGC
>Ga0134125_10005977_pt1 | contig 13801 bp, 16 predicted proteins | sample KB31751_FD_96464 | JGI IMG/M metagenome (GOLD analysis project Ga0134125, IMG submission 96464) | Terrestrial soil microbial communities with excess Nitrogen fertilizer from Kellogg Biological Station, Michigan, USA - KB3-175-1 | ecosystem: Environmental > Terrestrial > Soil > Unclassified ... | reverse complement strand
TCAACCTGATCCCCGCCTCGACCGGCGCGGCGAAGGCGATCGGGCTCGTGATCCCGGAGCTGCAGGGCAAGCTGCACGGGTTCGCGGTGCGCGCCCCCGTCCCGACCGGATCGGTCGTCGACCTGACCGTCGAGGCCGGCCGCGAGACGACCGTCGAGGAGCTCAACGCCGCGCTGAAGGCCGCCGCCGAGGGGCCGCTCGAGGGCATCCTCCAGTACACCGAGGACCCGATCGTCTCGACCGATATCAACCAGTCGCCCTACTCCTCGATCCTCGACTCGAAACTGACGGCGGTGATGCAGGGCACGATGGTCAAGCTCGTCGCCTGGTACGACAACGAGTGGGGCTATTCCAACCGCCTCGTCGACCTCGTCCAGAGGGTCCTGTGAGAGCAGCCTGGGCCTCCTGATGCCCTCCCGGACGCCGCTGATCGCGGGCAACTGGAAGATGTACAAGACCGAGGAGCAGGCCGAGGAGTTCATCCAGGGCCTGCTGCCGCGAGTCTCGGCGCTCGGCGACGTCGACGTCGCGATCTGCGTCCCCTTCACCGACCTGCGGGCGATGGTCGACAGCGCGCGCGGCTCGCGCGTCGAGGTGTTCGCGCAGAACATGCACCAGGAGGCCGAGGGCGCCTTCACGGGCGAGATCTCCGCGCCGATGCTGCGCGAGCTCGACGTCCGCGGCGTCGTGCTCGGGCACTGCGAGCGACGCCACCTTTTCGGCGAGACCGACAAGGCGCTCGCGCTGAAGGTCCCCGCCGCGCTCGACGCCGGCCTCGTCCCGATCCTCTGCGTGGGGGAGACCGAGGAGGAGCGCGACGCGCAGGAGACCGAGCGCAAGCTTCGCAACCAGATCAACGAGGACCTGGCGGGGGTGCCGGCGGGGAGGCTCGCCGAGGTCGTGATCGCCTACGAGCCGATCTGGGCGATCGGCACCGGACGCGTCGCGACCCCCGAGCAGGCCCAGGAGGCGGTCGGGTTCATCCGCGCGCTCGTCGCCGGCCGCGACGCCGAGGCCGCCGAGAGCGTGCGGATCCTCTACGGAGGCTCGGTCAAGCCCGAGAACGCGGCCGAGCTGCTCGCCCTGCCCGACGTCGACGGAGCGCTCGTAGGCGGCGCCTCGCTCGATCCCGCCGCGTTCGCCGAGATCGCCGCCGCGGCACCGCAATGAGCGCCGGCGCGGATCTGCCCCCCGGCCCCGGGGAGCTCCCGGTCCCCCGCGCCGCCCTGATCGTGCTCGACGGCTGGGGGCTCGCCGCGCCCGGGCCCGGCAACGCGATCGATCTCGCCGACACGCCCGTCTTCGACGGCCTCTGGGAGGCCTACCCGCACGGCTCGCTGACCGCCTGGGGGCGCGCCGTCGGCCTGCCCGAAGGGCAGATGGGCAACAGCGAGGTCGGCCACCTGAACCTCGGCGCCGGCGCCGTCGTGCGCCAGGACCTGATGCGGATCGACGACGCCGTCGCGGACGGCGAGCTGGCCCGCAACGAGGTGCTGCGGACCGCCTTCACGGGCGCCCGGCGCGTGCACCTGCTCGGGCTCGTCTCCGACGGCGGCGTGCACTCCTCGCTCGAGCACCTGCGCGCGCTTGTCGCGCTCGGGCGCGAGCTCGGCGCGGAGGACGTCGTCGTGCACGCCTTCACGGACGGCCGCGACACGCTCCCGCACGCCGGCGCGGACTTCCTCGCCGAGGTCGACGGTCTCGACGGGGCGCGCGTCGGCTCGGTCGTCGGGCGCTACTGGGCGATGGACCGCGACCGCCGCTGGGACCGGACCGCGCGGGCCTACGAGATGCTCGTTCACGGCAACGCGCCGCACCACGCCGACAGCGGCGAGCAGGCCGTCCGCGACGCCTACGAGCGGGGCGAGACCGACGAGTTCATCGAGCCGACGACGGTCGGCGCCGAGGCCCGCATCGACCCCGCCGCCGACAGCGTGATCTGCTTCAACTTCCGCCCCGACCGGATGCGCGAGATCGTCCGCGCCCTGGCCGAGCCCGGCTTCGGCGAGAGCGACGAGGACCTCCCGGGATGGCCGGGGCGGGACGGCGCCGGGGGCGGGGGGGAGCCGGTGAAGCGCCTGGCGACGCTGACCCGCTACGAGGAGGGCTGGCCCTACCCGGTCGCATTCGCCCCCGAACACCCCGCCAGCACGCTCGCCGAGGTGCTCGCCGCCGCGGGCGCGCGCCAGCTGCACGTCGCCGAGACCGAGAAGTACCCCCACGTCACGTACTTCTTCAACGGCGGCGACGAGGCCCCGCAGGAGGGCGAGCGGCGCGAGATGGTCCCCTCGCCGCGCGACGTGCCGACCTACGACCACAAGCCTCAGATGAGCGCGGGGGAGGCGGCCGACGCGTTCGTGAAGGCCTGGCGCGAGGACGGCTACCGCTTCGGGATCATCAACTTCGCCAACGCCGACATGGTCGGCCACACCGGCGTGATCGCCGCCGCCGTGGAGGCCGTCGAAACGGTCGACGCGTGCCTCGGGCGCGTCGTCGCGGCGGTCCACGAGAGCGGGGGCGCCTGCCTGATCACCGCCGACCACGGCAACGCCGACCACATGCTCGAGCCGGACGGGAGCCCCAACACGGCCCACTCGATGAACCCCGTCCCGGCGATCGTGACGTGCGCCGGCGTGCGGCTGCGCGCCGAGGGCGGGATCCTCGCCGACGTCGCGCCGACCGTGCTCGCGATGCTCGGGATCGCCCAGCCCGAGGCGATGACCGGGACCTCGCTGATCGAGGGCGGATAGATTTCCGGCATGGAGGAAGCCGCCGCTCCCGAGGTCCAGCCGAGCGGTCGCTCGCGCCGGCTGCTCGCCCTCTTCTTCGTCGGCGCCGGCGTCAACCACTTCGTCAACCCGCGCTTCTACGAAGCGATCGTGCCGCCTTCGCTGCAGCACGAGAAGGAGCGCGTCGTGCTCCTCAGCGGCGTCGCCGAGGTGCTGGGCGGGATCGGCGTGATGCTCCCGTTCGCGCGACGGCTCTCCGGCGCCGGCCTGATCGCGCTGCTCGCCGCCGTCTTCCCCGCGAACCTCCACATGGCCCGCGAGCCCGAGCGCTTCGGGATGCCGCGGTGGGCGCTGTACGCGCGCCTTCCCCTGCAGCCGCTGATGATGCTGTGGGCGTGGAGGGCGACACGGCGCTGACAGCTTTCGGCCGCTCGCGGGCGTCCGACGCTGCTACATTCGGAGCAGAGAGAGGGCCTGAGATTCGGACCGTCATGGCAACCGCGAGCGCAGTTCAGATACCGACCGCCGACCCCCCGCTTGCGGGGCAGCAGCAGGAGGCGCTCACGCTCGGGGAGCTTCGCGCCTGGCGGGGACTGCTCCGCGCCCACGCCTGCCTCGCCAAGCGCCTCGACGCCGACCTCGAGCGGGCGCACCGCCTGCCGCTCAGCTCCTACGAGGTCCTCCATCACCTCGAGGAGGCCCCCGACGGGCGCATGCGGATGTGCGACCTCGCCGAGCAGGCCCAGCTCTCCCGCAGCGGCCTGACCCGCCTCGTCGACCGCCTCGAGCGGGACGGGCTGCTCGAGCGCTGCTCCTGCAGCCACGACGCGCGCGGCTCCTACGCCTGCCTCACCGCCGTCGGCCGCGAGCGCCTCGCCGAAGCCCGCGTCACGCATCTCGCCGCGGTCCGGGAGGCGTTCTTCTCGCGCTTCTCCGAGCAGGAGCTCACGCTCCTCGCCGACATGTGGGAGCGGATCGCTCCCTGCAGCGGCTGCTGAGCCCCCGCCGACACCTCCGAACACGCCGCCCGCGAGGCGGTTTTTTTGGGCCCCGCCCAGGTACATCCGGCCGGCCCGGGCTGCGCCGCGCGTAGCCTGGATCTCATTATCTTCATTCATAAGACTTGATATGGACCGACTTAGGTTTTATACTGACTACCAGTTGGCGCAACACCAAGATTCAGGAGGTATTGAAATGGCATTGATCAGGTTCGAGCCCAGCCGCCGCGGCGGTGAGCTCTACTCGCTCCAGCGCGAGTTCAACCGGTTGTTCGGGACGGTCTTCGACAGCCAGACCGGCGCGGCGACCCCAGCGCGCCGCTGGGTTCCCGCGATCGACGTAGTCGAGGAGGACGAGCGCTACGCGCTTCGCGCCGACCTGCCCGGCCTGACCGAGGACGACGTCAAGATCGAGGTCGAGGACGGGGTCCTGACGGTCTCCGGCGAGCGTCGCTCCGAGAACGAGCAGCGCAAGGAGGGCTACTACCGCCTCGAGCGCTCGAGCGGCAGCTTCAGCCGCTCCGTCCGGCTCCCGCAGGGCGTCGCGCCCGAGGCGATCGAGGCGAGCTTCGCCAACGGCGTGCTCGAGGTCTCGATCCCCAAGCCCGAGCAGGCCAAGCCCCGCCGCGTCGCGATCAAGCCCGCCGCCGAGCCGAAGGCCGTCGCGGCCGAGGCCGCCGAGGCCGCGCCCCAGCAGTCCTAGCTCTCGGACGCCTCCTCCGAGCCGCTCGCGCCCGTCCCCTCACCGGGGCGGGCGCTTGCGTTTGCGCGCTTGCGACGACGGTGCATGAGCAGGAAGCTGACCACCGCCAGCGCGACCGCCGCCAGCCCGTAGAGGCCGAAGGCCTGGATCGCGTTGCTCGCCGAGTGGCCGAGGAAGTAGGCGATCAGGCCGATCGCCGTCGCCCACACGATCCCCCCGAGCGCGTTCCAGATCACGAACGAGCGCCAGTGCATCCGCGTCGCGCCCGCCAGCCACGACGCCCACACGCGCAGCCCGAGCAGGAAGCGGCCGAAGAAGACAGCCTTCGGCCCGTGTCGTTCGAAGAACGGCTCGCCGATCAGTAGGACCTGGCGACGTTGGGTGGCGAAGCGGCCAGGGCGGTCGAGGATCCAGCGCCCGCCCTTGCGGCCGATCAGGTAGCCGATGTTGTCGCCGACGATCGCCCCCGCCGCCGCCAGCGGGATCACGAGCGCGATTTTCAGGTTCCCCTGGCTGGCGAGGACGGCCGCCGTGATCAGACCCGTCTCGCCCGGCACCGGCAGCCCGCTCGACTCGCTCATCACGATCACGAACAGCAGCGGGTAACCGGCCGTCTCGACGAGGTGTTCGACGTTGAGCAGGGCGAGGATCATGTCGGCGCCCAGCATGCCGCACCCCGGACCTCGGACACGGCGCGCGCCGCTACTTCGTGTTTTCGGAGATCAGCTGCTTGAGCGCCGAGGAGGCCTGGCCCAGGTCCGAGTAGACCACGTTGCGCAGCACGACCCGCGTCGGCGACGGGGCCGTGATCACGACGATCGCGACGACCACGAGCGCGATCGCGAGCAGCGCCAGCAGCACGCCGACGAGCCGTCCTCTGCCGTTGCTGCGCGGCGGGCGGGAACGCGGCGGGGGCGCCTTGGCGGCTGCGGCCCGCGCCCGCGGCGGCCCCTGACGCGGTTTGCGAGCGGCGGCCAGCGCCTGCGTCTGGGCGGTCGCCGGTGCCGGGGCTCCGCGCCCGGAGCGCCGGCCCGCGGCCAGGACCGTCGTGGCCTGCGTAGCCGCCCCCCCGCCCGTGGGCCGCTGCGGCGTGATCCCGCGGGCGCCGTCGTGCAGCGCCCGGCGCATCTCGTTGGCCGTCTTGAAGCGTTCCCGGGGGTCGAGCGCGAGCGCGATCGCGACCGCGTCGGCGAGCTCCGGCCCGACCGCCGCGACGAGCGTGTCGAGCGTCGGCGGCGCCTCCTGCTGCTGCTTGAGCGCCAGCTCCGTCAGCGAGTTCGCCTCATACGGGAGGCGCCCGGAGATCAGCTGGTAGGTGACGACCCCGAGCGCGTAGAGGTCCGCGCTCGGGCCCGCCTCCTCGCCCCGCGCCTGCTCGGGCGCCAGGTAGGCCGCCGTGCCCAGCACCGAGCCGACCTGCGTGATGCTCGACTGCTCGGTCGCCTTCGCGATCCCGAAGTCGGCCAGCTTGACCTCGCCTTCGAGCGAGCGCAGCAGGTTGCCCGGCTTGACGTCGCGGTGGACGACCCCGTGGCGGTGCGCGTAGTCCAGGCCCTCGCAGGCCTGTTCGATGATCGACAGCGCCTCCGGGACCTCGACCCAGCCGTCGTCGCGCAGGATCTCCGCACACGACTGCCCCTCGATGTACTCCATCACGATGAAGTACTGGTCCGAGCCCTTGTCGCGGCCCGAGTCGAAGACCTGCACGATGTTCGGGTGGATCAGCCGCGCCGCCGCCTGCGCCTCGCGCTGGAAGCGCGACACGAACGCCGGGTCGTCCGCGAGGTGCTCGGCGAGCAGCTTGACCGCCACCCGACGCTCCAGCCGCAGGTCCATCGCGAGGTGGACCGTCGACATCCCCCCGAAGCCGAGCCGGCCCTCCAGGCGGTAGCGGCCCGCGATCTCCGCGCTGCTCATTTCCCGCCTTCCGATCCGCCGTTGCCGTTGTTGCCCTTGCCTTCTTCCGGCGAGGCGCCGCCGACGCCTTCCGCCGGCCCTTTGCCGTTCCCTTCGCCCGGGGCGGGCGTCCCGCCGCCCGCGCCCGGTTCTTCTTCTTCGCCTTCGGCCGGCGGTTCGGTCGTGGTCGTGGTGGTCGTCGGCGTGGTCGGCGTCGTCTGCGTCGGCGTGGTCGCCGTCGAGGTCGTCTTCGGGGTCGTCGCCGTCTTCGTCTGCGCGAACGGCTGTTCGCAGGCTTCTTTGGCGACCTTGTGAAGGTTTTCTATGCCCAGGCGGATTTTGTCGCGCAGGCCCGAGTCGACCGACGCGGGCAGCGCCGCGAAGTCCTGGTCGGTTTTCAGCAGCGCCGTTTCGGTCTGGGTGCAGTCGCCGTTGCCGGATTCGGCGGCCTGCTCGACCGCTTCGACGTCGCTCTGCAGCGGGCCGCCCTGCGAGGCCGGGATCAGGCCCCCGCCGGAGCTTCCGCAGGCGACGAGCAGCGCGACCGCCGCGCCGAGCGCGGCCGCCAGCAGGGCCCGCGGGAGGATCCGCCTCACTGCCCGTACTCCAGCCGCTCGGCCAGCGAGTCCGGCAGGCGCGCGGCACGGATCGCCGCCGCCGCGCCCGCGACGTCGTAGTCGGCCCGGTAGAAGGTCGCCTCCATGCCCCCCAGGTCGAGCAGCAGCCACGCCGCGCGGGCGTCCCCGTCGCGGGGCTGCCCGACGCTGCCCGGGTTCAGCAGCCACTCGCCGGCGGCGATGTCCAGGCGCGTCCCGTCGCGCCGCGGCTCGCCCGTCGCGAGCTCGCCCTCGGCGCGCTCGAACGACAGCGCCACGTGGCTGTGGCCGATCAGGCAGATCCGGTTCTTCTGCGCGTTCATGCACAGCTCCGCGAGCAGCGCCGAGAGCACGTACTCCCAGACCGGGTCGCGCGGGCTCGCGTGGAACAGCCCGACCTCGGACTCCTCCCCCTGGGGGCTGAGCGTCCTCAGGAACTCGAGGTTCTCGGGGTCGATTACCTCGCGTGTCCACTGCGCCGCGACGCTCGCCCCGCGCGAGAACTCGTCGAGCGGGATCTCGCCCGTCACCGCCAGGTCGTGGTTGCCCGCCAGGCACACCGCCGCGTGCTCCCGCGCCAGCTCGACGCACGCGTCGGGCTCCGCGCCGTAGCCGACCAGGTCGCCGAGGCACCACAGCTCCGAGGCGTCGCTGGCCGCGACGGCCTCGAGCGTCGCCTCGAAGGCGTGCCTGTTGGCGTGGATGTCTGAGACGACCGCGACCTTCATCACTGCAGGGTAGGAACACCACCGGCGACCGGCCGTTCCACCGCGCGGCCGGCTGCAAGCCCGCTCGCGGCGGGCTCGGCGGGGCGCGTCACGGTGCCCGGCGGCACGCCGTCGGGCACTCAGCCGGGCTCTTGGCCCGACTCTCCGCCGCCGTACTCGGGGAGGTTCTTGATCCCCTCGCGGGTCAGCCACTTCGAGTAGTTGTCCTCCATCGCGTCGATCAGCTCCCGCATGAAGCGCGGCGAGAGGTTCACGCGGGAGACGACGACCCCCGGGACCTCCTCCGCCTCGACCTCGTGGTCGACCCGCGCGAAGGTGACCGTGAACTCGTAGTCGGAGTGGCTGACGTTCGCGAAGTTCGCGTAGACGCCCCCCATGATCTCGGGGGAGAGGTGGATGTTGATGTGGCGTTCGGAGCCTGAGTCTTGCTCGTTCACACGGCTAGTATCGCAAGCCCCGAGTACGGACCATGAACGAGCACTCCGCAGCCCACGCCAAAGAGGACGCGACCGAGCCGCTGCGGGCGCTCCGCCGCGCCGTCGAGCGGAGCGCCGCGGACCTCCTGGGCGACGGCGGCGAGGCGGTCGCCGCGAGCCGGCCGATCACGCTCGAGCGCCCGAAAAGGGCCGAGTTCGGGGACTACTCGACGAACGCCGCGCTGCTGCTCGCCCCGGGCGTCGGCGCGCCGCCCCGCGAGGTCGCCGAGCGGCTCGGGGGCTCGCTCGAGCAGCTGCTCGGCGCGAGCCTCGAGCGCTTCGAGGTCGCCGGCCCGGGCTTCGTCAACCTGTTCCTCTCCGACGGCTGGGTCCGCGGCGCCCTCGCCGGCGTGCTCGCCGCCGGCGAGCGCTTCGGGGCCGGCGGCGCCGACCGGCCCGAGCGGATCAACATCGAGTTCGTCTCGGCCAACCCGACCGGGCCGCTGCACGTCGGCCACGCCCGCAACGCCGCCTACGGCGACTCGCTCGCGCGGATGCTCGCCTTCCACGGCCACGAGGTCGGGCGGGAGTTCTACGTCAACGACGCCGGCTCGCAGATCGAGAAGTTCGGCGAGACGATCGGCGCGATCGCCCGCGGCGAGCCGGTGCCCGAGGACGGTTACAAGGGCGACTACGTGCCCGAGCTGGCCGCCCTCCTGCCCGGCGCTGCCGAGATGGAGCCCGCGGCGCTCGGCCGCGCCGCCGTCGACGTGATGCTCGAGCGGATGCGGGAGTCGCTCGGACGGTTCCGGGTCGAGGAGTACGACCACTGGACGTATGAGAGCGCGCTGCACAAGGGCGAGCCGAGCCCCGTCGCCCAGACGCTCGCGATGCTCGCCGAGCAGGGCCGGACCTTCACCGAGGACGGGGCCCTGTGGCTGCGCACGACCGAGTTCGGCGACGACAAGGACCGCGTGCTCGTCCGCTCGAGCGGCGAGCACACCTACTTCGCCTCCGACATCGCCTACCACCAGGAGAAGCGCGAGCGCGGCTTCCAGCGCCAGATCGACGTGTGGGGCGCCGACCACCACGGCTACATCGCCCGCATGAAGGCCGCCTACCAGGCGCTCGGCGGCGATCCCGCCGAGCTCGAGCTGCTGATCATGCAGCTCGTCCACCTCCTGCACTCCGGCGAGCGCGCCCAGATGTCCAAGCGCGCCGGGGAGTTCGTCACGCTCGACGACCTGATCGAGGAGATCGGCGTCGACGCCGCGCGCTGGTACCTGCTCGCCCGCTCCCACGACACGACCCTCGACATCGACATCGACCTCGCCCGCGAGCAGTCCAACGAGAACCCCGTCTACTACGTCCAGTACGCCCACGCCCGCATCTCGTCGATGCTCGTCCGCGCGGGCGGCGACCGCGTCGGAGCCGCCGTCGAGGCGGTGCGCGCGGGCCGGCTGCCCGAGGAGCCGATGCACCCCTCAGAGCGGGCGCTCGTGCTCGGGCTGCTCGGCTTCCCCGGCGTGCTCGCCGAGGCGGTCGAGCGGCGCGCCCCCCATCGCATCGCCGCGCTCGCCCTCGAGCTGGCCCAGGGCTTCACCGCCTTCTACCGCGACTGCCGCGTCGTCGGCTCCGAGCCCGAGGCGGTCGAGTCCTTTCGGATCGCCCTCAGCGTCGCCGCGACGGGGACGATCGCGCGCTGCCTGGACCTGCTCGGCGTGAGCGCGCCCGACCGGATGTAGAGGTCAGCCCCGGGCGTCCCGCGAGAGGCGTCAGTTCAGCCGCGGTCGAAGCGGGCCAGGTCGGAGTCCAGGCGGGCCGCGTCCGAGGCGCTGAGCGCCGGCGTCGGCGCATCGCCGCCGGGGTCGCGCTCGCGGGCTCGACGCCGCCAGCGCGGCAGCAGCACGATCAGCATCGCGACGAGCGCGATCACGGCCGCCAGCGGCACCAGGTAGGCCGCCGCGTCGAAGCCATGGTCGGCGGGCAGGCCGAGCACCGATGCGCCGTACTGGCCGACCAGCGCCCGCTTGATCTGCGCTTCGTCGCGGCCGTCGTCGATCAGCGACTGGATGAACGCCCGCTCGCGGTCGGCCTGCGTCGACTCGGCGACGTTCAGGGGGATCTTGCAGGTCACGCACATCACCTGCCGTTCGATCTGGGGCAGCGAGGCGCGGGGCTTCGCGGCGCCCGCGGCGCCGGCCGTGCCCGCGGCGCCGGCTGTGCCCGAGGCGCCGGCTGTGCCCGAGGCGCCGGGCATCCCGGCGAGCAGGGCCGCCAGGGCGGCGAGCGTCGCCGCGGTCATGCCTACCCTCGCGCGGACCGTGCGGCGGCGCGCGCTCACGTCGTTTCCGCCAGCCGGATCGCTTTGTCGACGAACCGCTGTTCGATCTCGCCGCGGGCGATCGCGACGATCTTGCCGCGGCGGTCGACGATGAAGCTCTCGGGCAGCTGGTCGGTCCCGTAGGCGTGCGCGAAGTCGCCGTTGTCGTTGTCGCGCAGGTTCGGGTAGCTGAGGCGGTAGCGGCGGACGAATGCTTCGGAGTCCGGCGAGGCGTCGAGGTAGGTCACGCCGAGCACCGTCCCCCGGTCGCGTTCGAGCTTGCCCTGGTTGCGCTCCAGCAGCGGCGCCTCGGCCTCGCAGGGGACGCACCACGAGGCCCAGAAGTTGAGGATCACGACCTTGCCTCGCTGGGCCGCGAGCGATCCCGTGCCCGGGCCCCCGAGGACCGGGAGCTTCCGCGCGGCGTCGGGGGCGAGTGGGCGGCGGCCTTCGTGGACCTTCGTGTCGAGGCTCCGGCTGGCCGACTTCGTCGAGACCCCGTAGACCAGCAGCCCGATCAGGAGGGCCCCGGCGACGGAGATGAGGATCGGCACTGGCCGGAGCTTCACGACCCTGAAGGGTAGAGCCGCTCGGCTCCCGTGTAGAGGTTCAGCGAGCCGCCCCGCGCGAAGCCCCCGAGTGTCATGCCCTGCGCCGCCGCCAGCTCGACCGCCAGCGAGGTCGGCGCGCCGACCCCCACGAGCACCGGCGCGCCCGCCACGGCGGCCTTCTGGACGAGCTCGAAGGACAGCCTCCCGCTCACGCACAGCAGCATGTCCGCGAAAGGCACGAGCCCGTCGAGCAGGGCCCGGCCGACCACCTTGTCCATCGCGTTGTGGCGACCCACGTCCTCGCGCGCGATCAGCAGCTCGCCGGCCGCGTCGAACAGCCCCGTCGCGTGCAGGCCGCCGCTGCGCGCGAAGGCGGGCTGGCTCAGCCGCTCCGGCAGCGAGGCCAGCAGCTCGCGGGCCACCCGCGGTCCCGCCGGAGCGGGCGGCGCCTGGACGGCGACCTCCTCGAGCGCCCCCTTCCCGCAGACCCCGCAGGAAGACGTCGTGTAGAAGCGCCGCTCGGCAGGCCGTCGCGTGAGCGGTCCCTCGACGTCGATCGCGTTGCCGGCGAGGTCGTCCGGCGGCCCGGCCGCGCGCGGCCCGTCGAGCAGGCCCTCGCCGAACAGGAAGCCGAGCGCCAGCTCCTCGTCGTGGCCCGGCGTGCGCATCGTCACCGCCAGCGCCTCCCCGTCGACCCTGATCTCAAGCGGCTCCTCGACCGCCACGAGGTCGCTCCGCCCGTCGCGCACGACCCGCTTGAGGGTCCGCCCGAGGTACGCGCCGGACGCCTCCGCCTGCTCGTCGGAGCTCACCTCTTCGGGCCGTCCCACCGCCTGCTCGTCGCCGCCGCTCATCTCGCTTTCAACCCTAGTCGCGCGCGTCGCGCCCGGCGCCGGGGGAGTCGGTGTCACACGGTGGGCGCCGCGGGCCTCGGGCGGGTCTCGGGTAGTCTGCCTATGCAATGCCTAAGCAAGAGGAGATGGGGCTCAGCGAGGCGGCGGCCGCGATCGGCGTCAGCGTCGACACGCTGCGCCGCTGGGACCGCGCCGGCAAGCTGCAGACGCGGCGCGACGAGCGCGGTCGCAGGCTCGTCTCGGCCTCGGAGGTGAGCAGGCTCGCCGCGCGGCCGAGCCGCCATCGCACGGGCAGCTCCGGGTCGGCGCGCAACCGCTTCCCGGGGATCGTGCGGTCGGTCGAGATCGGCGGCGTGATGGCGCTCGTGGAGATCGAAGCGGGACCGCACCTCGTCACGGCCGCGATCACGCGCGACTCCGTTCAGGAGCTCGGCCTCGCGCCGGGCGTGCCGGTGACCGCGATGGTGAAGGCGACCTCGGTGATGGTCGAGCGGGGGGAGGGGTGAGGCTGACGCCTCGTGCGCACGCGCGGCGCTTCCGGGCGGCGGTCCTGCTCGCGCTCGCTTTCGCTTTCGCGCTGGCCGGCTGCGGCGGCTCGGGCACGACCGAGCTGAAGGTTTCGGCGGCGGCCTCGCTGCGCAAGGCGTTCGGTGAATACGGAAAGACGCTGAAGGGTTTCGGTGCGAGCTACTCGTTCGCCGGCTCCGACGCGCTCGCCGCCCAGATCGAACAGGGGGTCAAGCCCGACCTGTTCGCCTCGGCCAACACGAAGCTGCCCAACGCCCTGTACGCCAAGGGCCTCGTCGAGAAGCCGGTCGTGTTCGCCGCCAACAAGCTCGTGATCGCGGTCCCGAGCGGCTCGCGGATCGCGAGCGTCGCCGACCTCGCGGCGCGCGGAGTGACGATCGCGGTCGGCAGCCCGACAGTCCCGATCGGCGCTTACACGTTGAAGGTCCTCGCCCGCCTGCCGCCACGCGAGCGGCGCCTGATCGAAGCGAACGTCCACGACCGCGAGCCCGACGTGACGGGGATCGTGGGGAAGCTCTCCGAGGGCGCGGTCGACGCTGGCTTCCTCTACGCCACAGACGCGAAGGCGGCCGGCGGCGCGCTGAAGGCGATCGAGCTGCCGGCGTCGCTGCAGCCCCAGGTCGCCTACGGCATCGCCGTCGTCAGGGGCAGCGGGCACGCCGCCCAGGCGCGCTCGTTCATCTCCGGCCTGCTCAGCGGCCCGGGCCGCGCGGATCTGCTCGCGGCCGGGTTCCTGGCGCCCCCGGCGGGGTGAGCGCGGAGGCCGAAAGGTCCCGGTCCCGGCCTCGACGCGCGGCGCTGTTCGTGCCGCTCCTCGCCGCCTGCCTCGCGGTGGTGCTCGCGTTCCTCGCGCTCCCCGTCGTCGCGATCTTCGTCCACGCGCCGCCGCGGCGGCTGCTCGACGCGCTCGGCGAACCCGTCGCGCGCGAAGCGCTGCTGCTGAGCCTCGAGACGAGCGCGATCGCGATGGCGATCGTGGTCGTCCTCGGGACGCCCGCCGCCTACGTCCTCGCTCGCCGCAGGCTGCCCGGGCAGGCGGCGATCCTGACCGTGCTCGAGCTCCCGCTCGTGCTCCCGCCCGCCGTTGCCGGGATCGGCCTGCTCGCCGCTCTCGGGCCTGCGGGGATCCTCGGCGGCGCGCTGCGCGACGCCCACGTCGAGCTCGTCCTGCAGACCGCCGGGGTCGTCGTCGCGCTGTGCTTCGTCGCCTCGCCGTTCTACATCCGCCAGGCCCACGCCTCGTTCCTCGCGATCCGGCGCGAGATGCTCGAGGCCTCCGCCGACCTCGGCGCGCGCGAGGGGACGACGCTGCTACGGGTCGCGCTGCCGCTCGCGCGGCCCGGCCTGCTTGTCGGCCTGGCGCTGGCGTGGGGGCGCGCGCTCGGCGAGTTCGGCGCGACGCTGATGTTCGCGGGCTCCTTCCAGGGCGTCACGCAGACGGCGCCGCTCGCGATCTACGACCAGTTCGCGACCGACCTG
>Ga0134125_10005976_pt1 | contig 13803 bp, 9 predicted proteins | sample KB31751_FD_96464 | JGI IMG/M metagenome (GOLD analysis project Ga0134125, IMG submission 96464) | Terrestrial soil microbial communities with excess Nitrogen fertilizer from Kellogg Biological Station, Michigan, USA - KB3-175-1 | ecosystem: Environmental > Terrestrial > Soil > Unclassified ... | reverse complement strand
CTGGTATTTAGAAAAACTGCCAGCGAGTTTGTATTTACCTTTTCAGTTTTTACCTGTAAGTTGTAAATACTCTTTATATAGTTCTCTTCACTTTCGGATAATTTCATTTGCCTAAAAATAAATTTAGACAAATCTAAAAATAATTTTTATAATCTTTAAATAAATTTCGTGAAATGAAATGGCCTTATTTATATAGATATGAAAACTTATGATTGAGGAATCTGGTTTTCAACGTAAATAGTTGCGGGCAGATGTATTTGCTGCAGTATTTATTAAAAATAAATAAAGCCTGAAGTAATAGAATCAGTCATCATTTGCATAATGATCATTAGATTGCTAGAAGATGAAACTGAAAAGTTCTTTATTTCAATCTTACGCATTGCAGTAAAAAGCTGAACAAACGTTTTAAAAATCTGCCATTTTTGCATTTTTTCCCCGTTGGCACAAACCTTGTCGTAAAAAAATAAATTATTAAAAATAAATTATAAATTATGGCAAAGATTATAGGTATTGACCTCGGAACCACAAATAGTTGCGTGGCAGTAATGGAAGGAAACGAACCGGTAGTGATAGCAAATGATGAAGGCCGACGCACGACGCCGTCTGTAGTTGCATTCTTGAAAAATGGTGAACGTAAGGTGGGCGATCCGGCAAAACGTCAGGCGATCACGAATCCTACCAATACAATAATGAGTGTGAAGCGTTTTATGGGGCATAAATGGAACGAAGTAACGACTGAAGCATCCCACCAAAGCTATAAATTAGTAAAAGGAGATAATGACACAATTCGTATTGATATAGAAGGACGGCAATATACTCCGCAGGAAATTTCTGCGATGATTCTGCAGAAAATGAAAAAAATTGCGGAAGATTATCTGGGACAGGAAGTAACAGAAGCTGTGATTACTGTTCCCGCATACTTTAACGACAGCCAACGTCAGGCAACAAAAGAAGCCGGGGAAATTGCAGGTTTAAAAGTGCGCCGTATCATTAATGAACCAACCGCAGCAGCATTGGCTTATGGGCTTGACAAAAAAAGTGTGGATCAGAAAGTAGCTGTGTTTGATTTGGGTGGTGGTACTTTTGATATTTCCATTTTGGAATTGGGCGAAGGAGTTTTTGAAGTAAAATCAACCAATGGTGATACACACCTCGGTGGTGATGACTTTGATAAAGTGATTATGGATTGGCTTGCAGCAGAATTCAAAAAAGACGAGGGAATTGATCTGCATAAAGATCCGATGAGCTGGCAGCGTCTAAAAGAAGCTGCTGAAAAAGCTAAAATTGAATTGTCTTCTTCTACAGAAACCGAAATCAATCTTCCTTATATTACCGCTGTCGATGGAGTTCCAAAACATTTGGTGAAAAAGCTTACGCGTGCTCAGTTTGAAAAATTAGCAGATGATCTTTTCTCAAGGTGTTTAAAACCTTGTGAAGCTGCCTTGAAAGATGCAGGATTAAGTAAAAATGACATTAACGAAGTCATTCTTGTCGGCGGTTCTACCCGTATTCCTAAAGTACAGGAAATCGTAGAAAATTTCTTTGGTAAAAAACCACACAAAGGTGTAAATCCGGATGAAGTTGTTGCTATCGGAGCTGCCATCCAGGGTGGTGTTCTGACAGGAGAAGTTAAAGATGTTTTATTGCTGGATGTTACCCCGCTTTCTTTGGGTATTGAAACAATGGGTGGTGTGATGACACGATTAATTGACAGTAACACGACCATTCCAACAAAGAAAACAGAAGTGTTTTCTACCGCGAGTGATAATCAACCCGGCGTGCAGATTCATGTCTTGCAAGGTGAGCGGCCAATGGCTTCTCAAAATAAAAGTCTCGGAACTTTCAACCTGGATGGAATTCCACCAGCTCCACGTGGCGTACCACAGGTAGAAGTAACATTTGATATCGATGCCAACGGTATTTTGAACGTTTCCGCAAAAGATAAAGGAACCGGCAAATCTCATAACATTCGTATTGAGGCAGGTAGTGGTCTTAGCAAAGAAGAAATTGAGAAAATGAAGAATGAAGCTAAAGCGAACGAAGCAGCTGATAAGGCAGAAAGAGAAAAAATTGATAAGCTCAACCAGGCAGATAGTTTGATCTTCCAGACAGAAAAACAATTGAAAGAATATGGCGATAAAATTTCAGCAGATAAAAAAGCGCCGATTGAAACCGCTTTGCAAAAACTTAAAGATGCTCATAAAACACAGGATATAAATGCGGTTGATTCCTCTCTTGCAGAATTAAATAATGCATGGACAGCAGCAAGTGAAGAAATGTATAAAGCGTCTCAGGGACAAGGTGCTCCGGGTGGTGATGGACAGCCTAACGGCCAGCAGCAGGAAAATGCACAATCAAACGCAGGGGGTGATAATGTAACGGATGCTGAATTTGAAGAAGTAAAATAAATTTGGTTGTTGAATGAATAAAAAGGTTGTTCGAAAGAGCAGCCTTTTTTTGTTTAGTGAAAACAAGAATCCAGGATATTTGTTGGTTTTCGGTCACAAGTTGCAGATAAAAAATCCAGTTCATTTTTTAAATGAACTGGATTGTAACAGCCTGTAATAACGATGGCAGCCTGAACCTTAAAAGTTTACCGGATCGGGACGTCCTTTGTTTGTATCCCACCAAACAGGAGTTCCACCTGTATCGGGGCCACCAAGTTTGCTAACGGCGGCGTCGACATTTTCTTTATTATTGGTATATTCTGTGCTCGGATATTGTATTCTGCGGATCTGTTTGTCAGTATCAATGGTTCCGCCACTATTATTAACCACTACAGGGAAAAGCCGTGGATAACCGGTGCGCCGATATTCAGTCCATGCCTCCTGACCGCCGGATGGGAACATCGCAATCCACTTTTGTGTTATGATTCGCTCAAGATTTTTTTCTTTTGTTGCCCCCGCATCCCATGCTATCGTAATTGTGGACACCGGTGCAATACTTGCATTAGGAACACCAGGAGTAGGAGTGAGCGGATCTGTGTAAGCCGCCTCAGTGCTACTGTTATCATTAATGTAATTGCCCGCACTGGCTCCCCATTGTTGCATGGAAGTCAAAATTCCGGTTTCATAATCTGTTTGAGCGCTTTCGGTAGTCCAGCCCCGCAAAGCCGCTTCAGCTCTTAGAAACCAAACTTCGGCAGCAGGCATCAAAATCATATTACTGAATTGTTGGATCGTATTCCAGTTTGGAGTTGAGTAGCCATTATACATTGGTTTACCTCCAACCGGGGTACCGGCTCTGATACCTACATATTTTCCTGCAATACTTGAAGGACTGGTAGCGGGAGCGACTAATATCGGCAGACGGGGGTCTTTATATCCATTAAGATAGGATGTGTAAGCAGCACCAACAGACAGATCAGTCCAACTCGTTCCTATCCACCAGATTGGATTATGATAACCATAACCTGAAAGCGTAGCATTGTCGGAATTCACTTCAAGCAACCCACCGGTATTGCTAATAGCTTTCAAAGCTTGTGCTTTAGCTGTTCCAGGATCTATGTTTACAATGTGCATTGCCAGCCTTAACCTCAGTGAATTTGCATATTTCAGCCATTCTGTGTAATCTCCTCCATACACCATATCAAATTTTTGGAAAGGTTTCACTCCCGGATTTGCAGTTATATATGTCTGAAGATTTGCAACAGCAGTGTCTAATTGAAGGAAAAATAAATTGTAAACGTCTTGCTGTGAGTCATAAGGTGTGGTAGAACCCTGGCCTACTTTGCTGTACGGAATTGGGCCATAGTAATCCGTAACCCTACTCATAGTTTGCACCTGTAAAATCAAAGCCACAGCCCAAAAATCCGGATATTGTGTCCGGGTGCCTTTTGAGGCAATGGTATTAATTGGGCCCATTACCTGACCGTACGCCATACTAAAGACATCAGAGTTCCATCCGTCAACCAAAGCATAACTCTGGTTGTTAATATTGCCGCGGAACGGGTCCGGCGACATATAATAACCAGCATAGCTGTCGGCGTTGAGATTTTGCGTTAACTGGTAATCACCTTCCTCACCGAAAATATGTTGTTGAATACCGGGATAATACAACCCGATATTATTAAAATCCGGCAACAATTGCTTGTCAGTTATCCCGGTTGGATCTGTATTCCATTTTTGAAAGTCTTTTGTGCAGCCGGCCAACAGAATGAGGAACAGTGAAAAAAGCGCGAGTTTAACCGGCAAATTCATCCTCGTTGATTTATGCGTATGAAAAATTATTTGTTTCATTATTAATATTTTTAAAAGTTTAAAATTTAAAATGAAATATTTAGCTGAGCGCCGATATTCCTCGTACTAGGTTGATTGAAGACGTCCACACCTGACATTCCATTTCCTGTAGACATGGTTATCTCAGGATCATAAGGTGCTTTTTTATAAAAGTACATAAGGTTACTTCCAATAATAGACAGCTTTAAACCTTTGATAACTTTGCCTGAAACCGGAAAATTATATCCTAAAGACAGTTGACGTAATCTCACAACAGTCGCATCATACATATAAGCTTCTGCGATACCGGAACGTCCGCCGATCGTTGAATACCATTTGAAAGGATCAACAGAAGTTACCGCAGTGCCATCGGGACCAACGCCATTGATCTCCACTTTTCCACTATTTCGTGCGTCGCCACTTTCTTTAGAGGTGCCATAGCTGTCCATCATCATTTGAGTCATTGACATTACCTGGCCTCCAAATTTTCCATCAATCAGGAACGACAAATTAAAATGTTCGAAATTAAAACTGTTATTCCAGCCCATTTGCCATTTAGGATTTGGGTTGCCTACTTTTACGAACGTATTATTGTTGATTGGTTGACCGCTGCTGTTTAACATGATTTCACCTTTCGCGCTCCTTTGAAATTTCACCCCATAAATATCAGCCCATGAACCTCCAACTGTCAATGCCGAACCATATGCATTTGGTGAAGGCGAAGTGAGGAAAATAACCGATTTTGGTGCACTCGGATCAAGGGCGATGATGGTATTCTTGTTGCTCGAATAATTCAAACTTGTATTCCAGGACAATTTCCTGTTTTTTAGCATGTCATACGACAATACCATTTCAATTCCTTTATTTTCAATATTGCCTGCATTCATATAACCGACGGTATAACCGGTTGAAGCAGCAGGAGTATATTGAATAAACTGGTTATAAGTGTTTGACTTATACCAGGTAAAATTGAAAGTTAGTCTATCCTTGAAGAATCGAAGATCCACACCCGCTTCTGTTGATTTGGTATTAGTAGGTTTTAATTCCGGGTTTGGCTCAACAGTGTTAAAAGTTACCGAGCCACCACCAGCAAGATAGTTTATTGGATTGGTGATATATTGTGGAACAGAAGTGGCGACCTCTGCATAAGATCCACGCAGTTTTGCAAAAGTTATGAAGTTTGGCAATTTAGTAACCTCGCTCAATACTAACGATAATCCAACTGAAGGATAAAAATAAGATTCATTTGAAGTAAACGCGAGATTCGATGACCAGTCATTTCTTCCGGTTACATCGAGGAATATCCAGTCATTATAAGAGAAATTTAGATTACCAAAGAGCGACTGAATCTGGTTATGATTGGTAGGTAAAGTACTTACCGGGCTGGTCGTAGAAGTTACTACGTTTTGCAAAATAAATACATTTGGAATTGACAATCCTTGTCCCGCACCATAGCTTGCTCCGACCGTATTCTGATCTGTGATGCTGCCGCCAGCTAACCCGGTGATTTTAAAGCCGGAATTGGTTGGTAATTTGAAATTCAAAATTCCATCTGCATAATTTTGCGTAAAGGTCTGATTACTACGTGTAAATGATCCGTTGTTTCCCTGAACCAAAACAGGGTTGGTACCGGCATACAAATCCCTTTCCCAGATATCTGTTGTGCGGTCGGTGTTTCCGCGGACTTCAAGGCTTAGGTTCTCGCTAAATTGATACTTAACACTGGCGTTAATAATAAAGCGATTGCGGGTAGAATAATTTGGATTTTTGTAAAGTATCCACCACGGATTCTGCTGTACGTCTTCATTCGCCACCCAATTCTGATTCGGCAACCCGTTTCTCGCCGGATCAGGAACAGCGTAATCGTTCTTGTATTTGGCGATATCTACACCCACTGGAAAAAGATAAAGACCGGTCAGCGAATTGAAATAAAGTCCTTGGGCGGGAGTGTTATTTATTTTCTGCTGAATATAGTTTGTATTAACATCTACGGTGAGTTTATCGTTTAGAAAATGTCCAATCTCACGGAACGTAAAATTATTTCGGCTTAAACTATTAGTCGGCATAACTCCATTAGCTGTTGTGTTGGCATATGAAAAATACGTTTGTGCCTTTTCTGAACCTGCCGAAAAGTTTATTGAATTAAAAAAATTGTTTCCATCAACATAAAAATCTGAAATTCTGTTATCCGATGCCGGTGACGAGAGTTTGTCACCCCAACTCTGATTACCGTTTTGAGTGGCTCCGTATTGGTTTTGAAATTTCGGCTTGTAAGAAATCGTATTGTTTGTATAGGAAGAAGAAACATTGATAATGGCTTTTCCAACCCTGCCTTTCTTTGTGGTCACCAACACAACACCATTTGCTGCCTGGCTTCCATAAAGAGCTGCTGCTGAAGCTCCTTCCAAAATGGTAATGCTTTCTATATCATCCGGATTCAAGTTAGAAATACCATCTCCACCGTCAGGGCCGCCGCCATAAGTACCGTTCGGTTGGCCGTTGGCATTTCCCGCATTGCTTATCGGCATACCGTCAATTACATAAAGTGGCTGATTGGTACCAAAAGCATTTTTGTTACCTCTTAAGATCACTTTACTGGAACCTCCAACTCCTGAAGTACTGGGAGAAATGGTAACTCCCGCTACTTTTCCGTTTAAAGAATTCATCAGGTTGTCTGATTTAACATTAGTAAGTTCACTGCCTGAAACAACCTGGTTTGCATAAACAAGTGACTTTTGACTTCGTGTGACACCGAGTGCGGTTACCACCACTGCGTTTAATTCATTTTCTCTTGATCTTAAAACGATGTCCAGGTTTGTTCGTCCGTTTAAAGGAACTTCCTGCTGGGCATAGCCGATACCGCTAAAAATTAAGGTTGCATTTTTGTCCGCGGAAATAGAAAATGAACCATCATTGTTTGTTACAGTTCCCGTTGATTTGCCTTGAATAGTAACATTAATTCCGGCAACAGCTTTTCCGCTTGTATCAACCACATTTCCTGTTACAGTGGTATTTTGAGCAGATGCCAGATATGAAAAGCCAAGACAAAGAAAGAGCACTAACAAAAAATTTAATAATCTCATAGTTTATCTTTTTTTATTAACAAATTTTTAAATAGCAAATATGAAGAGATTCCTTTTAATAAAAATTTTTTTTTTAATTATTTTTCTTTTTGTTAAATTTAACGTATTTGTTATAGTTTTATTAAAATATTTATTAAACTTTAGATGAACTCTGCAGTATTTGATTTAATAAAAAAAGGAACATCAGCTTCTGCTGTCGCTCATCATGACAACAAAAGAAAAAAAAGTGTCATTTCTTATTTTACAACGCAGGGCGAGTCAACCATACCTGAGTTGTCGCAATTCCTCAGTATCAGTATTCCCAAAACCTCCACGCTTATTACAGATTTATTATGTGCAGGACTGGTAATTGATACGGGCAGAAAAAGTGTTGGAACGGGAAGGAAAGCTAAAATATACAGTCTTAATCCGTGCAGTTGTTATTTTTTAGGTGTAGAAATCAGGAAATATAAAATCAATATTGGCTTATTGGATTTTAACGGTGGAGTTGTTGAGTCGGAATTGAATATTCCGTTTCGGTTTGCCAATTCGGAAGAATCGTTTAATGCGATCATAAAAGAAATACAGCAGTTTTTAGGTAAAATAAGTATTTCAAAAGATAAGATCGTTGCTATTGGTCTTAGTCTTGCGGGCCGGATTAATGTAAAAACCGGCGAAATACTCAGCATTTATCACTTTGGAAATGCTCCGGTTAAAGCGAAGTTAGAAGAATCTTTAGGTGTTCCGGTTTTCCTGGATAATGACAGCCGCACCATCTCTTACGGTGAATATCATTTTGGGGCAGAGGGCTTGCCTTACACTGAAAAGAACGTTTGCATTGTCAATCTCGATTATGGAATTGCGATGTCTGCTTTTTGCAATGGTGTTCCCATCTACGGAGCTTCAGGATATGCCGGTGAAATTGGCCATATTCCGTTGTTCAATAATGAGATAATTTGTTATTGCGGTAAAAAAGGATGCTTTGAAACAGAAGCATCCGGATTTGCACTGATCGAATACCTTATGACAAAAATGAAAAATGGCAGCGCTTCGCGTTTGCAAAAAACCGTTACTGTTAAAGGTTTTTTGGAATTAGAAGATATCATTGAGGCGGTGCGATATGGAGATAATCTTGCTTTGGAAGGGGTGGCAGAAATTGGAAATAAAATTGGAAAAGGCCTTGCTGTTCTTATTAATCTATATAATCCGGAATTGATTGTTCTGGGAGGAATGTTGTCTGCTATTGGAAGACCTCTTCTTTTGGAAGTCAAATCTTCTGTTATTAAATATACGTTGTCCATTGTAAATGAGGATACAAAGATCATATCGTCGGATATTGGACAAAAAGCAGGGCTACTGGGCTGTTGTTTGTTAACGCGGGATAAAGTATGTGGATTAATATAGAATTAAATAAGTCAGCAAAAGAACAAATAATAGGAAATTCTGTTTTTTTCTCTCTAACTGGCTATGCCGGTTTTTATCTTAAATAAATATTTTACTTAAAACAAACTAATAAAAAAAAATATTTTTAATTTCAAACATTTGATAATTCATTTCCTTATTTTTGAAAACAGTCCGACTTTTAGAACGGTGATTGAATTAGAAGGGTGATTGAATTTTTAAAAATGACAATTTTACCAGGCGACAAGTGTTTAGCCATTGTAAAAGTTGATGCATGATTTCCTACTTGCTACACGTTCTGCTGTGGCTTCCCAATGAGAATGAACACTGTTGATTTACAGAATTTGCTCTTTGCAGCCATTTTTTGCTAAAAAAGCACCTTATACATAAATACAAAAGGCAATTATATATGGATAGAAGGATTTTCAATACGATCGCTTTCTTTAGTATTTTTTGTTTGTTTTGTGTCAATCAACTATCCTGTGTTTCGAGTGATCATACCGGCTCTGGAAAAAAAGAGTTGTATCATTCGTCTGAATTTACTCCCGCAAGTAGCTTTACGCATGGGGTAGAAGGACCTGCCGTTGATAAATCCGGGAATGTTTATGCGGTCAATTTCGGACACGAAGGGACAATTGGAATAATCCCTTTGAATAGCGTGCCTTCTTTATTTGTACAACTCCCGGTCGGCAGTATAGGAAATGGAATCAGGTTTAACAGTCATGGCGACATGTTAATCGCGGATTACAAAATGCATAACATTTTGAAAGTAGAAATGAATACCAAAACGATTAGTGTTTATGCTCACAATTCAGAAATGACACAACCTAATGATCTCGCTATTGACAGTAAAGATGTGATATATGCCAGCGATCCGGATTTTAAAGCAAATACAGGCCGAATATGGAAAGTAGATACTCACGGTCATGTTACTTTGGTAGACTCGATGTCCTCAATTGCAAATGGTATCGAAGTAAGCCCGGATGAAAAAAAATTGTACGTTGATCTCACAGAAAAATTTTTTCTTACGATCTCCATTACTCGCGAAGTGTGGGTAATAAAAAGTTATTGATCGAATTCCGTGATTTTAGTACCGACGGTATGCGCTGCGACACGAAGGGAAATTTATACATTGCGCGCATCGGAAAAGGCGTGCTAGCTGAAGTTTCACCTTCAGGAGAATTGTTGAAAGAAATTAAATTGGTGGGTAAAAATCTTACTAACATTGCTTTTGGAGGAAAAGACGGACGTACTGTTTACGTTACACTTATGGATAGAGGTAACCTCGAAAGTTTTCAGGTCGATAATCCAGGAAGGGAATGGAAGATGAGAAGGGCAAAAATTCAATAAAAGTGAGGTTGGGATTTCTGATTAATCATTTTTAAAAAGCTACTCTTTCTATGAAGTCAGGAGCATTCGGAACTCTTATATCTTTCATGATTCTGATCAATCTTACAGACTGTAAAAGAGCTGCATTGCCGTCAGGCGATCCCGACAATGGAAACCTTGTTTTACCGGATGGGTTTGAAGCAGTGGTGGTGATTGACAGTATAAAAGGCGGAGTAAGGCACCTCGCAGTTAATGATAACGGAGACGTATATGCGAAATTAAAATTTCCTTATTCAGGAAAAGGAAATGTAGCTTTAAGAGATTTGAACAATGATGGAAAGGCCGATACCATTGCATTCTTTGGCAATTATGACGATCGGAGTGGCGGCTATGGAACAGAAATGAGAATCCATAACGGTTATCTATGGTTTAGTTCGGTAACACAGATCTATCGTCAAAAACTAACAGCCGGTAAATTGATTCCTGATAGTAAAATGCAATTGATGCTTACTGATACGCAACCTCCGCGGCAGCATGATACCAAGCCAATTGCTTTTGATAGTAAAGGAAATATGTATATCCCATTTGGCGCTCCATCTGATTGTTGCCAGGTTGAAGACAGAACGCCTTTTTCTCCGGGGATGCACCCGTGTCCGATTCTGGAATTAAGAGGCAGCATATGGAAATTCGATGCCAATAAACCGAATCAATTTCAAAGCGACGGAAAGAAGTTTGCTTCCGGGCTTAGAAGTATAGTAGCGCTTGAATGGAATGATAAGACAAATAATTTATACACGGTGATGCACGGAAGGGATTACCTGCATTCCACCTGGCCCAAATATTTTTCAGAATGGGAAGGAGCGGTCTTGCCTTCCGAAGAATTTTTGTTATTGAAAGAAGGCTCTGATGCTGGCTGGCCTTACTATTATTACAATCATTTGAAAGGAAGATTATTCTTAAATCCGGAGTATGGCGGCGATGGAAAGAAGGAAGCGAAAGGTGCAGAATATATACAGCCGATTCTCGCATTTCCGGCGCATTTTGCGCCTAATGATCTGTTGTTTTATCGTGGCAGTCAATTTCCTGAACATTATAAAGATGGCGCTTTTGTTGCCTTTCACGGGTCTACCAGCAGCGCGCCCTATCCCCAGTCCGGATATTTTGTTTGTTACGTTCCTTTTAAAGATGGAAAGCCATCCGGACCGTGGGAAGTTTTTGCAAATGGATTTGCAGGTGTAGATACAGTGGTTAATACGAGTGATGCAGCGTACCGGCCTATGGGATTGGCTGAAGGTCCGGACGGTTCATTATATATTTCTGATTCAGAAAAGGGAAAGATATGGCGAATCATGTATAAAGGCAATAAAGCCCGCTTTGGAAAACAGCAGCTGGCAAAAATGGAAAGAATAAAACATGCAGCTCCGAACATCAAACAACCGGATGAAGTTGCCGATAATCTTGACAAGGCTAATGCAAATCGTGGTGAGAGGCTTTTTAATACTTATTGCTCTTCTTGCCATCAGCGCAATGGTTTAGGAAATGACCGTTTCCCGCCGTTAAGTGGTTCTGAATGGGTTACACGAAATAAAATGGTTCCAATAAATATTGTACTGAACGGACTTGAAGGTGAATTGCATGTAAAGGACAAAATGTACAACAATAAAATGCCGGGTCTTCATCTGTTGCCTGATGAGACGATTGCAGAAGTAGTTACCTACATCAGGCAGAATTTTAATAACCATGCAAGCGCCGTGACAATACAGGATGTCGCTAACGCAAGGATGGCAATGGACAAAAAACAAACGTATTCAATGAAATGAAAATAAAAAATACATTCCTTATATTGTTTTTGGCCGCAACACTTTCAAATTCCTCTGCTAAAGGGCAAGGCAATGACAGCGATTATAACAGGCTTTTACAGGTACCATCTCAATACACTATTTTGAAGGCAACAGAAAAGATAAATATTGACGGAAAAGATGATGAAAAAGATTGGAACAAAGCGCCGTGGACGCCGGTTTTTACAGATATTGTAACCGGGGCAAAACCAGGAACAAGCCGGGAAGCGAGGTGTAAAATGCTTTGGGACAAAGACTTTCTCTATGTATTTGCTGAGATAAAAGAAAAAGACATTTGGGCTTCGGTACAAACGCATGATTTGCCGGTATTCCGGGATAATGCGTTTGAAATGTTTATCGCTCCTGCCGGAACCACTTATAATTATATGGAATTTCAGATAAATGCTTTTGGAACTGTTTGTGATCTGTTTATGCCGCGGCCCTATCGTAATGGTGGAAATGGTTTGGTAACGTGGGATATCAAAGGATTACAAAAGGCTGTTCACATTAATGGCACATTGAATGACGCGTCAGACAAAGATAAAAGCTGGAATGTAGAATTGGCGATACCTTTTCATTCTGTTCAAACAGGCAGAAACAACAATCCTGCTGCCGGAACGATCTGGCGTATGAATTTTTCGCGTGTGCAATGGCAGTTAGATACATTGAATGGAAATTATTTCAGAAAGAAAGATGCGGCTACCGGGAGATTATTGCCTGAGCATTATTTTGTATGGTCTCCGCAAGGATTGGTGAATTTACATTATCCTGAAAGATGGGGATATGTTTTGTTTGCTGATTCTGTATCAACAGACAATTTTCTTTCTCGGAAGGAAGAAAAATTAAAATTGCTTACCTGGAAATATTATTACCTCCAACAACAATTTAAAAGAAGAAAAGGAAAATATGCAAGCGGTTTAAAGCAATTGGATAAGCTCTATACGGGAGATGCAGACGTGACGGCAAATAGATCGCATCTCAAAATGTATGCGGATGGACGCCAATTTTTATTAGAGGTTTTCTTGCCTGAATCGGATGAAATCATGTCTGTAAACGAAGAAGGCGAAGTGCATTTTGATAAGCAAAAAGACAAAGGAAAATTGTGAAATGAAATTTTTTGAAACAGTAAAGGAAGAAATGGTGGTGATTTTTATCTTCTTAAAACAAAAGAATGATTGAGGTTGGCAGCAAACTGACAAATAACGTCGATTTTTATTTTGAAATATTCACTTTTAATAAACCCTTTAAAAAATCAATTTATGCAAACAGAAAGAAGATCCGCGATCAAGAAATTATTAGCCTCTGTAACCGCATTGGCGGGATTTGGTTTGGCAGCAAAAGCAACTGCTCTTACCGGAAAAGAAAAAAAGTCGGGGAACGTAACAAACTTCCAGGAAGTGCCTTTGTTTTCGGGGCACACGATTCACAATGGCGTTGTTTACATTGCAGGAAAAGGGGCGCATACAGAGCCTTTTGAAATCAAAGCGCATACCGAAATCGTTTTGCAGGAACTGGAAAAAGAATTGAAAAAAGCCGGCTCTTCCATGGAAAAAGTTTTAAGAGTAGGCGTATTTCTCAATGACATAGCCGACTACCAGGGAATGAATGAAGTGTATAAAGGCCGCTTTGGGAAGAATCCGCCGGTTCGCACCACTGTAGCAGTAGCAAAAGGCGGTGTGCCGGGAAATTCGCTCGTAGAGATGGATTGCATCGCTTACATCTAAGGCTTACAATTTTTTCATGGGGCTTTCCGAAAAAAAAATTCTGTTAGGTCAAATTAGTTAAAATTGAAAATTTATAAAAAATGAAACGCAGAGAACTTATAAAAGGCCTGGGTTTACTTCCTTTAACCGGCGGAGTGATCGGAGGAGTGCTGGCTTCACAACCGGCATCTGCAACGCCAAAGCAACATGGCGCAAAGCGCGACTTGTTTGAAGAATTGGGAGTTATCCGCGT
>Ga0134125_10005975_pt1 | contig 13804 bp, 11 predicted proteins | sample KB31751_FD_96464 | JGI IMG/M metagenome (GOLD analysis project Ga0134125, IMG submission 96464) | Terrestrial soil microbial communities with excess Nitrogen fertilizer from Kellogg Biological Station, Michigan, USA - KB3-175-1 | ecosystem: Environmental > Terrestrial > Soil > Unclassified ... | reverse complement strand
GCCAGGGCCATTTCCGCCGCTGAACAGCGGCGGCCCCATTGAAGCGGTGTAGTCGGGTGCTCGTCCACCCTTGGCCGCTTTCATTTCCGCCGCTGAACAGCGGCGGCCCCATTGAAGCGCGAACCTCTCCTACATGGACAAGCTGCGGGCGCTCGATTTCCGCCGCTGAACAGCGGCGGCCCCATTGAAGCCCGAGCACCATTACCGGGACGCGGACCAGGCCATCCATTTCCGCCGCTGAACAGCGGCGGCCCCATTGAAGCTGCATCCGGCAGCGGAAGGAGGTTACGAGAAACCGCATTTCCGCCGCTGAACAGCGGCGGCCCCATTGAAGCGAACCCGGCGGGCGCGTCCCGCGCGGGCTCGAACGCGATTTCCGCCGCTGAACAGCGGCGGCCCCATTGAAGCCCATGCCCATCCTCAACGACACCCACCTGACCAACATTTCCGCCGCTGAACAGCGGCGGCCCCATTGAAGCCGCCCAAGCGGCGCTGGGCAATGTCGGCCCAGTCGTGATTTCCGCCGCTGAACAGCGGCGGCCCCATTGAAGCGTGCCGGGGGTCACCGCGCCGCCTCCGGTAAACACAATTTCCGCCGCTGAACAGCGGCGGCCCCATTGAAGCAGACCCTGGATGTTCGCCACCACCGCCGGTACCGCCATTTCCGCCGCTGAACAGCGGCGGCCCCATTGAAGCCTGAATCGCCGCGGCGAGGCTGCTTAGGGTTCCGGCATTTCCGCCGCTGAACAGCGGCGGCCCCATTGAAGCTGAAATCCCGGATGGCCGTCTCTGCGTCTTGTCTCAATTTCCGCCGCTGAACAGCGGCGGCCCCATTGAAGCTTCCACGTATTGTAAATATCCCCACCACCTGTGCCGATTTCCGCCGCTGAACAGCGGCGGCCCCATTGAAGCACGTGCGGCAGCGCGTAGCTGCCATCTCTTGCCAGATTTCCGCCGCTGAACAGCGGCGGCCCCATTGAAGCCGTAAAACGAGGTCCCGTTTGCATCCGAGGTAATCGATTTCCGCCGCTGAACAGCGGCGGCCCCATTGAAGCTGGATGGCTGCTTTCATGCCAGCCAAACGCTCCACATTTCCGCCGCTGAACAGCGGCGGCCCCATTGAAGCCACCAGGCCTGCTGGGAGATGCGCCAGGCGATCCTGATTTCCGCCGCTGAACAGCGGCGGCCCCATTGAAGCACGGACCAGGCCGGAATGGTGCTTCTGCGCACGGGCATTTCCGCCGCTGAACAGCGGCGGCCCCATTGAAGCAGTGCCCCAAGCCGCGAGGCACTGAACTGGACGGCATTTCCGCCGCTGAACAGCGGCGGCCCCATTGAAGCGGCTCGGGCGAATTCTGTTCGGCATGCGGCCGCGCGCATTTCCGCCGCTGAACAGCGGCGGCCCCATTGAAGCCCCTCGACCAATTGGGCCTCTTCGGTCGCAAGCAGCATTTCCGCCGCTGAACAGCGGCGGCCCCATTGAAGCAAGGATCGCTTCCGCATAGCGACCCGGACTGAATGGATTTCCGCCGCTGAACAGCGGCGGCCCCATTGAAGCGTCATGACGCCGGACCTGGCCAACGTGATCCAGATCGATTTCCGCCGCTGAACAGCGGCGGCCCCATTGAAGCACCGTGCCCGCGAGCTCTACCAGCTACGTCTACTTGGATTTCCGCCGCTGAACAGCGGCGGCCCCATTGAAGCGTGGAGGCGCTCATGGCGAGCGAACTTGAGGCCAGGATTTCCGCCGCTGAACAGCGGCGGCCCCATTGAAGCCTCCAGCCGCCGGCGGCCGCGCCCGCGCAATAGGCTATTTCCGCCGCTGAACAGCGGCGGCCCCATTGAAGCAGCGAGTTTGGCACGCTTTCCATCGCGTCTGGCGCCATTTCCGCCGCTGAACAGCGGCGGCCCCATTGAAGCTGATCGATGGATGGCAGGCACTCGGTCGCATAGCCAATTTCCGCCGCTGAACAGCGGCGGCCCCATTGAAGCCAGGACTATTCCCGTTTCCGGTTCGCCGAAGAGCGCGATTTCCGCCGCTGAACAGCGGCGGCCCCATTGAAGCCCTCAACCTTGATCATCTCTCCGTTGTGCTTTTGCTTATTTCCGCCGCTGAACAGCGGCGGCCCATTGAAGCCGCTCCTGGATCGAGGCGACGGCCAAGGCGACGGCCATTTCCGCCGCTGAACAGCGGCGGCCCCATTGAAGCGGCGGCTCGCCGAGCGAGCCGCTGGATGTCTTTGGCATTTCCGCCGCTGAACAGCGGCGGCCCCATTGAAGCGGTAACCTTGCGTCCGCGCCTGGAAGTCGCCCCGCAGATTTCCGCCGCTGAACAGCGGCGGCCCCATGGAAGCCTGGCTGCCGCACTCGTCGCAGATGTAGGGGTTAGCATTTCCGCCGCTGAACAGCGGCGGCCCCATTGAAGCTCCTGCAAGAGGCGCGAACCGGCGAGGCACGCTGCCATTTCCGCCGCTGAACAGCGGCGGCCCCATTGAAGCGGCGTACAGGCGAGCGTCGAGGACCCCGCCGTCCCGCATTTCCGCCGCTGAACAGCGGCGGCCCCATTGAAGCCTCGTCGAGCTTGGCCAACGTTGCGTCCACCACCTCATTTCCGCCGCTGAACAGCGGCGGCCCCATTGAAGCTCCAGGGCGCCGGCGTGATCGACCGCGAGGATTCGCATTTCCGCCGCTGAACAGCGGCGGCCCCATTGAAGCAAGAGGCCCTGCGCCGTGGCGTCGAATTTGCTCTCATTTCCGCCGCTGAACAGCGGCGGCCCCATTGAAGCGGACCACCAATGGGCAGCGAGCTGCTTTTTGGCCTTATTTCCGCCGCTGAACAGCGGCGGTTCCATTGAAGCCTGGAAGAGCTGCTCCTGCCTCACATCGTCCGTGTAGGATTTCCGCCGCTGAACAGCGGCGGCCCCATTGAAGCCGTGCTGCCGCGGTGGCGCTCGCCGCGGTGCCAAAATTTCCGCCGCTGAACAGCGGCGGCCCCATTGAAGCTCGGAGGTGTGGGGCGTTCATGACCGGCCCTCCGCCTATTTCCGCCGCTGAACAGCGGCGGCCCCATTGAAGCTAGAGCGCATCCTGCATCAGCATCGGCAGTCGGTGGTATTTCCGCCGCTGAACAGCGGCGGCCCCATTGAAGCCCGGAAGGCGCACGGCCGCACCCAGAAGTGGGTTTCATTTCCGCCGCTGAACAGCGGCGGCCCCATTGAAGCGTGCGTCTTGGTGTTGTCAAACATCAGGATTGAGGCAATTTCCGCCGCTGAACAGCGGCGGCCCCATTGAAGCAGAGCCTTAATTACCCCGTCGGCCTCGCGGTGCGCGATTTCCGCCGCTGAACAGCGGCGGCCCCATTGAAGCCCGTCCCGGTTGGCGAGGAACATGCTCGACTCGATCATTTCCGCCGCTGAACAGCGGCGGCCCCATTGAAGCAGCAGGCTGGTGACAAATATATCCAAGAGGCAAAGATTTCCGCCGCTGAACAGCGGCGGCCCCATTGAAGCCCGACTACTTTGCCCAGTATTCCCCGGACCAGACCGATTTCCGCCGCTGAACAGCGGCGGCCCCATTGAAGCTCCTCGCACGCGATCTGTACCCAGTTGCCGCGCGAGATTTCCGCCGCTGATCAGCGGCGGCCCCATTGAAGGTCGTCCAAGGACAGCCAGTGGCATACGCTGTTGGAGATTGGAGTGCGGCATCAAGCCGAGTCGGCTCCCTTGCCGACGCCACGACCGCTGCGGCGGCGAAGGGCGACCGCTACTCCGGACCTGATGCGGTCGGCGTTCCGCGCCAACCCAATCCGAAGTCCGCCGACGCTACCTCGAGATAGGCGAAGCAGGCATACACTGTAGCTATGAACGGGATTCTCTTGGCCATCGTGACACTGATCAAGGGCATTATCATTCAGAAGCGCTTGCCGCGAGAGATCGAACGGAGGCGTCAGGCGCGCGCGACGAAAGCCTCATAGGCACGTGCCGTCAGGGCATTGGATTCTCGGCAAGAGTCACCCATGGGCCGCCATGTTTGTTTCCGCCATGAGTTAAACGGAGCAGAGCCGCCTCGGCGTATACGGCTGATGGAAGTTTTCGACCGGACATAAAAGCGAGTCCCTAAACTTCCGGCCGAGGATGAGATGTGGGCGAAGGCAGCGCGCGAAACCCGTGAAGGCGAAGCCGAGCGCAAGGTCGCGGCGGCGCGGTCGAAGGGTTCTTGGAGCGGGCCCAGCTTTCAGCCTCGGTCCCTTTGGCGGCGGCTTGATCGACGCCCCGAGCGGGCGGGCACCCCTTGCCGGTCATGGACGCCCGCCCGGGTGCCAGCCAATGACTCGCTTCTCTTCCACTACCGGGCGCATCGCCGCCAAGCTGGTGGACGGGTGGAACCAAGCCCATGCAAGCCAGCGCGGCTATGCGGCCCACAAGCTGTTTTGCATCCGCAAAGAACTTGAGATGGACTGGGAGCAGAAGCGGGGCGCGCGCCGTAGCCGCGCTGGGTCCCGCGCCAACCACTGTCTCCGATTTGTGTCGCAAACGACTCGAATTCATCGCGGCCTCCTTCTGCCAGCGCCCGTCAAACTGGTTAGGAGCCTTCTTCGATGCGTGCCATTTCCTTCGAACCAAACCCCGAGGACAATCAGCCAGACCCCGCTCCCCAGTGCGCCCCTGCGAACCCCGGAGGCTTCCCCACACCCTCAATGCACCCTCAATGTCTGTTCCACAGCTTGTCGAGCGCCTCCAACAACTTGCGCGAAAAAACGGAACAGATCCGCGCTCTTCGTCTCCGCTTTGCGCCGCCCCCCAACAACGTCTATAATGCGCGCGGGGTCTGTTCCACAGGAGGCTGGTAACGGTGACAAAATTGCGTGTAGCGGGTGTGATCGGTGGTCTGGGGCTGTTCCTCGGTCTGAGTCTGGCGGCGGGGGCGCAGGCGCCCGGCGGCCAACTGGGCGATATTCATTTCCGCTTCATCGGTCCCGAAGGCAACCGCGACATCTCCGTCGTCGGCGTCCCCGGCGACCCGCTGGTGGACTACTTCGGCGCCGCCTCGGGCGGCATCTGGAAGACCACCAACGGTGGCGTCAGCTTCAAGCCGGTCTTCGACCAGCAGGACGTCTCGGCGGTCGGCGCGCTGGCCATCGCCCCCTCGGCGCCCAATATCGTCTGGGCGGGCACCGGCGAGCCCTCCATCATCCGCCAGGCGACCTCGCCCGGCGACGGCGTCTACCGCTCCACCGACGCCGGCCTGCACTGGCGGCACATGGGCCTCGAGCAGACCGGACACATCGCCCACATCGTCATCAACCCCCACGACCCCAACCAGGTCTTCGTCTGCGCCGTGGGCCAGGGCTACCGCGACAACCCCGAGCGCGGCGTCTACCGCACCGGCGACGGCGGCCAGACCTGGACCCAGGTGCTCAAGGTGGATGACCAGACCGGCTGCAGCGGCCTCACCATGGACGCGCACGACCCCGCCACCCTCTTCGCCGGCATGTGGCAGCTCAGCATCCGCCCCTGGGATGAGCACAGCGGCGGCCCCGGCAGCGGCGTCTTCGTCACCCACGACGCCGGCGCCACCTGGACACGCGTCAGCGGCCACGGCCTCCCGCCCCAGGGCGCGGCCGTCGGCAAGGTCTCGGTGCGCATCGCCCCCAGCGACTCCAGCCGCGTCTACGCCCTGCTCCAGGAGCCGGGCGAGCCCGCCTTCTACCGCTCCGAGGATTACGGGCGCACCTGGAAGCTGGTCAACCGCGACAACCGCCTCATCGGACGCGCCCCCTACTTCACCAACTTCCAGGTCGCCCCCGATAACGAGAACCTGCTCTACTTCACCGCCATGAACTGGAGCGTCTCGCGCGACGGCGGCGACACCCTCGCGGCCGACGTGGGACGCGCCGGTGGCGACCTGCACTCCGTGTGGATCGACCCCACCAACCCCAACCGCATCATGACCGCGCACGACAGCGGCGGGTCCATCAGCCTGGACGGCGGCAAGAGCTGGGAGCAGGTCAAGCTCCCCATCGCGCAGATGTACCACGTCTACACCGACAACAAGGTGCCCTACGACGTCTTCGGCAACCGCCAGGACGACGACGGCGAGGAAGGCCCCAGCCGCTCGCTCTTCGGCGGCGGCTTCGGCGGACGCGGCGGCAACATCGCCAGCGACGAGTGGCACGGCTACGCCGGCTGCGAGAGCGGCTTCAGCGTCCCCGACCCGGTGGACGAGGACATCCTCTGGACCGGCTGCTACAACGGCGACCTTACCCGCGTCGACTTGAAGACCGGCATCGCCCGCAACGTCTCGGTGTGGCCCGAGGACTCCTACGGCGGCCCGCCCAGCCAGGTGCGCGACCGCTGGAACTGGACCTTCCCCATCGCCATCTCCCCTCAGGACCACAACCAGGTCTTCGTCGGCAGCCAGTACGTCTACAACACCGTCAACGGCGGCCAGAGCTGGACCCGCATCAGCCCCGACCTCACCCTCAACGACAAGAGCCACGAGGGCGACTCCGGCGGCGTGGCCGGCGACAACCTCATGACCTTCGACGCCGAAACCCTCTCCAGCATCGCGCTCTCGCCGGTCGAGGCGGGCGTGATCTGGACCGGCGGCTTCGACGGGCAGGTCAACGTCTCCCAGGACGGCGGCAAGACCTGGTCCAACGTGACCCAAAATATCCCCAGCCTGCCGCCCTACGGCGAGATCACCATCGTCGAGCCCTCGCACTTCGACGCCGGCACCGCCTACATCAGCGACGACCTCATGATGATGGGCGACGACAACCCCTACATCTTCAAGACCACCGACTTCGGCAAGACCTGGACCAGCGTCGCCGGCGACATCCCGCACTCGCTCTTCAGCTACGTGCACGTGGTGCGCGAGGACCCGGTGCGCAAGGGCATGCTCTACGCCGGCACCGAGAACACCATCTACTTCAGCCTCGACGACGGCGGCCACTGGACCCGGCTGAAAAACAACCTGCCCGCCGCCCCCATGTACTGGCTCACCATCCAGCCTCGGTACAACGATCTGGTGGTCGCCACCTACGGCCGCGGCATCTGGATCGCCGACGATATCACCCCGCTGCGCGGTTGGGATAAGGCCACCGCCGCGGGCGCGATCGAGCTCTTCAAGCCCCGCGACGCCTACCGCATGCGCCGCTCGGTGCTGGTGCCCGAGAACGCCGCGAACCCGACCGTGTCGGGCGAGAACCCGCCCCCCGGCGCCGACCTGAACTATTACCTGCCGGCGGCCGCCCACAAGGCCACCCTGACCATCAAGGGCGCCGACGGCCAGGTGATTCGCACCGTGACAGGCGGCGTCCACGCTGGGTTGAACCGCGCGTGGTGGGATCTGAGCTACGAGCCCACCACCGTCGTGCACTTGCTCACCGCGCCCCCGAACATGCCCTGGGTCACGATGGGGCCCGAGGGCTGGCGTCCGGTGACCGCCTGGGGCGGCAACGCCGGCTCGCCCCAAGTGGTGCCCGGCACCTACCAGGTGGAGCTGAGCGTGGACGGCAAGCCCGCGGGCACGCAGCCGCTCACCGTCCTCAAAGACCCCGCCAGCCCGGGCACGCCCGCCAGCATGGCCGAGCAGTTGCAGTTCTCGCTCCAGATGCGGAACGAGGTCAACCAGGTCGCTGCCATGATCAACGGCGTCGAGAGCACCCGCAAGCAGTTGGAGGATGCGGTGCTGGTGCTCGGCAATCGTCCGGGTTCGTCCGCGGCCATCGCCAGCGACAAGGCGCTCGAGGCCAAGTACGTCGCCCTCGAGCTCAAGCTCACCGACACCAACCTCACCAGCGCCAGCATCGAGGAGTCGTTCGTCAACCCTGTGCAGCTCTACGCCAAGCTGTGTACGCTCGCCGCCGACTTCAACGGCACCGGCCGCTACGGCGGCGGCGCCGACATGGGCCCCACCGAACAAGCGGTCGCGCTCAACCAACAGCTCGTCCAGCAGATGAACGAGGCAGGCGCCGGCCTCGCCGAGCTCAACCGCACCGCCGGCGCCGCCTTCAACCAACAACTGAAGTCGCTCGGCATGGGCCTCGGCATCGAGTTCGCCGCCCTGCCCCCGGCAACCGCGGCTCCGGCTCCCACGCGGGGAACGGAGAAGCGGTAGCACGAAACCAAGGATCTATCCCTCCGCTAACCAGCGGTGGACGAAGTAAATGCTGATCGCGCCTTCGCCCACGGCGCTGGCGACGCGCTTGACGTTGGCGGCGCGCACGTCGCCCACCGCGAACACCCCGGGGAGGCTGGTCTCCAGCAGCTCTGGAGCCCGCTCCAGCGGCCAGTGCGCGCTGCCGGTGCCATCGTGCAGCGGTAGATCCCGTCCGGTCAGGATGAACCCCTTGGGGTCGAGCGCCAGGCAGCCGTGCAGCCAGGCGGTGCCGGGCGAGGCGCCGGTCATCACGAACAAATGCCGGATGGCGTGCTCGCTGGTCTCGCCCGTGGCTTTATTCAGCCACTGCAGGCGTTCCAGCCGCTGCTCGCCCTCGACCGCGGCCACCTCGGTCTGGTAGTGGATGCCGACTTTGGGGTTCTGCTCCAGGCGCTCGATCAGGTAACGCGACATGGTGGCGGCCAGCCCGGAGGAGCGCACCAGCATGTGGACCTTGCGCGTGGTCTGCGCCAGGAAGGCGGCCGCCTGTCCCGCCGAGTTGCCGCCGCCCACCACCGCCACCTCCTCGCCCAGGCAGAGCTGGGCCTCCATCTGCGTGGCGCCGTAATAGATGCCGTTGCCCTCGAACCGCTCCAGGCCCTCGAGCGGCAGCTTGTTGTACTGCGCCCCGGTGGCGATTACCACCGCCCGCGCCGCCAGCGTCTCGCCGCCGTCGAGCCGCAGCTCATACGGGTGCCGGGCGCACTCCAGCGCCTCGACGCTCCGCGCCACCATCATCTGCGTCCCGAACTTTAGCGCCTGCGATACCGCCCGGCCCGCCAGATCCTGTCCCGAAACCCCGGTGGGGAAGCCCAGGTAGTTCTCGATACGCGAGCTCGACCCCGCCTGCCCGCCCGGCGCCAGCGTCTCGATCACCAGCACGCTCAGCCCCTCCGACGCCGCGTACACCGCCGCCGCCAGCCCCGCCGGACCGGCGCCGACCACGATCACGTCGCGCAGCTTGCGTCCGTCGGCGTTGCCCGAGAGCCCCAGGCAGGCGGCGAGCTCCTTGATGGAAGGACGGCGAAAGATCTGTTGGCCCGCGTTGCACACCACCACGGGGACGTCCGCCGCGGTCAGCGCGAACCGGTCGAGCAGCGCTTGCGAGGTCGCGTCCCGGTCGAGGTCGATGTAGGTATGCGGATAGCCGTTGCGGGTGAGGAACTCCCGGATCTCCAGCGTCCGCGAGGAGTGCTGCGAGCCCAGCACCGTCAGCGTGCCCCATCCCTGCCGCACCAGCTCCACCCGGCGCAGCAGGAAGGCGCGCATCAGGATTTCGCTCAGCTCGGCGTCGCGCGCCACCAGCGCCCGCAGGCTCTCGCCGCTCAATTGCAGCACCTCGCCCGCCTCGGTCATGCGCCCCGTCACCAGGCAGCGCTGCCCCGAGATCATGGTCATCTCGCCGGTGAACTCCCCGGCGGTATGCACCGCCACCTGGCGCTGGCCGTCCAGCCCCGGCTGCCAGATCTCCATCCGCCCGCCCAGCAGCACGAAGAACGGCACCGTGGTGTCGCCCGGACGGAACAGCTCCTCGCCCACCTCGGTCGCCCGCACCTCGCCCAGCGGCCGTATACGCTCGATCTGCTCCGCGCTCAGTACCGGAAACGCCCGCGGCCGCGACTCCTCCGACCCGAAAGTAGACGACGCCATCTATATATTCTGCGCCCCGGGCGCGGCGTCAGCGCAGGAGCGACTGCCAGTTGTGGGGAACCCGGCCCCTCGGCCCGGGAGCCGGCTGGCTTTCCGGGTGGGAGCTCGGCGGTGCGAGGTTCAGCCCCGGCAGCATCTCCTCGGTTTCGTAGTTGTAGGCCCAATCCTCGCCCGGTTCGAAACTCACCGCGATGGGATGATGCGCCCCGGCCGCATGCCGCGTCGCGTGCTGTCCCGGAGAGCTGTCGCAGCAGCCGATGTGCCCGCACTCGGCGCACCGCCGCAAGTGGAACCACCACCCGCCCGCCGCCAGACACTCCACGCACCCCTCCCCGCTCGGCTTCACCTCCGGATTGACGCCCGGTGCGCGCCCATGTTCCTTTTTCATCGCTCGGCCTCCTTGCGCAGAATGTAGCAGAATCGTCTCAGTAAGATGTCACCCGGTCTCCTGTCGCCCACCGTCTAATGGATCAGGGACAAAACTTGTGAGCACGCTCACCATGCCAAACGAAAGCCTCGGGGGACCACGCGCCGCGGCAGGGAAGTGTCATCGGTTGAGCAATCGCCGATCAAGTAGAATCAATCACTTGCACGCGGTTTATGCTCAAATCCCGGCTGTATTTTCGCGGGGTAAAATTGCCAGGGGCACCCCATGCTGACCCGATGGCGATTTATCTGGCGCGCGACCCAGGGACACCGCTTCCGTCCCTGGAGAAGCCCCTACCTGCGCTGGCGGGTGGAGACCTTCAGCGGCCTTGATGCCGACCACATCCGCGCCCGCGACTTGTTCCGCTTCTGCTGGCGCGAGCGCCGCGGCCTCGCCCGCTTCCTGGCCTGGACCGGCGAGATGGACAAACACCGTCGCCACAGCCTGCACCCGGTACAGTCCGGACACGCGGGGCCCGACCCGAATGGCTGAGCCGATTTCGGCAAGGCGCACCCGCATACTCGCGCTGCTGGCCGCGGCGGTCGCGATGAGCGGTTGCGCCCACCTCAATTACCGTCTCGAGCCGCTCGGCCGCGACGTGCTGGTGATTCCGCCCAAGGCGCAGCCGGTGCCGGGCGATCCGTCTGCCTTCCGGGTTCCGTTTCCCGGGATGTCCACGGCGGCGCCGTGCAGCTTCGTTACCCCGGGCTACACCGGCCATGCGCAGCCGGGAGGGCTGGTCGTCTCCGCCGCTTCCGGCGCGGGCGAGCCCACCGTGGCCGCCGTGCCGCTCACGCCCGGCGCGGTAATGCTGGGCAAGCAAACGCCCGTCAGCCACCTCCACAGCCTGGACGAGCTCCGCGCCGCGCTCGATACCGCCCAGGCCGCCGGCTGCTTTGGCAAGGCCGCGGGCGAGGCGCGCACGCGGATCGAACAGGACCTGCCCTGGGCCTCGGACGACGTTAGCGCGCTCGCCTCGGGCGACCCCGCCGGTGAAGACTACTTCCCGCTGCATGCGGGCCAGCGCCTGCGCGTCACCACCCCGCTGCTCAACGCCGCCGGGGACTGGGCGGGAGCGGCGAACCTCTTGTACGATCTCGCGCCCCGCGCGCATGGGCAGGTGGCGCTGGTGCTCGCCCGCACGACGGTGAAGCCCGGACTCCACCCCCAAATGTTGGACCTGCCGCCCGCGCCTGCCGCCATTTTCTGGCGATTGATCGTCTTCGGACGCTCCGGCGCCCAGTTTCAGATCAACGACCTGGTCGGCGCGCCCAACCTCGCCGCCATGCGTGCGGCGACCGCGGCGATCGAGAACGACCCCCGCCAGTGCGACGCGTTGCGCCGGACCATGATCTGCGTCGCGCCCCGCTACGGCACGGTGATCAACCCCGAGCTGCGCGTCTGGGTCGAGGACCGCTGGCTCGCTCTCCCGATCGGCTCGACCGTGGACCGGGCCATCGGTGAGCGCCTCGGCGCCTCCCCCCAACTCGCCCGCCCCGCGGCCTACCGCGTCCAGCGCCCCTACGGCAAGAAACTGATCAACGTCGCCGCCCCGCCCGACTCCCTCGCCCGCCTCGTCCTCCTCGGCGGCGAACGCATCACCTGGAGGCGGTGACGCCAATCTCAATGGCCCCGTATGCCACTTTTCCCCAAAAAAAAGCCGCACGCCTTCGCCTGAAATCAATCGTCGTTACTAGCGCGGGGAGATTCCTTGGGTCTGCGGCCGCCCGAAGAACAGGATGTAGCCGTCGGGGTCGCGGATCTCGAAGCCGCGCAGGCCGTCATGGGTGTCTTCGAGCGGGGCGCTGAACTCGGCGCCGCGGCCGGCAAAATCGGCGGCCAGCGCGTCCGGGTCGGCGGCGTAAACGAAAGCGTCCCAGCGCAAAAAGGGATGGCGCTTGAAGTTGGGCACCGGAACGATGCCGCCCTGGGACTTGATCAGGATCTGCGCGCCTTCGCGGCCGATGATGGCGAAGAAGGGACCCTCGGCCGGAGCCGAGTATCGCGTCTCGAAACCCAGCGTGTCGCGGTAGAAGGCGATCGTCCGCCCAACGTCGCTGACGATCCAGGAAGGCGAGATCGCTTGGATGGCGGCCATAAGTTACCCCGGTTGCTCAGTTGGGCGGCGTGAGGTTGTAGTAGAACGAGAACTGCAGCGTGATGAAGGGCCCGTGGAACTCCGAGGGCAGGGGCGGGAAGGGGTTGGAGGCGCTGATCGAGGCCTCCGCCGCCTGGTCCAGCGAGGCGGTGCCGCTCAACCCCACCGGGTGAATCGCGGGTACGCTGCCGTTGGCGTTGATGTTGAAGATCACCACCACCTTGCCCTGCGTGCCCAGGTACACCGTCTCCGGCATCACCGCGTACCAGTTGCGCCGCACGATCTCGACCACGCGGCGCAGGTAGGGGTCGAAGTCCACCCCCTGGGTGTCGGTCAGGATCTGCACCCCCGCCCCGGTTTGTCCCGGCGCCGAGCTGCCCGAACCTCCCGACTGCGACGGACGCGGCAGCGGCGCGGTCTCGGTCACCCGCGCTCCGCGCGAGGCCTGGTCGCGGGCGGCAGCCTCGATGGCGCGCTGCATCTGGTCGGCGGCGCCGATGTTCAAGTTGAGCTTGTGGTTGGTGGTGGGCTTGGGGATGTCCTCGAGCTTGAGGCCCTCCGGCGCGGACGAAGGCTGCGGCTTCGGCGGCGCCGGTGCCGCTGCCGGGGGAGCCGCGGGCGGCGGCGAGGCGGGCGCCGGCTGGGGAGCGGGTGGGCCGGGCGGCGGGTTCGAGGGTTGCGGCCGCGGCGCCGGACGTGTCACCGGTGCGCTGATCGAGTCCGGCATCTTGGTGGGGTTGTCGAAGTGCCGGTCCCGGTCGCTTAAGACCTTGGGCCGCGGAGCCTTCTTGGGGGTGATCAGGTCCTTCGGCATCTCCAGGTAGGTGAACTGGTGCCGCTGCAGATCCTGCTGCGGCGTCGCCATCTTGATGCGCACCGGCCCAAAGAGCTTCGGGCTCAACAGCAGCAGAATCACCAGCGTGAGATGGACGATGACCGAGAGAAACGCGGCTTCCCGCCGTTTGGCCTTGAGCCGCTGGTCGCGCAACTCCAACAGCAGATCGTCGATCGGGAAATCGGCCCCGCGCAGGTGGGGTGGCGGGGGTGGAAGCGTGTCATCTTCCTGATCCGCCAGTAGCTTAATGAGGGCCATTATTGCGTTCCCTCATAATACCAGGGAGGATATATAGTTCCTTCAACGCTGCCCCCGCGCTTTTGGTTTCAGGGGAATCGTTGAGCCTGCCGATGTCCGACTTCTCCAAACAGCTCAAGGCCAAGGCCGACATCGCCCGGATCATCGGCGAGGCGGTGGCGCTCAAGCCGGGCGGCAGCGGCTTCATTGGACTGTGCCCGTTCCACTCCGAGAAGTCCCCCTCCTTCCACGTCCATAGCGCCAAACAGTTCTACTACTGCTTTGGCTGCCATGCCCACGGCGACATCTTCCAGTTCGTCATGCAATGGAAGAAGATGTCGTTTCCCGAGGCGGTGGAGGCCGTGGCGGAGCGGTTGGGCATCGAGGTGCCGCG
>Ga0134125_10005973_pt1 | contig 13805 bp, 11 predicted proteins | sample KB31751_FD_96464 | JGI IMG/M metagenome (GOLD analysis project Ga0134125, IMG submission 96464) | Terrestrial soil microbial communities with excess Nitrogen fertilizer from Kellogg Biological Station, Michigan, USA - KB3-175-1 | ecosystem: Environmental > Terrestrial > Soil > Unclassified ... | reverse complement strand
TGGCTCGTCGACAATCAGGTCGCGGTCGAGCTCTTCCCCTGCAATGACGGGCTGTGCGGCCGCATCGTCGGTCTGTCCGAGCCGCGCGACAATGCCGGGCGGCCGAAGCACGATCGCCGCAATCCGGATCCGGCGCTGCGCGAGCGTCCCTTATGCGGCCTCGGGGTCTTGAGCGGCCTCAAGCCCGTCGCGCCCGGCAGCTGGGAAGGCGGCACCTTCTACAATCCGCAGGACGGCCATCGCTACAGCGCCAGCGTGCGCATGCAGTCGGACGACCGGCTCACCGCGCGCTTCTATGTCGGCCTGTCGCTGCTCGGCGAAAGCCGCACCCTCACGCGCATCGCCGGCAGCGGCGCGCCGCGCGGACTCGGCTGCCCGCCGGGCGAGATGACGGCGGCCGCCGGCCAGTAAGGCGGCGGCGGATCAGCTTTCCGAGAAGGTGACGGCGATGAAGGCGCCGCCCACCGGCACGTTCGGCAGCTCCTGGTGGAAGGAGGCGCTTTCGCCCGGCTCCAGCGATTGAATGCCCGAGGGGAAGGTCCAGTCCTTCAGCACTTGCTGCGCGGCGCTGGTCATCACGGCCTTGAGCTCGGGAATGTGGCGCGGCTTGCTCGAGGTGTTCACGACCGTGCCCTCGACGATGAGCGTGCCATTGTCGCTCTGCGGAGTCGTCGTGACGTTGCGCAGATCGAGCCCTTCCCAAGGCACGTCGAGCGGCAGCCCGACCGTGTCGTAGAGCCGCGCCGCCGGCGGCCACCAGCGCACGACCTCGTTGCGCCCGCCGACCAGCCCGACCGCGCCGACCAGAATGACGAGCAGCAGCAGCGGCCAGCCGAGCCCGGCGCGCGGCCGCGGCTCCGACAAGGCCGGCAGGTTCGAGCCCGGCGGAATCGGGCGTGGGGTGTCGCTGGCGAAGCTGCCATAGACCGGCCCGGCCGCCGGGTCGGGCGGCAAGTCGCCCATCATCTCGTCGAGCTCGACGGGCTTTGGCATGTCCATCGGCGGCTCGGCATGCCAGGTATGGCTGCAATTGGCGCACCGGACCATGCGCCCGATGATCCCGAGCTGCTGCGGGTCGACGATGTAACGGGTATTGCAGGAAGGGCAGGTAAGGATCATCTCGCCGCTTCGCGGAACCGGTCTCGCCTCTGTTATAGGCTTTGCCATCAGCCAAGAGCAAGGAAAGCCAAGCGTTACAAGCCCCTGCGACTAAAGGCTTTGACCGTCCGGTTTGCCGCGACCCCTGCCGTCATGGCATGCTCGGGTCCTTGCCGCCCCGGGAAGAAAGGCGCCGATTTCCCTCCGCCATGGTCCGTTTCGACAATGTTGGCATGCGCTACGGTTCCGGCCCCGAGGTGTTGCGCGATGTCAGCTTTACCCTGGCGCCGGGCTCCTTCCACTTCCTGACGGGCGCCTCGGGCGCCGGCAAATCGACCTTGCTGCGCCTCATGTACCTGGCGCACCGCCCGTCGCGCGGCCTCGTGACGCTGTTCGAGCGCGACATCTCGACGGTGGCGCGGCGCGAGCTGGCGGCGGTGCGGCGCCGGATCGGCGTCGTCTTTCAGGAATTCCGGCTGATCAATCACCTCACGGCCATGCAGAATGTGGCGCTCCCCTTGCGCGTCGCCGGCACCGCCGATGCGGTCATTCGCCAGAATGTCGCCGAGCTCCTGACCTGGGTCGGTCTTGCCGATCATCTCGAATCGCGTCCCGCCACCCTGTCGGGCGGCCAGCAGCAGCGCCTCGCCATCGCGCGCGCCGTGATCGCGCGCCCCCAGCTGCTGATCGCCGACGAGCCGACCGGCAATGTCGACGATCGCAGCGCGCTCAGGCTCATGCGCCTGTTCGAGGAGCTCAACAAGGTCGGCACCACCGTCGTCGTCGCCACCCACAATGAATCGCTGATCCAGCGCTTTCGTCATCCGACCCTGCATCTCGAGGGCGGCGAGCTGACGCGGCGCGAGCCGGTCGCGAGTCCGGCGGCCTGACCATGTGGCGTCCCTTGCGATTGCAGCCGAGCGAGTTGCCGCTGGAGGGCGATGTCGCGGCGCGTTTCCTGCCCTGGCTGATCGCCGTCATGGTGTTTCTCGCCTCGCTGGCGCTCGCCGCTTCGCTCGGCATCCAGGGGGCTGCCGAGCGCTGGGACAAGGCGCTCGCCGGCGCCGCCACGGTGCAGATACCCGCCGGCCGCGACACCGACAAGCAGGTCGAGACCGCGCTGCAGCTGCTGCGCGGGCTGCCGGGAATCATCCAGGCGCAAGGCCTGACGCGCGATGCCGCGGCAGCGCTGGTGGCGCCCTGGCTCGGCGAGGCGGCGAGCCTGCCCGACCTGCCGGTGCCGCGCGTCATCGAGATCACCTACGACCCGCAGCAGCTCGACGAGGCGGCGTTGCGCCAGCAGCTGAGCCGGGCGGTGCCGGGTGCCAGCTTCGACGATCATCAGCGCTGGGTGGCGGGCCTGCGCGCCATCGCGCACGCCGCGGTGCTGGTCGGGCTCGGCATCTTCGCGCTGGTCGCGCTGGTCGCCATGGTGGCGGTGATCTTCACCACGCGCACCGGGCTTGCCGTGCATCACGAGGTCATCGAGGTGCTGCATCTCATCGGCGCGCAGGATCGCTATATCGCCAACGGCTTTGCCTATCACGCCTGGTGGACGGGGCTGCGCGGCGGCCTGTTCGGCGCCATCTTCGCGGCGGCGAGCCTGCTGCTGCTCACCATCGGCGCCACCCGTCTCGCACCCGGCCTCTTGCCGGCGGTCAATCTCGGACTCGCCGACTGGCTGCTCCTCGCCGCCTTGCCGCCGGCCGCCGGCCTGCTGGCGGCCGCCACCGCGCGCCTCACGGTGATGCGGGCGCTGGCGCGTCTGCCCTGAGCGTCGCGGCGATGGCCAGGCGGCGCATGCGCGGATGGTTCTGGGGGCGGGGACTGCCGCTGCTTCTGATCGCCGCTTCCGTCGCCTACCTCATCGGCCTCGTCGGATTCGCCGGCACCATTCCGAAGGAGGTCGAGGATCCCGACAGCACGACCGATGCGATCGTCGTGCTCACCGGCGGCTCGCTGCGCCTCACCGCCGGTTTTCATCTCTTCACCGAGCATCGCGCGCCGCTGCTCTTCGTCTCGGGCGTCAATCGCGACGTCGAGGCGGCTTCGCTGCCGGCGCTGGTCGGCGCCGACAAGGAGGCGCTCGCCTGCTGCGTCACGCTCGGCCATGCCGCCGGCGACACGATCGGCAATGCCGAGGAGACCGCCGCCTGGGCGGCAGAGCATAAGATCCGTTCGATTCGCCTGGTGACGGCGGCCTATCACATGCCGCGCAGCCTGCTCGAGTTCCGCCGCCTGATGCCCGGCGTCACCATCCTGCCGCATCCGGTCTTCCCCACCGGATTCGACCGCGACCGCTGGTGGTCGTCGGCCAGCATCAGCCTGGTGGCGGGCGAATATACGAAATATCTCGGCGCCAAGCTGCGCCACGCCATCGCCGATCTGGTGCAATGATCCTGCTGCGGTCGCTCGTCTTCAATCTCGTCTTCTATCTGTGGATGGCGGTGCTCGGCACGCTCTCCCTGCCGGTGCTGCTGCTGCCGCGCCGCTATGCCTGGGCGGTCGGACGCCTCTATCTGCGCCAGATCCTGGCGCTGCTGCGCATCCTGATCGGGCTCGACTATCGCATCCGCGGCGCCGAGCATCTGCCGCACGGTGCCGCCATCGTCGCGATGAAGCATCAATCGGCCTGGGACACGCTGATCCTGCCGCTGCTCTTCGCCGATCCCGCCGTCGTGCTCAAGCGCGAGCTCTTGTGGCTGCCCCTCTATGGCTGGTGGCAGATGAAGCTCGGCATGATCGCGGTCGATCGCGGCGCCGGGGCGCGGGCGCTGAAGCAGATCGTCGCGCAAGCCAGGCGCGCTCTGGCCGACGGCCGCACCATCGTCATCTTCCCGCAAGGCACGCGCACGCCGCCGGGCAGCACGCATCCCTACCAGCCCGGCCTCGCCGCGCTCTATCTGCAGACCGGCGTGCCGGTGGTGCCGGTGGCGCTCAATTCCGGCCTGTTCTGGCCGCGCCGCTCGTTCCTGCGGCGGCCCGGCACCATCACCCTCGAGATTCTGCCGCCGATCGCCCCCGGCCTCGGGCGCGCCGCCTTCCAGGCCAGGCTCGAGCAGGCGGTCGAGGGCGCGACGAGCCGGCTCGAGCTTGAGGAAAGCGGGGATAAGCCGGCGTCGGAAACAGCTGAAAGCCGGGGATAAGTGCCGGCGGGCCCGGCATTGCCTGGGTTTGCCGCGATGCCCATATGTGTGAAACGGAACAGGAACATTTCTTGACCAGTCCGGCGCCGCGCACCTACACTTCCGGCCCTTTCCGCACCCTGCCACAGCATCATCCAGCGAGAGCAATGGCCACCATCGCGCCCATCTCCCAGCAGATCTGGGACATGAAATATCGGCTCAAAGGTCCCGACCAGGCGCCGCTCGACCGCACGCTCGAGGACAGCTGGCGACGCGTCGCCGAGGCGCTCGCCGAGCCCGAGCAGGACCTCGCCGGCTGGGCCGACCGTTTCTATGCGGCGATGGAGGATTTCCGCTTCCTGCCGGCCGGCCGCATCCTCGCCGGTGCCGGCTCGGGCCGCCATGTGACGCTGTTCAACTGCTTCGTCATGGGCACCATCCCCGACGACATGTCGGGCATCTTCGAGCATCTGCGCGAAGCGGCGCTGACCATGCAGCAGGGCGGCGGCATCGGCTACGATTTCTCGACGCTGCGTCCCAAGGGCGCGCCCGTCAAAGGGGTCGGCGCCGACGCATCCGGTCCCTTGAGCTTCATGGATGTGTGGGACGCGATGTGCCGCACCATCATGAGCGCCGGCCACCGCCGCGGCGCCATGATGGCGACCATGCGCTGCGACCATCCCGACATCGAGTCCTTCATCGAGGCCAAGCGCGAGCCGGGTCGCCTGCGCATGTTCAACCTGTCGGTTCTGGTCACCGACGCCTTCATGAATGCGGTGAAGGAAGATGCCAGCTGGGAGCTGAAGTTCAACGGCACCACCTACCGGGTGGTGTCGGCGCGCGAGCTGTGGGACCGCATCATGCGGGCGACCTACGCCTATGCCGAACCGGGCGTGATCTTCATCGACCGCATCAACCGCCGCAACAACCTGCATTATTGCGAGACCATCACCGCCACCAATCCGTGCATCACCGCCGACAGCTGGGTGCAGACAACCGACGGTCCCCGTCAGGTCGCGGATCTGCGAGGCCATTCCTTTGAGGCCGTCGTCAACGGTCGTGCCCATTGGTCGGGCAGGGAGGGGTTCTTCAGCACAGGTAAAAAGTCAGTCCTGCGCATCGTCACGAAGGACGGATTCGTGCTGCGCGCCACGGCCGACCATCCCGTGCAAACCGTGGCCCGGAAATCGCGCTGGACGATCGAGTCGGCCTGGACCAATGCGGGTGACCTGCGGCCTGGCGACCTGGTTCGGCTGCATGACCACGGTCACCTCGAATGGGAGGGGCGCTACGGCGAGGACGAGGGTTATCTCATCGGCCTTCTGATCGGCGATGGGACTTTGAAGGCCGACAAGGCCGTGCTGTCCGTTTGGCCAGGCGAGATGGTGGCCAATGGCTCAGGCGAGCGGCCCGGCGTTGCCGGCGTGATGGATCGCGCGGTCGCCGCTGCGCGCAAATTACCGCATCGCGCGGATCTGATCGGCTGGATCGCCGTAGCGGGGCGTGGCGAGCGCCGACTCTCCACCGCCGCCTTGACGCGTGTCGCGTCCGAGTTCGGCCTCTCGCCGGGCCACAAGACCGTCACGCCTGCGATCGAGCAGGCGTCGTCGTCCTTCTATTGCGGTTTCTTGAGTGGTTTGTTCGACGCCGACGGCTCGGTCCAGGGAAGTCAGGCCAAGGGCATCAGCATTCGGCTGGCCCAGAGTGACCTTGCTCTCCTTCAGGCAGTCCAGCGCATGCTTTTGCGGCTCGGGATCGTCGGCCGCATTTATGCAGAACGACGTCCCGCGGGCCCTCGGCTGCTGCCGGATGGCAAGGGTGGCCACAAGGAATATGAGTGCGCGGCAGATCACGAGCTGATCATTTCTGGCGTGAATGTCGCCCGCTTCGCGGCGCGCATCGGGTTTTCTGATACGGCCAAGCAGCAGCGCTTGAATGCCGCGCTTGCCGGCTACCGTCGCCAGCTCAATCGCGAGCGTTTTGCGGTAGAGGTGGCGGAGATTCTACCGGACGGCGAGGAGGAAGTGTTCGACGTCCAGATTCCCGGCGTGAATGCCTTCGATGCGAACGGGCTCTACGTGCATAATTGCGGCGAGCAGCCGCTGCCGCCCTACGGCGCCTGCCTGCTCGGATCGGTCAATCTGGCGCGGCTGGTGCGCGATCCCTTCACCGAGACCGCGGCGCTCGACGAGGCGGTGCTCGACGATCTCGTGCGCACCTCGGTGCGCATGATGGACAACACCATCGACGTCTCGCGCTTCCCGCTGCCGCAGCAGGAGCATGAAGCCAAGGCCAAGCGCCGCATCGGGCTCGGCGTCACCGGCCTCGCCGACGCCCTCATCCTGTGCCGCGCCCGCTACGGCTCGGTCGAGGCGGTGCGCCTGACCGAGCGCTGGATGGCGGTCGTCCGCCGCGCCGCCTATCTTGCCTCGACCGAGATCGCCGCCGAGAAGGGGCCCTTCCCGCTGTTCGACCGCGATGCCTTTCTCGCCGGCGAGACGGTGGGCGAGCTCGACCAGGATGTGCGCGAGGCGATCGCCAGGCACGGCATCCGCAATTCGCTGCTCACCTCGATCGCGCCGACCGGCACCATCTCGCTGCTCGCCGACAATGTCTCCTCGGGCCTCGAGCCGGTCTTCTCGCTGAAATACACGCGCAACGTGCTCCAGTCCGACGGCACCCGGCGGCAAGAGGAGGTGAGCGACTACGCCTACCGCCTGTTCCGCCAGATCCATGGCGATGCGAAGCCCTTGCCCGACTATTTCGTCGATGCGCAGGTGCTCACCCCCTTCGAGCATGTGACCATGCAGGCGGCGGTGCAGCGCTATGTCGACAGCTCGATCTCCAAGACCATCAACGTCCCCGCCGATCTCTCCTTCGAGAGCTTCAAGGACATCTATGCCCAGGCTTATGAGCTCGGCTGCAAGGGCTGCACGACCTACCGGCCGAACGACATCACCGGTGCCGTGCTCGAGGTGAAGAAGGAGGAGACGGCGGAGCCGGAATTGGCGCTGCCGGCGCCGCAGCCCAAGCCCAAGGACATCTACGAGGCGGGCGGCGTCGTCTACATGACGCAGCCTCTGTCGCGGCCCGAGGCGCTGCCCGGCCAGACCTACAAGGTGCGCTGGCCCGACAGCGATCATGCCATCTACATCACCCTCAACGATGTGGTGCAGGACGGCAGGCGGCGGCCCTTCGAGGTCTTCATAAACTCGAAGAACATGGACCATTACGCCTGGACGGTGGCGCTCACCCGCATGATCAGCGCTGTCTTCCGCCGCGGCGGCGACGTGTCCTTCGTCGTCGAGGAGCTGAAGGCCGTGTTCGATCCGCGCGGCGGCCAATGGATGAACGGCCGCTACGTGCCGTCGCTGCTCGCCGCGATCGGCGAGATCATCGAGCGCCATATGATCGACATCGGCATGCTGCCGGCGCAGGGGGCCAATCTCGTCGCCGACCAGCCGATGAAGCAGGTGGTCAATCTCGCCGACCAGCGTTTGCGGCAATGTCCGAAATGCGCCCAGCCTTCGCTCATCCGCCAGGAAGGCTGCGACAGCTGCACATCCTGCGGCTATTCGAAGTGCGGCTGAACGGCGCGCCCCTGTAGCTTCTTGCGTCTCGTCCAGCGCTGACCGCTGCCATCGGGCGGCTCTCGCGATCCTTTTGCTGGCGCAACCGCGCTCCCTTCGGTGGTAAGGAGGGGAAACGGTTGGTGCCGGCAAACGGCACGGGGCAAGGAAGCGGTATGGAATCGGACGCGCATTTCTGGCTGTCGCTGCTGCAGATCATCGGCGTCAATATCATCCTGTCCGGCGACAACGCGGTGGTGATCGCGCTCGCCTGCCGCGGCCTGCCGCCGAGGCAGCAGCGGCTGGGCATCGCCTTCGGCGCCGCGGCCGCCGTCGTCCTGCGCATCGTCCTCACCTTGTTCATCGTCTACCTGCTGACCATCCCCTACCTCAACCTGGTCGGCGGCGTGCTGCTGCTGGGCATCGGCTATCGGCTGATGCTGCCGGAGAAGGACGGCGACACGATCGACGCGGCGAGCAATTTGTGGGCGGCCGTGCGTATCGTCGTCGTCGCCGACGCGGTGATGAGCCTCGACAATGTCATCGCCGTCGCCGCCGCGGCGCAGGGCAATCATCTGCTGCTGATCCTCGGCCTCCTTATCAGCGTGCCTCTCGTCGTCTATGGCGCGACCCTGCTGATCGCGCTCCTCAAACGCTTCCCCGCGATCGTGCCGGGCGGCGCCGCCCTGATCGGCTATGTCGGGGGCGAGATCATGCTGGCCGATCCGGCGCTGGCGCCCTGGCTGGCCGCGCATGCGTCCTGGGCCAAGGATGTGCTGCCGTTGCTCGCATCGGTCCTGGTGGTGCTGGTCGGCGGCTATCGAGCGACCGGCCTCGCCGGCGACCGCGCCTCCGCCACCGCGGCCGCCTTTCCCATTGGGGTCCTGACGGCGCAGGTGCTGGCGCGGGCGCTTGCCGCCCGGCTGCCGTCCCTGCTCGTCTTCGTGGCCGGGCTGTTCGGCTATGCCGCCGATATGGGGCTCGCCGGTCCGCTGATCACGTCCGACGAGATCCTGGCCGTGCTGGATGCGGCCCGGCCGCTCCTGGCCGCGGTCATCGCGGTAGCCATCAGCGAATGCGTCTCGCGCCGGCGGAAAGCGGACTAGGACGACCGGCCGCTGCGGGATGCTTTCCCTGGTCCGGCTGGCGCGCTTCCGCTATAAGCCAAGGCCGGCATGCGGACGCTCTATCACCTCTGGCTCTCGCCCTTCTCCCGCAAGATCCGCCTGGTGCTGAAGGAGAAGACTCTCGACTTCGAGATGGCGGTCGAGCGGATCTGGGAGCGCCGGCCCGAATTCCTCGCCCTCAATCCGGCCGGCGAGGTCCCGGTGCTGGTCGAGCCGGACGGCACGACCCTCTCCGACGCGACGGCGATCACCGAATATCTCGAGGAGATCTATCCCGAGCGTCCGCTGATGGGCGCGACGCCGATCGAGCGCGCCGAGACGCGCCGCCTCGTCGCCTGGTTCGACGTCAAGTTCAACCGCGAGGTGACGGTCAATCTCGTCGAGGAAAAGATCACCAAGCGCTTCCTCGGTCTGGGCCAGCCCAACAGCCAGGCGATCCGCGCCGGCTGCCAGAACATCAAGCACCATCTCGACTACATCACCTATCTCATGGATCGCCGCAGCTATCTCGCCGGCGACAGCTTCGGCCTCGCCGACATCACCGCCGCCGCCCATCTCTCCTCCGTCGATTATCTCGGGGACGTCCCCTGGGAGCAGCATAACGGCGCCAAGGAATGGTATGCGCGCGTCAAATCGCGCCCGAGCTTCCGGCCGCTGCTCGCCGATCACATCCCGGGCGTGGCGCCGCCCAAGCACTACGCCGATCTCGATTTCTAGGCGATAAAAAAGGCGCATCCCGAAAGACGCGCCTTTTCCTGAGCAGAGCCGCTGCTAGTCGAGCGGCTCGACCTTCACGATCGCGGCGCCGTGATTGTTGCCGACCCACAGCGTGGCGGGGCTCGTCCGATCATCGACGAAGACGCGCCGGATGTTGGTGCGGTGCGGCAGCGGGTAGTCGGTGACCTGGCCGCTCTTGATGTCGACGCGTGTCACGCGGTCGGTCGACATCGAGCCGGTCCATGCGTCGTTCTTGCCGGCCATCGCGTCATAGGGCGAGGACCACGGCGTCGGCGACTTGTATTCCTTGATCTCGCCCGATTTGGGGTCGAGCACACCGATCGCATCGCCAAGATATTCGGCAAACCACACCCGTCCTTCGACATCGACACGACCGCGACGCGGATGCGAGTTGGGCGTCGGCGTCTTGTAGATGGTCAGGGCCTTGCTCTTCGCATCGATCTTGGCGATGTCGTTCGAGCCGAAATCGAGCAGATAGATGTTGTTCTGCGCGTCCGAATGCAGCCCATAGGTGCCGATTTTCTTGCCGGTCACCGGATCGTTCGGGGCGCCGAGATTCTCGAATTTTCCGGAAGCGAGATCCATGCGGTAGATCAAGGTGCCGTCGGAATTCTTGATCCAGACCTTGCCATCGACATCGCTGTTGTAGACCGCGAGATGGCCGAACTGGGCGCCGTTCGAATCCCACTCCTTGGGAATCGGCCAGCTCTGCCACTTCTCGGTCTTGGGATCGAACTTGACGATCTCGGCCTGATACATGACGCCGAGCCAGAGATTGTCCTGCTTGTCGATCTCGAGATTGAGCGAGCCGGTCGGGTAGTCCTTCTTGCTGGCCGGCACCGTGTACTCGACGACCTTGCCGGTCTTCGGGTCCATCTTGCCGAGATGCATCTGGCCGAAATCGGAGTACCAGACCGTGCCCTTGCTATCGAGCATCACGTCATGCGGCTGCACGCGGTCTTCCGGCAGGTCGTATTCGGTAATGATCACATGGGTCGACTTGCCGGTGAGCCGAGGCATGGTCTTCAGCTGGTAGTTCCAGCTCGTCTGCTCGCTGAGATTGATGCTGGCCATCCAATCCGTGATCTTCTTCATGTCGCCGCCGCGGTCGCGGTCGCGCGTGAAATTGACCAGGCGCTGCGGATGGGTCGGCGTGCTGCCCGGGTAATAGCCGCTCATGCGCTTGATCACCTGGGCAAACTCTTCGGAGTCGTGCGTCGATTTGACGATGCGCTCGAGCGTGTGGCAGCTGGTGCAGTTGAGCAGGAACTGCTTCTGCTCCTTCGTTCCGGGCATGCTCTCCAGCCATTCGGCGTTGCTGAGCTGCGCCGTCAGGTTCTTGGTCTTGACCAGCTTGAGATCGGCGGTGGCGGTCTTGCCCGCTGCGACATCCGCCGCGGCGGCGCCGGCGAGGTCATAGCCGTTCGCCTTCATGGAGATGCTGTAGTGACCGGCACCGAGGCGCGCCGCCGGGAAGCTGTATTGGCCTTGCGCGTTGGTCACGACGCTGACCGTGATGGTCGAGCCGTCCTTCTTCGCGCTCACCACCACACCTTCCATCTTGCCTTCCTCGGCCGAGGAGACGGTGCCGGTGAGCGCCGCCTGGGTCTGCGCGCGCGCGGGCTGGAAGACGAGGACCGCAAAGCCGGCGGTCGCGGCGAGCAGCAGCTGTCTCGAAAGCATGGCCACCTCCCCTTCGGAATGGCCGGCCTTTCCGGCCGTCCCTGGGGAAAGCCTAGCGCTCTTCGGTCGCAGGCGAAAGCCGCCCCTGCTAGCGGGTCTTGAGATCCAGCTTCTCGATATTGGCGCGCGCCGCCCGGGCCTGCGGCGCGTCCTGATCGACGAGGCGCAGCAGGGCAAGCCAATCGGTCCGCGCACCCGCCCCGTCGCCCGCCAGGCGCTTCAGATTACCGCGCTCGAGGAGGGCGTCGGCCGAGCGCGGATCGAGGACGAGCGCCTGGTCGATATCGGCGCGGGCGTGCGCCCGATCGTCGAGATAGCGATAGGCGGTGCCGCGATAGACCAGCGCGTCGCTGCGCTTGGGATCGAGCTTCAATACCTGGGTCAGATCGGCGATGGCATCCTTGTAGCGCTTCAGGCTCGCCTCGCTGATCGCGCGATCGACCATGAGATCGATATCCGCGGGCGTCAGCTTCAAGGCGGCGCTCTGCACGGCATAGGCCCGCTCCGGCCGCCCGGCGGCGAGCCAGGCCTGACCCGCCTGCGCCAGCACGATGGGCAGCTCGGCTTGGCCCGAGCGTCCCATCTCCTGCGCCATCGCCTCGAGCCTTTGCGCCGCCTCGCCCGGCGAGCCGAGCCGGACCAGCGCCACCGCCTGGCAGTCGCGCGCGGCAAAGCCGCCGCCCCGCACCATCCAGCCGGCGGCGCTCTCATAGGCGCCGCTCGCATCCTTCTGCGCCTGCTCCATGCAGGCCTGGTATTCGGCATTCTCGGTCATCGGCGCGGCGGGCTTGGCCTGCGGTTTGGCGGGCGCCGGCTTCGGCGGCGGTGCGGCACGGCGCACCGGCGGCGCGATCACCGGCCGCGACGGCGCGCCCGCCGGCTGCGCCGCGGCCGGCCATGCGGCTAAGAGTGCGGGCAGAAGAATGAGGAAGCGGGTGCGGACACTCACCGATAGAGGCTCACAAGGGCTGGAGAATGCGCCACTATAGCAGCAGCGATGGCGGCGCATCAGCAACCCTTCCTGTTCTGCTTCGGCTTGGGCTATACGGCGCAGGCGCTCGGCCGCGTGCTCGCGGCCGCCGGCTGGCGCGTCGCCGGCACGAGCCGCAGCGCCGCCGGCGCCGCCGAGCTCGAGCGCGACGGCTGGACCGCCGTTGCGTTTTCGCGCGATCACACGCTCGCTCCCGCCTGTTTCGCCGGCGCCACGCATATTCTCGTCTCGGTGCCGCCCGACGAAGCCGGCGATCCGGTGCTGCAGGCGATGGGCGAGGTGATCGCCGATCAACGGCCCGCCTGGCTCGGCTATCTCTCGACCACCGGCGTCTATGGTGACCGCGGCGGCGGTTGGGTCGATGAAAGCGCCGATCTGCTGCCGGTCGGCGCGCGCGGACGGCGGCGCGTCGCCGCCGAATCGGCCTGGCGCGATCTCATGCGCCGCCGCGGCACGCCCGTGCATCTGTTCCGTCTCGCCGGCATCTACGGGCCCGGTCGCAGCGCGCTCGATCAGCTGCGCGCCGGTACGGCCAAGCGCATCGACAAGCCGGGCCAGCTGTTCAGCCGCATCCATGTCGAGGACATCGTCGCGACCTTGCGCGCCTCGATCGCGCAGCCCAATCCGGGCGCCGCCTACAATGTCGGCGATGACGAGCCGGCGCCGCCGCAGGAGGTGGTGGCGCATGCGGCAGCGCTGCTCGGCCTGCCCGCGCCACCGCTCGAGCCCTTCGATCCGGCGCGGCTCTCGCCCATGGCGGCGAGCTTCTATGCCGAGAGCAAGCGCGTCGCCAACCGCCGCATCAAGCAGGAGCTCGGGGTGCGCCTCGCCTTTCCGACCTATCGCGAGGGGCTCGCGGCGCTGCTCGCCGGGGCCGGGCGATGATCGGCGGCCAGTCGGCAGAGTCGCGCGAGTCGCAAATGGCGCTGCCAGACGTGCCGGTACTCGTCGCCGGGCTGGGCGGCGCCGTCTGGCTCAGCGAGGAGGGCGAGATCGAGACCATCGCCGCGTCCGAGGCGCAACAGCGCATCGGGCGCGGCGCGCATCCGATGGTCGTGCATATGCGCGCCACCGCACGCCGCCTCGGCATCACGCCGTTCGCCGCGCATGACCTGCTCGAGCTCTTCGCCTTCGTCCAGCCGGCGCGCTTCTGCCTGCCGACGCCGCGCGGCCTTGCCCGCGCGCTGTCGCTGCCCACGCCGGACGATGCGATCGGCGAGGCATTGCTGCTGCAGCGGGCGGCACGCCGTCTGCTCGCGACGCTGAGCGAGGCGGCCGAGCCCGGTGCCGCGCGCATCGCGCGCAGCATGGCCGAGGCCGGCTGGAGCTGGGGAGAGGCGGTGCGCGCCGCGCTTGCCGATGTCGCGCCGGGCGGTGCCGGCTTTGCCGTCTGGCAGACGCTGCCGCTGGCCGAGGAGCAGGCGCCGGAGCCCGCCGCCGGACATCTCGCGGTCGATCCCGAGGAGGCGCGCCG
>Ga0134125_10005972_pt1 | contig 13805 bp, 11 predicted proteins | sample KB31751_FD_96464 | JGI IMG/M metagenome (GOLD analysis project Ga0134125, IMG submission 96464) | Terrestrial soil microbial communities with excess Nitrogen fertilizer from Kellogg Biological Station, Michigan, USA - KB3-175-1 | ecosystem: Environmental > Terrestrial > Soil > Unclassified ... | reverse complement strand
CGGCGATTGCTCGGGACGGCGCAAGGCGCGGCGCTGTCGCGCCGTTTACACCCAAGGTCGGGGCCGATAGCATTCACCGCCAAGAGTCTCCGGCAAAACGGAGATCGGGTCGGCGCTGGGAGGGCCGGGGATGGGATGCGGTAAAGCCTTTGTCGTCTGCGCGGCGCTGCTGACATCGGCCCCGGCCGTGCCGGCCGGGGCCGATGCGGTGGCTGATTTCTATCGCGACCGGCAGGTCACCCTGCTGATCGGCTATGCGCCCGGCGGCGCCTATGATTCCTTCGCCCGCACCGTCGCCCGGCATCTCACCAAGCATATTCCGGGCAATCCGGTGATCGTGCCGCGCAACATGCCGGGCGCCGGCAGCCTGCTGGTGCTGAACTACATCGCCAACAGCGCCCCCAAGGACGGTACCGAGCTCGCCGCCGTCGGCCGCGAGATGCCGACCGCCAAGCTGTTCGGCGAGAAGAACGCCCATTTCGAGGCGGCCGAGCTCAACTGGATCGGCAATACCGAATCGGCCGCGACCTTCTGCGGCGCCTGGTACACGACCGGCATGACCAGCGCCAAGGACATGTTCGAGCGGCCGCTCATCGTCGGCGCTACCAACGGCGAATCGACGACCATGACGGTGCCGCTGGCGCTCAACTATCTGCTCGGCACCAAGCTGCAGGTCATCGCGGGATATCCGGGCTCGGCCGAGATGCATCTCGCGATCCAGCGCGGCGAGATCCAGGGCCGCTGCGCCTGGTCCTGGTCGAGCCTGCAGACGGCCGATCCCGCCTGGGTGCCCGAGGGCAAGATCCGCATCCTGATGGGGCTCGGCCTCGAGCGGAACGCGCATTTCCCCGATGCGCCGACGGCGCTCGAGCTGGCGCCGGACGAGGCGCGGCGGCAGGCGCTGTCCCTCATTCTCTCGGCCGATGTCATCGCCCGGCCCTATGTGGCGCCGCCCGGCGTGCCGAAGGACCGCGTCGCCGCCTTGCGCCAGGCCTTCCTGGATCTCGCCGAGGATGCCGCTTTCCGCGGCGATGTCGAGCGCCAGAAGCTCGAGCTCGGCATCATGGGCGGCGCCGAGATGGAGCGCATCATCCGCGGCCTCAACGAGACCAAGCCCGAGGTGGTCGAGCTCGCGCGCCAGGCCATGAAGCGCACCGACGCGGCCGCCGGCAAATGACGACAGCGGTGCGCGAGGAAAATCTCGTCGTCGACGGGCTCAACATCCGCCTGCTCGAGCAGGGCGAGGGGCGGCCGGTGCTGCTGCTGCATGGCGGCACCATCGGCTTTTCCGCCGATATGTGGCGGCGCAACATGGCGGCCTTCGCCAAAGCCGGCTTTCGCACCATCGCCTATGACCAGCCGGGCTATGGCGAAAGCGACGATCCGAGCGATTTCGCGCTCGCCTACCGCCAGTCCTTCATCGCCAAGCTGCTCGATGCGCTGGATGTCGCGACGGCGGCCTGGGTCGGCCATTCGCAGGCCGGCGGGCTCGCGGTCGGTGCGGCGCTCGACCATGCCGCGCGCTGCGAAAGGCTGGTCGTGCTCGGCACCGGCAGCCTGCTGCCGCCCTTGCCCGGCGCCGTCGCCGGCAAGGAAGCGGCGCCCGAGGAGTCGGCCCCCGATATCGAGGCGACGCGGGCGCTGCTCGAGGCCAATCTCTACGATCATGCGCAGATCACGCCGGCCCTGCTCGCGGATTATCACCGGCGCTGCATCGGCCGCCATTTCACCAATGCGGCGAAACGCGGCCAGGCCGGCGGTTCGGCCAGCCGCGGCGGCGCGCCGCTCTGGCAGCGCCTCGGCGCGCTCGCCATGCCGGCTTTGTTCCTCTATGGCCGCAACGATCGCGGCAAGCCGGCCGAGCGCGTGGCACTGGCGCAGCAGCGCTTTCCGGCGCTCGCCTTCCATCTTCTCGATAAATGTCACCACATCGTGCAGTGGGACCGGGCCGATGAATTCCAGCGCCTGACCCTCGATTTCCTGAGGAGCTGAGCATGAGCAGCATCCGCTATCTCGCTCTCATGAGCGATCAACCCGAGGCGATCGCCGATTTCTACCAGGGCTATTTCGGCATGCGGCTCCTGGCGCGCTCGGAGGAGGGCGACCTGTCGCTGACCGACGGCTATTTCAACCTGACCTGCTTCAAGCTGCGACCGGCCCTGCGCGAGCTCGAGCCGCGCATGGGCGTCGGCCTCAACCATCTCGGCCTGCAGGTCGAGTCGATCGCCGCCGTCACCGAGCGCTACAAGCTCTTCGATCCCAACGGCATCGTCATGCGCGAGCCGGGTGGGCCGCATTACGGCACGGTGCGCATCCACGATCCCGAATTCATGCCGGTCTCGCTGTCCGAGGGCAGCTTCGGCGTGGCCGCCGGCAAGGCGCGCATGCCGCGCCTTCTGCATGTGGCGCTCAATGCCTTCGCGCCGCCGCGCGTGATGGATTTCTACGAGCAGGTGCTGGGCTTGCGCCCGCTGAAGCGCGCCAACGATCACCGCGTCAAGGTCGGCCGCCTCAACCGCTTCATGGGCGACGGCACCGTCAATCTCGCGATCCACGCCTTCTACACCGACTATGCCGGCCATGAGGGCAGCTATGGGGTCAATCATTTCGGCTTCATGGTGAAGGGCTGGCGGGATCTGACGGCGCGCATCGGCGAGAAATTCCAGGCCGCGCCGCGTCCCGCCAACCGTCCCTACGAGGATGCGCGGGTCGAGGATCCCGACGGCAACAAGGTCGATATCGGCGAGACCAAGGGCTGGGAAGTCGACAACGACGTCTGGGTGCAGGTTTAGCGCCTTTTTCCCGCAGCGATGGCTTGTGCATAAAGGAATATTCGCGCGATGCTGGGCGTCCCGGCGTCGGCGACAGTGCCGGCGTGCATCAGAGGACGAGGATGAGCAGGATCCGCTATCTCGCGGCGATCAGCGCCGAGCCCGCCCGGCTCGCCCATTACTATGTCCGCTATTTCGGCATGCAGGTCTTCGCGCGCTCGGAATCGGGCGATTTGTCGCTGACCGACGGCTATTTCAACCTCACCTGCTTCAAGCAGCGCCCGTCCTTGCGCGAGCTCGAGCCGCGCGTCGGCATCGGCCTCAACCATATCGGCCTGCAGGTCGACAGCATCGCGGCGGTGAAGGAGCGCTATCTCGCCTTCGACCCGAACGGGCTCGTCGTGCCGGAGCCGGGCGGGCCGCATTACGGGACGGTGCGCATCCACGATCCCGAATTCATGCCGATCACCCTCTCGGAAGGCAGCTTCGGCGTCGAGGACGGGCCGGTGAAGCTGCCGCGCCTCCTGCATGTGGCGCTCAACGCCTTCGCGCCGCCGCGCATCATGGATTTCTACCAGCAGGTGTTCGAACTGCGGCCGCTGACCCAGACCAACCAGCCCTGGATCCGCGCCGGACGCGCCAACCGCTTCATGGGCGACGGCATGGTCAATCTCGCGATCCACGCCTTCTACACCGACAATCCCGGCCATCAGGGGCGCTACGGCGTCAATCATTTCGGCTTCATGCTGCAGGGCTGGAAGGATTTGATGCAGGAGATCGGCCGCCACTACCCGGCGGCGCCGAGGCCCGCCAACCGCCCCTTCGAGGATGCGCGGGTCGAGGATCCCGACGGCAACATGGTCGATCTCGGCGAGACCAAGGGCTGGGAAGTCGACGACCAGGTCTGGGTCACCGCGAGCTGAGCCCCTCTTTTCGGGGCTCGGGATTGGCGCCGCCGCGCCGCCGCGATAGGCTCCCCCGCTCGCTTCGGATCTTGGGAGGACCGACCATGCGCCGTCACGCTGCTGCCTACATGCTTACTGCCGCCGCTCTGCTCTTGCTGCCGCAGGCCGGCCGCGCGCAAAGCGCCGCCGACTACCAGTCGGTGATTGCCGCACCCGATCGCAGCGACGCCGACCGCAAGACCGACCAGCGCCGCAAGCCGGCCGAGATGCTCGCCTTCATCGGCGTGAAGCCCGGCATGGCCGTGCTCGATATGGGCGCCGATGCCGGCTATTCGAGCGAGCTCATGGCGCGCGCCGTCGGTCCGACCGGCAAGGTCTATGCTCAGGAAGGGCCAAACCTGTGGAAGGGCAACATCAAGGACCGGTTCGAGGCGCGCATGAAAGAGCCGGCCATGAAGAACGTCACGCTCGAGGTGCGGCCCTTCGATGCGCCGCTGCCGCCCGATGTGAAGAATATCGACGTCATCACCTATTTCTTCGCCTATCACGACACGACGGCGATGGCGGATGTCGACCGCAAGAAGATGAACAAGGCGATGTTCGACGCGCTGAAGCCGGGCGGCATCCTGGTCGTCGCCGACCATGCCGGCCCGCCCGGCGGCGGCGCCACCACCGGCAACACGCTGCACCGCATCGAGGAGAGCACGCTGAAGCAGGAGGTGCTGGCGGCGGGCTTCAAGCAGGTCGGCGAGGCCAATTTCCTGCGCGACCCCAAGGATCCGCATACCGAGAAGGTGTTCGGCATGCCGTCGGTCGACGAGTTCGTGGTGAAATTCCAGAAGCCGTAGCGCCGGCTCGCCGGGCGATCAGCGCATCCTGGTCGCCCGGACGAGAAAGGCCTCGATGCCGCCGAACAGGATGAGAATCGCCGCGACACCCGCCCAGCCGGCGATCTCATAGCCAAAACGCGCCGAGACATAGAGCAGGACGAGCAGGCTCTGCATCACGCCGGGCGCGCCGGCGGCGCGATGCAGCGAGCCCTTGTGATAGCCGATCCAGAAGGCGGCGCGCGCCGCGATCCACACCGCCGTCACCGCCGGCACGGCGCGGATGGCGACGCCATCCGCGCAATAGACGGCAAGACCGAGCAGGCCCGCACCGAACACGATCAGCTGCTCGAGCGTGTTCTGGAGATATTGCTGATTGATCCGCAGCCGCCGCGTCACATAGTCGGACAGGGGGTCGATCGCCGGCGAGGCCAGCCGCTCATGCGCCACGGCCTCGATGCCGGTCACCAGGCAGAACAGCGCCGCAAGCGCGCCGCATTTGACGGCCAGCACCAGCCGCGGCACCAGCTCTTCCATGCCGGCGAGCGGCGGCAGCCCGAAATAGATGCCGCACCACAGCGCGATCGCGACCGGAAAGGCGATGGCGATTTCGGAGATCAGGACCCTTCGCTGCTGCCCGAGATCCATGGCCGCGCTCCTGCGCCGGTAGGATATCTGTCCCAGCGGCTAGCCTAGGCTAGCTCGGCTGCCAGGCCCAGCGTCACGACGTCCTCTTCGCAACCGAAAAGAGGAGCAAATATCTTGCTGAACACCATCCGTGCCTCCTTGGGTCATCGTTCGCTTGAACGAACGATGGTCCTCAACAACGGCTGCGATGTTGGGGAGAGCAACTGTACCCCGTGCACATCGAATAAGCCGAGTTGGCGGGACGCCCGGGCGGCTTCCACATCTGAGCATCTAATGGGAAGCGAGCGCGCCCGGCCGCAGGGGCCGCCCGGTCGGAGTGGATGCCGACGAACCGCCCGTCCTGTCGTCATTGTCAACGCTATTGCGGGCGGCGTCCGACGAGTCGGCGCCTCGGCCCTAATGGGCGCTGCTTGGCAAGAGCAGCATTCGCCAGTAGCACAGTACAAACAGCCCGAAGGCGGCGATCCAGCAGCAAGCCGACGCGACAAGAAGCAGCATAGTGAAATGTTCCCCGAAGGCCGCAACGATGCGCGCAATCGCGGCGAGCGTGACAAGAATATAGATCAGGCTGGTGAGACGATCCGCCGACAGGTCGCGTCCGGTATGGCCGCGCGTGACCCGCGTCATCATCGCCAGGATCATCGTGCCGATCGCACCGACCGTCAGTGCGTGGATGGCGGCGCTCGACGGCAGGTCGGCATCGAGCATGGCCAAGCCGAGGAAACCCGCGCCCAATACCAGCCATGCATAGCCGATATGGAGGACCAGGAGCAGCGGCTCCGCAGTCGCGGCGCCGCCTCGCCAGTGCCGCAGGCGCTCCAGATTGAGCATCGCGCCGAGGAGCAGGAGCAGTCCCACCGGCCGGAGAGCCGGAAGGAAGGCCCAGGCGAACAGGCCGGCATGCAGGACACCGAGGGCGGCCCGATCGAGCCAGCGGTAGACCATCGGGAGATCGGAGATGCCGCGCTTAGTCAGCCAGTTCCGGGTGAAGCTCGGCACGATCCGGCCGGCGACCACCGAGATCAGCACGATCACGGCGGCGAGTCCGAGACGCCAGCCAAGCCCGGCGAGCAAGGCTGCGCCATTGGCCTCGAGGTGCATCAGCAGATTGGCGATGAAGAGAACGATCACCGGCACGACCATCGGCAAGTTGCGCCAGTTCCGGCCGGCAGCAATTTCGAACGCGACAACTCCAATCAGAGCGACCGGAAAGGACAAATCTGCTGTGATCGCCAGCCATGGCGGAACAAGCGCCGAAATCAAGCAGGCGATGCGGCCAAGTAGCCACAAGCCGGCCAGCAGCCCCAGGGGACGACCGCTGATCGGACGCCGCAAGGTCCAGTTCGGAATCGCGGTGAGCAGGAAGCCCGCAATAGCCGCCATGACGAAGCCGAACAGCATTTCGTGGATATGCCAGGCCAGCGGACCGAAGCGGCTGGGCACTGCGGTGCCCGTGCTGAACATGACGATCCACAGCGCGAGCGCCGCTGGCGCCCACAAGCCGGCCGCAAGAAAGAATGGGCGGAAGCCCAGAGTCAGAAAGGCCGGCGAGGGCTCGGGTCGGTTCATATTCGTCCTTGTCCTTCTTACCCGGGCACCGGCATTCCCGCGTTGCTTCACGCTCCGCCTCAGACACGAACCCTCTCTGACTGCCCGCAACCACGCGGACCGCCCCCGATTTATGGTTCAAGCAAGGTCGGGATTCGCTTCGCCATGCGTTCGCGTGGTCAGATCCAGCTTTTGCGACCGTCAAAATCGGCGCTCGACCATCATCTTCTTTATGTCGGCAATGGCCTGGCCGGGCTTCAAACCCTTCGGACAGGTTCGCGTCCAGTTCAAGATGGTGTGGCACCGGTATAGCCGAAATGGATCTTCGAGGGCGTCGAGCCGCTCGCCCGTCGCCTCATCGCGGCCGTCAACGAGCCAACGCTTGGCCTGCTGGTGGACGCGATTTCTGATCCGACAGGCATTTCCTGATCTCCCTCGCGACTCGGCGCGGCTCCCGATCGGGCGGATATGCCAGCCTAGTGGATCGAAGCGGCAGAGTCCGGCAAGGTCAAGATGGGTTTGGCGATCTACCCCTTGGGCATCGGCCGCGTCCACCGCCCGAGCAGAAGGCCTCGCAGCACAACGGCGTCGTTGTGAGTCTCGTCATGCGCCGCGAACACGAGCGTGAGCGGGCCTTTCCGTGCCAGGCGACGCAGCTCTCGGAGCTCTTCCCGACGTTGGCGCACCTCCTCGGCATATCGCCGGCGGAACTCCTGCCAGCGCGCTGGATCGTGCCCGAACCATTGGCGTAACCCGGTACTGGGAGCAAGTTCCTTGGCCCAAAGGGCTATGGCTGCATCGGCTTTCTTGACTCCGCGCGGCCAAAGCCGATCGATCAAGACTCGCGTGCCGTCCGATGCAGCAGGACGCTCATAGGCGCGCTTCAGCTTGACGTTGCGTGCGCTGATTCTCCCGTCCATCGAAAGTCTCCTCGTCTGGGGCGGGGGCGCCGCCGACGCCGCCGCTGGCGATTCAGCCGATCTTAGGCAGCTCCTCGTAGCTGTGGAACGGGGGCGGCGAGGCCAGGCGCCATTCCAAGGTCGTCGCGCCCTCGCCCCACGGATTGGCGCCGGCACGCCGGCCAGACAGAAGAGTGTCGAAGACGATATAGATGAAGAACAGCGTTGAACCGAAGCTGATGAAGGCACCGATCGACGCGACGAAATTCCAACCCGCGAACGCCTCCGGGTAATCGGCAATGCGCCGCGGCATCCCCGCGAGACCGAGAAAGTGCATCGGGAAAAAGGCCAGGTTGACGCCGACGAAGGTCGTCCAAAAATGGATCTTTCCGAACGTCTCGTTGTATTGCCGGCCGCTCATCTTGCCGATCCAATAATAGAATCCGGCAAAGATCCCGAAGGTAGAGCCCAGCGACAGCACGTAATGGAAATGCGCAACGACGTAGTATGTATTATGCACGACGACGTCGACGCCCGCATTGGCCAGCACGACGCCGGTGACCCCGCCGACCGTGAAGAGAAAGACGAAGCCCATGGCCCACAGCATCGGAGTCTTGAACTCGATCGAGCCGCCCCACATGGTGGCGATCCAGGAGAAGATTTTGACTCCGGTCGGGACGGCGATGACCATGCTGGCCGCAGCGAAATAAGCTTGCGTATCGACGCTGATCCCAGTCGTGAACATATGGTGGGCCCAGACGACGAAGCCGATGACGCTGATCGCGATCAGAGCGCCGACCATGCCCATATAGCCGAAGATCGGCTTTCTCGCGAAGGTGGAGACGACCTGGCTCACGATGCCGAAGGCCGGCAGGATCATGATGTAGACTTCGGGATGGCCGAAGAACCAGAAGAGGTGGAGAAACAGTACCGGATCGCCGCCGCCGGCCGGATCGAAGAAGGCGGTCCCGAAGTTGCGGTCGGTCAGCAGCATCGTCACCGCGCCGGCAAGGACGGGGATCGACAGCAGCAGCAAAAAGGCCGTGACGAGCTCCGCCCAGACGAACAACGGCATCCTGAAGAGGGTCATGCCCGGCGCGCGCATGTTGAAGATGGTCGTGATGAAGTTGATGGCGCCGAGCGCCGATGACGCGCCGGCGAGGTGGATCGAGAATATGACCATGTCGACCGCGGCACCGGGATGTCCGGTCAAGCTAGAGAGCGGCGGGTAGAGGGTCCAGCCGGTCCCGGCGCCCTGCCCGACGAAAGCCGAGCCGAGGAGCAGGGCAAATGCCGGAACGAGCAGCCAGAAGCTGATATTGTTGAGGCGCGGAAAGGCCATGTCCGGCGCGCCGATCATCAGCGGGATGAACCAATTGCCGAACCCGCCGATCAGCGCCGGCATCAGGGTGAAGAAGATCATGGTCAGGCCGTGGGCCGTGACGATGACGTTGTAGAGCTGGTAATCGGCACCGACGAGACGACTGCCCGGTGTCATCAGCTGATAGCGGATCAAGACGGAGAGCGTGCCGCCGATCAATCCAGCGCCGATCGAGAAGGCCAGATAGAGCGTGCCGATGTCCTTGTGGTTCGTCGACATCAGCCAGCGCGTGATGAAGCCAGATGTTTCGTGACCTTCCTGCGCAATCGACATCGCACCGCCTTCGCGATATGAATGAACCCGCTCAAGATGGCCCTTGCTCGCCAGCCTCGGCCTAATTCCGGACCGTCACCGGGGAGGCTTTGCAGCCTCGGTCAGTCATTGACGTGCGCCATCATCGCCTTCGCGAGCTCGATTTCGGTGCGAAGGCCCTCCAGGTCGCGATGAACGAAGGCCGCGGCCAGTCTCCGACCATGATGCAGATAGCTAATCGTGCAGTCGCGCTCATCGAGGGAGCCTTCGATGTCGGTTTTGTCCCAGTGCTCGGCGTGCCCGACATAGGCGAGACTGAAATCGTACTGCTCCGTCCAGAAGAACGGGACGGCGGCAAACACTTCGCGCTGCCCGAGCATGTTGCGCGCCGCCGTCTGCCCCTGGCGTTCGGCCACGACAAAATGCTCGACGCGAATGCGGTCGCCCGTGAGCCTGTCCGGCCAGCGCGCGATATCGCCGGCCGCAAAAATGCCTGGGACACTGGTCTCGAGATACTCATTCACCGTGACGCCGCGGTCGATAGCGAGCCCCGCGCGTTCCGCCAACGAGGTCGCCGGCCGCACGCCGATACCCACGACGACCAGATCGGCCGCGAGAGTTTCCCCATTCTTCAGCGTGACAATATGGCCGTCTATCGAGCTGGCCGTCGTGCCGAGATGGAATTTCACCCCGTGTTCCTCGTGCAGCTTTCGCAGGAACTTTCCGACATCTGCTCCCAGGATCTTCTCCATCGGAACCGTCTCGGGCCCGACAATCTCGACCTCGATATTGCGAGCGCGAAGCGACGCCGCCACCTCCAAACCGATGAAGCTCGCGCCGATTACCACGGCCCGTCGCGCCGTCGCAGCCTTGGAGACGAGAGCGCGACTGTCCGCGAGCGTCCGCAGATAATGCACGTGCGGGAGGTCGGCCCCCGGGATCCCGAGCTTCACCGGTGCGGCGCCGGTGGCGAGAAGGAGCGCGCCGTAGGCATGGCGGGTCCCGTCCTGGAGCTCGACATATCCTCGCCCAGCGTCGATTGCGACGACATTTGCCCTCAATTGCAGATCGATCTCGTGATCTCTATAGAACTCAGCCGAGCGCAGGATGTTCGACTCCTCGGACGCGGCGCCTGCGAGATAGGCTTTCGACAGGTTCGGCCGGTCGCAGGGCAACGAGTCATCGGCGCTGAGCAGCGTGATCCGGCCCGAGTAGGCTTCGCGTCGCAGGATTTCCGCGGCGGCATTGCCTGCCGCCCCCCCGCCGACGATGACGATCGTTCGCTCCTTGTCGGCCCCGCACGACCAGGACGGCCGATCGACCTGCGGCAGCTTTTCGCGCACGTATGCGACACCTGTACAGTGTTGTCCCGGCGTGCCCTCCAGTGCCGAGCCCGGCGAGCGTTCGACTCGCCAACAGGAAACCGGGTTCAGCGCCGGGGCGGTCAGGGCCTCACCCGTGCGCAGGCTGAAGCGAGCATGGTGCCAAGGACAGCAAACCGTGTCGTCAACGACAAGCCCGTCGGCGAGGAGCGCCCCGTAATGCGTGCATGTGGCATCGATCGCGAACAGATCCTCGCCGCGCCGGACCAGCAGCACCGGTTCGCCGCGCACATGCCCGAGGATCATGATACCGTCGGTCAGCGTCGCGAGTGCGACACCTTGGGCGAGATCGGGCCCGGTTGACTTTGGCTCCTCCGTGCCCACTGAATTTCTCCAATATTTAACCTATCTCTGCACATCTGGACTCTTGGACCGAACAGCGGACCCAACAAGAATCTCGAGGACGCCACTTGGCAAGGTTTGCCGTGGCGTTCCGGCGCTATGGACTTCTCTGACATCGGCTATTCGACCCTAGCGACCCGGCCGCGAGACCGGGAGACTCGGAAAATACGGAGATCGGACGGGCGCGAAACCCGCGGGCATCGCAGGTCGAAGTACCTCGCACGGCACGCTGCGGCCGTCTAATCCCGGGTCGTTCCCAGCTCACTGGGTTGTTTGCGATCTGCTCTTTTCTTGATCGCAGAGATGGGCAAGACTATCCAAACAGACAGCCGGCGCCCCACATGACCTCGACTCAGCATCGCCGCGATTGCATGAGGAGTCGCCGCGCGACACGGGCCATCTCGACGGCACATCAGAATACGGCAGTTCATATGAGCATCGTCGCCCGTCTCGTCATTTTGGCGCTCCTGGCTCTCGTTCCCGCCATCGCGGCGCATGCGATCAACGAGATACTGCTCTATCGCGATCTCAAGCTGGAGATACGCCATGCCGCGCTCAGCAATGCGCAGGTAAGAAATGCCGCGATGGACGGCATAGTCAGCGGTATCGAGCACCTGCTTGGCGCCTTGGTGCGCTTGCCAGCCGTGACATCGCTCGACCGGTCATCCTGCGACGAGCAACTCGCCCTGCTGACCACCGAATATCCACACGATGTCGTTCTCGCTATCGCCGACCGGAACGGCGTCGTGATGTGCAGTAGTGTGCCTCGCCATGCGAACGTGGCGGTGAGCGATCGCCCTGTCTTTGGAGAGGTAATCGATACCGGGAAATTCAAGGTAGGCGAATACGTGATCAATCCAATTACGAGCGCAAAAGCTCTCTCCTTCGGGTATCCAATCCACAGCCAGTCGGGAGACACAATCGGCGTTGCAATGGCTTATCTGGGTCTCGATTGGGTCGCATCGGACATGCAGCGGGCGCCATTCCTCCCGGGACGAATGCTGATTATGGCGGATCGCAACGGCATCGTGCTGGCGCAGGCGCCTGTCGGGCAAGTTGCCGTAGGCCAAAAGCTCTCGGCGCCGCTGCTGGGCATGATTGGCGCGGCAGCGCCCGGTATCGCCGAGATGAGCGACGCGCAGGGGGGTGCGGTGCTTTATGGCTATATCCCGATCACCGTGCCGCCGCCAAATATCTATATCCTGTTCGGCATCGATCAAGACATCGCGTTTGGGCCGATTTACCGTGCCGTTTGGCGAAGTACAGCGCTGAGCCTCGTCAGCGTACTTCTCGCCCTGCTGATAGCATGGGTGGTTGGAATAAGGCTTATCCGCCGTCCGGTCGGACGCCTACTCGATGCTGCGCAGTGCTGGCAGCGGGGTGACTATCACGTGCGTGCGAGACTGCGTGGCCGCTCATCGGAAATCGTCGATCTAGGGCGAGCCTTCGACACGATGGCGGAAAAGCTCCAACTTCGAGAGCATCAGCTGGCCTCCGCAAACCGCGCCAAGGACGTCATGCTAGCCGCAGCGGGTCACGATTTGCGGCAGCCATTGCAGATCATTACTACGGCGGTGTCGGCACTCTCCCGAAGAGCGCTCACTGAGCGTGAAAAGCAACATGTCCAACGCGCCGATAAGGCAATCGATCGGCTCGTCGGCGCGCTCGACGCGCTGATCGACGCATCGAGGCTGCGCTATGACATGGCGCAGCCCCAATGCGAAATCTTTGCGCTCGACCGGCTGCTGAAAGATATCGCGGAGCAGTGGTCCGTCAAAGCAATGGAAAAGGGCCTCTGCCTTCGGATTCTCCCGTGCAAAGCCGTGGTCGAGAGCGACCCGAGGATGCTTGCGACTATCGTGCACAACCTCGTCGGCAATGCCATTAAATACACGGATTTCGGCGGCATTCTCATGGGCTGCCGCCGCCGTCGGACCGAGATCTGGATCGAGATCTATGACACCGGCATTGGCATTCCGGCAGATCAGGTCGATGCCGTCTTCGGTGAGTTCCAGCAGCTCGATACACAGCGGGAGGGCCTGGGATTGGGATTGTGGATCGCAGCCAATACCGCGGAGACGCTCAGGCACCAGCTGTCTGTCCGCTCCATCGTGGGCAGGGGCTCCCGATTTCGGATTGTCGTGCCGCTCGCGACCGCGCGCGCCGGAGCGGCTGTCAAGCTGACAACAAGCGCGTCGTGACGCGCTGCCGGACCGCGCAATGGCTACATGCCGTCCGGGGAAGCGGCGATAGCTAAGTGAATGAGCTCGGAAAGGGACCGTACTTCAAGCTTCCTCATAATCGTAGCACGATGCGACTCGACGGTCCTTTGGCTGAGTCCCAGGACATAAGCCATCTGCTTGTTTGGATTGCCGTCGAGCACGAGTTGCATGATCTGTCGCTCGCGCACCGTTAGGCTGGCAATACGCGTCTGAGCTGTCTCGCGCCACGCGGAGCGCACAGCCCAGGTCCGCGTCAATTTTAGCGCTCGCTCGATGTTGAGAAGCAATTCATCGAATAGGACGGGCTTCTCGAGAAAACCAATGGCGCCCATCTTGATCGCCCGAACCGCCAGCCGGATGTCTGCGTGGCCAGTGATCATGATGGTCGGCAGCGCATGGCCTCGTACGTGGAGACGTTCCAACAGCTCGAACCCGCTCATGTGTGGCAGCCAGGCATCGGCGACGAGACACCCCGCGTGGCTGGAACGATAGGAGTCGAGGAAGGCTTCGCCGCTGGCATAAACCTCCACCGGCCACTCCTCGTCTTCGAATCGCGCTTGCATCGTCTCCCGTACCGCGCTGTCGTCATCGACTATGAAGATGGTAGGCGATGGCACGTTGCCATTGG
>Ga0134125_10005971_pt1 | contig 13807 bp, 12 predicted proteins | sample KB31751_FD_96464 | JGI IMG/M metagenome (GOLD analysis project Ga0134125, IMG submission 96464) | Terrestrial soil microbial communities with excess Nitrogen fertilizer from Kellogg Biological Station, Michigan, USA - KB3-175-1 | ecosystem: Environmental > Terrestrial > Soil > Unclassified ... | reverse complement strand
TTCGGGCCGAAATTCGCGGCGACCAACTACGGCTTCCTCTATATCGCGCAGGGCGTCGGCTCGATCCTCGGTGGACCGGCGGCGGCCTACATCAAGCAGGCGACCGGAAGCTGGACGTCGGTGTTCATCATCGTCGCCATCCTCGACCTCGTGACCGCTTTGCTGGCGATCACGGCACTGCGCGCGCTTCGCGGCAAGCACATCGCCGGCAGCTGACGCCGGCCGGCTGGACGGGGCCTCCGCATGGAGGTCCCGTCTCCGCCGCGTAAAAAACGCCGGCACGGGGGGCTTGCCGCGATAGCAGCGGTGGGCCGCCGCGCCGGCGGCCTTTCTTTCGCCCCCGCGGCTGTGGCAGCCTCGGCGTATGGGGCGAATGGCTATGCACCGTCTGGCCGCCGCCGCGCTCGTCGCCGTCGCCGTCGCGATGGCCGCCGATGCCGCGCCCGCTCCGCAATTCGCCGACACCAGCGCCAAGGCCGTCCCCGTCGACGTCGAATTGATCCTCGCCGTCGACGTCTCCTATTCGATGGACCCGGACGAGCAGGCCTTGCAACGCGAGGGCTACGTGCAGGCGCTGCGTTCGCGCGAATTCCTCAGTGCGCTGCACGAAGGCGCGCACGGCAAGATCGCGGTGATGTATTTCGAGTGGGCGGGGCAGTTCGACCAGAAGATCCTGATGCCGTGGCGCTTGATCGACGGCCCCGAGGCCGCCGACGCGGTCGCCGATGAGCTCGCGCGCGCCCCCTACCGCCGCGCCTCGCGCACCTCGATCTCCGGCGGGCTCATCTTCGCCAAGCCGCTGTTCGACACCAGCGGCTATCGCGGCGTCCGCCGCGTCATCGACGTCTCCGGCGACGGCGCCAACAATGCCGGCGTGCCGATCGTGCCGACGCGCGACGAGGTCATCGCCGCCGGCATCACCATCAACGGCCTGCCGATCATGCTCAAGCGGCCGACGACGAGCATGATGGATATCGAGAACCTCGACGTCTATTACGAGGACTGTGTCGTCGGCGGGCCGGGCGCCTTCGTCGTGCCGATCCACGAGCGCGCGCAGTTTGCCGAGGCGACGCGCACCAAGTTGATCCTCGAGATCGCCGGCCGAGAACCCACGCCGCGCGTCATCCCGGCCTCAACCAAGGAGCCGCGCATCAACTGCCTCATCGGCGAAAAGATGTGGCAGGACCGCTGGGGCGGGCGGGGGTACGATTTCAGGTGATTGTCGTCCCGGGTGAGCGCGCTTCGCGCGAGGCCTGGGACCCATACGCCGCAGCATCTCGATAGCGCAGGGAGTATCGGTCCCCGCTTTCGCGGGGACGACACGTTTACCGCGCTAGCACCCCCACCACCTCGACATGATGCGACCAGCGGAACTGGTCGACCGGCGTGACGCCCGCGAGCCGGTAGCCGCCGTCGATCAGGATCTTCATGTCGCGGGCGAAGGTAGCCGGGTCGCACGAGACCGCGACGATGGTCTTCACCGTGCTCTTCGTCAGCTCTCGCGCCTGCGCCTCGGCGCCCTGGCGCGGCGGATCGAACACCACCGCGTCGAATGCCTTCAGCTCCGATGTGACGAACGGGCGGCGGAACAGGTCGCGCGTCATGGCCTCGATCTGTTTGAGCCCGCCGGCCGTCGCCGCCGCGCGCTGCAGTGCTTTAATCGCGGCGGCCTCGCTGTCGGCGGCGGTGACGCGGGCGCGCTCGGCAAGCCGCAGGGCAAACGTGCCGACGCCGGCGAACAGATCGGCGACGCGCTTGGCCTTGTCGGCTTGCGCCAGCACAAGCCTTGCCAGCCTCGCTTCGCCTTCCGCGGTCGCCTGCAAGAACGCGCCGGGCGGCAGCGGCACCTGCGCGCGCCCGACGGTCAACAAAGGCTGCGCGCGCTGCGTCACCAGTTCGCCGTGCCGCGTCAGGCGGACGAGGCCGTGCCTGTCGGCGACGCGCGCCAGCGCCGCGATCTGATCTGGCTTGAGCGCGCCCGAGCCGCGCACGTCGACGTCGAGGCCGTTGTCGGCGGCAGTGACGTGGATGTCGAGCGGCTTCTGCGTCACCTTCAGCGCCTCTGCGATCGCCCAGGCGGCGGGCAGCGCGCCGGCCAACTCCGGCGTCAGCACCGGGCAGGCGTCGATGGCGACGATGTGGTGCGCGCGCGGCGCCGCAAATCCCACTTCGAGCACATCGTGCGCGCCGCGTCGCGCATGGAACACGGCGCGGCGGCGGCCTTTGCCGTGCGCATCGATCAGCGGCGCGACCGGGCAGACGATCCCGTGATACCCCAGCATCTCGACGACGAGGTTGCGCTTCCACAGGTGGTACTCGGCGAGCGACCAGTGCTGCAACGCGCAGCCGCCGCACGTGCCGAAATGCTTGCACGCCGGCGCGACGCGCTCGTGGCTTGCCTTGTCGATATGGTCGAGCCGCCGCCGGTCGGGGTGGCCCGGCACGCCCTCGACCGTCACCACCTCGCCGGGCAGCGTGTAGGGCACGTAGACTGTGCCTTGCGGCGTCTCGGCGACTCCGTCGCCGCGGTGACCCAGGGCGGTGATGGTGAGCTGTTCGGTCATCGCCCCGCCACCAGCAGAAACTCGGCATTGCCGTCGCCGCCGGCGATGGGCGAGGGGATGACCCCGGCGACGCGCCAGCCGAGCGCGGCGGCCGCGGCGGCGATGTCGTCGCAGACGGCTTGATGCACCGCCGCGTCGCGCACCACACCTTTCTTCACGCGGTCGCGGCCGGCCTCGAATTGCGGCTTGATCAGCGCGACGAGCATCGCGTCTTTCGCGGCCAGCGCGGTGACCGCAGGCAGCACCTGCTTGAGCGAGATGAAGGAGACGTCGATGGTGACGAGGCTCGGAGCTTCATCGAAGCGGGGCATGGCGCGGATGTCGGTCTCCTCGAGCGACACGATCTCCGGCCGGTGGCGCAGGCTCGCGTGCAACTGCGCTTTTCCGACGTCGACGGCGTAAACCCGTTTCGCACCGCGTCCGACCAGCACCTCGGTGAAGCCGCCGGTCGAGGCGCCGGCATCGAGGCAGACGCGGCCCTTCGGGTCGATGGCGAAGTGATCGAGCGCGGCCGCGAGCTTCACGCCGCCGCGCGAGACGTAAGGATGCGCCGGCGAAGCCTTCAGGTCGGCGTCGCGCGCGATCTCGTCCGACGCCTTGCGCACCGTCGCGCCGTTTGCTTGCACGAGGCCGGCGGCAATCGCCGCCTGCGCCTTGGCGCGGCTGTCGAACAGGCCGCGCTCGACCAGCAGCAGGTCGGCCCGCAATCGATCGGTATGCATGCGGTCAGGCATCGTCATCGTCGATCGTGCCGCCGGCGGCAATCGGGGAAACGGAACCAGTTCTCATCATCGCTGTTGTTTCATCGCATATCAAATTTTCATGCGTCCTATCGGAGGCAGGCATGGCTCGCAAATATTCGAAGAAGGCGTCGAAGTACGTCAAGCGCGCGATGAGGAAGCGCAAGAAAGGCACGCTCAAGAGCGGCAGCGGCCGCAAGGTCAGGAGCAAGAAGCAGGCGGTCGCCATCGGCCTGTCGGAAGCGCGCAAGAAAGGCGCCAAGGTGCCGAAGCGGAGGAAGAAGAAGCTGTGAGGTTTCGCCGTCGTCCTGAAGAGCGAGCGGAGCGAGCCTCGAAGGACCTGTGAGGCAGCGATCCTTCGAGGCTCGCGTGCTACGCACGCGAGCGCCTCAGGATAACGGAGACGATTACGCCAGCTTCACCGTCTCCTTGGCGAGGTCCTTGCCGAGCGCCTCGAACACCTTGGTGACGATGCCCTTGGCGTCGAGGCCGGCCTGGGCGTACATCGCGGCGGGCGTATCCTGGTCGATGAAGGTATCGGGCAGCACCATCGTGCGCACGCGCAGGCCGTTCTCCAGCGCGCCGTTTTCGGCGAGCGTTTGCAGCACGTAGGCGCCGAAGCCGCCGATCGCGCCTTCCTCGATGGTGATCAGCACTTCGTGCTCGCGCGCGAGCTTCATCAGTAGCTCGACGTCGAGCGGCTTGGCGAAGCGCGCGTCGGCCACCGTGGTCGACAGGCCGTGCGCGGCGAGTTCGTCGGCGGCCTTCAGCGCCTCGCCGAGGCGTGCCCCGAACGACAACAGAGCCACCTTGTGTCCTTCGCGCAGCACGCGGCCCTTGCCGATCTCAAGCGGCTTGCCTTCCTCCGGCATTTCGACGCCGAGGCCCTCGCCGCGCGGATAGCGCAGCGCCGAGGGGCGGTCATTGATGGCGACCTGGGTCGCCACCATGTGCACGAGCTCGGCCTCGTCCGCCGCCGCCATAACGACGAAATTTGGCAGGCAGCCGAGATAAGCGACGTCGAACGAGCCGGCATGAGTCGGGCCGTCGGCGCCGACCAGGCCGGCGCGGTCGATGGCGAAGCGGACCGGCAGCTTCTGGATGGCGACGTCGTGCACGACCTGGTCGTAGGCGCGTTGCAGGAAGGTCGAGTAGATGGCGCAGAATGGCTTGATGCCCTCGGTCGCGAGCCCCGCGGCGAAGGTCACCGCGTGCTGCTCGGCGATGCCGACGTCGAAGGTGCGCTCGGGGAACGCCTTCTGGAACAGGTCGACGCCGGTGCCGGACGGCATCGCCGCGGTGATGGCGACGATGGACTCGTCCTTCTTCGCTTCCTTGATCAGGCTGTCGCCGAACACTTTCGTGTATTGCGGCGCGCCGCCCTTGGATTTCGCCTGCGCGCCGGTGGCGACGTCGAACTTGACCACGCCGTGATACTTGTCGGCGGAGTTTTCGGCCGGGGCGTAGCCCTTGCCCTTCTGCGTCACGACATGGACGAGGATCGGGCCGAACTCGGCATCGCGCACGTTGCGCAGCACCGGCAGCAGGTGGTCGAGATTGTGGCCGTCGATCGGGCCGACGTAATAGAAGCCGAGCTCCTCGAACAGGGTGCCGCCGGTGACGTAGCCGCGCGCATGTTCCACTGCGCGGGTGATGGCGCGGTCGATCGCTTTCGGCAGATGATGCGTGAGCTGCTTGCCGACGTCGCGGAGCTTGAGATAGGTGCGGCCGGAGGCGAGACGGGCGAGATAGGCCGACATGGCGCCGACCGGCGGCGCGATCGACATGTCGTTATCGTTGAGGATGACGATCAGCCGCTCGTTGCGCGCGCCGGCGTTGTTCATAGCCTCGTAGGCCATGCCGGCCGACAGCGCGCCGTCGCCGATCACGGCGATGACGTTGTTTGCCTTGCCGGTCATGTCGCGGGCGACTGCCATGCCGAGCGCCGCCGAGATCGAGGTCGAGGAATGCGCGGCGCCGAACGGGTCGTATTCGCTCTCGGCGCGCTTGGTGAAGCCGGAGAGGCCGCCGCCCTGGCGCAAGGTGCGGATGCGGTCGCGCCGGCCGGTGAGGATCTTGTGCGGGTAGGCCTGATGGCCGACGTCCCAGATCAGCCTGTCGTCCGGCGTGTCGAAAACATAGTGCAGCGCCACCGTGAGTTCCACGACGCCGAGGCCGGCGCCGAGATGGCCACCGGTCTTGGCGACGGCGTCGATCGTCTCGGTGCGCAGCTCGTCGGCGAGCTGCCGCAGTTGCTCAGCGGACAAATTCTTCAGGTCGCTGGGGAAACGGACGCGATCGAGCAGCGGGGTCTCGGACAAGTCTGACAAAACGGTACTCCGGACAAGGGGTCGGGCCGCGTCTTTTAGCCCTGCGCGGTCGGGTTCCAATCGGATTAGACTTACACCAAACGGGCGCTTTCGGGCAATTCGGCGGCTGCCGGGCCGGTTTTTGACGCCGCCGCGGCGCGCGCGGCGAGGTCCTGCGGCCCGCAGCAGATCAGGTAATAATCGTAGGAGGCCCCGGTCCGCTCATTGGCCAGCAGGAACTGGAAATGGGCCTGGAAGAAGCGCCAGCGGCGCCGTCCGAAGCCTTCCGGACGCCACAGGTCGCGGAAGCTGATCGCCACAACCGCCGGATTCCGCCGCTCCGGCCCGACCTGGATACCATGGCCGGCGACCGGATCGAACGGCCACATATTCATGATGTCGTGTCTCGACTGGAAATCGACCCAGGCGATTTGGTCGGACACGGCGAGCCGCCGCAGCCGCTCGCGGAACCACTGCGCGCGGCTGTAGAAGCCGATGACGGGCAGGTTGGCGCCGATTGTGAGCAAGGTGACGTTCGGCCCATGCCCCCCGAGCGCCGGATCGCGGGCCAGCGCCCGGTCGACGACATCGACGGCCAAAAACGATCCGGACGAATGTCCGACAACTACGACCTCGTCCGCATCGCTCGTCCGGATGGCGTCCACGGTATAGCGTGCAAACAGGTCGAGCCGCGCCTCCCAGTCCGGCCGCTTGCGATGCGCGAACTGGCAGGTCGAGATGATGTCGTCGCACAGGTAGAGCAAATAGGTATTCGTTTCGGTGTGGCGGATGGCGAGGACGGTGGCGGCGAGGCCCGCGGCCGCGCCGATGAGGGCTGCGGCGGCCGGCGCAAGCCCGAACCAGGCGGCCAGCGCCGCTACGCCATAGCCGAGCGCGGCGCCGCCGAGCGCCCACAGGGTCAGGAGCACCATCGGGTAGATGATGAACATGCCGAAGCGCCAGTGCGCGCGCATCGCGCGCATGACGAGGCCGTCCGCCCACGTGAACAGCATCACGAGATACATCGCCGGCGCCTTCCACCACGCCGGCCGCGCGAAATCGCGGCGGATGATGTCCTCCCAGCGCAGGAACATGTAGCGCGTGCCGACGTCCCAGCCGGGACCGTGCGTCTCGACGTCCCAGGTGGTGATGAACCGATCGGGATCGTTGACCGGCTTGCCGACCTTGCCGGTCAGGCCATACAGCGCCAGCGTCTTGCGGAACTCCTGCCGGAACATGCGGTAGTATTCCGGCAGGCCGCGCGGATCGTAACCCTGGACGTAGATGACGAGGCGGCGGCGGACCGTCACGTCAATCCACGTCGAGCGGCTCGCTGCCGGTGGGCTTGCCCCCGGCGTCGAGCGTGATCTTTTCCACGCGCGCTTCCGCCTGCTTTAAAAGTTCCTCGCAGCGGCGCTTGAGCGCCTCGCCGCGCTCGTACATCGTTACCGACTGCTCCAGCGGCACCTTGCCGCCCTCGAGCTCGCGCACGATCTGCTCGAGCTCCGCGATCGCCGTCTCGAAGGGCATGGTCTTGAGTTCGGTCGTGGTCTTCTCGGCCATGGTCCTGTTCCGGCGATTCAGGCGGGCAGTTTATGTCGGGGCGCGGGGCGGGGATAGGCGGTTATCCACGGCGCGACCGCCGCCAGCGCCAGGCCGTGTAGCCCGCGATCAGGCCGCGCGGCAACAGGCGCGGCAAGACCGTGACGAGGCGGTTCGGTCCGCCCGGCACGACGACGCGGCGCCCCGCCATCAGGCCGGCATAGCCCTCGCGCGCCACCCGCTCGGCCGGGCGCGCCAGCACCGATGGGAAATAGCCGCGCGGGATGCCGGCATGGGCCATGAACGGCGTCGGCACCGGGCCCGGGCACAGCGCCGTGACGCGCACGCCTTCTGCCTTCAGCTCCTGGTGCATCGCCTCGGAAAACGACACGGCGAAGGCCTTGCTCGCGTGATAGACCGCCATGCCTGGCCCCGGCATGAAGCCGGCGATCGAGGCGACGTTGAGGATGCCGCCTTTGTGGCGGATGACGCTGCCGGTAAAGCGCAGCGTCAGGTCGGTGAGCGCGCGCACGTTGAGATCGATCATGGCGAGCTGCTGCGCCAGGTCGAGCTCGGCGGCCGGCCCGAGCAGGCCGAAGCCGGCATTGTTGACCAGGATCGCGACGTCGAGGCCGCGTCCGGCAAGCTCTCCGGCGAGCCGGTCGATGCCCGCGGCCGTGCCGATGTCCGCGGCGATCACCTCGGGCCGGGGCTTGCCGTTGCGGCCGATCGAATCGGCCAGTGCGTCGAGCTCGGCCTGCCGCCGCGCCGTCAGCACCAGCGCATGGCCGTGCCGGGCGAACTCGCGCGCCAGCGCGGCGCCGATGCCGGAGGAGGCGCCGGTGATCAGGCAGACGGGCTTGCCCGCGGGTGACATGACGCGATGAATGCTCGATGATCGCCGCGAAGGCAATGAGGGGAGGGCCCGTGGCCGATCTCAAGGGAAAAATCGTGCTTGTTACCGGTGGCGCCGGGGCCATCGGCGCCGCTATCTGCGCCGCCATCCGCGCCGCGGGCGGCAGCGTCATTGCCAGCGACCTGAAGGAGGGCCCCGGCATCGATCACGCGCTCGACGTGACCGGGGAGGCCGGCTGGCAGGAGGTCATGGCGAAAGTCGAGGCGACCCACGGGCGGCTCGACGGCTTGGTCAACGCCGCCGGCATCGCCACCGTCGGCAACATCGAGAAGATCGACTTCGCCACCTTCAGGCGCGTCGTCGCGGTCAATCTCGACGGCACGTTTCTCGGCTGCAAATACGCCTTTCCGCTGCTGCGCAAGAACGGCGGATCGATCGTCAACATGTCGTCGGTGCTCGGCCTGATCGGCGGCCCGAACCTGACCGCCTACACCGCCTCGAAGGGTGGCGTGTCGCTCTTGACCAAATCGGTGGCGCTCTACGGCGCGCGCTTCAAGCCGCCGGTGCGCGCCAATGCGCTGTGCCCGGCCTTCATTGCCGGCCCAATGGTCGACGAGATCGCCGGCGGCACCAAAAATCCCGACGCGGTGAAGCAGAAGCTCGCGCTCGACATTCCGCTCGGCCGCCTCGGTGAGCCGGAGGAGGTGGCGTCGGCGGCGGTCTATCTGTTGTCGGACGCGGCGGCGTTCATCACCGGCGCCGACGTGCCGGTGGATGGCGGGCTGACGGCGAGGTGACTTTGTAACGCGTGCCGCCTGCTCTCTTCACCTCTCCCATAGGGAGAGATCGACGCGCGAAGCGCGGCGGGTGAGGGGTTACAAAATTTGAGCTTCAGGAACCTCCTCACCCAACCCTCTTCCCGAAGGGGAGAGGGAGCGCGCCTGCGTCTGCGGATGCGCTTTACCCCCGCATCAGCGCGGTGACGTGCGCGGCGACCGAGCGCGACAGGCCCTGCAAATCGTAGCCGCCCTCCAGCATCGACACGATGCGTCCGTCGCAGTTCTCGTCGGCGATCTGCATCAGCTTCTGCGTCACCCAGGTGTAGTCGGCTTCCACGAGATTCAAATTAGCCAGCGGGTCGCGCGTGTGCGCGTCGAAGCCGGCGGAAATGATGAGAATGTCGGGCTTGAACTCGCGCAGGCGCGGCAGGATGACGGTCTCGAACGCCTCGCGGAACTGGTCGCCGCCGTCGCCGGCGCGCAGCGGCGCGTTGACGATGTTGTTGAACTCGCCGCGCTCGGTGATCGCGCCGGTGCCGGGATAAAGCGGCATCTCGTGCGTCGAGCAGTACGTCACGCTGCGGTCCGACCAGAAGATGTCCTGCGAGCCGTTGCCGTGATGGACGTCGAAGTCGACGATCGCCGCGCGCTCGGCGCCGTGCGCCTTCTGCGCGTGACGCGCGACGATGGCCGCGCTGTTGAACAGGCAGAAGCCCATCGGCCGCGCCGTCTCGGCGTGATGGCCGGGCGGGCGCACGGCGACGAAGGCGTTCTTCGCCTTGCCGCTCATCACCTCGTCGACCGCGAGCGCGCCGCCGCCGACGCAGCGCAGCGCCGCCTCGTAGCTGCCGGGCGACATCGACGTGTCGGCGTCGAGGCGCACGAGGCCCTCGTCGGGCGAGGCGTCCTTGATCGCCTCGATGTAGTCCATCGGATGGCAGAGCGCGATCGTCTCGGTCTCGCCGAGCGGCGCCTTCTCGCGCGCCAAGGTCTGGAAGCTTTCCGCTTCGAGCGCCTGGTCGACGGCGCGCAGGCGGTCGGGCCGCTCGGGATGGCCGGCGGGCGTGAGATGATCGAGGCAGGCGGAATGGGTGACGAGGAGGGTGGTCATCCGATTTATTTAGGCGTCCGCGCGGGACGAGGCAAACGGGAAAACCTCTCCCGTTCGTCCCCGCGAAAGCGGGGACCCAGTTGTGAATCGGCGCTGGATTCCCGCATTCGCGGGAATGAGCGGAGAGGGTCCGCGCGCACGCCGCGCTTGGCGCACCTTGCGCACTCCGCTGGCGCCTCATGGCGAGGAGTGCCGCACAGCAGCGCGTCTCGAACCATGAGGCCGTCGCGGGCCCGCGCATCCTTCGGGACGCGGCCTGCGGCCGCTCCTCAGGATGAGGCGGTGAGTGACCCCAAACTCACGCCCTTCGGCGGCGGCATGGAGTCGGGGACGAAGAAGTCGACCTGCAGTGGCTGGCTCGGATCGACGCGGTAGCGGTCGAAATCGGTGACGCCTTCCTGGCCGAGGAACGTGTCGTCGATCAGGAAATGGCCGGTGAAGCTGACGGGCTTCTGGAAGATGCGATGGGCCGCGTCGGCCAGAATCGCCGGCGTGCGCGACATCTTCATCACCATGTCACCGCCGAGCAGGTTCTTGATCGCCGCGGTGGCGATGGTCGTGCGCGGCCACAGCGCGTTCACCGCGACCTTGCCGCGCAATTCGCCGGCAAGGCCGAGCACGACGAGGCTCATGCCGAACTTCGCCATCGAATAGGCGGTGTGTGGCGCGAACCATTTCTCCTGCATGTCGAGCGGCGGCGACAGCATCAGAATGTGCGGCTGCGCCGACTTTTCCAGATAAGGCAGCGCGAACTTCGATACCATGAAGGTGCCGCGCGCATTGATGCGGTGCATCAGGTCGAAGCGGCTCATGTTGGTCTGCGCCGCAGGCTTCAACTGGATCGCGCTGGCATTGTTGACGACGATATCGACACCGCCGAACGTGGCGGCCGTCTTTTCCAGCGCGGCCTTGACCTGGTCCTCCTCCTGCACGTCGACCTGCAAGGCGAGCGCGCGGCCGCCGGCCTTCTCGATCTCGGCGGCGGCGGTGTGGATCGTGCCTTCGAGCTTGGGGTGCGGCTCGACCGTCTTGGCGGCGATCGCGACGTTGGCGCCGTCGGCGGCGGCCTTGAGCGCGATGGCGAGCCCGATGCCGCGCGAGCCGCCGGTGATGAAGAGGGTTTTGCCGTGAAGCGACATGCGCGGATTCTCCACATTCTCCGCTCATGCCCACGCAGGCGGGCATCCAGCGCGGGGTCCCCGCTTTCGCGGGGACGAACGGTAAATCTATTGTAGCGCGGCCTCCGCATCGAGCACGCTGGCGCCGCCTTCGGTGACGCTGCGTTCGAGCCCGCCCGCCGCGACCGCGATGTTTTCGGCGAAGAAGCGGACCAGCGCCACGCGCGCGGCGGGCTCACCCGTTTCGCGCAGCGCGGCGAGCGCCTGCTCGGCCAGCATGCAGCCGCCGGCGGCGTTGCCGAAGAGCCTGAGATAGGGCGTCGCGCCGGCGAATGCGTTTTGCGAGCCTTTCTGCGCGAGGATCCATTGCGTCGCGCGATCGAGACCGTCGACGGCTTCACCGAGCCTTGCCGCGGTCTCGCCGAAGGCCGGCCCGTTGCTCGCCTTCACGTTTGCGACCGTGCGGCGCAATTCGCCGATGAACGCCGCAACGGTCTTGCCGCCGTCGAGCGGCACCTTGCGCGCGACGAGGTCGAGCGCCTGGATGCCGTTGGTGCCCTCGTAGATCGCGGCGATGCGCGCGTCGCGGTAATGCTGCGCGGCGCCGGTCTCCTCGATGAAGCCCATGCCGCCGTGCACCTGCACGCCGAGCGAGGCCACCTCGATGCCGATGTCGGTGGAGAAGGCTTTGGCGACCGGCGTGAGCAGCGAGCAGCGTTCGTGCGCCGCCTTGCGCGCCGCCTCGTCCTTGCCGCGCAGCGAGCGGTCGAGCGCAACGCCGGTGGCGTAGCAGATGGCGCGGGCCGCGCCGGTCAGCGCACGCATGGTGAGCAACATGCGCTTGACGTCGGGGTAATGCACGATGGCGCCGCCGGTGCCCTGCTTGCGCTCGCGCGCATAGCCAAGCGCCTGCTGCGTCGCGCGCTCGGCGATGCCGACGCCTTGCAGGCCGACCGCGAGCCGCGCGCGGTTCATCATCGTGAACATGGCGGCCATGCCGTTGTGCTCTTCGCCGATGAGGAAGCCGATCGCACCGCCCTTGTCGCCATAGACCATTGTGCAGGTCGGCGAGGCGTGAATGCCCATCTTGTGCTCGAGCGAATGCGCGCGCACGTCGTTGCGCGTGCCGTCGGGGAGAAACTTCGGCACGAGGAAGAGCGAGATGCCCTTGGTGCCGGGCGGCGCGTCCGGCAGGCGCGCCAGCACGAAATGGATGATGTTGGCGGTCAGGTCATGCTCGCCGTAGGTGATGAAGATCTTCGAGCCGGTGAGGCGGTACGTGCCGTCGGCCGCGCGCGCAGCGCGCGTGCGCAGCGCGCCGACGTCGGAGCCCGCCTGCGGCTCGGTCAGCTGCATCGTGCCCATCCATTCGCCGGTCACGAGCTTTTCCAGATACTGCTGTTTGAGCGTGGCGGTGCCGTAGGCGTGCAGCGCGTCGACCGCGGCCATGGTCAGTACCGGGCCGATGCCGAAGGCCATCGAGGCGGAATTCCACATCTCGATGCAGGCGGCGTTGACCGCCTGCGGCAGGTCCTGACCGCCGAACGCGGCGGGCGCGGCGAGCCCGTTCCAGCCGGCCGCGGCCCAGGAGGTGTAGGCCTCCTTCCAGCCGGGCGGCGTGGTGACGTGGCCGTCCTTGAACGGCGTGCCGAAGCGGTCGCCAGCGGCGTTGAGCGGGCCGATCACGTCGGTCGCGAACCGGCCGGCTTCCTCGAGCACCGCGTCGATGGTGTCCGCGTCCATGTCGCCGTAGAGGCCCTCGGCGAGCGCCTCCTTCAGGCCGGCGGTGTGCTTGAGGGCGAAGGCGATGTCGGCGACGGGGGCGCGGTAGGTCATGCGGTTAATCTAGCGGCCGCAGGGTTCCGGTCAAAGCGGCGGGCGCGGCCACTTGCGCTGTATTATAGAGAGCGGACGCCCGCGGCGGATTGATCGGGCAGGGGCCCCCCGCTATGGTCCGCCCGCCGCGCCGCCGTTATCGGCCCGCGGCTCACTCCCGTGCCGTGTTGGGGCGTAGCCAAGTGGTAAGGCAGCGGATTTTGATTCCGCCATTCCCTGGTTCGAATCCAGGCGCCCCAGCCAGCCAGTCGCGTCTCTCGCCTGAAGGGTCGTGAAAACCGCAAAAAGGGCGCGAAGACGCGACTTTTTGTAGGTGGAGATAGGTCTCCGGACTACCGAATTCCCGGAGTACGTGCCGACAGCCGGGGGAAATCTCTGCTTAGGTTCGGCAAAATTACCGTTTTGCGGAGAAACGAACCGGAGACGGGTGCGAATCCACAAGGTCGTCCTCGTATTGCCAATGGGGGCTCCGTCCATGTCGAATCTCACTTGGTCCGCCAGTCCTTTAAAAAGCAGATTTCTCTTCAGTCGGCAGCATCTCATTTAATCGCTGGCATTTGCGCGTTTTTGGAGTAGCCCTGGGTACTGCTCGGTAGGCGGCTGGCACCCAAATCGTTCTCTGATCGCCTCTTTTCTCCGGACCTTAGTACTTGTGACCGGAAGTACTGAGGTTGAAAGACGAGCAAAAATTGCGGGTTGGGAATATCGCGACTTCGAATCCCTCTCGCTCGCGGGGTATAGTCCGCCCGCTAGGCCGGGAGGACGAAATGGCGACCTACAAGAAGCCATTTGAGATTGAAGAAAGGGATCTTGCGCGGCTGTCGGCCGACGATTTCACCAAACTCATGAAGCGGCTGATCACCGCCGAAGTGCACAAGGCTGGAATTCCGAAGTCGGCAGTTGAAGGCACACTGCAGATCAACATCAGCGATGGCGGCGAGGATATCCGGGT
>Ga0134125_10005970_pt1 | contig 13810 bp, 15 predicted proteins | sample KB31751_FD_96464 | JGI IMG/M metagenome (GOLD analysis project Ga0134125, IMG submission 96464) | Terrestrial soil microbial communities with excess Nitrogen fertilizer from Kellogg Biological Station, Michigan, USA - KB3-175-1 | ecosystem: Environmental > Terrestrial > Soil > Unclassified ... | reverse complement strand
ACGTGATGAACGCGGTCGAATACTTCACGAACATGGTCTTGCGGACGAAGAAGTAGCGGAAATGGATCGAACGCGCGACCCAGCGGTTCGTGCCCGGCTCGAAAGGCAGCTCGATGTTGCAGCCGATCGAGAGGCCGCCGCCTTCCTTCGCTCCCCGGTTGGCGGCTTCCATGATGCCCGGCCCGCCGCCCGTGATGATCGCGAATCCTTCCTGCGCGAGCAGCCGCGCCGTCTCGTGCGCGGCGGCGTATTCGGGACTGGTCTCGGGTGTGCGCGCCGAGCCGAAGATCGTCACGGCATTGCGCACGTCCGACATGGTATCGAAGCCCTCGACGAACTCTCCCATGATCCGCAGCACCCGCCAGGGGTCGGTGCTGGTAAAGGAGGCCCGCCGCTCGACCGGAACGACCTGCGGCGGGATGAGAAGTTGTTCGTCTTCAGTGAGCGGGCTGCGAGGCGAGGCGCTCGGTTGATCTGACATGGTCTTCCTGCACGTTATAGAAGAAGGGCGAGAACCGGACATGGCCGGGTCGCGTGTCGGCGATGATACCCCCGGCGGCCAGGTGGCGCACGCTGGCGACGGGGTCCGGCATGGGAACCATCACGATCGCGGAGCGCTCGCGCGGGTCGGCCGCGACCCTGGGCTTGAATCCAGCGCCGCGGAGCGTCGCGATCAAGTCTTCCGTCAGCGCCGCCGTCACGTTCCGGATCATGGGAACGCCGATCTCCTCGATGTATTCGAGCCCGCCGAGCTGCGCGTAGACCGCGGGAAGCGCGGGCGTGCCCATTTCAAAGCGCCGGGCGCCTTCGTGAAGCGTCAGCGCGCGCGGATCGAAGGCGAACTGGTCACGCTGGCCGAACCACCCCGAAATCCTGGGCTCGAGCCGGCGCGCCACGGCTTCGCGCATATAGAGGAAGACGATCCCGGGGCCGCCCAGCAGCCACTTGAGACCGCCCGCCACGAGCGCGTCGACGCCGGTTTCCTGGACATCGACGGGGATTTGGCCGACCGACTGATAGGCGTCGATCAGGCACAGCGCGCCGCGATCGTGCGCGACTGCCGCCACGCGTGTGATGTCCTGAATCGCGCCGGTCGTGAAATAGACGTGGGAGGTCACGACAAGCGCCGTGCGGTCGTCCACGGCGCGCGCGATCGCGTCGACCGGCACGGTGATCCTGTCGGGACTCTCGACGACCACGAGCTCGACACCGTGCTGCGCCTTCGCGAGCCATTGGTAGGCCACCGTGGGAAAATCGAGCGACGTGATGACGACCCTGGGCCGCTTGCCATAGTCGATCGACTCGGCCACCGCGCTCAGCGCGACGGAAATGCTCGGCGCGAGCGCGATCTCGCCGGCGGCGGCATTCACCAGCCGCCCATAGCGGGCGCGCAGATCGTCCAGCGCCTCCCACCACACGTCATACCATGCCGATGCGCCGCGCCGCTGCCAGATGTCGAGGAATTCCGCTACCTTGCGGCGAGACCGCTCGCCCAACGCTCCCAGCGAGCAGGTGTTGAGGTAGACGCTGTCCCTGAAGATGGGGAACTCGCCGCGATAGCGGGCGAGTCCAAGCGCGCGCGGTTTCGCGCTGCTTGCGAGCGTCATAGGCCGGGAATATACAGAAGGAATGCAGCGTATCGCGAGTTGGCCCGCGTTCTACATGCGATTGGGATTGAAAGCGCTGGTGCGACCGCGCGTGGCGGTGGATTTGCTGCGACTCGTGTGGAGTTTCCGCGCGCGCGACTGGTACCGGCGGCCGCCGTTTCTTCCCCTTCCCCCGCGCGACTACATGCAGTGGCGGATGTTCACGGCCTACGGCGACGAAGGGGCGATCCCGCCGGTGGACGACGTGGTGAACTTCGCGCGCTGGCGGCGGGAGACGATGGGCTTGTGATCGCGATCAAGCAACGGGCCGCGGCACTCGGGTTTACGGCGGCGGGAATCGTGCGACTGGATCGGAACCCGCATGCGGCCGAGCTCGACCGCTGGCTCGACGCGGGGCATGCCGGCACGATGACGTACCTCAATCGTCAGGCGACAAAGCGGAAGGATCCGCGCCGGATCTTCCCAGGCGCGCGGTCAGCGGTTGTGACGCTCACCAATTATTTCCACGGCTGGCGGCCCCCGGGGCCACGCCCCGGGGCCAAGGTGGCCCAGTACGCCTGGTCCCCGGACTACCACGACGTCTTGGGCGAGCGGCTCGAGCAGCTCGCCGCGGAGATCCGGAGGCTCGCCCCCGGCTCCCAGACGCGCTGTTACGTCGACGCGGGACCCGTCCCCGAGCGCGAGCTGGCACAGCTCGCGGGCCTCGGCTGGATCGGCAAGAACATGATGCTGATCAACCCCGAGATCGGGTCATTCACATTCATCGGCGTCGTGCTGACCGACGCGGACCTCGTGCCCGACGCGCCGTTCGACGCGGATCGTTGCGGGACGTGCACGCGCTGCCTCGATGCCTGCCCCACGCAGGCGTTCGTTGGTCCGCGCAATCTCGACGCGCGCGCGTGCATTTCGTATCTCACGATCGAGCATCGCGGCGAATTCACCGCGCAGCAGCGCGCCCAGGTCGGGGATTGGGTCTTTGGGTGCGACGTGTGCCAGGATGTGTGCCCGTGGAACGAGAGCTTCGCACAGGAGACCGCCGATCCCGGTTTCGCGCCGCGCGACGACGTGGCGTTTCCGGATGCTCGTGCGTTCGCGTCGATGGAGCAGCCGGACTTTGAGCGCCGCTACGGCACCACACCGTTCACGCGGCCGGGCCTCGAGGGGATGAAGCGCAATGCCGTCGTCGACTGAAGCGACTCAGGATTTGCTGCGGCGACTCGCGGACGGGCTCGCGAAGATCGATCCGCATCACCGCCTGCTGGGCCGGCCGGTCACGTCGCGCGTGATCGACGGCCGCGCGCTCGAGATCACCTATCGCGACGTGGCCGGGATCGCGGACGCCGAGGTGCTCGGCGTGAAGCGCATCATCGGCGTCGATTGCTCCTGCAGCGTCAGCCCGCAGACCGCCGAGCAGATCACCGTCCGGTTCGTAATTCCTCTCAAGTAACCGCTACTTCGCAGCCACGCGCGACACCACGTCATAGTAAAACCGTACGCCCGAGCGCAGCGCCTCGAGACTGATGCGCTCGTCATTGCCGTGCACGCCGCGCGAATCGGCCTGCGTCAGCGGAAACGGGCCAAGCCCGTAGCTCGCGATGCCCATCCGCCGGAAGTAATGACTGTCGGTGAAGCCGGCGAGCATGAGCGTCGTCACGAGCGCCTCGGGATGGCGCCGGCGCGCGACCTCGCTGATCGCCTGGAACATCTCCGTTTCCGTGGAGCTCTCCGTGGCGGGCCAGTTCGGGCCCTGCGGCTTCACGGTGATCGCGGTGTCGTTGATGACCCGGACGATATCGGCGAGAAACGCCTGGGGGTCCTGTCCCGGCAGCAGGCGCACGTCGATCGCCGCGGTGGCGGTCGGCGGAATCACGTTGGTCTTGGCGCTGCCTTTCAGGCCGGTAATGGAAATCGTGTTGCGCAGGACGGCGTTGTACGTGAGATCGCTCGTGAGCGTGCGGGCGGCCGCGGAGTCGCGAATGGCCGAGCGAATATCGGACAGCCAGCGCCGCATCGTGGTGTCGCGCTCGATCGTCGCGAGATCGCGGAACGAGCGCTCGACGGCGGGCGTCACGATCAGCGGGGTCTTCCAATCGGCCACGCGATTCAGCGCGCGAATCAGGCGATGCACGGGATTATCGGGCGTGGGACGCGAGCCGTGGCCCGCGGTTCCGCGGGCCGTCACGTCCAACCAGAAGGGAGATTTCTCCGTCGTGCCGATGGCGTAGTACTCGACGCCTGCGCCGCCCGTCTTGGCGCGCGTGGTCCCACCTTCGTTGAGCAGGAACTCCGCGCCGCGCACGAGATCGGCCTGCTGCTCGGCGATCCAGGCGGCACCGACGCCCGCACCGATCTCTTCATCGCTGGTCGCGAGGAAGATGATGTCGCGCTTGAGCGGTACTTTGGCCCGCTTCAGGATCAGCATCGTCATCAGCTGGGCGATCCCTTCGCCCTTCATGTCGAGCGCGCCGCGACCCCAGAGGTAGCCGTCCTTGACCACGCCGGAGAACGGATCGACCGTCCAGAACTCGGGCGACGCCAGGACGACGTCCATGTGATTCAGGAGGATGATCGGGCGGGCGCTGCCGTCTCCGGCGAGCCGGGCGTACAGGTTGGCCTTCCCCGGCGCCGGCTCGAAGATCCGTGATTCGATGCCCTCCCGTTGCAGCGCTGCCGCGAGCCAGCGCGCGGCCGCAATCTCGTTGCCGGGCGGGTTGGTGGTGTTGATGCGGATGTACTGCGACAGCAGCGCGGCAGCCTCGTCGCCCAGACCTTTCCAGTCCTCTTCGACAGGAGCCGCAATCAGCGCGACGCGCTCGGGGGTCTGCATCACCGGTGCGTTCGACGGGCCAGCCAGCGGCGGCGCGGGATTGCGAGAGCAGCCGGCCATCGCCGCAACCAGCGCAACCAGCCTCCACCAGCCTCCACGAGCCTCCACCATCCGCCACCTTCTCTCTTTAGAGCGTAAGGGTCTCACCATGCCTGAGCTGTCGATAGCCGGCGTCCGGGAGTCCGGCTGCGACCCACGCTGCGCGGGCCCGCCGCGGCGGCTCGTCCATCGCTTCATCGGTGAGCTTGAATGTACCCCAATGGATCGGGATCATGGCGCGCGCCCGGAGCAACCGGAATGCGTCGACGGCTTCTTCCGGATTCATGTGGAGATAACGCATGAACCAGCGCGGCTCATAGGCGCCGATGGGGAGCAGCGCGACATCGAACGGCCCGTACCGCGTGCCGATCGCCTCGAATTCCGGATGAAAACCGGTGTCCCCCGCGAAGTAGACGCGCCGGCCGGCGGCGTCACCGATGGTATATCCGCACCACAGCGTGTCGCCCCGATCGCCGAGCGTGCGGCTGCTGAAATGCATCGCCGGCGTCGCGGCGACGCGGAGCGACCCGATCGCGCGCTCCTGCCACCAATCCAGCTCGATGACGGCGCCGCGCACGCCCCGCTTGGTGGCGAATGCGCCGAGCTCGAGCGGGAAGACCCACGTGGCGTCTGGATGATCGCGCGCGAGCCGCCGCACCGTGGCGTCATCGAGGTGATCGTAGTGATTGTGCGATTGCAGCACGAGGTCGATCGGCGGCAGATCGCCGAACGCGATTCCCGGCGCGACCCAGCGCCTCGGCCCGGCGAACCGCACCGGCGACGCGCGCTCGCTCCACATCGGATCGACGAGGACGTTCGTCCCGCCGATCTGAATCAGCAGGCTCGAGTGACCGATCCAGGTGATAAGGAGCTGATTGGTGTCCGCACGGGGAGTTCTGAATGAAGGCGCGACGCGCGCGAAAACGGAGGGAGCGGGATCTTTGGGCCGCGGCCGCGTCGTGCGATGCACGAGCATCCATTTAAGGAGACTGCCGAACCCCGGAACGGCTTGCGAGACCCAGGGATTGCGAAATCCTCCACCGGGTCGATGATGTGCGGGTGATTGATCGTTGGCCACCGGGGCAAAAAAGGTAAGCGCACCCCATTAGGCCTTCAATCCCGGTCAGTCGTTCACGGAGATCCGCAGCTGAGGGAATTGGGAATCACGTGCGCGACGATCGAATCGCCGACGCTGCCGTTCATGGCGGAAATGACCGCATCACCTTCGCTCATGGTATGAACTGCTATCGCCGCGCCCCAGGCATCGACGATCGTGTCCACAAGCGCTACTACGGGACTCGTCGAATGCCAGGTGACTGTCGTGGACGGGTCCGGGATCATCTCGCCGTGTTCGTCCCCCGCGACCATATGAATGTAGAACGTACCGCACTTCGCGATGGTGAAGTCCTCGCGATCGCGCAACATGCGCCGCGGCCAAATGCGAACGTACGATCTTCCTCGTGCGACATCAGGAAGAAAGACGCCAAGTTCGATGCTTGATCCCCGCAGCTCCAGGCGATGCGATACACTCGGCGCGAACGAAGAATCGTCCGACTGATCCGCGCGAACGAAGTAGGACCCCGGCGGGAGTGAATCGAATCGGAAACCACCCACATACCCTTCGCTCGATCCGGCATGCTGGCTCGCGACCGGTATCGCGGACTCAGGGTGCGCCGGATCGCCGCGATACAGCCAGACCTCTGCGCCGGCAACGCCGACCAGCCCCGCACTGTCCTGCGTCGCCACTCCCCCGCTGATCGTAGCAAGAGCAGTAGTATCAACCGGCGGTCGTGGCGGCGGGGGTAAGGAGTCCGTCGATCCCGCGGCTCCGTTCCCAGTGCGGGTGCCTTCAGGGCTGCTCGAGTCCGAGATCGAACAGGCGGTTACGAAAAGTCCGAGACAAAAGATGACGGCGTGTCGCATCCCGGCACTCCCCGTTGAGGCATTTAATACTCATAACGCATTGGTTGATACCCGTGCCGGGGTCAATCAAAAGATCTAGTGCGCTAGAGCGGGTGTCACGGCGCTCGACCACGTGGGCGCCGTGACACCAGCGTGTTACCGGGGGAACGAAGCCGAGGAGCTGTCTGGGGCCACGGTGATTCGGAGCGTATCCACGTATGATCCGCTCGTTGCGACTATTCGGCCTGCGCCGACGGCCTTCGACGTCACCGCCGCGAACCGGCCATTCGGAACGAGTCCCAGTCTCGTGGTATCGAGGTTCTGCCACGCGACCACGGCGGTCGTGTCCCACTGGTGCTGCGCGTTGACGACGTGCGCTTCGAGCTGATTGGTCCTGTTGTTCAGCATCGAGCTCGCGCCCAGAATCGTGAGCGACCCGCTGAAGGTCGACAGCGAAACGTTGTGCGTCGTCTCGAATCCCTTGTTCACGGCTACGTTCGAATCGAGCGCCGCCGCGAGATTCCTGGACGCGGGGGCGTCGACGCCGACGATGTAGGTTCCCGGCAGCAAATAGGCGAGACGATACTGCCCCGTGGCGTCGGTCACGCCGGTCGAGAAGATGTACCAGATGTTGCCCCCGCGACCCCAGGCGCTCACCGTCGCGCCCTCGACGGGACCACCCGAGCCGCTGACAACGCCGGCGATATTTCCGGTCTCGGCGCGATTCACGGCGCGAATCCAGGGCAGGAAGTTGAAGCTGCCGTTGTAGTAGTCGAAGCTGCGCCCCACGTCGAAATCGATCACGATGTCTGTACTCTGCGCGCCGACGTCGACCGCGGCCTCGACGAACGCGTGAATCGCCTGACGTCCCACGCCGCCCCAATTCACCTGCGCGAGCGAGCCGTCCTTGTAGCGGATATTGGACGAATCGCCGTCGAGAATCAGTCGCACCGCGCGATACTGGCCGGCCGGGATCTGATCGCCGCCAAGCAACGCTGTGTCACCCTGTTGGAGCGCGAGCAGATTGATCTGACGGTGGGGCTCGGTCACCGTGACCCACGACATGCTGTCGGCGGAACCACCCGTGTCGGCCTGGGTCGAGACGGACACACTGATGACGTACACATTCACGCTTTGCACGGTATCGAACGGGAAGGGCGCGTCCGTGAGGAGCACGTTCGTCATCGGTCGACCGTTCGTGTTCCCCGTGGAATCGTCCTGATAGCAGGCGACAGTCATCGTTCCGGCGGCAAGCAGGGCGAGCAACAGTCTCGACATCGTCAAAATCCTCCAAAGGGAGTTGCGCGAAGGTGTCGTCGAATGGAAATACCCATAGGCAGCGCGCAACGTCACAACAACAACAATCACCACATAGGATTGTGACGGATGAGTCAGCCCCTGGGTATAGGGAGCGTGGAAGCAAGCGACGCAGAGCTGGTGCGCCGGGTCCGGACCGGCGACATCGGAGCGTACAGCACGCTCGTCGCTCGCTACCGTAATCGCCTCGGGCGCTATGCGGTGCACATGCTGGGCGATCGTGAAGATGCCGAGGAAGCGCTGCAGGACAGCTTCGTGCGCGCCTATCGCTCGCTCGAGCGCTGCGACGATCCCGCGCGATTCGGGGCCTGGCTCTACGGCATCCTCGTCAATCGCTGCCGCACCTCCGGAGCGCGCGCGGCACGCCGGCGCCGCATGTTCGTGCGCGACGCCGACGCGTTGAACGGCGCGACGCACGCCGACCAGGCCGACCGCGTCGAGTGGAGTGACAGCGTGAACCGCGCGCTGGCGCGGCTCGCGCCGGAGTATCGCGAGGCCTTCTTGCTGAAGCACGTCGAGGATCTGGAGTACGACGAGATGGCTCGGCTGACGGGCGCCGGGGTGTCGGCACTCAAGATGCGCGTGAAGCGCGCGCGCGAGCAGTTACAGCGGTTCCTGAAAGAGGCGGAGCATGTTTGAAAGACACGACGACATCGTCGACCGGGTAGTCCAGCAGCTGCGCCAGCCGGTGTCGATCGACCCGGCCGTGGACGACCGCGTCATGGCGGAGATTGCCGCGGACGCGGCTACGCCCCGGCCCCGGTTGGCGCGCTGGACGTGGCTCGCCGCAGCCGCGGCGCTCGGCGCGATTCTCATCGCGCGCCCGTGGGCCGGCGGCACCGCGTCGCCGCTCAATGCATTTCAGTTCGTGCTCGTGGCTCCGCAGGCTTCGTCGGTCGCGCTCGTCGGGGACTTCAACGATTGGGATCCCGCCCGCTCACCGATGCGAACCGCGCAGGGCGTCTGGGCCACGACGGTCCCGCTCGCGCCGGGTCGGTATCGCTACGCGTTCCTCGTCAATGGCGTGGAGTGGCGCGCCGATCCTGGCGCGCCGGCCGCGCGTGACGATGAGTTCGGCACGCCGAGCTCGGTGATTACGGTTGGAGGCAACGGCTCATGATGCTCACGGTGCTGCTCTTGGTGACGCAGGTCGCGGTCCAGGATCCACGACTGGAGCGGCTCGATCCGGAAACGCGCTCGCTCGTGGTGTCGGTCGTGGATTCTGCTCGCGCCGTTGGTCTTCCCGGCGAACCGCTCATCCAGCGCGCGCTCGAGGGCGTGACGAAGGGCGCTCAGGGTCCGCGCATCGTCGCGGCAGTCCGCCGGCTTGCCACCGACCTCGGCACGGCGCGGAGTGCCCTGGGAACTCGGGCCACGACGCCCGAGCTCGAGGCCGGCGTCGCCGCGCTCCGCGCGGGCGCGGGACCTCAGGTGCTGACGCAGCTGCGCGACGCGCGCCGACCGCCGCTCACGATGGCGCTCGCCGTCCTCGCCGATCTCGTGACGAGCGGCGTCCCGGTCGACTCCGCCTCGGCGATCGTGCTGGCGTTCGCGCCCACCGCGCGTGATGCCGATCTGGTCGAGTTTCGCCGCGCGGTCGAACGCGACATCTCGCTGGGCGCGCCTCCGGGCGCCGCCGCGTCCGTGCGCGCTCTCAATACGGGAATACGCGGTGCGAACGACGCCGCGGTCCCACCGGGCCAACCCCCCCGACCACCCAGCCGTCCGTAGTCGATCATCGCGGTGAGGCCGCTCGCACTCATCGGATTGGCGTGCCTCGGCGGTTCCGTCGCACAAGCCCAAGTCACACCGATGCTCGACGCTGGGATCTCGTACGTGGAGTACGACGGATTCCTGCCGTCGGGCGCCGCGTCGCTCGCGCCGAGCATCCGCTGGGATCATCCCCGCGGCCGGGGTTTCGTCAGCGCGCGCGGCACGTACCTGCGCTTTGAAAGCGGCAATCGCAGTCTCGACTTTTCGGCACGCGGCTCGTTCTTCATGCCCCTCGCGCGGCGCTGGCGTGGCGAGCTGGGCGCGGGTGTCGGGGCCAGCGATTATGCGAGCATCGCGCATTTCAGCCACGGGATCGTCGATGCGCGCGTCCACTTGATGGACCAGGATCGCGGCGGCTGGTTCTCGACCTCGGTCGGACGATCGTCGTTCGGCGATGGACCGCGCCCCGTCGCGGTCGTCGCGATGGGGGTGTGGCTGCTCAAGAACGAGGCTTCGATATCCGCGTCGCTCGATCGCTCCTTCGTGGGTGACACGGCGTACAGCGATTTGCGCTCGTCGGCGCGACTGCAACGCGGCGGCATCCAGCTCGATGGGACGCTCGGCGCGCGGGTGTTCAGCAACGGCGCGGGCCACGGCGTGTACGGCGAGGCAAGCGTTCTGGTGCCGCTCGGGCAGGGTGCCGCGGTGATCGTGGCGGCCGGTCGGTATCCGACCGACGTCATCACCGGCAGCATCGCGGGCCGGTACGTGAGCGCTGGATTTCGCCTCGGGAAGCTCGGCTTCAGGCCGTCGCGACCTGCCGAGCGCCCTCAGGCCGGGATTCCGCCCCTATCGACCGGCGCGGACGGGTCGGTGCCTCCCGGCGAAACGCGGCTCGAGGTCACCAACCGTGGTGCGGACGAGCCCGTGCGACTGACCCTGTATGCGCCGGATGCCCGCGCCGTCGAAATCAGCGGTGACTTTACCGACTGGCAACCGGTTCAGCTGCAGCGCAGCGCCACGAAGCGGGACGCGTGGGAAGGGGCCTTCCGGATCGCGCCGGGCATTCACCGGATCAACGTGCGACGCGATGGCGGACCGTGGACGGCGCCGGCTGGGACCACCCGGAGCGCCGACGATTTTGGTGGGGAAGTCGGAGTGTTCCTGCTGCCCTAGATGCCGGTCCGCCGGCGCAGGGTCAGCATCGCCCAGATCCCGAGCGCCGGTCCAATCGCCAGCACGCTCATCGTCCAGCGCCAACCGATCGACGCAGCGACCAGCGGCAACATGTAGATCGTCGCGCAGGTCAACAGAAAGCCCATACTGGTCTGCAGGGTCAGCGCGGTGCCGACGTATTCTCGTGGCGCGAGCTCGCTCACCGCGGCTGAGAACTGCGCTGAATCGGCAACGACAGAGATGCCCCAAACCAGCAGCAGCGGCACCAACAGCAGCAGCGATCCCCCAAATACGATCCCAACGGTCAGCGCACAGGTCCCGGAGATCAGCATCGCCACGCTCGTGACGACGCTGCGTCCGCTGCGATCGCCGTATTTCCCGCCGAGCCAACAGCCGATCGAGCCGCTACCGACGACGGCGAATGTCACGAGTGCCGCGAGTCCCGAAACGTCGGACTGGTCACCGCGGCGCGCGTGCTCACTCGCCGCGACGAACGCGGCCATCCAGGCCCACATCGCATACACCTCCCACATGTGGCCGAGATACCCAAGGTTCGCGAGTGCGACCGCACGATCTTTCAGAATCCGGGGAGCGGCGGCGAGTGAAAACGGCGGCGAGGGGGCGGCGAAAGGACCGTCATTGGGGATGAGCAGGACGAGCAGGCCGCCGACCACGGCGCTCACCGCCGCAACGACCAGGACGATGCGCCACGCGTCCGGCGATACCGCCCAACGGACGAGATGCGGACTCGCCGATCCCAGCGTCAACGCGCCGACGAGAATTCCGATCGCGAGTCCTCTTCCTTCTTTAAACCAGCCGGCGGCGATCTTCATCCCGGGCGGGTAGACGCCGGCGAGCGCGGCGCCCGTGAGCAGCCGGAACGCGATCGCCGTGCGCACGCCGGGCGCGAGACTCACACCCAGCGTTGCCGCCGCCGCGACGACCGCCGACCCGGTGATGAGGCGCCGCGCCGACAGCCGGTCCGCGAGAATGAGCATCGCGCTGACGATCGCGCCGGCGACGAATCCCAGCTGCACGGAGATCGTGAGCCAGGCCGTGGCGCCAGGCGACAGCGACCAGATGCGGGTGAGTGCGGGGGCAACAGCCGACGCGCTGAACCAGGGAGCCATCGCCAGCAGCTGGGTCGCGGCGAGCAGCAACAGCACGCGGCGCCGGGTCAAAGACCCGTCGGATGATCCAGAAATACCCAGGGCAGATCGAGTTTCTTGGATACGTGCTCCGCGAGTGCCTTTACCCCGACCGTCTCAGTGGCGTAGTGGCCGGCGTAGAACACATTGATCCCCAGCTCCTCAGCATCGAAAAATGTCCAATGCTGGCCCTCGCCGGTGACGTACGTATCCAGTCCCGCGGCGGCGGCCTGCGGAATCATGGAGCCGCCGGCACCGGTGATGATTCCGACACGCTGGACGCGCTCCGGACCGAAGGGCAGTAACCGCGGCGCCGTGCCTAGCGCCTTCGTCAGCGACCAGCTCAGCTCGTCACGCTTGCCGCTGTACTCACCCCACACGCCGAGCGGCGCGCCATGATAGGACCCGAATTCGCCGCGAATCTTGATCTCGAGCAGACGGGCGAGCACGGCGTTGTTTCCGACTTGAGGATGACGGTCGAGCGGGAGGTGTGCCGAGTACAGCGCGATGTTGTTCTTGATCAATCCGGCGACGCGTCGATATGCCGGGCCTGTAAGCGGACGCAGGCCACCCCAAAACAGGCCGTGGTGCACGAGCAGGCAATCGGCGTGTTGCTCGGTGGCTATGCGGACGGTGGCTTCACACATGTCCACCGCCGCTGCCAGCCTGGTGATGTCTCCGGAATTGGCGACCTGCAGGCCATTCAGCGCTTCCGGCGCGTCGGCCACCTCATCGGCGACGCGCAGGTATTCGTCGAGATACGAGACCAGCGTGTCTAGGCGCAATTACGACACCGTAATTACAGTATCAAGGCAGTTGGACGACTTTCCACACGGCAGGAACGCGTAAACCATTAAGGAGTAAAGAGTTAGAGAATCCACACGCCGGTTGGGGAGGCGTGTGGATATCTCAGGCTCTGGCCAAGGCTGCTGCGCCCCGCGTCCCCACCTGAGGCGGCTGGCCCGCGTCTTCGCTCATGCGCAGGACGCCGTTCATCTCGCCGCCCTCCTGAATCAGGAGCCGCTTGGTGTGCACGTCGCCATGCACCACACTCGTCGCTTGCAGCTCGACCCGCTCCTCGGCGTAGATCGCGCCGCGCACTTCGCCGCCGATGATCGCTTCCTTGCTGACGACGTCGCCTTCGACTTCCCCGCCCCGCGCCACCAGCACCTGCTTGGCCGCACGCACGGTGCCGTTCACCGCGCCTTCGATTTTTACGACGCCGTCGGCGGAGATGTCACCCACCACGCGCATCCCGGCGCCGATGATCGACAGCCCGGGAACGCCTTTTTCACCCGCGACTTTCTCGTTGAACACGGCCATCAGCGTCCCTCCTTCACAAGTTCTAACGGATCGATCGACTTTTCGTCGCGTCGAATCTCAAAGTGCAGGTGCGGTGCAGTCGACCGCCCTGAGTTTCCCGACAGGCCGATGACCTGACCGGCTTGAACTTGGTCGCCCTCGGCCGCAATGAGCCGTGACATGTGACCATACATCGTCTCATAACCGGACGGGTGCCGCAAGAGCACGAACAGTCCGTAGTCGGCGTTGTAGCCGGCTTCCGACACTGCGCCCCCACCCGAGGCGCGGACGGGCGTCCCGAGCGGCACGGCGATATCAATGCCCGGATGGGATTCGTCGACCACGCCCGGTCGGACCTGCCCGCGGGTCACGAATCCCTGGACATCGAGCGGCCAGTGGGACGGGATCGAGGCGCCAGTCTCGAAGCGGGTCCCGGATCCTGGCAGCGCGGCCCGGATCGCGACGGCTCGCATGGTGATCCCGAAATCGGTCCCGCGTGTCGCGGTCCCGCCGGCACGCGCGTCGGGCGGAGTCCTCACACCGAGCATTTGCCGCAGCTCCTGGTAGTTCGATTCGGCCTTGTTCAACGCCGTCGCGAGCTGCTGCACTCGGCTGTTCTCGATTCTGAGCCGCGACACTTCGCGCTCGAGCCCCGGTACCTTCGCGGCATTACCGAAGATTGGAATCGCGAACGCGAAGAACAACACGACGGACACGGCGATCGCGCCCGCGCCCCACTTCCCTGCCAAGACCGCCCAGGCCGGAAACCGGTACTGCTT
>Ga0134125_10005969_pt1 | contig 13813 bp, 15 predicted proteins | sample KB31751_FD_96464 | JGI IMG/M metagenome (GOLD analysis project Ga0134125, IMG submission 96464) | Terrestrial soil microbial communities with excess Nitrogen fertilizer from Kellogg Biological Station, Michigan, USA - KB3-175-1 | ecosystem: Environmental > Terrestrial > Soil > Unclassified ... | reverse complement strand
TCGAGGAAGCAATCGAAAAAACGGGGGACGAGGGACGGGGGAAGAGGGAATGGTGGGTGAATCTCGAAGAGCTGAGGCGACGCAAGAACATTCCGTCGAGTCCGCGGGTCAACCTGGAAACCACCGCGACCGCGGCCAGTGAAATCAGTCTTCGCGGTCTAACCGTGGAAGAAGCCGAACCGTTGCTCGCGCGGGCCCTCGACGACGCCGTGCTCGCCGACCTGCCATACCTCCGGATCATTCACGGGAAAGGCACCGGCGTGCTGCGCGACTTCGTGCAGGCGGCTCTGAAGCACGACACGCGCGTCAAGCGATTCGGCGTCATGCCCACGAACCACGGCGTGACGGTGGCGGAATTCAGATGATCCCCGACGAAATCATCGAGCAAGTCCGCGAAGCGGCGGATCTCGTCGGGATCATCGGTGAGCATGTCGAGCTCAAGCGCACCGGCTCGGACTTCCGCGGCCCGTGCCCGTTCCACGGCGGCACCCATCGCAACTTCGCCGTCGTTCCGAAGAAGGGCATGTTCTACTGCTACGTCTGCCACGAAGCCGGCGATATCTACACGTTCTTCATGAAGAAGCTCGGCATGGATTATCCGACGGCGGTGCGCGAAGTCGCGCGACGCGTCGGAATCACGATCCCCGAGCGCGGCGGCCCCACGGGTCCCGACCCGCGCGAGCCCCTGTTCACCGCCGTGGCGACTGCCGCCGACTGGTTCGCCCGCCAGCTGCGCGAGAACCCTGAAGCCGAAATCGCCCGCAAGTATCTCGAGTCCCGCCACGTCACGATGGAGCAAGGTCAAGTGCAGGGGCTCGGCTTCGCCCCGCGCGGCACCGCATTTCTCGATGCGATGAAAGGATTGGGCCTGAAGGAAGAAGTGTTGCTCGAAGCAGGTCTGATCGTTAAACGGGAAGATGGCTCGAAGAGTCCGCGCTTCCGCGGCCGGCTGCTGTTTCCGATCCACGATTTGCGGGCGCGCGTCGTCGCATTCAGCGGCCGGATTCTGGGCGAGGGAGAGCCGAAATACTTGAACTCGCCCGAGACGCCGATTTTCCATAAGGGGCAGCTGCTCTACAACCTGCACGTCGCCAAGCACGGCATGCGCAAGGCCGAGCGGGCGATTCTGGTCGAAGGCCAATTCGACGTGCTGCGCACCTCGCTCGCGGGGTTCGAAGAAGTGGTCGCGCCGCTCGGCACCGGGCTCACCGACGATCAGGCGGAGCTGCTGCGGCGCCACACCGCGCACGTGATTCTGCTGTACGATTCGGACGATCCGGGGCTGCGCGCCACCTTCCGCGCCGGCGACGTCCTGCTGCGGCATAAGCTGCGCGTGAGCGTGGCCACACTTCCGCAAGGCGAAGACCCGGACACGCTCGTCCAGAACAAGGGAGCGTCCGCGCTGGAGCAGGTGCTGAAAGATTCGGTGGATATTCTGGAGCGCAAAATCCAGATCTTGAGCCGTCGCGGCTTCTTCGCATCGCTCCCGGGCCGGCGCCGGGCGCTCGATGCCCTCCTCCCCACCATTCGCGCGACCACTGATGCCGTCGCGCGGGATCTGTACGTGACGACGGTGGCGCAAACGGCCGGCATTCGGAAGGAAACGCTCGAGGAGGAGGTGGCGGGGAAGCTCGGACAGCACCCTCCGCGCCCAACGGAGCCGCAGGTCTCCTCGAGTCCCATGCCTCCGAGCGCGATCGAGAAGGCGATTCTGCACGTCATGTTGAGCGGCGAGGACTGGAAAGCGCGGGTGCTGGCGGAAATCGATCGCGAGAATTTCACCTCGGAGATTTATCGCAGCGTCTTTGACGCGCTCGCCGAGAACAGTCCCGATCGACTGGACGGAATCTCGGCTCGCGCGCTCGAGGAGCTGCAAGCCGCGGGTCCCGGGATCGATAGTCCGGACGATCTGTTCGTGTGGGCAGTCACCAAGATTGAGGCCGATCGAAAGTCCCGGGAAATCTGGCGAATTCAGCGGGAAATCGATCTTGCATCTGAGCCAGAAAAACTCCGACTCACGCTAGAAAAGCGAGCCCTGACGAGTGAACGCAACGCGAAGCGTCCCAGCTGGAAGATTCTCGAGCAAGCAAGGAGGAAGGGTGCACCCGGATCTTGAAGCATTGTTGGCACTGCAGGACAAGGACGTCGCGCTGGCGAGTTGCGACGCCCGGCTGAAGGCGCTCGATCCCGAGCTGAAGGCGCTGGACGACCAGATCGCGGCCGCCGAGCGCGTCGTCACGCAGGCGCGCGCGGGAATTCAGGCGGCGCTGGACCGGCGCGACGGCCTGGAAGGAAAGATCCAGAGTTACCGCACGATGCAGGAGCAGCGACGCCAGAAGCTCGAGTGGGTGCGCGGCGCGAAGGAGGCCTCCACGCTGATGGCCGAGCTCGATCTCGCGCGCACCGTGCTCGCGAAGGAAGAGGCCGAGTTCATGCGATCGGGCGACGCCGTCGGCGAAGCGGAGCGCAAGACGGCCGAAGCCGAGAACGCGCTGCAGAACGTGCACGAGGCGCAGGCCACGCAGCGCGAAGCGCTCGCCGGCAAGCGCCAGGAGATCGCGAGCGAGCGCGAGCTGCTCGCCATCGAGCGCGAAGCGGCGAGCAAGAACGTCAACGGCGCGCTGCTCGCGCGCTACGACCGCATCCGGCGCGGCAAAGTGCCGCTCGCGGCGTACGCGCTGCACGGCAGCTCCTGCGGTCACTGCTTCACGGCGGTGCCGACGCAGCGCAAGGCGCTGATTCAGCGGGGGGTCACGATCGAAGGATGCGAAGCCTGCGGCGTATTATTGTACGCTAAGGAATGATCACACCGCGCTGGATTGTCACCGCTTCCGCCGATGCCGAGGCCACGCGTGTCCTCGCCGGCGAGCTCAAAATCCCCGCGGCACTCGCCGCCATTCTCGTGCAGCGCGGGCTCGCGTCGCCCGAAGTCGCCAAAGCGTTTCTCAAGCCCGATCTCGAACGACTCACCGATCCGCATTGCTGGGCCGACATGGACGTCGCGGTCGAGCTGCTGTTGCGTGCCGTGCGCGAGCACCAGCCGATCCTGGTGCACGGCGACTACGACGTCGACGGCCAGTGCGCCGCCGCGATGCTCACGCGCATTCTGCGCAGCGCGGGCGGCACCGTCCATCCCTTCGTGCCGCATCGCATCCGCGACGGGTACGACTTCGGGCCCGCGGGTCTCGCCGAGGCAAAGCGGATCGGCGCCGGTCTGATCGTTACCTGTGACTGCGGCATTACGGCCGTCGCGGCGGTGCGCGCGGCGCGCGAGGCCGGTATCGACGTGATCGTGACCGATCACCATTTGCCCGGCGACGAGCTGCCGCCCGCGAACGCCGTGCTCGATCCGCGCCGGCCCGACTGCAAGTCCGAGGACAAGAACCTCTGCGGTACCGGCGTGGCGTTCAAGCTCGCGCAGGCGCTGGTGCAGAAGCTCGGCCTCTCGCCCAACCTGCCGCTGCATTTCCTCGACTACGTCGCGCTGGCCACGATCGCCGACGTCGTGCCGCTCGTGGGCGAGAACCGGATTCTGGTGCGCTACGGGCTCAAGAAAATGGCCGACACGCGCTGGGTCGGGCTGCGCGCGTTGATCGATACCGCGGGGCTCGGCGGCAAGCCGCTGCGCGGCGCGCATATCGGCTTCATTCTGGCGCCGCGGCTCAACGCCGCCGGCCGGATCGGCGACGCGAACGACGGGCTACGGCTGTTGCTGAGTGAGAATCCGCAGGAAGCCGCCGCGCTCGCGCGCGAGCTCGAGACGATCAATGCGCGGCGCCAGGCGATGGATCAGCAGATCCAGGACGAGGCGATCGAGCTCGTCGAAAAGACGCTGAACCCGAGTGATGCCGCGATCGTGCTCGCCAGCGACGCCTGGCATCCCGGCGTCATCGGGATCGTCGCGTCGCGGATCGTCGAGCGCTACGGCCGCCCCACGTTCCTGATCGCGTGGGATGAGGCGGGCGGCTTCGGCCGCGGCTCGGGGCGCAGCATCGCCCGCTTCGATCTGCACGGCGCGCTGCACCGCGTGGGCACGCACCTCGAGAAGTACGGTGGGCACACCATGGCGGCGGGCTTCACGATCAAGCGCGAGCGGTTCGACGATTTCCGCATTGCGTTCCTGGGAGTGGCGGCCCAGCTTCTCACGCCCGACGACCTCGCGCCGAGCCAGCGGGTGGATCTCGAGCTGCCGCTCGCGTCGGTGAACCAGGAGCTCGAGCGGCTGATCCGGCACCTGGAGCCGTGCGGGGCGGGGAATCCGGCGCCGGTGTTCGGCGTGCGCAACGCGCGCGCGGTCGGTGCCCGGCGCGTTGGAACGAATCATCTGCGCTTCACGCTCGACGACGGCTCGGCGGTGCTGCCTGCCATCGGGTTCCGCTGGGCGGACGCGGTGCCGGAGGATTGGCTCACGAATCCGCTCGATGTGGCGTTCCGGCTGGAGCGAGACGACTGGCAGGGGCGGGTGACGATCCAGGCTCGAGTGGCGAGTCTTGCTCCGCATCATCGCGGGTGAGTTCAAGGGGCGGCGGCTCAAGACGCCGACGGGAAGAGTTGTAAGACCTACTGCCGATCGGGTCAAAGAGGCCTGGTTCAGCATTCTGCAGCAGTCGATTCCGGATGCGCGCGTGGTGGATCTGTTCGCCGGCTCCGGCGCGTTGGGGTTCGAAGCGCTGTCGCGCGGGGCGCGCGCGGTCGATTTCGTCGAACGCGCGCAAGCGTCGCTCACGGCGATTCGCGAGAACGCCGCCCTTCTCAAAGTGGAGGATCGCGTGACGATACACCGCATGGATGCGATGCGGTTCGCCGAGCGGCTCCAACCCAACGCGTATGACGTCGCGTTTGCCGATCCCCCGTACGCCACGGATGACGCGCAGCGGCTGCTCGCGCTGTTTCGCAGCGCGCCGTTCGCGCGCGCGTTCTCGGTCGAGCACTCGTCGGATCTGGTGGTGTCCGGCGACGACACGCGGGCGTATGGCGACACCGCGATCACCTTCGCGTACGCGCCATGAAGCGCATCGCCGTGTACCCGGGGTCCTTCGATCCGATCACGAAGGGACACGAGGACCTGATTCACCGCTCGCTCGAGTTCGTCGACACGCTGATCGTGGCGGTCGCGGTCAACGTCGCGAAGCAGCCGCTGTTCGCGCTCGAGGAGCGCGTCGCGCTGATCAAGCAAACCGTGTCCGACAAAGTCGACGTCCAGTCGTTCGACGGCCTGCTGGCCGATTTCGCGAACAAGGTGGGGGCGTCGGTGATCGTGCGCGGGCTGCGCGCGGTGTCGGACTTCGAGTACGAATTTCAGATGGCGCTGATGAACCGCAACCTCGCCCCGGGGATCGAGACCGTGTTTCTCGTGCCGGCGTTCGATCTCACCTACCTGAGCTCCAGCCTGGTGCGCGAAGTCGCGCGCTTCGGCGGCGACGTCTCGGCGCTCGTCCATCCCAAGGTGCAGCAGGCGCTCAAGCGCAAGTTCGCGAAGTGAGTTTTCTCGGGTCCGTCCTGCAGCGGGCACGAGAGGCCAGGCAGCGGATCGTGTTTCCCGAAGGGGACGATCCCCGCGTGCAGGAAGCCGCCACGCGGCTGGAGCGCGACGGGCTCGCGATTGTCGAAGTGCTCGGCAAGGAGTCCGATTCGCGCACGCCGTTTCTCGCGCGGCATCTGCGCTCGCGCCGGCCCGATCGGTTTCCGACGGACGCGGCGGCGGCGGAGGCGCTGGAGCATCCGCTGACGCGCGGCGCCTGCCTGGTCGGCATCGGCGCGGCCGATGTCATGGTCGGCGGAGCGGTTTATCCGAGCGCCGACACGATTCGCGCGGCGCTGTGGGCGGTGGGCCTGGCGCCCGCGATCGCCACCGTGTCGGGCGCCTTTTACATGGTGCAGGACGAGCGCGTGCTTACGTTCGCCGACTGCGCGGTCTGTCCCGAGCCCACGTCGGTGCAGCTCGCCGATATCGCGATCGCGTCCGCCCGCGACCGGCGGCGGATCGTCGGCGATGAGCCCGTCGTCGCCTTTCTTTCTTACAGCACGCGCGGCAGCGCCGCGGGCCCCCGCGTGGAGCGGGTGCAGGCGGCGATCACGCAGCTGCGCGGCCGCCAGCCGGCGCCCGAGTTCGCGTTCGATGGCGAGCTGCAGGCCGATGCCGCGCTCGTCGCGGAGGTGGGTGCCAGCAAGGCGCCGGGGTCGACGGTGGCGGGACGCGCCAACGTCCTGATCTTTCCGGATCTCGACGCGGGCAACATCGGCTACAAGCTGGTGCAGCGGCTCGGCGGCTGGATGGCGCTCGGCCCGATTCTGCAGGGACTCGCAAAACCGATCGCGGACCTGTCGCGCGGCGCGACGGCCGATGATATTGTGAACACAGCGGCGATCGCCATTCTCCAAACGCGCAAGGCCTAGGGGGTCAACGGAATGCGGTTCACCCTGAAGAAGGACAAGAGCGGCGTCGTGATAGTCGGGGTCGAGGGTCAGCTCATCGTCGGCAACCGCCAGGAGCTGAAACAGAAGGTGCTCGATGCGCTCGAGGAAGGCTCGCGCAAGTTCATCATCGACTTTTCCAAGACCGGCTACATCGATTCGTCGGGGCTGGGCGTGCTCGTCTCCTTGTCGAAGAAGATTCGCGAGCAGGGCGGCGAGCTGCGGCTGGCCGGCTTGAACGCCGATCTGCAGACGCTGTTCGAGCTGACCAAACTCGACACGCTTTTCGCGATCACGCGGACCGCCGAGGAGGCGCTCGCAGCGTTTTGAGCTTACACCTCGACGTCACACCCGACTCGATGCGGCTCGACGTCCCGAGCGACCTCGGGATGGTCGGCGACGCGGTCGAGCTGGTCGCCAGTCACGTGCCGCCCGGGACGCTGTCTCCCCGCCGCATCAGCTTCAATCTCCGCACCGCGCTCGCCGAAGCGCTCGGCAACGCGATCCGCTATGGCACCGGCGAAGATCCGGAGCGGGTCGTGCAGGTGCACGTCGAGCTCGCGCGCGACTTCGTGCGGATCACGGTGGTGGACGACGGCCATGGCTTCGACACGAGCCGCGTGCCCGATCCCACGCTGCCTCACCATGTCGACCGCGAGTACGGGCGTGGCCTGTTCGTGATTCGCCATCTGGTCGATGACGTGGCGTTCAATGAGAAAGGCAACGGCATCTGCCTGACGCTCCGGGCGGGGTGACACGGCTCGAGCGCCTGCTGCCGGTGCTGGCGGCGCTTTCCGGGACGACTCTGCGGTTGTGGCGTCGCAAAACTCCGGACGGTCGCCTGCTGCCGGTGGGCGGCGGTTTGGGCGAAGGCCGCGAGGAGCCGCACTGGACGCCGGCGCCGAACGGCGGCGGCTTGCTGCAGACGCCCGATGGTCCTGCCTGGTTCCAGCCGATTCCATCCGTTTCCGATACGTGGCTCGAGGTGCGTGGTGAGGAGCGCGCCGCCGCCGAGATCGCCGAAGTGATCGGCGCGGTGCTCGGGGCCGAAGAGGAAACGGGACAGGTCGCGGCCGAGCTCTCGGGCCGGTACGAGGAAATCGATCTGATCTATACGATCAGCGAGATCCTCGGGCACACGATTCGGCTCGATGAGGCGGCCAATCGGATTCTGCGCGAAGTCTGCGCGGTGGTGCGCGCGCGCCGCGGCACGCTGATGGTGCACGACCCGAGGGCCAATGTGTTACGGCTCGTCGCGGCGCGCGGCGTGGACCTGGGCGATGTCGATCCGGTGGAAGTAGACGACCCGCGGTCGGTGGCGGCCCGGGTGTTCCGCGAAATGCGCATCATCAGCTACGACCCCACCGATCAGCGCGCGCAGAAGCCGCCCAATCCGATCGAGCGGCAGTACCGCGGCCTGGCGTTTCTCTCGGTGCCGGTGGTCTACGCGTCACCGGGGCGTGTGCCGACCCCGATCGGCGTGATCAACCTGACCGATCGCACGGGCGAAGACGCGTTCACAGCGGGCGATCGCAAGCTCGTCGCGGCCATCGCGAATCAGATCGGGGCGGCGATCGAGAACGCGCGGCTCGTCGAGCGCGATCTCGGGCAGCAGCGCGTGCGGCGTGAGCTGGAGCTCGCGCACGATCTGCAGCTCAAGCTGTTGCCGTCGCCGGCGGTGATCGCCGGGAAGGCCGATGTGGCGGCGCGTTGCCGTCCCGCGGAATCAGTCGGCGGCGACTTTTACAACCTCCTGAGCCTGCACGACGATCGGGTCGGCGTGATGATCGGCGATGTGTCGAGCCACGGGTTCGGCGCGGCGCTGATCATGGCGCTGGCGATGGCGGCGTCCGGTATTCAAGCCGAGACCGCGGAGTCGCCGCACGAAGCGCTGCGGCGGCTCGAGACGTCGCTCGCGGAGGAGTTGGCCGAGACGGAGATGTTTCTGACGCTATGCTACGCGGTGGTGGACCCGGCGAAGGGGACGCTCGCCTACGCGAATGCCGGGCATCCGCACGCGTTCCTGGCATCCCAGGACGGGGTGGTGACGCGACTGGAAGCGACCCGGCCGCCGCTGGGATTGGGCGATGGGGGTGCCGAGCGGGTTGCGGCGTTCGAGCGTGGCAAGACGACACTCTGCCTTTTCACGGATGGGTTGGCCGACGCGCGTGGGCCGAGTGGCGAGCGGTTCGGCGAGCAGCGTGTACTGAGTCACGTGCTGAATCTCCGCACTCGGCCCGCGCGCCACATTCTCGAGGCTGTGTTCACCGACATCGCCGCGTTCACCGGCGGCGCTCCCGCCAACGACGATCGTACGCTGGTCTTGCTCAAAGTTTGAGGCGGCTGGGCCAGCATTTTCTCGGTGATCCCAAGATCCTGGACCGGATCGTGGACGCGCTCGATCCGATTCCCGGCGAGACGGTGCTCGAGATCGGGCCGGGGAAGGGGTCGCTTACCGAGGCGCTGCTGGCGAGGGGGCTGACGGTCGTCGCGATCGAGAAGGACCGTGATCTCGCGGCGGCGTTGGCGCGGAACAATCTGACCGTCGTCGCAGGCGATGCGCTGCGGATCCAGTGGCCGCGGGTCCCCAAGATCGTCGGCAATATTCCCTACTACATCACGTCGCCGCTGATTGATAAGGCGCTCACCCCGCCGCTGCCGGAGCGAGTCGTGTTTCTGGTGCAGGCGGAGGTGGCCGATCGACTGGCAGCGGAGCCCGGAAGCAAGATCTACGGCGCGTTGTCGGTGGGCGTCCAGGCGGTGTGCCGGGTCGAGAAGCTGTTCACGGTGGCGCCGGGATCGTTCAAGCCGCCGCCCAAGGTGCGCAGCGCTGTCGTGCGACTGACGCCGCGTGCCGTTCCTCTCGTCACGCCTGAGGAAATTGCGTCGCTTCGCACCTTCGTCACGGGCTGTTTCAGCAAGCGCCGCAAGCAGCTGAAAAACGCCGTACCGGGGATGTCCGAAACGGACCTCCGCGCCCTGGGATTCGATCCAGCGATTCGACCGGAGCGGTTGGCGCCGGAGGACTTCGTCAAACTATTGCGATACAAGCGCTAAAAAACGCACGCCGCCGCCCGGCGGCCACAATACCCCTGCTCGATTCCTCATTTCCATGTTTGTTGAAATGAGAAGTGTAGGGTGGGGGCATGCACCGCCGCTCGCTGCTCAAAGTCGCCAAGAAATTTCCCAGAATCGGACCGGGCTGGCCGATCCACCCCCATCCGAGCGCCGTGGCCATGGCGCACGTGAACCAATGGTTTCACGCAATCTCGGAGTCGACTCGCACGGCAATTCTGGAATTACTGTCGCAGCGAGAACGCTATGTCACGGAGCTGCAGCAGATTCTGGACGCACCGCTCTCCACGGTCTCCTATCATCTGAAGGTGCTGCGCGAGTCCGGGCTGGTGCGCGAGGAGCGTGTGCATCGCTGGAAGTACTTCTCCCTGCGAGAAGACACCCTCGAGCATATGAGCATGTATACACGCGTCATCGGGCCAGGCAAACACGTAGGAACGTGTCCGCTGGACTGCTGTCGCGAGCCCCTTGACGTATCAAGAAAAGTTGATAAGTTGCCCCCATGACCGACACCGCGGTGGCCGCGAGCTGGTTCCACGCTTTGTCCGATGAGATTCGGATCAAGATCGTCGAAATGCTGTCGCACAAAGAGCGCTGTGTGTGCGAGCTCGAGCAGGTCCTGGACATCGCCCAGTCCAAGCTCTCCTTTCACCTGAAAGTGTTAAAAGACGCCGGCCTGATCGCCGACCGGCGCGAGGGTCGCTGGATGTTCTACGGACTCCAGCGCGACACGCTGGACCAGATCGCCGCATACACCAAATCAGTCAAACCAGGCAAGCATGCCGGCAGCTGCGCCGTCGCATGCTGCGATTGAGGACGCCATGAGCGACGTCAAGCAGACCGTCAAAGAGAAATACGCCGAAGCTGCTCTCAAGGTGCTGGACGGTCAGAATGGGAGCTGCGGGCCCAGCGGCGCATGCGGCTGCGATCCGGTGACTGAAAACCTCTACGAAGCGTCGCAGACCACGGGACTGCCGGCAGGGGCGGTGCTCGCGTCATTGGGCTGTGGCAATCCCACCGCGCTCGCCGACCTGCACGAGGGCGAAACGGTGCTCGACCTCGGCTCGGGCGGCGGGATCGACGTCCTGTTGTCCGCCAAGCGGGTCGGCCCGACCGGCAAAGCCTACGGCCTCGATATGACCGACGAGATGCTGGCGCTCGCCAGAAAGAATCAGCAGGCGGCCGGCGCCACGAATGTCGAATTCCTCAAGGGTGAGATCGAGAACATTCCGCTGCCCAACGCGGCCGTGGACGTGATCATCTCGAACTGCGTGATCAACCTCTCGGCCGACAAAGCTCGCGTGCTGAACGAGGCATTCCGGGTGCTGCGTCCCGGCGGCCGGTTCGCGGTCTCGGATGTCGTCTGCCAGGGCGAGATTCCATCCGTGGTTCGCAAGAACATGGAGCTCTGGGTCGGCTGCGTCGCGGGCGCGCTCCAGGACGAGCAGTATCGCCAGCTCCTGGCCGGCGCCGGCTTCGTCGACATCGAGATCGAGCCGACGCGCGTGTACGCGTTCCAGGACGCACGCGCGATGCTCGCGGGCGCCGGACTGGACGCCGATGTGCTCGCGCGCGAGATCACGGGGCGGGTCATGGGGGCGTTCATCCGCGCTCGAAAGCCCGCCTGACCTTGCGCGGAGGTCCCCGATTGTGAAATAGTTCACAATGCGGAAGATCTCCGACAGCACCGTCCGCCGGCTGTCCCTCTACCTCCGTTTCCTCGAGCAGGCCAACGCTCCCACGATTTCGTCGGGCGAGCTGGCGCGCCTCGGCGGCACCACCTCCGCCCAGGTCCGCAAAGACCTCTCCTTTTTCGGCTCCTTCGGAAAACGCGGCCTCGGCTACTCGGTCCCCGAGCTCGCCCGCCGCATCCGCGATATCCTGGGACTCGAGCGCGGGTACCGCGTCGTGCTCGTCGGGGCGGGGCGCATGGGCGGCGCCCTCGTGCAATACCAGGGATTCAAGCAGCGCGGCTTTCACATCACCGCGATCTACGACCAGGACGCGCGCAAAATCGGCTCGCGCTGGAACGGGCTCGTCGTCCGCGACGTGAAGCACCTCGAGACCGATCTCAAAAAGGACCCGAGCGACATCGCGATCGTCGCGACGCCCGCGGACTCGGCGCAACACGTCGTCGACCGCCTGGTCCGCAGCGGCGTGAAAGCGATTCTCAACTTCGCGCCCGTCCCGCTCAATGTGCCCTCCGACGTTGAAGTCAAGACCGTCAACATGGCGCTGGAACTGGAGACGCTGAGCTACTCGCTGTCCAACCGTTAGCTTTACCGTCCATGCCCCGGATTCACGTCACCTCCGAAATCGGCGCCCTGCGGTCGGTCCTGGTGCACACGCCGGGCAAAGAGCTCGTCGCCGTCACCCCCAGCACGCGCGAAGATTACCTCTACGACGACATCATCGACCTCGAAATCGCCCAGCGCGAACACCGCCGGCTCGTCGCCGTGCTGGAGCGCTTCGCCGAGGTCCACGAGGTGAAGGATTCGCTGGCCGAACTCGCCGGCCGGCCCGAAGTCCGCGAGTTCATCACGACGCGCGCGCTCGAGGTCGTGCCGTCCGACGTGCTCGCGACGCAGCTCGCCCAGCTCTCCTCGGAGGCGTTCGTCTCGCTGATGATCGAAGGCGCGCTCGAGGACGGCGGCCCCATCGCCCGCGCACTGAACGAAATCGCGTATGCGCTGCCGCCGCTGCCGAACCTGTTCTTCACGCGCGACAGCGGCATCGTCATCGGCGAGCACGCCATCATCGGATCGATGCGCCACGGCGTGCGCTGGACCGAAGAGCTGCTGATCAAAGCGCTGTTCAGCTACGATCCCCATTTCGCCAACGCGGGGATCCTCTATGACGGATCGGACGAGAAGCGACTGAACTACACGCTCGAGGGCGGGGACGTGCACCCGCTGCGCCCCGACCTGCTGTTGCTCGGCTTCAGCGAGCGCTCGAGCCCCGCGGCGCTCGACTTGCTGTGCGATCTGGTCTTCCAGCACTGCAATGTGACGGACGTCATCATCGTGGTCCTGCCCGCCGAAAAGACCGCGATCCATCTGGACATGATCTTCACGCAGGTCGATCGCGACCTGTGCGTCGTCTATCCACCGCACTTCGTCGGCCCCGAGCGCCTGGCCGTGCTGCACCGCCGCAAGCGCTCCAAAGGCGTGAAAGAAGTGCCGAACTTCTTCGCGGCGATGCAGGCCGTCGATCATCCGCTCGAGCCGATCTTCTGCGGCGGCAACCAGCGGACGACGCAGGAGCGCGAGCAGTGGGCGTCCGCGTGCAACGCGTTCGCCGTGCGGCCCGGGGTCGTGCTGAGCTACGATCGCAACGACGCGACGCTCAACGAGCTCGTCACCGCGGGTTTTCGCCTGCTTCCCGCCGTGGACTTTCTCACCGGCGACGAGACCCTGAACGACGGCGATCGCGCCGTGATCACGATCGACGGCAGCGAGCTGGTGCGCGGCGGCGGCGGACCCCGCTGCATGACACTGCCCGTGCGCAGGGACGATCTCTGACCGGCCTCGCGGCCGTTCCGTCCTCCTCGCTCACGTCCCGGGCGATCTCGTTCCTGCAGAACGGTCCCGCGGGCAGCCTGGCCATCGTGCGCGACGTGCTGGGCATCGCGCAGGCCAATCGCCACACCGCCGACCGCATCGCCGCCACGCTGCTCGCCCCCGATCCGCGCTTCAGCCGCACGCAGGACGGTCGCTGGACGCTCGCGGCCACGCCGGTCGAGCAAAGTCCGACCATCGACGCGTGCCAATGGGCCGTGGTCGACGTCGAAACGACCGGCGTGCGCGCCTTCCGCGGCGACCGGATCATCGAAATCGCCGTCGTGGCGCTCGACGGCACGGTGCTGTTCCAGTCGATGGTGAATCCCGGCATCCAGGTCCCGGCATTCGTGCAGGGCCTGACCGGCATCCTGCCGCCGATGCTGAACCGCGCACCCTATTTCGAAGACATCGTCGACGACGTGCTCACGGCGCTGCGCGGCCGCGTGTTCGTCGCGCACAACGCGCGCTTCGATTGGGCCTTCGTCTCGACCGAAATCGAGCGCGCGAGCGGACTGCTGCTGCAGGGACCGCGCGTCTGCACCGTGCGACTCGCGCGCAAGCTGCTGCCCGATCTTCCCCGGCGAAACCTCGACACCGTCAGCTATCACTTCGGCATCGAGATCGAAGGCCGGCATCGCGCGGCACCCGACGCGGTGGCGGCCGCCAAATGTCTCGGGAAGCTGTTAAAGCTCGCGGAAGGGAATGGCGCGGTGTGCCTGGCGGACATCACGGCTATCGGGTATCGGGTACCGGGTACCGGGAAT
>Ga0134125_10005968_pt1 | contig 13815 bp, 12 predicted proteins | sample KB31751_FD_96464 | JGI IMG/M metagenome (GOLD analysis project Ga0134125, IMG submission 96464) | Terrestrial soil microbial communities with excess Nitrogen fertilizer from Kellogg Biological Station, Michigan, USA - KB3-175-1 | ecosystem: Environmental > Terrestrial > Soil > Unclassified ... | reverse complement strand
TAGGCGCTCTATTGCATGCGAGCATACCGCGCCTTCGCAGTTCGTCGCAGGGAAAGATCTGCCGCTTTCGCTGTCGCTAAAACACAGCGGGAAGTTTTCTGTGCGTTTGTACTACAGGCATGTGAATCAATCCGAACATTACCAGAACTTCGAACTGCAAAATCGCGGCGAACGATTCTATGGAGTAATTCCCGCAAGCTATACCCAATCACAATACCCACTGCAGTATTATTTCGAGCTTAAACAAGGGCAGAAGAAAGTGTGGCTGTATCCAGGGCTGAAGGCAGACCTGATGAACCAGCCGTATTTTGTCGTGCGCTCTGTTTAAGTGGTAAGCAGCATGGCGTCTTTTCCCGAGATAAGCACGTCGGGTCAAGATGTTCCTGACAAAATAGTGTTATCGCGAAGGGATTGGGACCGGAGGATTCTTCCCCTATTTTTTGCAGCATCTCGCAAAACAAACAAAGGGCAATAACCGCGCCAGGTTATTGCCCTTGTTACGTTCTTGTAACGACTCTCGCTATGGCTTTGCAGCAGACTTTTCCGCTGGCTTCTTGGGCGCCATCGGCTTGGCCGCCTTATGCCCCCAGAAATCAGGATCGGCTTTTACCCACGAGTCCGCCGGGTAACTGATAGACGGGTTGAATATGAATAGATTGGTTTGGACGTCTTCCACCGCGGAGGATTCCAACTCAGACAGCTTTTTCATGCCATCTTCGCCCATGGCATCCATAAACTGCTTGTTTTGGCTGTTCTCCTGATCAAGCTCCATCCCGGACTTAAAAGCTGAAAATACGGCATAGGTAGGTCCTTCGGTTTCGCCATAAAGGACTTCAAAGGTGGCCCAGTGAGAATTGGGGACTTTTGCATATGCGGGTTTCACTAAGTTAACAAGGTCATTCCATTCCTTGCGATGCCCAACCTTGACTCGGAAGACGGTAATTTCAAACCCTCGCATGTGAGCGATATCAACATTCGGATTCAAGCTCTGATCTTCGTTGTAGCTAAGCACAGCCTGGTCGGTACCTGACAAAAGATCGCCATCGGCAAGGGAGAAACGGTCAAGTTCCGCACCCAATGCCGGATTTTTCATCATCATCATGTGATCTTTTTCCCAGTCCGCGAATGAACCGTAGCCGGTCAGGAACAAGGTACGCGGGCGGCCTGATAGTGAGTCAACAGCGAAATAATGGGTGGGCCACTTCGCCTTGGTCATAGCTTCTACGAATGGCCGTTCGGTTTTTTCGTGTGAGGTGCCGGCCCTTCCGGGTTTTGTGTATTCGCGGAAAATCACAAGAACTTTCGGCGGCGGAACTACCCCGCTTGCATCATCCTGCGCAACCGCAACCCCGAGCCCCGCAAACAGAAACAATGCCCCGAACAAAACTCCAATGAGTTTTTTCATGGATGCGGACCTCCTCGTCCGCTGACAGATTGAATTTTGGGATGAAAAACAAAACGCTGAAGAGTTCCAGCGCGTTCTAGAGACGCGCGGAGGTTACATCAAGAAAGCCGCGAAGTCAAGAAAGACTGAGCTGAGATCGTTGCGCGTGAACTGCTTGCGCCTAAATGGGGAAGTTGCATAAGGGACACTCAAAGTTGAAGGCCCCGCCGACGTTTCCCGATTGTTCTCTAGAGAACGTTCTAGTCAAGTATCCGACGGGGGGGGAGGCGCCCCAGGATTGTGGACGCGTTACTCCCCCGCCCACGCCAAACCATCCGCGCCAGCGCCGGCGTCAATCAGCGCTTGCACCTTCCATTGAGTCAGGTCAATCGCAGCAACCTGCTTGTCGTGATTGCAGGAAACATAAGCGACTAAACCATCCGGTCGCACCAGGATTTCCTGCGGGGAGCGAGGAGTATCGATCGTGCGGACGACTTTCAAAGCGCCAAGGTCAACAACAGCCACCTTGTTCATGGAAGGTATCGCCACCAAAAGCCAACGGCCATCTTTGGTGGAGGCCGTGCCATAACCCGGAGCCGGCAATGGTAGCCATGTTTTCAATTTATTTGTAGCAGTATCAATCACCGCAAGTCGCGGCCTCGTCTGGTCTGAAGTGAACACCGAGCGGTCGTCCCGCGAAACCGAAATGCGCTGGATGGTCGTGGAAATCGGAATGACCGCAATCGTCTTACGTGCACGCATGTCCAGCACGGAGACGGTCCCAGGGCCAACGTTCGCGGTGTAGCCATGTCGACCATCTTGCGTTATGGCAAGCATGTGCGATTCCGGTTGCGAGGTCGGTATCTTCCCAACGACTTTAAGCGTGTGCGGATTGACGATTGTAACGGCGTTGTCCAGCTCCGTCGTCACGTAAATCAAGTTGTTTGTCCCGTCGTAAACCACGAAGTGCGGGCGCACGCCATGGCCGAAGTTCACGTTGCCAATGATCTTGCGCGAAGCCAGGTCAATCACGAGCATGTGATCGCCGTCGGTGCCTGGTAAACCGACGCCGGAATTGCCATAAATAGGCACATACGCCGTGCGGCCATCGGGAGACGCGGCAACTTCGTGGCCGGTGACGTCCTCTTCGGGCACGACCGCAATCTGCTTCGCCCTGGAGGGATCAATGATGCTGAGGTCGCGTCCACCCTGGTTGGCGACGAGCAGATAAGGGCCAGCGTTGTGACTCGACTGGGCTCGAGATTGGGTTGGAGAAAACACAAGAACTATTGCCAGACAGACACCGCACGACAAACACGGCAACCATAGTTTGTTCATGACGGAGGAAGTCTATCACCTGCCTTGTCCGCGTCACGACGTTCATTGATTGGAGTGAGCGTCTAACAAATCGGGCGGCCCGCAGGCCGCCCGTATGAATCACAGCAAATCTAGTTCAGATTTACCGAGTCGTGTAACGGCAACGTTTGCGAGGACGGTCCTGCCATGAATGTGTATTGTCCAGGAACCAGTTGCCACGAGTCTTTCTCGACATTAAAGATGGAAAGATATTTGGGCTCGACCTCTACCGTTACATCTTTGATTTCGCCCGCGTTCAATTCCACTTTGCTCCAGCCCACCAAGCGCTTTGGCGGCTCGCCCGTTGAGGCTGGCAATGCCGCGTAGACTTCGGCTATCTCCGCGCCCGCGCGGCTTCCCGTGTTGGCGACGGTGAAAGTCACCCGGACTTCCTTGCCCGGCTCGACTTTAAAATTGGAGTATGCGTAATTGGTGTAGGAAAGCCCGTACCCAAAAGGAAATAGGACCGCTTTGTGCTCAGCGTCATACCACTTGTAGCCAACCTTTAATCCTTCATCATAAGTAGTTTGAAACGCAGGGAGTCCGGCGGCAATCTGCTTCCATGTGTCCGGTCCGAATTTGGGGTTTGACGCCGGCGGTGGCGTAATGATTTTCAGATGGGGCAAGTCTGCCTCGCTGTTCGGAAAAGTGATTGGCAGCTTCGCGCTGGGGTTGACGTCGCCGAAAAGGACGTTTGCCAAAGCATCGGCGCCCCGGCTGCCAGGATACCAAGCCTCCAGAATTGCGCTGACATCATTCACCCAGGGCATAGTAATCGGATCGCCAGTTTCGAGCACGACAATGGTATGTGGATTGGCCGCCGCGACCTTCGCGATCAGGGCGTCCTGGTTGTCAGGCAACGTGAGGCTGGGAAGGTCCATCCCTTCACTCACCCACTGAGAAGCAAAGACAATAGCCACGTCAGCATTTTTCGCAAGTGCGGCTGCTGAATCTAGATCGGTGCCAGCGTCATATTCAATTTTCGCCTTTACCGCTTTTGCTTTGATGGCTTTCAGGGGCGAAGTCGGAAACCATATATGCTCCTGCCACCTTGTCGCGCCTTTGCCCGGAGGCATGATGGCATTTCCGCCCGGAGGGTCCACTTGCGCCGACCCGCCGCCCGAGAGCATTCCAACATCAGAATGCGCACCAATGACCGCGATGGTTTGCGCCTTGGACGCATCCAACGGCAACTGGGAGTTTTCGTTCTTAAGCAGCACCATGCTTTGCTCCGCGATCCTCTGCGAAACTTCAAAGCCGTGCACAACATCCACCACGCTTTTTTGCGGAGGGTCGTCAATCACCCCCGTTGCGAACATGGACCGCAGAATGCGATGCACATGGTCGTTAAGTTCTGACATGGGAACCTTGCCGGATTCCACCGCTTTCTTCATGGTTTCGCCGTAAAAAATCTCTCCCGGCTCCTCGTGGTCCAGGCCTGCGGCGGATGCTTTGGCGACGGAGTGCGTAGCTCCCCAGTCCGACAGGACAAATCCCTTGAAGTTCCAGTCTTTCTTTAAGACATCGGTGAGCAGATATTTATTTTCGCAGGCATAGTCGCCGTTTACGCGATTGTACGAGCACATCACTCCGGCTGGGTCTGCGTCGTGAATGCCGATCTCAAAGGCGAGCAGATCCGTCTCGCGCATCGCGCGCTTGTCAATGTTCACGTTGACGGAATTGCGTCCACTCTCTTGATCATTGAGCGCATAGTGCTTGATGTCACCGAGCACATGCTGTGCCTGCAATCCGGTCATTACCTGTCCAACAAGTTTTCCCGCCAGAATTGGATCTTCCCCGAGATATTCGAAATTGCGTCCGTTGCGCGGTTCGCGCGTCAAATTCACTCCGCCACCCAACGACATGTTGTAGCCTTGCGCGCGCAATTCTTGTCCGATCAGCGCCCCATATTCGTAGGCGGCCTTAAGGTCCCAGCTGGCCGCGCTGGCCAGATTATTTGGAAGAGCGGTAGAGTAACGCCCATTTTGGCCGCTGCTCCTTACCCCATAAGCGGCGTCGGACATTTGAATTCCAGGAATTCCTAACCGCGGTATTCCCACTACGTACCCTGCGCCTCCATTCGAGAATGCAGACCCCGGACTCATCGGACTGAGACCTAACATCCCGGTGCCATGCAGCAGCGTGATTTTGTCGTCGAGGGTCATCTGCTTCATCACCAGGTCGGCGCGCTTATCCGGGGACAGACTTGTGTTCATCCACGGACCGGTTGGTTTTGCCTGGGAATGAAACTGGGCAAAAGCTGGTAGCAGTGCGATGCCAAGAATTACGGCACTTACTCGTAACAGGTTCGTTCGGAACAGGCGCATTATGAATCCTTTTGCTTGTGGGATGAAAAGAGAAAGCGTCACCCATACTACCGCGCTTTTCCTCTCTCGTCCTCTGAAAAATTACACCGGTTGTCTTCGAGGACGTCGTGCAAGATCGTTTTTCTAGGACTCGCGCATGATATGCAACTTTTGGCGCGGTCGTTGATCTCATCTTCATGTGGTGCCTGAATGCTACCAAGTGGAGTAGTATTTTGGCAGTTTCGGTGAGAGTTTCTGCAATATGCCGCAGCAAATTGAAAGTCGTAAATTCAAATCGGCAACCCGGCGGGAGTTGCTCAAGCTCACGCCTTTGATCGCACTCGGCGCCTTTGCAATTCCCCGGCTGCAAGAACCTCTTCTGAAAGAGGGGCTTGGCTTCAGCGATTGGGTGTCCAAAGGATTGTTTCGCCGGCATCATCTGGCAACCACGTTCAAGGACTCCCAGCTCACGCCTCTCGACAAATTTTATGTAAACACCTACGACGTGGATGATCCAGAGGTTGATCTTGAACACTGGACCCTCAAAGTAGGTGGCGCAGTCCAGAAATCCGGCGACTACAGCCTGTCCAGCATTCAGGCATTGCCCAAATTCACCCAGAACACGCGCCATGTGTGCGTGGAGGGTTGGGACGCGATTGTGCGCTCTGGAGGCGCGCGGCTTTCAGATTTCCTGCGCATGGTTGGGGCAGATACGACCGCGCGATTTATTACGGTACGCTGCGCTGACGACTATTACGAATCGCTCGACATGCCGACTGCGCTCCATCCGCAATCTCTTTTGTGTTACGAGATGTATGATCAGCCGCTGACCCGCGAGCATGGCGCGCCATTGCGTCTAAGCATACCCACGAAGATCGGTTACAAGCAGGCGAAATACCTCACTAGTCTGAGCGTGACGAACGTCTTAAATCACGTCGGCTATTGGGAAGACCAGGGCTATTCGGACTACTATTCGCTTTAGTTGCGAGGATTCATTGACAGGACGCGCCGCTTTAATCGAAGACCAGAAGACGGGCAAGACTACAACAGCAGTGTATGAGCATCCGTACATCGTGCGGCTATGCCACTGGCTCAATACCGTTTCTTTATTTGTAATGATCGGCAGCGGCCTGCAAATCTTTCGCGCCTTTCCAAGCTTCGGATCAAAGATTCCGGAAAACGATCTGATCAATTGGCCCAAGTCTTTGGCGCTGGGCGGTTGGCTGGGCGGAGCCTTGCAATGGCACCTCACGTTTATGTGGATCTATCTCGGCACCGGCCTGATTTATGTTGGCTTCCAGATCTTCAGCGGCAATTACCGGCAGATTCTGTTCACTTGGAAAGATCTTCCCGGCGTCTGGCCCATGGTCCGGCATTATTTTTTCTTTGGCCCCAAGCCCGTACAGCATGAAGCCTACAATCCGCTGCAAAAACAGGCTTACACGTCCGCCATTATTTTGGGGATATTGTCGGTGCTCACCGGCTTTGCCGTGTGGAAGCCCATCCAGTTCTCCTGGCTCGCGTGGCTGATGGGAGGTTTTCACTGGGCTCGCCTTTGGCACTTCCTCACTATGTGGGCGATCCTGGCTTTCGTCGCCGGGCATCTAATTATGGTCGTTCTTCATGGATGGCAGAATTTTGCTTCCATGTTCACCGGGTGGAAGAAGGGCCCGGATTATTTATCGGAGTAGTGGCCACTCTTGAGCAATGAAAATCCCCGTCGGTGAGGAGCAATGAGCACGGCATTGCAGCACGATTTGGCTGAACCATCGCACGAAGAAGCGCTGCTCAAGCGTGTTAAGGCCGGGGAGCGCGAACTCTTCTACGAACTGGTGCAGCCTTATGAGCGACGAGTATATGCCGCCGCTTTGTCCATTCTGCGAAATGAGGCGGAAGCTGAGGACGCGGCACAGGAAGCGGTATTGAAGGCTTTCAAGCACATCGGCCAATTCCGGGCCGAGGCCAAGTTCAGTACGTGGCTGCTGCAAATTGTCATCAACGAGGCTCGCATGCGAAGGCGAAAACAACTGGCCCATGCCATGGAACCGATCGCCGACCAGCCCAACGATGACGGCGAGTATATTCCACGAGATTTTGCCGACTGGCGCGAAATTCCTTCGGAAACGCTGGAACGCCGCGAGATTCGCGACGCGCTCATGAAGGCGCTGGCGACCCTGGGCGAGAAATACCGTGAAGTTTTCGTGCTGCGTGACATGCAACGTTTGAGCATCGAGGAGACTGCGAAAATATTGGACATTTCCACTGCTTCGGTGAAGACGCGCCTTCTACGCGCGCGCCTGATGCTGCGTGACCTGCTGAGCCCGGGATTCGGCGGAGGCTGGACTACCAAGCTGTCATTTGCGAAGGGGAACAAGCCATGGGAGTAAATTGCGAATTGGTGTGGCGAGAAAGTTCCAATTACGTTGACGGAGAGGTATCTCCCGATCTGCGCAAAGCGATCGAAGAGCACGCCCAAGCTTGCAATCGTTGTGCCGCCGTACTTTCGGGGCTGAAAAATATAGTTCAACTTTACGGCGATGAGCGTATGTCCGATGTCCCACTCGGCTATGGCCAGCGCCTCCATCGGCGGCTCGAAGAGGATATGAATCCCTCACGCCGCGGCTTTATGGGTTGGATGGTTGCCTTGGCGGCATCCATATTGGTAGGCGGCTCTTTTGAGCTTGCGCGATCGGCCTCCGAAGGCGTTCCACAGCGCCTTTCGCGGCATTCTCAGGTAGCCTTTCACGCGATTCCTCCTGATCTAAGAGTTCTGGTTTCGCTGGGCGGAAAAATATTCCATGTACCAACCTGCCGTACAATCAACAACCGCGCCACCGCCGTGGCAATGACTGCCCAGCAAGCGATTCAGGATGGCTATACGCCATGCCCTCGATGCCTTCACAAGTATCTGCGCACGGGATAGGCTTGTATCTTCCGGATCGTAAACGAGCTATTTGGTTCTACAACGTCCGGTTACGAAGCCCCATCTAACAATTTCCTGGAGATGCGGAATGGCTGGCAGACGACCACAAATCGGTAAACTCTTACTCGTCGGATTGGGCAGCGGACTGTTTGCAGCATGGACCATGAACCAATTTCAAGCGGTGGTCTCCAAAGCCTCGCAAGCGGTAAAAAAAGAAAAAGAAGAAGAACCCAAAGAGCCACCTCGGCGATCTAATCGTGATGAAGAAGGGCCGGAAGATGCGACCATGAAAGCGGCGGGTCGAATCATTAGTGGCGTCCTGAAGAAACATCTGAGCACAGAACAGAAGAAAAAGGCCGGTCAAATTGTGCACTACGCGTTCGGCGCAAGCATGGGAATTTTATATAGTATGGCTGCCGAAGTTGATCATGATGTGACGCGCGGCTTTGGGACCGTCTTTGGCGCGGCGTTGTTTGCGGTCGGGGACGAACTTGCCGTTCCGCTGCTTGGTTTGGCAAAAGGACCAAAAGCATATCCGTTGTCATCGCATGCGTCCGCGCTTGCAGCACATTTGGTTTATGGAGTAACAACCGAGGGGGTCCGCCGGGCCTCAATGGCTATCTGGTGATCTCATGTCCATCGTCTCCTCCACTATTCCGCATACAGAACTAGCGGCCCGTTACTGTACGGTGCGAGGCGCATCCGAAAGTCTCGCCTCGCGACTGAGTCCCGAAGATCAGATGGTACAGTCCACTCCCGACGCAAGCCCGACGAAGTGGCACCTGGCACACACTACCTGGTTTTTTGAAACATTCGTACTTGCCCCCTACGCCAAGAAATATCGCGCCTTCAACGAGCACTTTAAGTATCTTTTCAACTCCTATTACAAACAACTGGACGGCCATCCTTTGCGATCCATTCGCGGCGTTTTTTCACGCCCTTCGCTTGACGACATTGTTGCTTATCGCATCCATGTGGATGCGGCCATGGAGTCGCTGCTGACCGACGAGACAATAGTGAACGACGAAGTCGCAGCCTTGCTTGAGCTTGGCCTCAATCACGAGCAGCAGCATCAAGAATTGATCGTTACCGATATCAAACATGCTTTTTGGACAAATCCCCTTCGTCCGGCGTATGTATCGACGCAATCGGAACCCGCCGGAAAAACGGCAAGCATGGAATGGATCGAGTTTGCGGGCGGCGGCATCAAGCAAATCGGACACTCCGGCGTGGGATTTTCTTTCGATAACGAAACTCCGCGACACGGAGTTTTGCTGGCTCCGTTTCGCCTGGCATCGCGGCTGGTGAACAATGCAGAGTATATGGAATTCATGGAAGCAGGCGGCTACAGCAAGCCCGAACTATGGCTCTCTGACGGGTGGGACCAAATTACGGCACACGGCTGGAAATCACCGATGTATTGGGAGAAAACCGAAAATAGCTGGCAGGAATTTACCGCCAGCGGAATGCGGGCCTTGAGTCCCGATGGGCCTGTCTGTCACCTTAGCTACTATGAAGCCGACGCCTATGCCCGTTGGCGAGGCCGGCGCTTGCCTACCGAAGCAGAATGGGAAGTTGCGGCGGCCGATCTTCCGATCAAGGGAAACTTTGCGGAAAGCAATCACTTCCATCCAAATGCGAACAACGGACGAGGACTTTCGCAGATGTTTGGCGACACATGGGAGTGGACTAGTTCTTCCTATTCTGGCTACCCCGGCTACCGGCAATCAGCGGGCGCGCTTGGCGAATACAACGGAAAGTTCATGTGCAACCAGTTCGTGCTGCGCGGGGGCTCCTGCGCAACACCCCAGTCCCACATTCGCGCAACGTACAGGAATTTTTTTTCTCCGCATTCACGTTGGCAGTTCATGGGGGTCCGGCTAGCCGATGATTGCGCGTGAACTTCTCCCCCAGCTTGGTCTCGAGGCTGATATAAGCGGGCTTTTTCAACGTCCCAAATCGCTGCCCCCGAAGCTCTTCTACGACGCTGAAGGATCGGCGCTCTTCGAACGCATAACCGAATTGCCAGAGTATTACCCCACACGGACTGAGGCAGCCATACTTCGCGACAATGCGGATGAAATCGCTGCCGCTGTAGGTCCCATCCAAAGCCTCATCGAACTTGGCGCTGGAACTTCGAGCAAGACAAGGGCGTTGATTGCTGCCTTTTTGCGTGAACAATCGAAGCTGAATTTTTTCCCCGTGGACATTTCGGCCGCTCCGTTGAACCTGGTGCGGGATGCTTTGCGCCGGGAATTCCCCGGCTTGGAACACACCCCCATTATCACGGATTTTTCGGACCACCTAAAGTTGCCTGGAACTATGCCAGGCCCCCGCCTGGCGCTTTATTTGGGCTCAAGCATAGGAAATTTCGAGCCCATGCAGGCTGTGGCCTTCTTGTCACGCATCCGGCGCACACTGCATCCTGGCGATGCACTTTTGCTGGGCGCGGACATGCGAAAACAGGCGAAGGTGTTGCTTCCCGCTTACGACGATGCTACGGGAGTCACCGCGGCGTTTAACAAAAACATTCTCGCCCACATCAATCGGGAACTGGGCGGGCACTTTGATCTATCCAGATTTCACCATGTAGTGCGCTGGAACAGCAGCGCATCTCGCATCGAAATGTATCTGGAATCGGCGATGCGGCAGAAGGTTTGTATCGAATCCCTGGCGACAACCGTTGAATTTGAACGCGGCGAACTGATTCATACCGAGAACAGCTACAAGTACAGCGACGAGATGGTGACGTCCATGCTGTGCCACGCCGGGTTTTCCGTTGAGCGGGTTTGGCAGGACCGCCAGCAATGGTTTTCAGATTACCTGGCCAAGGTACCCTGATGAATTTGCTTCCGTCCGTCTCGGCGCAAATGCGACGGGAATTTCAACGAACTGGATACTCGGTCGTGCAAGCTGCCTTGCCGCTCGACTTGACGACGAGGTGGCGCCGGAAAGCGGAAAAACTGAAAGCCAATGCGTTAACCGTCAAACGTTCGGACAAGGAATTTCAGCTCGTGTATCGGGTCGTGACGGGCGATGTCATTCATCACCGCTGGCATGAGTTGTTCAGTTTTTACCGCAATCCGGCGGTGTTGGCATGGATTAAGAAACTCACCGGAGAGCGAACGATCTACACGTCTCCCTCCCTGCGCTCGGCAGTCAACCTTAACATCATGGAAAGCACCGACTCGGTGTATCGCTGGCACTTTGACGCGGTGCCTTACACAATGTTGCTCTATTTGAACGACGTGACTCCCGCGAATGGCGGCGCAATGCAAATCGTTCCCGATTGCAAGCCGCATTCCGAGCCGGATTTGCGTCGTGCCGGCATCGTCGAATTGTGGCCAACCGCCGGCACGGTAGTCTTAATGGACGGGACGCGATGTTACCATCGCGTCGCGCAATTGTTGCGGCCCGACACCCGCTTTAGCATTCCCCTGGTATATCCAAATAAAGAAGACGTCCAGCGTCCTGCGGGCCTCGACGCATACCTCTACAAAAAATCCGCCTGAGATACCTGGTCCGTGGATTGTTCCGCTTACAGAGCCACGATAAATATTTTGTGTGTCATGAATTCCGGCCCACAGCATCGCTAACATATACTGACCACTCAACAACGAAAAAACTTAGATTGTCCCGGAGAACTAATGTCCGATGAGCAGTAATGTAGAAGCCGTAGAGCTGGTTTTTCTTTTGCTGCTGCTCTTTGTGGTGGCTTTTGGATCTCTGGCGAGGAAACTGAAAGTTCCGTACCCCATTGTGCTGGTGATAGCGGGAGCGCTGCTTGGCTTTGTTCCGGGGATTCCGCAAATCACATTGAACCCCGATATTGTCTTTTTCGTGGTTTTGCCGCCATTGATTTATTCCGCCGCGTGGCTCACCTCATGGCGGGAGTTTTCCTACAATCTGGTCAGCATTCTTCTGCTGGCCTTCGGGCTGGTTGCCTTCACCGTCTTCGGCATTGCGGCCACAGCAAAATGGATATTTACCGGCTTCGACTGGAAAATGGGTTTTGTGCTGGGCGCTGTTGTCGCGCCCACTGACGCCCTTGCGGCCACCTCCATCGCTCAGCGCATTGGTTTGCCGAAGAGGATTGTGGACATTCTTGAAGGCGAAAGCCTGGTCAATGACGCCAGCGGTTTGTTAGCTCTCGAATTTGGCATTGCGATGGTGGTACGGGACCAGACGCCGACCATATCCGGCGGCCTTCTGCGCCTTATCTATCTTATTGTCGCTGGCCTTGTCGTGGGTCTGGTCACGGGTTGGATTGTGAACCATTTGGAGCGCCGTATTGACCACGGGCCGATCGAAATCGCAATCAGCATTCTGGTCCCTTACGTCGCGTATCTCGGAGCGGAGGCAATTCACTCCTCTGGCGTATTGGCGGTTGTGGCTTGCGGATTGTTTCTCGCTCGCAGAAGTTCGGAATTCTTTTCTCCAGGCGTACGTTTACAAGTCTGGTCAGTTTGGGAGGCCTTGACCTTCATCCTTAACGGCCTGGTATTTGTCATGATCGGCCTTCAACTGCCGTACGTACTGAACGGAATCCACAATTACAACTTGCGGACGCTGGTGCTTTATGGCGCTCTGTTTAGCGCACTTTTAATTGCTCTAAGGCTTATCTGGATATATCCGGGAGCGTTTTTGGCGCACCTCATCCGCAAGCACCTTCTTCATCAGAACGTACAAATGCCGAGGCCGTCCGGTATCGCGATCGTCGGCTGGACGGGAATGCGCGGAGTCATCGCGCTCGCTGCGGCGATTTCTCTTCCGCAAACGCTCAATAATGGAAGTCCGTTTCCTGAACGCAATTTAATTATCTTCCTCGCCTTTAGCGTGATTTTTGTCACTCTGGTGCTTCAAGGCCTCACGCTTCCGCCACTCGTGAGGCTCCTCGGTTTGTCGGAAGCTCCCGGCCCAAACGCCGAGGAGGAGACAGCGCGGCGGGAAATGGTGCAGGCAGGATTGGTTTACCTGGAGAAATCGCGCCAGGAGGATGAGGCCGAATTTGCCGCTGTCTATGATGACCTTGCCGGCCATTATCAGGAACGGCTGACCGCGCTATCGGAAATAGAAAACCGCGAGAGTGCCTTCAAACAACACAAACATTTTGCGCAATTGTCACACCAATTGCTGCGCGTGGAGCGTCAAACCGCGGTGCGTTTGCGCAATCAAGGCCGCATTAATGATGAGATTTTGCGCGAACTCGAGCGCGAACTGGACTTGCGCGAGGCGGGATATCACGCAAAAGGTAACGACTAGGCAGATTGAGGACTAATAGAACGCCGAGCTTGGGTTAGAGATTTTTAAACAGGTCCTGTCTCGGATCTTCCGGATTCAACTTAGCCAATTCGCGCAGTAGTTCTTTGGTTTTCTCGTCGCGCGGCATGGGCACAGTCACTTTCACTTCGACGATTTCATCTCCACGCAAACCATCTTTTGTTGCGGAAGGAACGCCCTTCTCGCGCAAGCGCAGTTTTTGCCCGCTTTGCGTTCCCGGCGGAATTTTCAATTGCGCGCGGCCGTCAATGGTAGGCACTTCAATCTTCGCTCCCAGCGCGGCTTCTGGGGCGGTCACCGGAACGTTGATGTAAATGTCATCGCCATCGCGCCGAAATACCGGATGTCCTTCCGCGCGGATAATCACATAAAGATCGCCAGCGCTGCCGCCGTGAAATCCGGCATTGCCCTTTCCTTGTAAGCGAATCCGCTGGCCATCACGTGTGCCCGCCTTTATGCGAACTTCAAGCGGCTCGGTACGGCCAACTGTGCCTTCACCGTGGCACGTCGGGCAGGTGGAAATGTTCTTGCCCGTGCCATGGCAACGTGGACATTGCACATTAAAC
>Ga0134125_10005965_pt1 | contig 13817 bp, 11 predicted proteins | sample KB31751_FD_96464 | JGI IMG/M metagenome (GOLD analysis project Ga0134125, IMG submission 96464) | Terrestrial soil microbial communities with excess Nitrogen fertilizer from Kellogg Biological Station, Michigan, USA - KB3-175-1 | ecosystem: Environmental > Terrestrial > Soil > Unclassified ... | reverse complement strand
CTGCCTTTCGCCTATGCGGAGCATCGCGCTTTACCCTCGCGCGGATTGATCGATCACATCTGGCACCCGGTTCAATTCGGCATCAGCCAGGCCTTTTTCCTGATCCCATCACTGTTGATCGCCGCGCCCTTGTTTTTTCCGCGCCGGCGCGACGACATGATCGCGTTTGCCGCGGACGCCTTCGATCGGCGAATCGTAAGCTGGCTCGCCTTCGGACCGATCCTGACGGTGCTGGCGATGTCGGCGCTCAGCGGCCGCGGCACAGTTGCCATGTGGGGCTATCCATTGTGGCTATTCCTCGGCCTTTGGATCGTGCTGGCAACGACGGCATTCGATAAAGCCCGCGTTGTCCGCGTGACGCTGATCTGGGTTGCAGTGTTCGGATGTCTCGCGGCCGCGTTCATCGTCAACTATGCCGTGCTGCCAAACTACGACCACCGCTATCGGGCCGTCTTTTTTCCAGGCGACGAGCTGGGACGCGAACTATCGCAACGTTACCGCGCCGCCACCGGGCGTCCCATGATCTATGTCATTGGCAGCATGTGGGATGGCGGCAATGTTTCGCACTACGCGCCCGAACATCCGCGCGTTCTGATCGACGGCAATCCAGAGCGGGCGCCGTGGATCGACCTCACCGATCTGCGGACGAAAGGCGCGCTGGTGGTGTGGACCGCAGGCGATTTGACCGCTGTGCCCCCCGGATTGCGGTCCGTTGCCGTCGATGCCGCCGTCCAGCCGCCGCTCACGCTGCACTACCGTCGTGGAGATTCAAGCGTCCAGGTCGGCTGGGCGATTCTTTCCCCCCGGCCGTCCTTCGCCGCACGGCCGCTCAAGCCACCGCTTTGATAATCTGCGACAGCTTGTCGACTATCTCGCCGATCTGATTTTCGCTCACGATCAATGGCGGGCTGAGAGCCAATGTATCGCCGACGGCGCGGAACATGACGTCATGTTCGAAGAAGCCCATTTCGAGCGCCTCCATGCCGCGCTTGCCGACTCCGTCGGGTTTGCTGGCCAGGTCAATCCCGACTGTCATCCCGACGGGACGGATATCGAGAACGTTTGGCAGCCCCTTCAATTCCATGGCGGCCTTCGCCCACGGTGACTCCATTTTGCGAGCACGTTCGAACAAACCTTCCTCGCGGTAAATATCCAGGGTGGCGAGGCCGGCGGCACAGGCAAGCGGGTGCGCCGTCTCGGCAATGTGGTGCAATTGATCAAGTCCAGGGGGCCGGTGAGTTCCGGTCAAGGCCCGTTCCAGCTGACGCGCGATGAAGCGCGCAATATCGGCTACCACTTGCGCACCATGTACCGGCGCGACGCGCAAGTGTGCAAGCAGCTGCTCTTGCGCCTCAACGACGAGTTGACGCGCAGCACGACCGTGCTCGATCCAAAGGACTACAGCGTGGAGCATGTTCTCCCGCAGCGTCCTGGGGCGACGAGCGAGTGGCGACGCTGGTTTGCCGACGCCGAGGAGCGCGAGGCATGCACCGAGAGCCTCGGCAATCTCGTCGCCGTCACGCAAAAGCAGAACGACCGGGCGCGTAACCAGGAGTTTTCGCGCAAGCGTGAGATCTATCGCGGCACCGACGACGATCCGCCGGTCCTCGCTATAACGCGTGACGTGGTTGAGTCCAACGTATGGCGCGCCGCCGAAGTCCGCGCCCGCGAAGCCAAGCTGCTCAGGCTTATGCGCGATATCTGGGACATCGACGTCGCCGGCATGATGCAGGGCGGGGCGCGCAGCGACGTCGCCTAGCGAGCGCGCTCAAGCTGCCTTGGTCAACTCGCCGTTCAATGCCTTGTCGATGAGCGCGCGCGTCTCCTTGACGCCGTAGAGCTCGATGAAGCTGCCGAAGCGCGGCCCCTTCTCCTCGCCCAGCAGCACCTCGTAGATGGCGTTGAACCAGGCGTTGGAGACACCCGGTCGCTCCGGCGTCGCGCCCTTGGCGTTGGGGTCCTGATAGCGCGGAATGGAACGCCCGACGTCGTAGAGGAGCCCTTGCAGGTCCTCGGCCGTTGCGCCCGGCGCCGCACTCTTCAAAGCGTCCGACAATGCGAGCAGAGCCGCCGTCTCGACCTCGTCGGCGCGACGGTACTTCTTGTTCGGCTTCACGAAGTCCGCGTAGTAGCGGACCGCGTATCCGGCGAGCTGATCGAGCAGCGGATGCGTCTGCGGGCTGACGCCTTTCACATGACGGCGAATGAAGCCCCACAGCACGTCCTTGTCCTCGGCGTTCGAGGCGGCGACGAGGTTGAGCATTAGCGCGAACGTCAACGGCATGTCGGCGGCGGGCGGGTTGCCCGAGTGGATGTGCCAGACGGCATTGTCGAGCTTGGCCTTGTTGTCCTGGCGCCCATAGGCGGCGAGCAACTGCAGATACTCATCGACGGCACGCGGGATCACGTCGAAGTACAGGCGCTTCGCCGACTTCGGCTTCTGGAACATGAACAGCGACAGGCTCTCGGGGCTCGCATAGCGCAGCCACTCGTCAATCGTCAGGCCGTTGCCCCTCGACTTGGAGATCTTCTCGCCCTTGTCGTCGAGGAACAGCTCGTAGTTGAAGCCCTCGGGCGGCGTGCCGCCAAGCGCCTTGCAGATGCGCGAGGACAACGTGACGGATTCGATGAGATCCTTGCCGGCCATCTCGTAGTCGACGCCGAGGGCCGTCCAGCGCAGCGCCCAGTCGGCCTTCCACTGGCACTTCACTGCGCCGCCGGTGACGGATGTCTCGACCTTCTTGCCCGTGTCAGGGTCGACGTAGACGACGGTCCCCTTCTTTGGGTGCCGCTCGACCATTGGCACCTGCAGCACGCGGCCCGACGTCGGCGATACGGGAAGAAACGGGGAGTACGTCGCGCGCCGCTCCGGCCCGAGCGTCGGCAGGATGATGTCCATGACCTTGTCATAGACCTTCAACATTTGCAGCAGCGTCTCGTCGAAACGCCCCGCCTTGTAGGCTTCAGTAGCCGACATGAACTCGTAGGAGAAGCCGAAGCGGTCGAGGAAGTCGCGCAGCATCGCGTTGTTGTGGTGTGCGAAGCTCTCGAACTTGCCAAATGGGTCGGGCACGACAGTGAGCGGTTTGTCGAGTGCCGCGTGCAACATCTCCTGATTGGGAACGTTGGACGGCACCTTGCGCAGGCCGTCCATGTCGTCGGAGAAGCAGATGAGGCGCGTCTTCCAGCGCCCCGCGGTGAGCAGCTCGAAGGCGTGACGCACCATACTGGTGCGCGCCACCTCGCCGAACGTGCCGATATGCGGCAACCCGGACGGACCGTAACCCGTCTCGAAGATCACCGTCTTCTCGGCGCCGTCTTTCAGCTTCTCAAGTCGTGCGATGAGGCGGCGGGCCTCCTCGAAAGGCCAGGACTTGGCATCGGCAAGTGCGGTCGAGACAGCAGCGTCGGATGGCGACATAGAGCGGCAGCTTCTGGGGTTGGGCCGAAATGGCCGGATGGTGGAAGTGGAACGCGGGGAACCCTATGTTCCGGCCGGCGCTTACGTCAACGCCGTTGCGCGCGGCGAGCGTCGATGACGCGGTATAGGCCGCTTGACGACAAGCTGGGAGAGACCTGGTGCGAGCCGAAAACAAGGTGAAGCCACAGCTTTCGCCGCAGGAAGCGCTCATCTACGCGATGGTGACGGTGGCCGCCGCCGACCGGACGATCTCCGAGCAGGAGCTCGTGCGCATCAACACGATGGTGCGTGAGCTGCCGGCGTTCCGCGGCCTCGAGGGCACCTGGCTCAGCCACGAGGCGCAGAACTGCGGACGGATCCTCGGCAAACCGGACGGGGTCGAGAAGGTCGTGAGGATGATCGTCGAGGGGCTGCCGCATGGTTTGCGCGAAACCGCGTATGCCCTGGCAGCTGAAGTCGCCGCGAGCGACCTTGCCATCAAAGACGACGAGCGAAACTTCCTCACCCTGCTGGCGGAAGGACTGCAGATCGATCCGCTCGTGCGTGCGGCGCTGGAGCGTAGCGCCCACGCCCGCCATCGGCCGGTGTAGTTCGGCCTTGACGATGGCGAACTACTCAATCGTGCAGAGCGCCAACCAACCACGGCAGTTTGACATTTGCTGCGCCGCACTCGCTCTCCCATGCCGGCGTGCAAATAATAGAAAGTTGTTTAGTAACCTATTCTTTATGGGAATTTGTGATCGAATGAAGGTTCGACAAGCACCGTCCACGAAACCGCGGATGGCGCGGGTAGAGGCGATTGCATGCACGGGCGCGAAGACCCCAGTGAGCTAGAGTACGCGCCGCACACACCAATTGCGCTGTTCGACGAGGGTGGGAGACTGCGCGGCTGGTCACCGGCGTTTTCGGACGATTGCGCCCAGTCATCAACTGAAGTCCGCGACCGCCTCGTGGGCGAATTCTGGCCCGAGTTCGACGCCGTCCGCTGGGCCGAGGTATGGCGCAAAACCCAAATCGATGGCTCAGCCACCGTCGTGCTCGTCCTTGGGCGCTCCAAGCACTTCGATCACGGCGAACTCGTCGAGCTCGAGATCGACCGCTTCATCAGCCAAGGCATGCCACTAGCCAAAATCGAGATCCGTCGTGCGGGCGCCAGGCGTCTGCGCGTGATGCGGAAATTCTCGAGAGGATGGCCCACGGTGCCCCGCTGAAGGCCATCATGGATACGTTGTGCAAGCGGGTGGAAGCATTGGCGCCGTCAGTGATCTGCTCGGTGCTTGCCATCAATCGGCAGCAACAGCTCTGTCACATCGCGAGCCCGAGCCTCCCGCAGCACTACTCCAAAGCCATCGATGGGATGCTCATCGGACCCATGGTGGGTTCGTGCGGCACCGCCGCCTTCCGCGGCGAGCCAGTCGAGGTGACCGACATCGCCACGGATCCGCTGTGGCAGGACTATAAGCATATGGCGCTACCGCTCGGCCTGCGCGCATGCTGGTCCAGCCCCATAAAGTCCGCCGACGGGCGCGTGATTGGTGCCTTCGCCTTTTACTATCCGCGCCCGCGCGGCCCAACAACGCTCGAGCGTCAGGTCGTCGACACCTGTCTCAGCCTATGCACCATCGCCTTGGAGCACGAGGAGACGCGATCGCGCGCCTATGAGCAGGCGTTTACCGATCCGCTGACGCGTCTGTCGAACCGCGCTCGCTTCCAGCAGCGTGTGAGCGAGACGATGGCCGTCATAGCCGAGACCGGCCAGCGCATCGCCGTCCAGTATATAGGTCTCGATAGGTTCCAGGCCGTCAACGAGATGTTGGGCTATGCGACGGGCGACGAGCTGCTGCGGATCGTCGCCGCGCGCCTCCACAGTGTGGTCAAGGACCACGATGCGGTGGCGCGTATCGGCGGCGACGAATTCGCGCTCATTCAGGTCGGTGACTTCAGGGATGAGGAGGTGGCCGCGCGGGCCCGGCAAGTCATCAATCTCATCGGCCAGCCCTTCCTCGCTTGCGGCCAGCGCCTGGAGCTCGGCGCCAGCGTCGGCATCGCGCTCGGTCCCGATGACGGAAATACCGCCGACGAGCTCATCCAGGATGCAGCGCTTGCCATGCGCCGCGTGAAGGAGCTGGGGCGAGGGACGTACATCTTCTACGAGAAGGAGCTCAACGCGCGCATGCAGGCGCGTCATCGCGCCGAGACCGAATTGCGCGATGCGCTCCGGCATGGGCAGTTCGAACTTTATTTCCAGCCCATTATCGATCTGCATTGCCTAGAGATCGAGGGCGCGGAGGCACTGCTGCGCTGGCATCATCCCGAGCGCGGCATGGTCTCGCCGTCGGAGTTCATTCCTCTGGCTGAAGAGTGCGGGGCTATCGTCGAGCTTGGGGCGTGGGTGATCCGCAATGCTTGTCTCGCCGCGGCGAAATGGCCAGGCAACATCACCGTTGCGATAAATCTGTCTCCCGTTCAGTTCGACAACTCGGGTCTTGTGGAGACTGTCGCTGCGGCGCTCGCCGAAACTGGCCTCGAACCCTCACGCCTGGAGCTGGAGATCACCGAGTCGGTCCTGTTGCACGACAGCGCGCTCAATATCGCCGTTCTCGACGAGCTGAGCGATCTCGGCGTTTCGATCGCGCTCGACGACTTCGGTACAGGTTACTCCTCGCTCAGCTATCTGCGCCGCTTCTCGTTCGACCGCATCAAGATCGATCACTCCTTCGTACGCGACATCACTCAAAACGAGGGCTCGCTGAAGATCGTGCGCGCGATCGTCATGCTCGCGCATAGCCTAGGTCTCAGCGTCATCGCCGAGGGCGTGGAGACCGACGAGCAGCTTGCCGCTATTCGCGGCGAGGGATGCGACTCCGTCCAGGGGTACTACACCGGCGCGCCCGCCCCGATCGCCGTCTTCCACGAGAAGGTGGGAATTCCCGGCGAGCAGCGTGTTTCGGCGGCCTGAGCCGTCGCAAAATCCCTCGCACTTTAGCCACCCCAAGGTTACATTGTAGCACTTCGCCGTCGGATGCGACGCGCCAACAAACGTGGGCCAGCAGGCCCGTTTTGGGAGAAAACGATGAGACTGCCGATCACCGTATTGCTGCTGTCCGCTGCGTTCGTTCCGCTTGCCGGAGGCGCAAAGGCCGCGAGCCTGACGTCGGGCAAGAAGCTCGAGGTCAGAGTCGACCAGGCAAAGGTCGAGGATGAAAAGAAAGCTTTGTGGGCGCAGTTCGGCGGCTGGTGCGCAATTGCTGAATGGCACCCGGCCGTGAAGACGTGTGAGGAATCGAAAGAGGGCGACACCGAGTACCGCACTTTGACACTGCAGGACGGCGGCAAGATCAAAGAGAAGCTGCTCGATAAATCCGGGGCGAGCTACCGTTACGCGATCGTCGAGAGCCCGTTGCCGGTGAAGAACTATGAAGCGCAGTTCACCGTGACTCCCGATGACGACGACCTCGATGAGGTCAACATCGTGTGGGCCGCAACCTATGACGCCGCCGACGGCAAGGAAGACGCCGAGGCCCGCAAGACCATCGACGGCATCTTCAAGGACGGTATCGCGAGCATCAAAGGCAAGCTGGGCGATAAGGTCGTCGACAAGAAAAAGAAGAAGGACGACTGAGGCCTGCGCGCACTATAGTTTGCCGACGCCATCCGCGAACGCGGCAATGGCGTCGGCGGCAAGCGCCAGGTTGCTGGAGCGTGTGAAGCCGCTGCCGCCGCGTGGCCCGAGATCGTGGTCGCCATCGCCGGCCCACGCGAACTGGATCGCCGGCGACAGCCGATAGCTCTCGACCTCAGCACGCGATCCGAACGGGTCGCGCTCTCCCTGCACGATCCGCGTCGGGCAGCGAAGCTCTTCCAGATGCGCCGTGCGCAGGTTGCTCGGCTTGTCTGGCGGGTGGAACGGGTAGCCGAGGCATACCAGACCGTCGATGTGGCCGGCGGAGTACAGCTCGTCGGCGGCCAAACTGGCGACGCGACCGCCCAACGACTTGCCGCCGATGAACAGCTTTTGCCGGCTTGCTCCCTGCGCACGCAATTCTTCGACTGCGCGCTTATACTCAGGGATCAGCAGCTCTGCCCGTGGCGGTGGCCGACGCTTTCCGCCCTCCCGGCGCGCCGCCATATAGTCGAACTCGAATCGCGATACCTGCAGATGACGCTCCGTCAGCAGGCGCGTTATCGTTTCGAGAAATGGGCTGGTCATCGCCGCCCCGGCGCCGTGCGCCAGGAGGATGTGAGCCGACGCATCGGCCGGTCCGGCGTTGAGAAAGTGCGTCATGGATCAGCGGCCTCGCGGTAGTGGCGAACGTTAACTTCGCAGATGCAACCGAAGGTCGCTTTTTGGCCGTACAGGCTTAGTATGGCCTGAACATTGCTTTGGGGGGAGCTATGCAACGCACCCGTATTCTTTACCTCATTGGATCGCTTTTGGTGATCCCGCAGGCAGCCACCGCCGAGCCGCAGGCTGCGCCCCCCTCGGTCAATGTTCCTGCGCCGGTCGAAGCGAAGCGCGAGCCCGTCCCTTCACCCGCGGCGACACCGCCAGCGGCCCCCGCGCCGGAGCAGAAGGCTGCCGCCCCCGGTGCCAAGGATAAGAAGGGCGCCGACAGGAAAGCAGCCGACAAGAAGGAAAAGAAGCCGAAGGTTCTTGCGAGGGATCTATTCGGCAAGACGCAAACCGCGGCGGCGCTCGCCCCGCGCTCGCTCGGCTGGTACGCCAAGGGCTGCCTCTCTGGCGGTGTCCACCTCGCCGACACGGGCCCCGACTGGCAGACGATGCGCCTGTCGCGCAATCGCGCGTGGGGCCATCCCAAGCTGATCAAGCTGCTGAAACGCTTAGCCTCGGAATCAAAGCAAGACGGCTGGACGGGGCTACTGGTCGGCGACATCTCGCAGCCGCGCGGCGGTCCGATGCTGACCGGCCACGCCAGCCATCAGGTCGGCCTCGACGCCGACATCTGGCTGACGCCGATGCCTAACCGCGTGCTGACGCGCCAGGAGCGCGAGGAGATCCAGGCAACGACGATGCTCGACAAGACGAGTCTGGCGGTCGATCCGAAGGTGTTCACGCCGGCCCACGTCGCCCTTATTAAGCGCGCCGCATCGTATCCCGCGGTCGAGCGGGTGTTCGTCAATCCGGCAATCAAGAAGGCGCTGTGCCAGGCCGCCGGAAAGGATCGCGCCTGGCTCGGCAAAGTGCGCCCGATCTGGGGCCACAACTATCACTTCCACATCCGCATCGGCTGCCCCAACGGCGGCTGCGAGACGCAACCGCCTGTCTCGGGTGACGACGGCTGCGGCAAGGAAGTCGACAATTGGCTGAAGACGATCGAGGCCTCGCTAAAGAAACCCCAGCCGAAGCCGGGCGAGAAAATCGTTCCCGACAGCGAGCGCCGCCAAATCACCATGGATCAGCTGCCGGCCGAGTGCAAAGTCGTGCTCAACAGCCCTGGTGCTCCGGCCGCACCCAGCGACGAGATCGCCTCGTCGCCGCCGACAACAGGCGCCACCAAGAAGTAGCCGCCTAAACGGCGGCCCTTCAGCGCCGTCTCTGCCGTCGGCATGGATGTCTTATTCTTGCGCAATAGCATGGCTCACGGGGTTTGGACGGTGACTGGTCCTCATGTAACTTCTTCAGAGCCAACCCGGCAGGCTGCTAGGCTCATGTTATTGTGATGTTATCCTGGTCAGGTGAGATGTAACGTTTGAGGGGGCGTTGACGATGGACGTTGCAGCAATGGGGCAGGCGCCAGTATCGGCTCCCGTCTCCGCTTCCGTTCCAGTTCGCGCTCCTAAGCCCGAGCGCACTGTCTATGCGGCAGGCGGGGGCCGCAAGTTCGCTTTCTCCTTCGTTTTTCTCCTCCTGCTCCCTTTCTTCATCAGCTTGCCGCCAATGCTGTTCTGGCGCATCTCGCAGGGACATTGGCAGGGCACGGTCGGCCTCGTCGTGCTGGCCATCGGCTTTACCTTCATCATGTTCCTGCTGTTCATCGAGGTGATGCACTCGCTGATGACACGCATCGAGCTCGGCGACTCGTCGGTGAAAATGACGCTGCCATCGGGGCGTGGGCCGACCCCCATCGTCCGCTATCGCACCCACGACATTCCCTACGATCAGATCAAGGCGGTGGAGACGCGGCGCGAGATTTACGGCGGCTCGGTGGCGCCGGTGCTCCTGCAGGGCGCCCGCCTTGTTCTCAAGGACGACAGCGCGGTGAAGCTCGGCTACGTCAGCGAAGCCAACAGCGACCCGTGCTTCCCGTATCCGGAGATTGCCCAGAAGATTGCCGAGCACGCCGGTTTGACGGTGCAGCACCGCGGCAACGTGCGCCGCTCGGTGCAGAAGAAATACTTCGGGCTCAGCCGCGGCTTTCTCAGCGAGGACGAAGGCACGGTCGAGGAGTCCGAGATCGAGGCTCTCAACAAGAGCCACCGCCGCTGGGTGATGCGCATCATCAGCCTGCTTGTCGGGTTGGTCGTGCTCGGCATCGCGCTCGACATCATCTTCCCGCCGAGCAGCGGCCTGCCGCCGGCGCTGACCAGCCTCACGAAGCTGGTGACCGGGGGCAGCGACGAGCACGCCCGCTCAGAAGGTGCCGGCGCAGAAGAAGTGAAATCCATCTAGTTGACGTGCACCTTCATTTGCACGCGGCGGCGGCCGAAATAGCCGCAAACCACCGCGAGGCATGCGAACAACACCGACATCGGCGCCGTCAACGCGCTCAGCAGCACGGGGTTCCACACCCATGGGAATGTCATCGCCGTGACGTTGGCGCGCGTTGCCACCAGCGAAGCGGGTGCCAGCTCCGTCCAATAGCCGATCACCGAGTGGGCCGTGAACGGACCCGTGCCGCGCAGCGCCGGCGTGACATCGGCGACGAGCGCGACGACGGCAACCAGTGCGAACAGGCTGGCGAGAAAGCGCAGGACGGCCACGGCGTTCCTCCGATGCAAACTTCCAACGCGCGAGACTAGTTTAACTCTGGGCCAACGCCTTGTGCAGGTCTTCGAGGGTGGCAACCGCATCCTGCCCGGCAAATAGAAATCCGTCGACTCCCGCGGCGCGCAGCGCCGGCTCAGATTCGCCCGGGCGGCCTGCGAGCAGTACACGAGCAGCACCGGCCTGCTTCAAGGCTTTCGCCGTCGCTGCTGCTTCGCGCGCGTAAACTTCGTCCGACGAGCAGATGCAGGCGATCTTGGCTCCGGATGCCTTGAAGGCCTCAGCGGCTTCCGCCGCGCTCTTGTAGCCGTCGCTGGTGAGGCCCTCGATGCCGCCGGCGGCGAGAAAGTTCCACATCCACTGCGAGCGCCGGTTGTGCTCGGCGATCTCGCCCAGGTTGGCCATGAACACGCGCTTGCGTTTGCCGGTCTTGGCGAAGAACGCATCGCCCGCGTCGCGCAGTTTTTCGAAAGCTTCGCCGAGGCGATGCGGCGTCAATGCCCGCACCGCCGGTTTCGCCAGCGGCGCCGGCTCAGCATAGGGCGTGACTTTTACGCCATCGTCGCCGAGAAACGGGAAGACCGAGACGCCCGTCAACTCGACGCGCCCGGTGGCGACACCCTTGGCGCGCGTCTGCGCAACACGCTCGATGTCGTCCTGCAGGCCGCCCGACGACAGCGCGGCGATGATGCCGCCTTCGGCCTCGATGTCCTGGAAGAGCGTCCACGCTCGCTTGGCGAGATCGTCGGTGAGCTTTTCGACGTACCACGAGCCGCCGATTGGATCGACGACGCGGCCAAGCTGCGATTCTTCCTGCAGCACGAGTTGCGTGTTGCGCGCAATGCGCCGTGCAAAGCGATCGGGAACGCCGAGCGCCCAAGTATAGGGCAGCACGGTGATGGCGTCGGCGCCGCCGAAGCTTGCCGCGGCGCAGGCCGCGGTAGTGCGCAGCATATTGGTCCACGGGTCACGCATGGCCATCATGCGTGCGGAGCTGACGGCCGTGATGTGCGTGGCGCTGGGCGACGCGCCGCTCGCTTCGACGATGCGTGCGATGATGGTGCGCGCGGCGCGCACCTTGGCAGCGTTGAGGAACAGGTCGGTGTCGACCGACAGCGCGAAGGCAATGGAAGGCACTGCGTCCTTCGGCGCGACACCCGCCGCCTCGAAGGCGCGCAAATAGGCGACGAGCGTCGCCGCCAGATAGGCAAGCTCCTGGGCTTCGCTGGCGCCCGCCTCGTGCGGCACCGTCGCGTCGACCAGCAGACTGGTGACGCGCCGCTCCGATCCGCGCGCTTCGCCGGCGAACTTCACCGTCTCTGCGATCGCCTTGTCGATCGGCGCCCACGCCGCGCCGAACCGCGCCAGCGTGCCCAGCGGATCGACATTCAGGCGCGAGGTCGCCGTACCGCCCGCCTCGGGCTTAAGCGCCGCCAGCGCCTTCAAGTAGTGACGCGCGGCCTCCAGGCCCAGCACGCCGCCGGCGAGCTGCACCGGCGCGTAGTCGACGAACACACCCGGCAGCGTCGCGGCCGCGTCGTTGGCGCTGGCAATCTTGATGCCGTTCTGTCCGGGGCCGGCGATTTGCAACACGACGCCGTTGGCGCCGCCTTCGAGCTCTTCGAGGATGACCTTATTTGCCGCCGCCGCATCCGTCTCGACGACGCGCTGATGGATCTGCCAGCCGAGGTCCTGCACTTTGCCATGCGTGCCGCGCGTGAATGGCGCCTTGCCGGGGACTGCGCTCGCGGCGCCGGCAAGCGTATCCGCCCGCGTGTAAAGCGGTTCGATGCGCAGCCCATCCGCCGTCTTGGCGACGAGCTTCCGGTCGAAATCGGCGCCCTTCAGTGCCTTATCGACGAGCTGGCGCCACTTTTCGAACGTGGCCGGCGCGAAGCCGGAGGCGAGGTCGAACGGAGCGGACGTGTCAGTCATGTCTTCGGAGATCTCAGGGCTGCGCTGGCTCCCTCATCGAAAAGGGTGCAATCAGTCCATTCTATAGTCGTTCATCATGCCGGTTCGCACGCCGAAAGCGACTGCTGCGGCGGTCCGCGTCGCTTCGGCGCGCCGCGATAAGGGGCTTTCGGGCACAAATCTTTTCCCCAAGTCCGCCATGCAACCGATGTTTGCAAAGGCTATCCTCCCATGCCAAGAGCGAACGGCGGCCAATTCCCCCCGAGTCGAGCGCCGCCATCGGGAAGCCGGAGACAGCTATGAGCCAATCGGTTTTGCAGGACGGCAAGATCTTTCTCGGTAAGAGCGTCAAGCCCGAATACCTCGATCTCAGCCTTGCGAACCGGCACGGTCTCATCACCGGTGCCACCGGCACCGGTAAAACGGTGACGCTGCAAGTGCTGGCAGAAGGGTTTTCGCGCGCCGGCGTTCCGGTGTTCGCGGCCGACATCAAGGGCGACCTTTCGGGCATCGCTGAGGTGGGCGAGCCGAAGGACTTCCTGTTGAAGCGTGCGGCGGAGGTCGGTCTCGCGAACTACAAGAACAGCGCTTCGCCCGTCGTGCTGTGGGACGTGTTCGGCGCCAGCGGTCATCCGATCCGCGCCACCGTGGAGGACATGGGCCCGCTGCTCCTGTCGCGCATGCTCGAGCTCAACGATGTGCAGGAAGGCGTGCTCAACATCGCCTTCCGCGTAGCCTCCGAGGAGAAGCTGCCGCTCATTAATCTCGGCGACCTGCGTGCGATCATCAACAACGTCGCCGCGCGCGCCAAGGAACTGACGACCAAGTACGGCAACGTTGCCATTACGTCGGTCGGCGCCATCCAGCGGCGCCTCCTGGTGCTCGACGAGCAGGGCGCTGATCACTTCTTTGGCGAGCCGGCGCTCGACATCTGGGACTTCATCCGCACCGCGCCCGATGGCCGCGGCGTCGTGAATATCCTGACCGCCGACAAGCTGATGGAGAAGCCGCGTCTCTACGCGACCTTCCTGCTCTGGATGCTCACTAAGCTGTGGCAGTCGCTGCCCGAGGTCGGCGACCAGCCCAAGCCCAAGCTCGTGTTCTTTTTCGATGAAGCGCATCTGTTGTTCGACGACGCGCCCAAGGCGCTGATGGATCGCATCGAGCAGATCGCCCGCCTCGTCCGTTCCAAGGGCATCGGCGTCTATTTCATTACGCAGAACCCGCTCGACGTTCCCAACACGGTCTCGGCGCAGCTCGGCAACCGCGTGCAGCACGCTCTACGCGCTTTCACGCCGCAAGAGCAGCGTGCCGTGAAAGCGGCGGCGGAAACCTTCCGGCGCAATCCCGAGCTCGACACCGAGCGCGTGATCCTCGAGTTGAAAGTCGGCGAGGCGCTTGTCTCGATGCTGGAGAACAAGGGTGAGCCCTCGATCGTGCAGCGCACGCTCATCCGGCCCCCCGAGGGGCGCATCGGACCGATTACAGACGCCGAGCGCCGGAGCATCATTGCCGCCAGCCCGTTCGCGGGAAAGT
>Ga0134125_10005964_pt1 | contig 13818 bp, 14 predicted proteins | sample KB31751_FD_96464 | JGI IMG/M metagenome (GOLD analysis project Ga0134125, IMG submission 96464) | Terrestrial soil microbial communities with excess Nitrogen fertilizer from Kellogg Biological Station, Michigan, USA - KB3-175-1 | ecosystem: Environmental > Terrestrial > Soil > Unclassified ... | reverse complement strand
TCGTCAGTCATCAGACGGCCGCACCGCCCAATTCCCTGGAGAGCCAGCGCTTGGCAAACGTCCACAGATTTGCGACGGTGCGCGGCGAACAACTTAGCTGCTGCGCGATTTCATCACCGGTCAGTCCTTCGAAGACCCGCATCTCGATCACGCAGCGGAGCTTTGGATCGATAGCGCCGAGACGGGAGAGCAGTTGTTCCACGAATTGCGCGTTCTCCATTCCGGTACGAGCCAGGTCCGGCGTGTCATGCAGTGGGATTCTTTCCGCGCGGCGGTAGAGAGGACGGGCGTGATCGATCAAAAGCCGCTTCATGATACGTCCGGCGAGACCCAAAAAGGCGGCCTTCTCCTCATCGCCGCCGCCTCCGTTTCCAAGCGCCTTGATTTTGACCAAGGCGAGATACAGCTCGTTGACCAGCAATGTGGGCTGCCAGGTATGTTCTGTGCGCTCGCCCCGCATTTTCGCAGCGGCTAACTTTCGTAATTCCGGGTACAGCAGTTCCACAAGATTGTCAGCGGCCGCCTTATCACCCTTGCGGAAATCCGCAATAAGCCGGGCAACCGTGTCTGGCGCGGACGGTATTCCGAACATTGCTGTGTGGCCCATTGTACCAAGCAAAAAACTTTGCCGAAGCTTGCAGAATACATGTCCTTGCTCTCGCTTTTCTCTATGACGGAACAAATTTTTGGCGGCGACCTGCAATAGAAACATCGGCGGGTCGGAGACTCGTGCCCGCGACGAAGGGGAATGCAACAAATGAACATCAGAATCCTCGCAACAGCGCTCATACTCAGCCTGGCTTCGACCAGCTTTGGCGAGTCCGGGCGAGGTCCGAAAGAGCGAGAGCGACAAGAAAAGGAAAAGGTGCTCTATATCTGGGCGCAGGACGAGGCTCACGTTGCTCCGGATTTCCTTGCAGTGATCGATTTTGACGAACAGTCTCCCAGATACGGAAAGGTAATCAATGTCGTACCGGTCCCACCTCCGGGCAATATCGGCAATGAACCGCACCACTGCCACCTTAATTCGAGCAAGACCATCCTGGCTTGCGGGGGGCTGCTCAGCCTGTTGAAAGGGCAGAACGGAATTTTTTTCTTCAACGTAATCGATGCGAAGAAGCCACGCTTTATGTTTTCCACCAAAGCCGTGGAATCGAGCATGACGGACGACTTTCTGCCGATTGAAAACGGCGGCTTTCTAATCACACAGATGGGCTCGGCTACCGGCATGGCGCCCGGTCGTGTCGCAGAATTCGACGGCCGTCTGCATTTCGTCGCAAATCACTTTGGCACAGTGTCGTTGTTCCAGGAGTGGCCCACCAAGCCGCCACTGGACGGGTTCAACCCCCACGGCATCTCCGCGCGTCCGGATCTGAATCTGATGATGACCTCGGACTTTATCCTGCCTAGCAGCACGCTGATGAGTTCTATGGGGCCCGTACTGCGGGGTTCCGTGCGCATCTGGAACTACCGGGAACGCAAGATCACCAAGACCGTCGAGCTGTTTGCGCCAGACGGCAGTCCTGCGCAGGGCACGATGGACGTGAAGATGCTCCCTAAGGATCCTGATGGCTACGGATATACATCGGGCATGTTTGACGGACACATCTATCTAATCGATCCCGAGCGAGGCACTGGCACTCCCGTGTTTGATCTGTCGACTGTGGAGCCTCATGTAGACACACCGGTGCCCGGCGGAATGGGCCAGATCATGGCGACACCGCAATCTGGCGACCGGCTGATCCTGGGCACGTTCATGGCCGGGCAAATAGTTATGTTGGACACGACCGACCGCTTCAATCTGAAGCAGGTATCCGTTGTCAGCTTCGGCGCGAACGCTGGACCGCACAATCTGGTGCTGAGCGACGACGATAGTCGCCTGGTCGTGACAGACTACTTCCTTAATGAAGATGAGGCGGGTCTTATCCACTATGAGGGCGACCACAAAGTCCACGTTCTCAAAGTTACGCACGATACACTCACCGAGGATAAGCGGTTTAATGTTGACTTCAACACGGCCTTCAAAACGGGCCCGGCACGTCCTCACGGCATCGCAATGAAATAACTATGGAAAAAGCGCGCGGTATGCTGCGGGCACGTGACGGTGGTGAGCCGCTTTTGTTCTCACACCTCCGATGAGGGGATTGTCTAATCTTTATATTCCAGAACATCTCCAGGCTGGCATTGGAGAGCCTTGCAGATTGCTTCCAGCGTCGATAGCCGGATCGCTTTTGCCTTGCCGTTTTTCAAGACGGAGATATTGGCCATCGTGATGCCGACCTTCTCGGCCAGCTCGGTGACGCTCATCTTCCGCTTGGCCAGCATTACGTCAATATTGATGATGATCGGCATGCTGATTTCGGCTATACCGTTAAGTCGTTCTCGGACTTCAGCTCTACCGCGCTCTGCAAGGTTCTTTCAAATACTGCCGCGGCGGTGGCGACGACTGCAGAGACGAAGATCAGTAGAAGTCCCATCATGACGCCCCCGGCGATGTCATCCTTACCGCGCACCACTATGGCGAAGTAGGCTTCCGCTCCTACGAGAAAAGCAACGAGAGATATCGCGCAGTACTTGATCGTCCGCAATGCTTTGACTGAGCGTTGCGAGAAGACTTCACCTCTTCTTACATATCCAAGAAGCTTGAATGCCTGGTAGAGTGCAAGGAAAAATGCAATGGATGCGGTGTACGCATACGCCAAAAATGGATCGTTGAAGTAAATCTGAAAGACGGTGGCGTGCGCGTTCCTGCCTTCGATGTGTGGTTCCCAAAGCAGAAGAGCAAGAGAGCCAATGCCAATGAGCACGATGACCGCTTGGAGAAATATGGTGGAGCCTTTTCTCATAGCAGCTATTTTGGCGCTCTATTTATCGAGTGTCAATATATATTCATTGCATAACGAGAGATTGCTCGGTTAGCGGGCATCTCGCTATGGCCTCGGACGTCATCAGTATCGATATCTCGGCTTGTGACTGGAATGCCACTTGGCCGTGAAACGCGCTACCGTTTGCTTCGTTGGCTAGTGATCGTCAAGGGCAAGGAATCCTTCGAAAAGATCGCGGTGGAGGATATCGACGAGGAAGTCGGCACGGTTACTTCGCCCGCCGCCAAAGAGGCGAAGAAGAAGGAAGGGGAGCTCCGCAAGGCCATCGACGACGTAAAGAAGCTGCGAAAGAAGGTGGAAGACGCGGCCAAAGATAACATGGCCGTTACTGTAGCCAGCGTTGCGAAGGAATACGATGCGGTGCTGAGCCGCGTGAAAGATACCTGCGACGTCGACTTTCGAGCGGTTGACAGTGCCGCTCAGCAGTCCCAGGCCGATCTGAAGACCTTGCTCGACGCAACCATACAGAACGCCGAGACCGCGCCACGAACGCATTGAAGTACGTCGACAAGACCCAAATGCCGTTGGCGAAGCTGATGCGCCGCGTGGAGATGCTCTGCGGTGCGCTGATCACTCCGGCCGGCATCACGATGAAGCGTTCCGCCAAACTGGTGCAAATGCCGAATCTTCCCGAGCAACTGGCCAAGGCAAGTGAAGCGCAGGAATCTACCAGCATTCGCTATAAGGGCGCCGAAATCAAGTCGTTCGCGTTCTCTTACGCCAGCCAGACCGGTTCTTCGATTTCGACATCCACTGATGCAGCCGCGGCCGGTTTTGTCGGCAACGGCATGGCGGCTGTTTCCGCCGCGGCGTCTTATGCGGACGCGCGAAAGGCTTCGCGCGATCAGGAAACATTCAATAGCACGACAACCGCCACCTACGGCGAAATTCGCTACGTCTATGTGCCGAAACAGACGGTTCAGTTCAAGGAGAAGGAGATTCGACTCAGCAGCGACACCAGGCAGGAACTGATGTCGATTGCCAGCACTGCGGCCGGCGCCGGCCGTACAAATAAGATTAGAAGCTTTTACGAGCGCTTCGGATCGCACTTCTTTACTCGCTATTCGCTGGGGGGCCGTTATGAGTTCAACGCCACCGGCCAGAACACTTCGGCGTCCGGGAAAGAGAAATTGGAGACGGCGGTTTCGAACGGCGCCGACTGGGGAGTTTCTGCTTCCGCTTCCCACCTGGGCTTAGGCGGCGCGGTCAAAGCCGCGGCGGCCGTAGTCGGCTCTACCACATCGGCGCAGGCGCAGGCCGATCAACTGCGATTCAGCACCGACAATACCAGGGTCAGCGTGTCGATCAAAGTCTTGGGCGGCGCCGGGCTCGCTCCACGCGAGGTTTGATAGCAAAGCCTGGCATTCAACTCTACCTTGGCGGTGATCCATCGCGCGGAGCCAATCGCCATCTGGGATATTGTCGAGCGCATCGAACAGAAGCCGCCACTGCCATTGAGTCTTGTGCCGGATCTCGAGGAAGTATGGGTTCGCGAAGTATTTCGTGAAGCGGTGCGCGACACCAACCCGAGTCTTTTTGCGCGTATCGGAAACAATCCCGCCATCAAGACGTGTGAAGCGCTGGATCGGGCGGTGAGAGAACTACAAGCCGCCGAGCCGCCCATTCAAATCGTGATCGTTCAGCAAACCAGTACTTCCGATGGCCACCCAAAAATCGTGGCGCAATCGAGGACCAAGGGATTGAAACTGATTGGAGGCGGAGCCAGCGTGGACTATGGCGATGGCCACGGAAATCTGTTGACGGGATCGTATCCGGCCGGCGAGGTATGGGCCGCCAGTTCAAAGGAACATCTATTGTCCTCACCCGCCAAAGTCACTGCCTATGCGATCTATCTGGTGGACCCGGATGATATTTGGGACGTCAAACGGGTAGAAGTCAAAAGCGACCGCAGAACCAGCAGGCCGCAAGCGACGGCTGTGTTGCCGGCCGGCTATTCGCTTACCGGCGGAGGCGCTCTTGTCCACGGCTATGGCAGCCACGGAGTGATGCTGACTCAATGCGGCCCGGCCATGATCGACGGTGTCTGGACGGGGTGGACGGCCGAAGGAAAAGATCACATGAAAGAAGACGCAGCCTATGCCACTGCCTGGGCCATTGGAATTCGGTCCCGGAACATGCTACCCGGTGCGATTCCCAAGCCGACGCAACTCATCGCTCAGATGGGCTCAGGGCGAAGTCGCGCGGCCGCATCGGCGCAGGCGGGCGATAGCCAGGTTGTGATTGGGGGCGGAGCCGCCGTTACCTATGACGATGCGGGAGGATTTCTGACCGCCGGCTATCCGGCCATAGCCGGCAAGTCATGGTCTGCTTCCGCGAAAGATCATATGAAAGAAGACACGCTCAGCATTACTACCTGGGCGATTGCCCGCACAGGAGAAATGACGACGCTCGATGCGGTGAGATCGGCCGCCGCCGGCGCTAGACGTCTCGCTCCTCGCGATTGCCGGCCACCAACACACCGTGATTCACAGCGTAAGTGGCCGCGCACCCAACACGACGACCATCTGGCGGGGATGGCCGCTAGGAACCAATCGCGCCTTCGGTGATCCGTACGTGCACATCCGTGACGTGAACGTTGTATTTTTCCACGTGTCTGTGATCTTCAAGTTGACGCATAACGCGCGACGCGGCGAAGTAATAGCGTCGTACATCAACATATCTATGGTTTCGGCTTCGGTTGCCGGGTCAACTGAGGAATCGTCCGGCCGTGCTCCGAATCTTCTATAAGGGCGGCCAGACGCTTGTCCCTGGTTTCCTGCCGCTTCGCGCTGACGACCCACCAGGTGGCGGTCCGGCGATACCATGGCGGCCGCTCCGAAAAGAAATTCCAGGCAGCTTGATTGGCTTGAAATTGCTTCTTCTGTGCCGGACCGAAATCGATGTTCTTCTGTTCGAAGGAGTAGATACCGGAGCGGTCTTCACGGCGCGCTTCAAATGCTTTGATGCCGGCCGGGTGCATGAGTCCCTGGCTCATTAACTCCCCGACACGTTTGATGTTTACCGCACTCCAGGCGCTCCGAGGTTTTCGCGGTGTGAAACGAATGCTGTAGCTGACGTCATCGATTCTCCGGCGCACGCCATCGATCCAGCCAAAGCAGAGCGCGCCGTCGACAGATTCGGGCCACGTGATGCTCGGTTTGCCGGAATCCTTCTTATAAAAACCGACCAGCAATTCCTGTTTTTGATTGTGGTGACGCTCCAACCAATGGCGCCAGCCGGCGGACGTCGCGAAGAATTTCGGGCCCATTCCCGATAACATATCCAACCGGAAGTTTATCGGGCGAGGCCTGCCTCGCAATGCAGAAGATCGAACGCTTGCTAACCAATTTTGCTGATGAAGCCGCGGATTTGTTGCTGCTGGTTACCCTCCGCGTTTCGGAGAGCGCTCTCGGCCTCGCGCTTGGCTCCCGGCTTGTCGCCGTTCTTCAAAAGCGCCATCGCCAAATGCAGCCGGAACATCGAGTTCAGTGGGGCGGCTTCGACCGCCTGCTGCAATTCACGGATGGCGTCACCGGTCAGGTTCTTTTCGTAATAGACGTAGCCGAGCGTATCGGAAACGTTCGGGCTGTCCGGCATTCGTTTTTTCGCCCGTTCCGCCAGCGTCATGGCAACATCGAGATTCTGCCCCGTCTTCGCGTTGAGAAAGGCGAGATTGTTTAGAGCAACGCCATTGTCGGGGTTGATTCCGAGCACCTGGTTGTAGGCGTCCTGCGCCTGGGCTTGCCGGCCCATGGCTTCGAGGAGCGTGGCGCGGCTCAATGAAGCCTTCTCATCCGCGGGATTTGCTCGCATAGCCTGATTGAACGACGTCAGCGCCGCCTCGTTCTGGCTTAACATTCGCTGCGTAATGCCCAGCCTCAGCCACACGTCCGCGGCTTGGCCATTGGTCTTCAAGACCTGGCCATACTCGCTCGCCGCCTTGCCAAGCATGTCGTGCCGCTCCGGGTCGTTGGCGCTAAGGCCGGCGGCGGCTTCGGCTTCGAAATTCGCCAGCGCCAGGTGAAGTTGAGGCTGGGCCGGGTATTTCTCCACCAGATCGTGGATTGCCGCAATCGCCTCTTTCCACTGCCCGTGCTGCATCTTGAGGTTTTGTAAACCGATGAATCCCCGAAGGTCGCCTGGATGATTCGGACCGGCGCCCTTCCACAAATCCTCATACTGCGCCTGCGCCTTGCCATATTCCTTTTGCAAAGCATACAGATTCCCCAGCTCATAAACCGCATCGGCGTAGTGAGGACGTTGCTTGACGAGAGCTTCCAACTCGGGTTGCGCTTTGTCGTACTGCTTCAATCCGACCAACGCCTGGTCACGCACGAAACGAGCCTCCGGACTCTTGGGATTTTGCGCAAGAACAATATCCGTCTGCCCGAGCGCCTGTCCGTGCTGCCCGCGATCTTCGTGAATGCGAGCGGCCACTGTGTGCGCGGAAAGCAGGGCCGCGTCCAACCGCACCGCTTCGAGCGCCTCGGCCAAAGACTTGTCGAGATCGTGTTCGAAATAGTAGCCGCGAGCCAAATCCAGATGCAGGACTGCGTCGGTGTTGTTCTTGGCGACGAGCCTCTTCAGTTCCGCGATGGATCTTTGAACGTCCTGTTTTAGCCCCGTTTCCAACAGAAGCGACGCATACATTTCATTGGTGGCCAGATCTTTGGGATGCTCGGCCGCAAGCCTCTTCGCAAGCTGAATGGCTTCGTTCTTTTTTGCCGGATCAGCAGCGGCCTCCCTGGCAAGCACGGCGACAATGCGCTGCTGGTAGGCGAGCTCATTTTTCGTGTCGGCTTCGATTCCAGCCTGATACTCATTGATCGCCTGCGGCAATTTGCCCGCGCGCATATAGAAATCGCCGACTAGCTTATGGGCGTCGGGGAAAGCCTTGCCATCGCTTAGAACACGCCTCATTACGGCCTCTCCCTCCGTGAAGCGATTGCGGCTAACCAGATAGTTGCCGTAATTTGTGTAGGCGATGGGACTGGATGGATCGTTTGCAACGCGTTCTTTCAGCACCTGCTCCGCATCGTTCTGGCGGCTGCGCTTCGCGTATTGCAGAAACAGAAAATCGTACGCCGGCCCCCAGGTTTTGTCGCGAGCGATCATCTCCCGCATCAGGGCCTCCGCCCGATCGAATTGATTGTTCGCCGCAAGGGATTCCGCCAGCCAACCGACGACATCTCGCGAATACGGCTTTAGCTCGTTGGCTCTTTGAAAAGTCTCCACGGCTTTGGGCATATCTTTGCCCGCCAGATACAGGAACGCCTGGAGGCGAACGCCGTGATAATCGTTCGGATTGTGCCGCAAAATATTCGCACTGAGATCTTTAATTTCAGGCAGCAAATTCTCGAATCGCTTTTGATCGAGCGCGTAGGCGTTGAGATAAATTTGAGCGAGCTTTATTTCCGCGTCGGTGTTGTTCGGGTTCAGATCGACGGCGCGCCGCAGGAACCTGGACGCGTCCGCATCTTTTTTCTGATCGAGAAGGTTCAGCCCTTCGCGGTAGTACGCTTCCGCATATTTTTTATTTTTGGCGATCGCTTTCCGGTACAAGATGGATGCTTCGCGGTATTTCTGTTTATCGTGGTAGCGGTCTCCAGCGGCAACTAGCCGCTCCGGGCTTTGAGAGCAAGCGCTTGCGGCCAAAAGCGCGCAAACAGGCAGAAATATCGCGACACGTGACATGGCAAACTTGAATTGTAGGAGAATATAGGCCGCTATACAATCCCATAATTTTTATCAATCCGCCGTAAATGCTCGAAATTTATGGCACGCCGCCGCGAATGCGGGGTCTGAGTATAATTGCTGCCAGATGAAGTGTTTCTTTCAATGCTTCGCCGCGATGGCCTTGGTAGCGGGACTTGCGCCGGGCCAATCAGCACGGCCGCCGCAAGCCACTCCGGCGCCGCCGGCCGCCGGCCAGACCGCTCCGGCTGCGCTCGGGCCGGGTTTGTACGCCGAAATCGATACGTCGATGGGACCGATTACGTGCGTTCTGTTTGAAAAAGACGCGCCGCGAACGGTGGCGAATTTCCGGGGACTGGTGACGGGCAGCAAGGAATGGACGGACCCTCGCGACGGAAAAGCGAAGCATACACCTTTTTACACGGGCTTGACGTTTCATCGCGTCATCAAGAATTTTATGATCCAGGGCGGCGATCCGGCGGGTGACGGCACCGGCGGCCCGGGTTATTCCATCGACGACGAAATCAGCCCCGATCGGCATTTCGATAAGCCGGGCATGCTCGCCATGGCGAAACAGTCTTCCCCGAATACAGCCGGATCGCAGTTTTTTATCACGACGGCGCCAGCCGCATGGCTTGAGGGAAATTACTCGATTTTCGGGGAAGTCGTGCGCGGACAGGATGTGGCCGATCGAATTTCGGAAGTGCAAACGGATGAGAATGACAAACCGGTAACGCCGGTGCACATTGTACGAATCAGGATACGAACAATCCGCGCGGCCGCCGCGCATGCTCCGGCGCACCCCGTCAGCCCCGCGGTCAAGCGGCCAGCGGCGCATCAGTGATTTGCTGCCAACGCGGCTTGGTTGGAGATGCCCGCTCGGGTTGAAGACAGCCAGTAAAAACTCCGCTCCCTGACGTCGCGGTTCGGTGCTGAAGAGGGGGCGTCTCCCTCAATTTTGGTGGGCCATGGGCCATGCGGCACTCCTTACAGTCGCGGCTCTGCCGGCTGCATGCCCTTAACACTGGCCAGGAACCTACCCAGAATCTCCAGCGTAAGCTCCGGTTGATCGGTCGCGAGTATATGGCCAGCTTGCGGCACGAGCACGAACTCAGCTCCGGGAATCCTCCGCGCAACGATGCGACCGTTCTCGGGCGGAAGAACGTGGTCCTGATCGCCATGGATCACCCAAACCGGCAACCGCAATCGCGGCAGTCGGCTGTAGGAACTCCAGCATAAGATGCCGCAGAGTTGACTTAATACGCCGCGCAGAGTCGGATGAAAATTGGCGCGCGCGCGAATGTCCTCTTCAATGCGTTCACGCGGCGTTTCATCCGCGTAAAGGAAGCGAATGAAGGTGCGGTCGCGGGCTTCGCCGCCGGCCTCCAGCCAGCGCCGAAACCGGGGCACACGACGGAAATTGGGCCAGCGGCCCCGATACAGCGCGCCGCAGCTTGTGGAAACAAGCATCATGGCGCCGAACCGCTCAGGGTAGCGCAACGCCATTTCCTGGGCGATCATGCCGCCCATGGAAACGCCTATCAGACATGCCGGTTCAGTAACACTCGCAGCATCCAAAACAGCCATCGCATCTTCAGCCATCAGGCCGATGCTGTAGGGTCCGCGCGGAACGTTACTGCGCCCCACACCTCGATTGTCCAGCAGGATGACGCGATGCTCCGCGGACAGGAACGGCACGATGCGATACCACATCTCGAGCGTAAAACTGAGGCCCATCACGAGCAGAATCGGATCGCCCGCGCCATGCTCTTCCCAATAAATCCGGGCTCCGCGATGCGTAACGTAAGGCATGAGCTTCAAGACGAGGGACGGGCCACCATTCATGCCGGATAATTACTTTTGCCGGCCGGCTTGCGAGGCAACTCCGTTCCACGCGCGCTTTAGGAATTTGATGCCCTCCCAAGCGATCTCTTCGGGACTCTCCGCCAGGTCGCGCCAGATGGATGCGGCGGCCGATAACTCACCGATTGTAAATCCAAAGCTCTCAATGGTGAGCCAGCCATCGTACCGGACTTCGCGCAGAGCGCGGAACACGCCGGCCCAATCCACGTGACCAGTGCCTGGAATGCCACGATCGTTTTCGCACGTGTGGACATGCTTTAGATGCGGCCCGGCCTTGCGCAAGGCATTTCCCAGGCTCTTTTCTTCGATATTGGCGTGGAATGTGTCCCAAAGGAGTCCCACGCGCGGATGGCCGATCTGTTCACAGAGCGCCACGCCGTCAGCAGTTGTGTTTAAAAAATAGGTTTCAAATCGATTGAGCGGCTCGACGCCCACGAAAACATTGTGGCGGGCCAGAACAGGTCCCAGCTCCTGGTATGCTTCCACGACCCATTTCCACTCATCGGCCGTACGGCGGCGGCCGGGCAGATAGCCCACGGGAGCGTAGAGCGGTCCCGCGATGACGCGGGCGCCGGCTTCGGCGGTCGCCTTGATGCAGTCACTCAAATGCGCGCGCGTGCGCTGCCGGACCGCGGGATCGGAATCGACCAAGCTGAACTCTTTCGGGAATACGCCGCAAACGGTGCATTCAAGCTTGCTGGCTTCGAGCGCCCGCCGGATCGCGGTAGCTTCGAACTGCGAAGGCCGAAAGAGCGCGACCTCCACGCCATCGAACCCATGCTCGCGGATTTGCGGCAGCAGCGCAAAGTCGGCGGACCCGAAGTGCCCCGTCCACAGAAACGCGTTGACGCCAAATTTCATTCGTCTCAAGCCTCCATAATGTCTTATCCGGCGACTATGCTATCGCAACCATTACCCAAACACTCTCGTGCGAGGGCGCTAGTGTGACGGGCGCAACATGTCGAGCGAAAATGCCGGGATGTAGGCGCGCTCATAACGCCGGTTCCAGATCGCTCCCGTCTTACGGCGTTCGTCAGGCGTGGTGAACCAATAGTCGTAAATAGACGCGCGGATAAATTTCGGAGGTTTTGCAAACGGCGGCGGGTTCATCAGGCTCAGCACGGCCGGCTCGCCCTGCAAGAGGCGCACCGCCAGATTGCCGGTCCAGGGATTCTCCTGGTAAGCGCCAAGCGCGGCGAACCATAGCTGCCAATCGAGCCTGGGCTGCAATGGCGCGATGAGAGGCAGCGAGCGATGCGTGTTTCCGGGCTTGTATTTGAACGAATACTCGCGCCAGTTCTGCGCATCTTCCGAGCCTTCGTAGATAACCTCGGGACGCGTCGTCGTCATTACGGCAAAGAGCCCATACGAATTGACGATCTGCCAGGGAGCGAGAAACGCAAGGAGACGGCCGAAAGGGCGTTCAGCGGCGGACGCGAACAGAGATACGACTTGCAAGCCGCCCAAAACCATGAGCGCCGCCAAGACGACGGTGGTTGCCTGGCGTACCGCACTCGAGCGCACCAGCACGGTGGAACGCCGCAAAAAAATTGCCAGTTTGGAAAAAACGCGATCGTCAAAAGCCCATAGGCACAGCGCCATGGTAAGCCAATTGAAGAAGGCATAATTTCCGGTGAGCAGCACGCATATCTGCAAAATAATGAGCAAGACGGCGCCGAAATGGCGGATACGCCGAGGAAGAAATAACAGCCACGGGCAGATAATCTCAATCGCGAGCGTGAGGAATGTCAGTGAATCGAGTATCCAACCCGGCGATTGATACACGTAATACGCGGGAGGATTCGGCAGTGGCTGCGTCATGAAGTGGAACCGCAGTGCGTGCAGGTTGCGCCAGTTCGGATCGTGGCTCAGGAGCTTTACGCAGCCCGATTCGAATATCAGCCGGAAGAGCAACAGTCTGTAAGGCCAGACGAGAAACGGGATGCCGGCAAAGATAGCAAGGAACCCGGCTTCGGTTAGGAGCGCGTCCCATTGGAATAGCGTGAACGGCTGGCCCACCGTGGAAACCGAGAGATACAGAACAAAGCAAAGGAGAGCGGCAATTCGCTGCCACCAGCGCCCGAGCCAGCCACCGATGGTCAGGGCCACGGATGCGATCATGCCGGCGTTGCATATCCAAAGAAGCCATGCATCGCTGTTGCCGAACCAGAAAACACTCGGGACCAGGAGAACGGCCTTCCATCCGGCTTCCGCGTGCATTGCTGCCATCGCCCTTGCGACTGGAGTAATTCCGTGAGAGCCGATCAGGCCGACAATTTGCCCTTGCAGCGATGCGAAGGCGAACCAGTACACGATACCGAGAACCCGCAGAAAAAGCGATTCGGTAATACGGTAATTCAGCGGGCGGATCACGCGTCCGAACGAGTATTTCGTAAGCGTATAGGACGCATTGCGATGCGCGGCGATCGAGCCATAAGCCACGTCCGATATCCATCGGAGAGGCGGCAGCACACGATAGAGCCAAAGCCAAAAGCCGCGGTTCGGCGCGAGCGCGAGCAGCGTAAAGATTGCCGCGGCGCCGCGATGAATATCGCCGGCGGCCTCCACCAGGACGACTGTTCGTTTGAACTCGGCACGATCGATTTTCGGAAAACGATCGCCGATTTGCCGCGACGGGACCCATTCGACGGAAATGCCTAACAGCGCCTGCGCATAATCGAGCCACAGGCGGCAGAATCCGCACTCGCCGTCATAGATAAGGACCGGCTTGCTCGGCATTGCTATCGGTAAGAGTGCTTCGGTAAAACCAGTTCGTCCGCCGTGGCGAAAACCGGCTCGATATCAACCGGAATGTGATTCATGCCATCGAGCGCTCGCTGCACTTCCGGACGGATCACTGCGAGCCGGTTTAACATCGCTTGCGCGCCCGCGTAATCGCCATGTGCCTCGATGGTGAGCAGTTCGCGATCGAGATTTCGAACCGCGTCCTTGACTTTCCCATAGTCCACTTCAAAAGTCCCGTCCTCCCGGACAATGAAAGCGCCGTGGTCCAGCAAATAGTTGAATTGCAAAGCCATGCCGCGTCCGTGCGCCTCCGTGATTCCGAAGCGCAGCGTGCGAAACGAAGATGCCAGGTACGTCGTGTAGAGCCGGTGCTCAGCCCCGGCGCCGCCGCGCAGAATGCCGTTATCGAAGAAGTACTGCAACATGAAAAGGCCCGTCACGTCGGCTTTGGCCTCTTCAATCGTACTGTACAAATCCTTCAGTTCGAGCCGAACCGATGTGCTCCGGCCACCTGCTCGAATCTCGTGCGGCCCGATGCCGTGACTGAGTTCATGCGCCAGAATATGCGTAAAAAACGAATCGAAGCTGAGGTTTTTCCGCGCAGGCGGAGGCAACACCAGCTTCGAAATCG
>Ga0134125_10005963_pt1 | contig 13820 bp, 10 predicted proteins | sample KB31751_FD_96464 | JGI IMG/M metagenome (GOLD analysis project Ga0134125, IMG submission 96464) | Terrestrial soil microbial communities with excess Nitrogen fertilizer from Kellogg Biological Station, Michigan, USA - KB3-175-1 | ecosystem: Environmental > Terrestrial > Soil > Unclassified ... | reverse complement strand
GATCGCCGAGACCACGAAACCCAGCGCCAGCGCGGTCCAGTCCTCATGCGCCGCGCCACCGCTTTTCACCACCTTCAGCAACTCGTAGCCGGTCGCCGCATACATCGTGGGAATGCCCACCAGGAACGCGAACTCGGTCGCCGCCGCACGGTTGCTGGTACCGAACAGCATCGCCGCGAAAATCGTCGACGCCGAGCGCGACACGCCAGGGAAAATCCCCGCAACCATCTGCGCGATGCCCACCAGGATGGCCACCTTCCACGTCACCTCGGTGCGGTCGGGCTGGCGCGCCGCCAGCCGCTCCGCAGCGATCATCCACACGCCACCGATCACCAGCGCCCACGCCACCGGCGTCACCGTCTCCGGCAGCGTGAAACCCATCTTCACCGCGATAAAACCCAGCACCGCCGTGATCAGGAACGCCACCGCCAGCTTCAGCAGGTAATCGCGATTGGCCGCGTCGCGCCATTGCGTCAGCAACTGCCAGATGCGCTTCCAGTAGATCAACGTCACCGCCAGGATCGCGCCCGCCTGGATGCCGATATTGAACAGATCCGAGCGCGCCCCCAGCCCGAACTTCTCGGCGATAAGCAAGTGGCCCGTGCTGGAAATGGGCAGAAACTCGGTAACGCCCTCGATGATGCCGAGCAAGGTGACGCGGATCAGGTCGCTCAAGAACGGATACTCCGCAGCAAGTAGGGCCGGCGCGCCGGCTTGGGAGCGCATAGCTTACGTGGATTGCGGACCGTCACGTCCACGACGTTCGGCCCAATGCCTTGCTGGTGCGGACCGGTGTGGTCCGGCGAGGCTTTCCGTAAAAGCGTGACGGCGCTGGACGGGCTGCGCAACGTGAAACAGACGCGGCGGGAGTCGGGCGGCTCCGGCAAGAAAACCAAAGACACACTGGACGCCACACGCTGGAAGGCGCCCAGGCCTATGGCACATCATCCTGGCGAACGTCGGCCGCAGCTTCAGCCTCACCAGCATCAGGATACCGACCACTACAGGGAGACTGACGGCAACGGCGTCAATTTGCCACGGATGTGCTTCCGGGGGCCCGTCGCTATGATGGTGCTCCGCGGGCACATCCACGCGAGGGCGCAGCGCAAGGTCGCCCTTTCGAACAGGGCAAGGTATTGAAAATGCGTGACACGTCGCCCGCCGAATTCAACGCCGCCTACGCGCCCGATTTCCTGGACAACGACTGGGCGGTCTACAAGACGCTGCTCGAATCGACCAAGGCGATTCCCTGGAAGATCGATTGGGCCAGCATGCGCTTCGCCTATATCGGTCCGCAGATCGAGGCTCTGCTGGGCTGGGAGCAGGGCAGTTGGCTTACGGTCGAGGACTGGGCCGCGCGGATGCACGAGGAGGATCGCGAGCGCGTGGTCGGTTTCTGCGTCTCCCAATCCAGGGCCGGGGTGGATCACGAAGCCGACTATCGCGCGTTGACCCGCGACGGCCGCTACGTCTGGATCCGCGATGTGGTGCATGTGGTGCGCAAGGAAAACGGCGAGGTGGATTGCCTGATCGGCTTCATGTTCGACATCAGCGAACGGAAAAAGGCCGAGGAAAAATTGCTGGTGCTGCAGAAGGAACTGGAGCAGTTGTCGCTGACCGACGGCCTGACCGGCATTTCCAACCGGCGCATGTTCGACCAGCGGCTGGAATCGGAGTGGCGCGATTCGAGGCGCACCGGCAAGCCCTTGTCCCTGATCCTTCTCGATATCGACTACTTCAAGCAGTACAACGACCTGCACGGCCACGTCGACGGCGACGAGTGCCTGAGGCGCTTTGCCGGCGTGCTGCAGACCGTGGCGCAGCGCCCGCGCGACGTGGTCGCCCGTTTCGGTGGCGAGGAATTCATCCTGCTACTGCCCGAAACCGACGAGGCCACCGCGCGTAGGCTCGCGGAGGAATGCATGAGCGGCATTGCCGGGCTGCGGATTCCGCACGGGAAGTCCGCGGTCAGTCCGCTGGTGACCGCAAGCATCGGCGTAGGCACCGCGGTGGCGGGTACCGACGAAAGTCCCCGCAACATGATGGAAAAAGTGGATCGCCTGCTCTACGCCGCCAAGCGCAACGGCCGGAACCGGATCGAGGCGGCCGACGAATAGGGCGGCCGCGCTGCCGTATCGCGGGTTTCGCCAGTGCGCCGCGCGCGCCGATTGGCCGTCTGGATGGCCAGATGCCACCCACGCCGGATTCGATCCAGCCGGTGCGTCGCAGCCATGCCCTTTTGATGAACGGGCATGGCCGAACGCCGGCCCTATTTATCTGTTTGGGGCGGCGGGTCTTCGCTGACCGTGATGTCGGAGCTGCCGTGGCTTTGGTAGCCCTCGGTCGCCATCACCTGGTAGTCGGGGCTGCCCAGGTTCAGCCCCTTGCTTGCCCAGAACTTGACGTGGTTGGCGAAGGTGATGGTGCCGGAAATGGCGCCGAAGCCTTTCTTGGGCGTGCGCACGCTGAAGTACTGGTAGAAGGTCTGCGTGCCGTCGATGGATGGCTGCTGGACGCGCTGGCAGCGGCGCACGTTGTAGGTAGCGCCATCGCTCTGGAAGCTGCCGTAGTCGGTGCCGCCTTCGCAGTTGGCCGGGTTGTACGAGCCGTAACTTTCGATCACGTAGTACTCGATCAGAGGGCTCCTGGTCCAGCCGTAGAGCGCCAGGTAAGAGTTCTGGCTGTCATCCACGCCGAAGGTGCCCGAGTAGTGGACGACGCGGTTGGCGCTACCGATTTTCCAGCCCTTGCCGCCGACCCAGTTATTGGTGGCGTTGGTCCAGCGGGAGGTATACCGGCCGCCAGCCTTCAAGCCGAACGAGGCGTCGCCGGAATCCTTCCAGAAGGAGTAGTAGAACCCGTCGTGGGTTCCCGTCGCATTCGATGTGAGGGTTTGCGCGCTGGCACCCAGTGCCAGGCCGACCCCGACCAGTCCGGTCAGAACGCTCTTGCCGATGTGGTGCCATTTCATTGTTGGGTCTCCGCAATTCATGAACAGGGGGCAGCCTGCGCTTTCGCTGGCCGCGTCTCCCGAGGAGAAGCAGCCAGGGAGGTGCTGATGGTGCCCTCGGCCGCAGCGGCGACCTGTATCCGGATCGTACTTGATGCACACCGGCGAACGAGCCTGTCGAGGGAGCCGGTGCGGGAACGGCGGGACAGCGTGCACGTCCTTTCCAAGGTGACCGTCGAGCCCGGGCCATCTCGACCCGACCCTATTATTGTCTGCCACCATGATCAGGAATCCCCCGGTTCCATCCCCTTCGATGCCTGGGCTTGCGTCACGAGACCGCAGGCGTAAAGTCCGCAGGCGTCACGCCGATTCCAGCCTCCTGGGAAAGCGCGCGTGGATCGCGTGAGTCCGCCTCGAATTTCAGCCCGCCACTGGGCGTTCTCCCAACAGGGTACGCAGGCGATTCAGGAGATCGCCATACAGCGCGGCGCGCGCCGTGTCCTGCCGCAATGGCTGTCGCACCTGCGCCGCGCTGGCGGTGTTCACCGTGCGCTGGGTGCGATGGAACGCGAGGCACGCCGGGTCGTAATTCAAACCGCAGAATGCCAGCAGCCGTCGCACCTGCGCTTCGGGATCTGCTTGAAGCGCTTCGTAGACATGTTCGAAGAAGCGCTCGGGATACAGGCGCTGCCATTGCCGGCTGAGTCGATCGTAGTCGTGCCAGTAGCTGGCCAAATCGTCGATGTCGTAACTGAAATCGCTGCCGCTGACGAACAGCTGGCGGTAGCAGCCAAAGCAGTTTTCGAGCGCATCGCGGCGGCTGTTGACCACCCGCGCGCCCGGCAGCATCGCCATCGCTGCACCGACCAGTCGCCAGTTGAGCAGGTTCTTGTCGGTGAAGCGCGGCTTGTCCTGACGCCAGCGCGCGGTTCGCGCCAGATACTCGTGCCCCAGTCGCGTCCAGTCCTCGGCGGTTGCCGCGTTCGACCATTGCGGAAAAGGCTGCTGCCGACGCGCCGATTCCGCGTCGATCACCTGCTGCAGATCCGGCAGTTCGCCGGCCCCTTCCACCTGCGGGTGCGAGGCGAGAATCTGTTCGGTCAAGGTTGAACCGGAGCGCGGCAGGCAGACCACGAAGATCACCTGCTCGCCCAGCCGCGCGTCGGTGGCGCCCTGCACCGGCGTGGCAAAGGCCTCGGCAATCGCCTGCGTGCGGGCGCGTGACGCCAATGCATCCCAGCCCACCTGCTTGTGCTTCAGCGCATTCGCCTTGCCCAGCATCTCGAACGCCGCGGGGTAATCGGCCTGATCCTCCAACGCCTTCGCCAGCGCGAATCCAAGTGGAATGCGCGCTTGCGGAGGTGTCCCCGACATCTGCCACGCACGTTGCAGCTGCACCACATCCTGCGCGCTGAAGCGCTCGGCCTTGAGGTTGGACAAGCCGTTCCACGCATCCGGATGCGCCGGTTGGTGACGCAACACCTCGCGGTAATGCGCGCTCGCCTGCGTCACGTCGCCCAGGCTGGTGCAAGCCTCTGCCAGCAGCAGTCGCGCACCCAGATGGTCGGCATCCAGACCCAACGCGTGCTGCAAGGCATCGGCCGCTTCCGCCGACTGTCCCCGCAACTTCAGCATCTTGCCGAGGTTGAACCAGACCGGCGCAAAATCCGCCGCCCGTTCGCACGCCTGCTGCAACTGCGTCACTGCCGAGTCGGACTCGCCCGCCGCGTACAACGAAATACCCAGGCTCATGCGGATCAAGGCATCGTCCGGCTTCAACGCCAGCGCCCGGCGCAACGTCACCACGGCCTGCGCATGGTCGCCGCGCATCTGCTCGACCTGACCCAGCAGGCGCATCGGCTCGGCGCTGCCGGGCGCCAACGCCATGACCCCCAGCAACGCCGCCTCGGCCTCACCCAGATCCCTGCGCGCCAGCGCTGCGGCCGCCTGTTCCAGCAGGCGCAACGCCGTCGGCGAAAGCCCCGCGGCACGATCCCGCATCAGTGGATGGGGCTGCTTTGCCGCCATGGGTCCGCTCCAGCCTGCACGTCGATATCAGCTGGCAAGCTTACGGGAGGGGGAGGGACGCATAAAGAGTGGTGAGCCAGAGCCGTTCGCGCACCCGGGCGACTACCTTGATGGCTTCTGCGGCCGCCGGGCGGCGCTCGGGAACGACCTATGCCTGCGGCATCGAAGCCGGCTTCCGCCCGGGTTGCTCGTCGTGGATTCGCGTATAGACACCCTCCATGACGAGGACGTGCGTCGCGCCGCCGTCGAACGAGCTTTCGAGCCGCATTTCGTAGGTGTCGTCGTCGATGAAGGTGTACGTGTGGCGGCTTTGCCCGCGCGGCGAGGTGCGGACGAAGGCAAGGCCGTGGCCGTCCCACGTTCCCTGCGCCGGTTCCTGCGGGACGAAGCCGAGGCTGTCGAACCAGAACAGGCTGAAGTCCGCGGGCTCGGCATGGCGGGCGAAGATGGCGTGCGCCTCAAGCCAGGTTTTTCCGTCGCGCTCGGCCTCGTAATCCTGCACGAAAGCCTTGCCGTCGAGCGCCTCGCGACAGGCCACCTGCGCCCGCGCCGGGCCGCCGGCACCCCATTGGGATGGCTGGATCGTTTCCTTGCCGCGCCAGTGACCGACGAGTTTGTGCAGCGGGTTCGAGCTTGTGTCGGGCATGGGTCGGGTCCGTGATGGGGAATGCCCGTGGCGCGGGCCAAGGCGTTGCGGCGTCACCCGGCCGGGGCGTCCGCCATGGCGAGCCGGGCGGCCGCGCTCAGCACGGCCAGTATCGACGCCGTGGCCATGTTCGGATGCATGCCGACACCGAAGCGCGAACCGGGTGCGTCAGGTCTCGCCATCTCCACGACGGCCAGTGCGGACGCGCCCGCGCCGGCCTCCAGGCTGCGCTCCTCGTAACTGTCGATGCGAAGCGGAATGCCGAGTGCGGCCACGGTGGCGGCGATGGGGCCGTTCCCGGTGGCCTGGTAGGTCTGCATCGCGCCACCGGCCTCGGCCAATTCCAGCGCGATACCCTGGCCCTCGGGCGCGTCGAAGAGCCGATGCGAGCAGTAGATGAAGCCGGGCTGTTCCTTCAGCGGGGCGAGATACGTGCGCTCGAAGATTTCCCAGATCTGCGCGCTGCTCAGCTCGGTCTCGCTGGCGTCGGCCAGTGCCTGCACGATGGCGCTGAATTCGATCTGCATGCGGCGCGGCATGACGATGCCGTGGTCGCGCTGCAGCAGGTAGCTGATGCCGCCTTTGCCCGATTGGCTGTTGACCCGCACGATGCTGTCGTAGGTGCGGCCCAGGTCTTTCGGGTCGATGGGCAGATAGGGGACGCGCCAGATGGCATCGTCCTGCTGCGCCGCGAAGCCCTTGGCGATGGCGTCCTGGTGCGAGCCGGAGAACGCGGTGAACACCAGGTCGCCCACGTACGGATGGCGCGGGTGGATCGGCAGGGCGGTGCTTTCCTCGGCGATGCGGGCGACGGCGGTGATGTCGGAGAAATCCAGCCCCGGCGAAACGCCCTGCGTGTAGAGGTTCAGCGCCAGGGTCACCACGTCCACGTTGCCGCTGCGTTCGCCGTTGCCGAACAGGCAGCCTTCCACGCGCTGCGCGCCGGCCATCATGGCCAGCTCGGCGCAGGCGACGCCGGTGCCGCGATCGTTGTGCGGATGCACCGAAAGCACGATGTGCTCGCGCCGGTCCAGCCGGCGATGCATCCATTCGACCTGATCAGCGAAGACATTGGCCGTGGCCACCTCGACGGTGGTGGGCAGGTTGATGATCATCGGTCGTTGCGGGCCGGCATCCCACGCCTTGATCGCCGCGTTGCACACCGCCAGCGAGACATCCAGTTCGGCCATGCTGAACGTTTCGGGCGAATACTGCAGCACCCACTCCGTCTGCGGCTGCTGCGCCGTGAGCTTCTTGAGGAAGCCGATGCGCTGCTCCACCATCTCGACGATCTGCGGCACGCTCATGCCGAACACGATCTCGCGCCAGGCCGGCGCGATGGCGTTGTAGAGATGCACGATCGCGCGCCGCGCGCCCTGCACGCTGCGCACGGTGGTTTCGATCAGGTCCTCGCGCAGCTGGGTGATGACCATCGGTGTGACGTCGTCCGGAATCAGGCCGTCATCGATCAGGTGGCGCACGATCTCGAAGTCGGTGGTCGAGGCGGACGGAAAGCCGACCTCGATTTCCTTGAACCCGATGCGCACCAATTCCTGGAACAGGCGCAACTTGCGCTCGCGGTTCATCGGCTCGAACAGCGCCTGGTTGCCATCGCGCAGGTCGGTGGAAAGCCAGATCGGCGGCTGGGTCAACGTACGCGATGGCCATTGCCGATCCGCCAAGTCGATGGCGGGGAACGCACGATAGCGGGTGCCGGGGTTTGCCAACATGATGAAGCCTCGAACAGGGTGAATGGCTGGATCCGTGTCTCGACACATGCGCCAGCGTCGGGAATCAGGGCGAAGCAGCAGGGATTGCGCAAGTCGATGCGCCGGTATCTCCGGCATGGACCCGCGCCAACATTCCATCGGAGATTCGAAGAATACACGCCGCCCTGCGCAGAACGGATGGTCCTTGGGAATATAGGCTTGTTCGATATGGCCATCCATAAAATAATGGACAACCGCTCTATCGAAATGGACACCGGACGCCGATGGGATTTGCCTCGCCGCAGGATGGCAACCGGGCGCTGGACCTGAGCGTCCACGAGTCATCGGGCTTGCCGGTGACGGGCGTTGTCGAGACGTATCCGGCGCATCATGTGGTGCCCTCGCACCGTCACGGCCGGGCCCATCTGCTGTATGCGGCCGAGGGCGTCATGCTGGTGCAGGCTTCCACTGGTCAATGGCTGGTGCCTCCCACTGCGGCGGTGTGGTTGCGTCCGCATGTGGAACATCGCCTGGTCATGCACACGCCGGTGCGCGTCTACGGCATTTTCGTGGACGAGGAGGTGGCCGAAGGCCTGCCTTTCGTGGATAGCGTGCTGCACGTTTCGGCGCTGCTGAAAGCGTTGATTGCCGAGTTGGCGCAGCCGATGGCCGGGCGCTCCGATTCACGGCGCGAGGCGCTGCTGTCGGCGCTGTTCCTGGAAGAACTGGGCGGCCAGCGCCCGCTGCCTTTTCATTTGCCGTGGCCGGTCGACGGCCCGATGCAGCAGGTATGCGGCAGCCTGGTCAGGGACCCGGCCCACGCTTTTTCCGCCGACGCCTGGGCGGCATCGCTGGCCATGAGTTCCAAGACGTTTCACCGGCGCTTTCGCAAAGGCACCGGCATGACCTTCGGGCGCTGGCGCCAGCAACTGCGCTTGATGTCATCGATCACCACGCTCCTTGGTGGCGCGCCCATCACGCAGGTCGCGCTGAACAGCGGCTACGAAAGCCACAGCGCGTACGCCGCGGCGTTCAAGAAGCACTTCGGCATTCCGCCGTCGAAGTTTCTCTCGACGGTTTAAGGCGTTGCCTTAACGCCCGTAACCTCGCCACACCCACTCCAGCGCCGCGGGCAAGGTCTGTTCGCGCACCTTGCGGTCGCAATGGCCCGAATTGCGCGCGAACACGTACTGGTACTGGTAGCCCTTGTCGCGCAGCACGGCGGCCATGCGGTGGTTGGCGGTGACCCAGTCGTGCATGCCGTCGCGCATGATGTTGGGGTTGAACAGGTCGCGATCGCCAACATCCATCCAAAGCCGGATGGGCTTGGTGGCGCTCTTCGCGATCAGGCCGTCTTTGCCGTGATAGCCCCATGCGCCATCGGGCATTTGCGGGTTGAACGGCCACTGCTGGTTCACGAAGGTGCCCGAGTAGCTGATGACGCGGTGGTACCACTGCGGGTGATACCAGGCCATGGTGAAGGCGGCCGCGGCGCCGGAGCTGCAGCCCATCGTGGCGCGGCCGTCCGCATCGTCCGTCAAGGTGACGCCGTAGCGTTTCTCGACCTGCGGCAACACTTCCGCATGGATGAACTCGGCGAACTTGCCGGACAGGGTGTCGTACTCCAGGCCGCGTTCGCTGCCCTGCGCGTCGCCGCCGCCGTTCTGGATCATCACGGCGATCATCGCCGGCACGCGCCTGTCGGCGATGAGGTTGTCGAGAACGTGGGGCAGCATCATGTCGGGTGCGCCGAACGCCGGCCCGTCGTGCGTGACGATGAAGGGCGCCGCGGTGCCGCGCCGGTACTGCTGCGGAATGTAGACGGTGATGGTGCGCTGGTACGGCGCGGCATGGGTCGCCACGATCAAGGTCTTCGGGTTCGCGGGGTCGACGGTGCCGAACACGTCGCGACCGATGCCGGGGTAGAACTTGCTGTCCTTCGAATCCATGACGAACTGCTGCACCATTCCCTGCGGCACACCCGGGCGCACGGCAAGTTCCGGTGCCGGCACGTAGTCGGGGCCGATCACGAAATTGCCATTCGCATCCACCGGCGCATTGGCCCCGCGGCCGTCGATCACCGTGAAAGGCGGTGCGTCGGGCGCGTCGTACAGGCGGGTTGGCGGCGGCGCAGGCGCGGCATCGACGGCATTCGCGGCGATGGGGCAGAGCATGGCGAACAGGGCGCCGACGGCAGTGGTACGGACGAAGCTTGGCGTTCTCATGAATTCCTCATCGCTACGTGGCGGCGGAAACGGGGATCATCCGGTGGCTTTCGGCCGATGGGCGTTGCCGCTCAGCCTTGTTCCATATAGCCCAGGCCGGCCATCCAGCGGGCGAGGAGTTCGGGCCAGACGCTCACCAACGGCTCGTGCTGGCCCAGGCCGCTGCCATGTTTGCCGGTGCGGAACACGTGCAGCTCGGCCGGCACATGCTGCCGGTGCAGCGCCAGGTAGTACGCGATGCTGTTTTCCGGCGGCACCAGGGTGTCGGCATCGGTGACGTAGATGAAGGCCGGCGGCGTATCGGCGGTGACCTGCGTTTCGTTGGACAGCTCGTGCACCAGCGCCGGTGATGGGTGCAGGCCGATCAGGTGCTCGCGCGAGTCCAGGTGGGTAAAGGCCTCGTCCATGGTGATGACAGGATAGGCCAGTATCGTGAAATCCGGTCGCGCCGACGCCCGCCCCACGGCGTCGTGCAACAGCGCCGTCGTCGGGTCGTAATGGGTGGAGACGGTGGCGGCGACATGCCCGCCGGCGGAGAACCCCATGATGCCGATGTGCTGTGGATCCAGCTGATAGGTCTTGGCGTGCTCGCGCACCCAGCGCACCGCGCGGCGGCCGTCGTCGATCGGCTGCGGGTAATGGTGTCCGTCGCCATGGCGGTACTGCAGCACGAAGGCCGCCACGTGGTGCTCGTTGAACCACTGCGCGACCAGCACGCCCTCCCAATCCAGCGCCAGCGCGTGATACGCGCCACCCGGGCAGATCACCACCGCCGTCTTGGTGGGATTGGAGGCGGGGATATAGGCCGTCAGTGCTGGCAATTGTCCCTGCCTTGCGCCGTCGGGAAGCGCGCCGCTGGGCCACAGCGGCACCGCGGTACCGGTCGCGTGGGCGACCGTGGCCATCGAGAGCAGCGCAAGCAAAGCCAGGGAAAGCGATGGAAGGCGCATCGGTGTTGTCTCCTGAAGGCCGAAAAAAGCATAGCAGTGGCCGGCGGCCTGGCGGGTCGGCGGGTCGGTTCGCGATCAGATGAAGGCGAAAAAAAGGGAGGGCGGTCAGTCCGGTGGACCGACCATCCTCCCCGCGGGAAACGGTTATGCCGGAGTGGTCAAGCTCGCCTACCGCGCCGGCTGGCTGCCCTCGACCAGTGCATCGGCGGCGTTGGCCAGGTAGATGTAGTACGCGCCGAGGTCGGTGACGTATTCGTTCTCGCCCCAGAAGAAGGGCCAGTTCTCCTTGTTTTCCGGAAAATCGGGCTTCACGATCAGCACGCCCGGCACCACGCCGCCGGCGATGAAGCTGAAGTCGGCGCGGTTATGGCCGTAGGCCACTTCCTTCGATCGCGCGCCGACGGCCGAAACGAACGACAGGTTCGAGCCGGGGTGGGTGCCGTAGAGATAATCCAGCCCACGGAACACGCCCTTGTCGTCGACGATGTCCGGGAACGCCTTGTGCAGCACGTAGTCGGTGATGGCCAGACGCACGACGGCGCCATTGCCGGCCCAGCCGCCGTCGGTGATCGGCACGCCGTACGGGTTGGCCTGGCTGATCGACGCCCGCTGCTTGGCATAGGCGCGAACGGCCGTTTCGAGCTGGCTGCGGTAAGCGGCCGGCATGTGCGGCAGTGCGCGCACGGCTTCGGTGGCGTTGAACACGAAGTGCTCGGCGACCCACGGCCACAGCGCGCTGATCCGGGCGGCGTACTTCGCGTCGCCGGTGCTGATCAGCAGTTCGACCGCCGCGTTGAATTCCTCGCCCTGCAGCGGGCCGCCGGTGGTGTTGCCGTGGCGGTAGAGGTCCGGTGCATGCGACTGTTCCTCTGCCCAGACCTTCTGCGCGATGGCCAGCGACTTCTTCGCCAACGCCGGGTCTACGTCGTGCAAGGCGCGCGAGGCGGCGGCCAGCGCCCCGATCGAGCCGTAGTTGAGCGCACTCGATTTGCTGGTGAACGCCCAGCGGTCATCCGGCATGCCGCTGCGGCCGTCCTTGACCTCGCCTTCCTTCAGCGATGGGTCGTAGACCAGGCCATCCGTCTTGGTCACTGCATCGCCCAGGTGGCGATACTGGATCAGGTCCGGCGCGATGATGCCGTGGATGGCGTGGCCGACGGCATCGAACTGGGCGACCAGTTGCACGGTACCGTGCTTGATCTGCTGCAGGATGTCGGAGACGCCGTCGGGACGATGCATGTCGACACGGCGGGTGTTCCAGTCGACGCTGGTGGTGTCGCGTTCGGGGCGGAAATCTTCCCAGCTGTGCACCAGCGTGCGCACGATCGCGTACTGCGTTTGCGTGCGGATGTCGTAATCGCCGGCATCCAGCCAGCCGCCGACGTTCAGGCCGGGAATGTGCTCGCCGGGCTTGAACGCGGTATCGGTCGTTGGGCCCTGGGCGTACAGGTCGAAATGCTCGTGGTTGACCGGTGCCTGCCGCGCGTCGTCGCGGTGCGGGTCGCCATGCCAGACGCGATAGGCCTCGGCCACCCGCATGTGATCCATCTGCTGGGGCAGGTAGATGTCCAGCGTGGGATGCCAGGCGGCGGCATAGACGTCCTTGGCAATGGGGAACGGCGCGGTGCGCTGGCCGTCGTAGTCGATGACGTAAAGGCCGGGCTGCGTCACGCTGCTGAAATCGAAGCGGGCGTAGCCGTAGCGCAGGTAATCGCCCCAGGGCTTGGGTGCGGCGCTGAACACGGCGGTCTCCCGGCCATCGGGCGCGATGCGCAGCAGACGCGCCTCGCCGCTCAGCGGCGCCTGCGGGTCATGTTCCAGCACGGCGATCTTCTGCTGGCCGGGCGCATAGCCCACCTGCGAATGGCCGATCACGGTGGGGCGTACCCAGTGCGGGTCGGTGCTGCCGGACAGCGTCCATTGCAGCACCGTGCCGGTCTTTCCGGCGGGAATCATCTGGCGCAACACGAACCAGCCGTTCTGCGCCTGGTTGCGTCCGTCGTAGAAACTCATCGTGCCGTTCGCGGCACTGACCGTCACCCGCTGCTGCGGGTCGGTCGGCGCCAGCACGAAGCGCTGGCCGCTGGCCATGGGCAGCGGCTCGGCGCGCTGGCTCGCGGTCGGCTGCGTCATGGCGCTGGCCGGATACAGCGGAAACGGATGCGCCACGCCATCGGCGAAATAGCTTTGGTGGAAATACGTGGCGGGCAGGAACTCGAGGTTGAACCCGGCCTTGCCGTCCAGTGCCGCCGGCAGCGGCTTGTCCAGGATCACGCTGATGACGACCTTGTCGCCGTCCTTGCGCGCGTTGATGCGGTAATCGAAGTGGTAATCGGGATATGACAGGTGCGTGTCGATCGTGCCCTTGGCCTGGTCCACCTTGCGGCTCACCAGCGTGCCGATCGGATCCCACTGGTCGGGCGTGGCCGACAACCGGATGTCGCCATTGGTGGCCGTACGCTGGTCGTGGTGGATGATCTCCACCCCGCTCATCTTGGCATCGCTGAACAGGCCGTCGTACCAGTTGCTGTACACCAGCACGTCGAAACCGCGGGACGCGAAGTAACCCTTGTCGTTCAAGGTCAGGGTTTGGCCGTCCGTTTCAGCGGGCTGCGCCATCGCTGGAACCGTGGCTACGGCGGTCAATGCGCTGGCCGCCAGCAGGAGCAGCCGCGCGCGATGGAGCGGGGTGGATCGGTGGATGGGCATACGGTTGACCCTCGGAATGTTAGCGGTAACCGTAGCAGTGACAGGGACGGTTCGGAAGGGCCAAACCGCAGGGCGTGACGTGGCGCGGCGTGTCGTGCGACATGCCGCGCCGCACAACGATTGGTGCGTCGCGTCGAAGATCACATGTCCGTGTTGGGGCGCTTCCTGGCGGACCGGAACGGAAACAGTTGCTGCCTCACGAAGCCATCGGGCATGTAATCGCCGACCACGCCGTAGCGCTCGGGGAATTTGTTCTTCGACTTCACCGCGGTGCCGAACAGGTAGTCCAAGAACGCGTAGTGCGCCGCGTAGTTCCGGTCGATCGCCTCGTCGTCGGAGGCGTGGTGCCAGTGGTGGAAATCCGGCGTCACCAGCAATGGTGATGGAGCCGCGCAAAGGCTTTAAAGGCGCCGCCGCCAGCCCCATGTGAGATAGTCCCGGATCGCCTGCAGACAAGCTGATGCCCATGGATTCATTGATCGCCCTCGCCGAAAGCAAATTGCTGTCCCCCGGCGGCATCGCCACCGGCGACCTCGACCGCGTGTTCGGCCAGCTGATGGGTCCGTCGATCGACGCCGCCGACCTGTACTTCCAGCATTCGCG
>Ga0134125_10005962_pt1 | contig 13823 bp, 12 predicted proteins | sample KB31751_FD_96464 | JGI IMG/M metagenome (GOLD analysis project Ga0134125, IMG submission 96464) | Terrestrial soil microbial communities with excess Nitrogen fertilizer from Kellogg Biological Station, Michigan, USA - KB3-175-1 | ecosystem: Environmental > Terrestrial > Soil > Unclassified ... | reverse complement strand
GGACCTTGGCGCACAGCTTCTCGGCGGCCTTCTCCTTGGCCTTGTCGTCCGCGCCTTCGGCCTTGGCGAGGTTCAGCTTCACGCCGTCCATGGCCTTGCAGCCGGCGATCAGGACCTTCTCCTCGAACACTTCGCGCGTGCCGTGCTTCTCGCCCGGGATGTAGGCGACGATCGGCCAGTCGGGGAGAGCCGGGTTCACTTCTTTCCAGGTCTTGGCGGTGTTCGGGACGAGAGCGCCATCCTTCGGCACCTCAGCGGCGAGGGCGAGGTAGAGGTCCTTCGGCTCGAGAGCCCAGTCATCCGACTTGGCGTCGACGGCGAAGACGATGCCGTCATAGCCGAACTGCACCTCGACGATCTCCTTCACGCCGTTCTTGGCGCAATCGGCGATCTCTTCTTTCTTGATCTTGCGCGAGGCATTGGCGATGTCGATGGTGGCGTCGCCGAGGCCCTGGCAGAACTGCTTGATGCCGGCGCCGGTGCCGCCCGACTCGACGATCGGGGTCTTGAAGTTGCTGTTGGCCTTGCCGAACTGCTCAGCGACGATGTTGGCGTAGGGCAGAACCGTCGAAGAGCCGGCGATCTGGATTTGGTCGCGGGCAACAGCCGCGCCAGCGAACGCTACCGTGCCGACAACGGCCGCCGCCGCTGTGCACGCGATGAACTTTGTGCTCACACTGATCTCCTTCTGGAGGTGATGCGGGGTCGTGCGGATGACCGCACCAGCGAACCTCCCCCCGCCCGGCGCCCTTGCGCCGTGCGGCTTAGATAGACCAATGCAACGATACTTTAGTGACAGGTTAACGCACTGAATTAGTTAAATAAACAACCAAAGTCTCAGGTGTGGGGGATGGCCATGCCCGCGCGGCCGGTTTCTAGGTGCAATAGCCGCAATGCACAACCAAGGCGGCAGCTCAGGCGGAAGCGCCGAGCTCCTCGAAGCTCGCCGTGAAGGTCGAGCCGGCGCCGAGGCGCGAAGCGATGCGCAGCTCGCCGCGGTGGCGATTCAAGATGTGCTTGACGATGGCCAGGCCGAGGCCCGTCCCACCCTTCTCACGGCTCGAGGCAACGTTGACGCGATAGAAGCGCTCAGTGAGCCGCGGCAGATGCTCGGGCGCGATCCCCGGCCCGTTGTCGGTGACGCTGACCCACACGCGCGCATCGCCGGCGCCGCGGGCCGCATCGCGCCCGACGCGCACCTCGATGACGCCGTCCTCGCGCCCGTACTTGATGGCGTTCTGAATGAGATTCTGCAGTACCTGCACAATCTCCTCGCGGTCGCCGCGAATACGCGCCGCGGCGGCGTCGCGTACGAATGACAGCTTCACCTTCGCAGCCTCGGCGACAGGCTCGATCGACTGGCAAACGTACGCCGCCGTCTCGTTCAACTCGACAATGCCGCGCGGCGGCAAGTGCACGCGCATCTCGACGCGGCTGAGCGAAAGCAAATCGTCGATGAGGCGCGTCATGCGCTCGGCCTGGCTCGCCATGAGCGACAGGAAACGCGTGCGGGCGTTGACGTCGTCGCGCGCCGGCCCCTGCAGCGTCTCGACAAAGGCGCGCAGAGAAGCGAGCGGCGTGCGCAGCTCGTGGCTGGCATTGGCGATGAAATCGGCGCGCATCTGCGACAGGCGATCCTGCTCGGTGAGATCGCGGAAGGTGATGAGCACGTGCGGCGAGGACGGCGCCGCGGAACGCGCCAGGCGCGACACGGTCGCCGCCACGCGCCGTTCCACCGGCACGCGTTCGACGAGGTCGACGTCGATGCGCTCCTCCGACGTCAGCGCCCGATCGACGGCCACCAGAAGATCGGGGCTGCGCGATACCTGGCTCATCGGCTGACCGCTCTTAATCTTGGGAAACATCTCGGCGGCAAGGCGGTTGTGGTGCACCAGCGTGCCCGCCGCATCGAGCGCCAGCGCCGCCGTTGGAATTGCATCCACTACCGCGCGCCAGCTCTTGCGCTCAGTATCGCCCAGACGATTGCCGCCGGCAGCAGCGGCGTTCCCCGCGATCGCGTCGATGATGGCACCGCTGTCGAGCGGCCACGTTGCCGTTGCCAGCAGCAGCAGGAAGACCGCGCCGAGCGCGGCCAATCCGTTCAATGCCCCGAGCAGCACGAGCGCAGCGAGAATGCCGATGGCCGCAGCGACGGGCATCCAGCGCGCCGCCAGCCGCCGCTTGGCGGCGACCCACGCCCTGCCGGCCCAGGCCTCGGCGTCGGCCCTGCGCTCGGCCCAGCGCACGTTGCTCAATACGGTGCCTAGGGACATTTTTGGCTTGTGCTCGGGGCCATTCGCTAACGCCATCGCAGCTAGATAGTCTGGATCATAACGCCTTACAAACATGACGGCGCGTGCGTCGTGCGATTCACCTTACAATGAGGCCGCAGCAGAAAGACGGAACCACATCAATGAGCGCGAAGAACGGCAAGAACGGCAAGAGCAAGAGCGCCCAGCAGTACGTTTTCGACATCGACAACCCGATATTGCCACCCGCCATCCAGGCGCGCGCGCTGACGTCCGGCGGCTACCCCTACGACGAGGAGATGAAGAAGAAGGCCTTCAAGGAAGAGCTGCTGCCGCTTCAGCTCGAACTCTTGAAACTGCAAACGACTATCCAGGAGACCGGCGAACGCTTCGTCGCGCTCTTCGAAGGCCGCGACGCCTCCGGCAAAGGGAGCTGCATCAGCCGCTTTCTCCAGCGCCTCAACCCGCGTCACGCCCGCTCCGTGGCGTTGTCGAAGCCGACCGAGGTCGAGCGCGGCGAGTGGTACTTCCAGCGCTACGTCGCGCACCTGCCTACGGCCGGCGACATGGTCCTATTCGACCGGTCCTGGTACAATCGCGCCGGCGTCGAGCGCGTCATGGGCTTCTGCACGCCGGCACAGACGGAAACGTTCCTTCGAGACGCGCCCGACTTCGAGGCGCTGCTCGTGCGCGACGGCATCCACCTCTTCAAGTTCTATCTCGTCATCGGCCGCGAGATGCAGCTCATGCGCTTCCACGAGCGCCGGCACGATCCGTTCAAACGCTGGAAAATCACCGACATCGACGTCGCCGCCATGGACAAATGGGACGAGTACACGCGCGCGCAGGCCGAAATCTTCAAGCGCACGAGCACGCCTCAGTCACCGTGGATTATAGTGTTTGCCAACGATCAGCGCCGCGCGAGGGTCGAGACCATCCGCTGGGTGCTGTCGAAATCCGACTACGCCGATAAGGACGCGCGCGTCGTCGGCACGCCCGATCCGAAGATCATCGGCACCGGCCCAAAATACTTCCAGACAGAGTGAGCTAGCGTACTAGCAGCAGCGGACACTCGAGCGCCGCAGTGAGCGGGCGCAGGCTAGCCCCGGGCGCGATCAGCCGGCCGCCGTATTGAGCCAGCGCAAAGCCGGGCTTATGCCGTTGCAGCACCGCCGCGAGAGGTGCGGGATCGTCGTTGGCGGCGAGAACGCTGTCGAAACCGGCTAGCTCGCCGTCATCGCCGTCGGCGCATAAGAGGCGCGCCTCGCCTTCCATCCACGCCAGCTCGTCGCGCCGGTTGCCGACCAGCGTCAGCTTGACGTCGCCGCCGGTGACGGTGGCCAGCCGCTGCGCTGACTTGAGCATGGGACCCAGCCGCTCGAACTCCTCCACCACGGCGACGACGGACCCGCGCGTGCGGCGCGCCAACGGCCCGGCGATCACCGCGCCAGTCGTATCGCGCACACGCTCGAACAGCTCAGCCAACCGTGCCTCGTCGCCCGGCTTCAACGGCTCGCCGACGATAACGACGTTCCACGGCCCGTTCTCGGCGCAGGCACGCGACACCGCGCGCAACGGCTCATCGCGCACCACGCGCGCATGGCAGGGAACGGACGCGACGACGCCCGCCTCGGCCACCTGCCGGTGCAGCGCCGCGGCGGCAAAACGCATCTCGCGTTCCAAAGTAGCTTGCGGCAGCGGGCGCCAGCCCTCGCCTGTGGAGCCGATGACCCGCGCAAACGGAAAATCGGCGAGGTCGAAAAGCTGCTTGTCCTCGACGTAAAGGCTCTCGACCTCCGCCTGGAAGGCCTGGCCGAGCAGCATCGCCGCCTCGATGGCAAAGCGGCTCGCCTCGGCCGAGCCGCCGAGCCACAGGACGACGCGGCCCCTACGTTCTCCGGCGGCGGCGACGTGCGCGATCATGATGCCTCCGCCAGCCCGGGCCTGCCGCCGCGCGCCTTGCTCTGGTGCAGCGCGCGCTCGACGTCGGCGGCCGAGACGACATCGCGCTTTTCGCTGTTTGCCCAATGATCTGCCTCGCGGCAGACGTCGATGAGGTCGCTGATGAGCAGCGACAGCTTACCTTTGGCGCCGGCGCGGTGCGCTGCCTCATCGATCAGGAGAGCAACGCCCGCGGCATCCATCGGTCGCAGTCCCTGCTTGTCGATGACGCCGGCGATGATGCGCGCGAACGTCTCGACCGTCTCTTTTGTACGCTCCACCGCGTGCTCGAACACGGCTTCGACTTTGAAAATACGACGCAGCGACCCGTTGCTGGCGGCCAGGCGGCGCTGTGTCTCCGCACTGCCGAACGCGACGAGCCTGACATTCAGCGGGATCGGCTCGAGGTCCGGGACCTCGTCGCCCACGGCGCCGATGGGGCTCACGGGCGGGTCGAAGCGAATCTCCTCGGCGTCGAGAGCCCGGCGCAGGGCTTCGACTGTCTCCGGGCTCTCGAGTAGGGCGTTGCCGTCCACGAGCAGATAGCCGCCGTTGGCGCGATGCAGGGCGCCAGGCTTGATCCTGACGACGTGGCTCGGCGCCTCGGCACCGGCGCCAAGCTCGACGCGGCCGAACAGGTTGGCGTAAGTGGGGTTGGGTTCCTGCACGATCGGCGCGCCCGCCGCCGCCGAAGTCGTCGCCATGACGTGCACCGCATAGCGCGCAAAGCGCGGATGCGAACCGGCTCCGCGCGCCACGTTACTTGTCTGCGTGCCAGCAACCGACACGAATAGGCTGGCATTGCGCACAAGATCGCGCGCCGCGGCCTTGAGATAGCTTTCGACGCCCGCCACCTCGGCGAACTCCGCCTTGATGTCGTCGAGCGCGGCACGCACGTGGCGCCCCGCCACCTGCTCGTTGAGCGCAACGAGACGCGCGCGGCGTTCTTTCTCGGCGTCGGGGCGCTCGGCGAGGATCGCCTCGATCTCCGCTTCCAGGGCAGCGATCTTGGTCTCCACCTCGCGGCGCAGCGCCTCGGGCACCGAATTGAATACGTCGGTTTTGACGACCTTGCCTTCCAGCACGGGCGCGACCGCGATGCCAGCCGGCGTGCGGATCAGTGCGATGTTCTGCCCTTCGGCCTCGCGGCGTAATGCCTCCAACGCGTCTTCACGGCTGAAGCGGAATTCCTCCTCGATGGTGCGCCGCTTGAGGTCATAGTCGTCAGCGGCGAACGCTGCCGGCAACGCGTCGGCCAGCTGATCTATGGCGAGCGCCACCTTCTCGGCGAATGGCTTGGCCGTTCCGGCCGGCAGCTTCAGGGCGCGAAACCCGCCGGTCGGATCGAACGAGCTGACGTAGATCCAGTCGGCGGGACGCTCGGCCTTTTCGGCGACCTCCTGTAACTTGGCGCGCGCCGCCGTGCGGCGGCCGGTGCCTTCGCGCCCGATCACCAGCATATGATAGCCGGGGCCTCTGATACCGGCGCCGAATGCCAGGGCCTCCATAGCCTTATCCTGGCCGACGGGACCATGCGCCGGCTCGAGGTCGGCGGTCGTTTTGAACCCTAGGCTCGCAGGGTCGGTGGCCCCGGACGACGTCATGTGCGCGCCGCGCGGCAGCGACGGCTCGACGTGCTCAGTCGGCGCATGCGGGGGCGCCGCCGGCGCTTGCGCGACCTCGGCGATTTCCGACGGCGATGATGCCGGCTCGGCCGCGGTTTCGGCGGCCTTGCTCTTGTCTACCTTGGAGCGTTTGAAGAACATGGAGTCAGGCGCTCGTCCCCTCGATGAGTTGCCCGCAACCAGAAACAGATTCGAGCACCTCTCAGCCAGCTCGATTGGCAGTCGGATCGGCGCATGCGCGCCAAGCGACCCGCCCCCTCGATACGTCGCCGGCAAGTGTCACCGGCTTATGGTGGTCAAATGACGGCAGTAAAGGATAAAGCCGGGGAAACTGGCATCGATATGGCGGAGGCGACATGCCGCGAAGCGGCAAACGCCTCGGGCCGCGACGCAATCACGCGCGAAGTATCCCGCGGCGTCGGCCGCCTTTTGCGTGCCCTCGGCTTCGCCGTCATCAATGAGCTATCGCTGGCCAATGGTCGCCGTGCCGATGTGGTCGGGCTATCGCCCGCCGGTGACATCTGGATCGTCGAGGTGAAGTCGTGCCTCGACGACCTGCGCGTCGATAGCAAGTGGCCGGAGTACCGTGATTTTTCCGACGCGTTGTTCTTCGCCGTGGCGCCTGGCTTCCCGGTCGAAATCTTGCCCGCCGATACCGGACTGATCCTTGCCGACCGCTTCGGCGGGGAAATCGTGCGCCCTGCGCCGGAAACGCGCCTTGCCGCCGCCCGCCGCAAGGCGATGACCCTGCGTTTTGCGCGCGCCGCCGCCCTCGGCCTGCAAGCGCTGACCGATCCGGGCCTGGAAAATTCCTGACGGCGAAATAAAGTGCGCGCCGATTATTTCGGCGCGCGTTTGGCGAGGATGCGCTGCAACGTGCGCCGGTGCATGTTGAGGCGGCGCGCCGTCTCCGACACGTTGCGGTTGCACAGTTCGTACACGCGCTGAATGTGCTCCCAGCGGACGCGATCGGCCGACATCGGGTTTTCCGGTGGCGGCGCCTTGTCATCGGACGGAGCAAGCAGCGCATCGGTCACGTCGTCGGCGTCGGCGGGCTTCGCCAGATAGTCGACGGCGCCCAGCTTCACGGCCGTCACCGCGGTGGCGATGTTGCCGTAGCCGGTCAGCACGATGGCGCGCGCATCGGGGCGCGCGCGTGAGAGCTCGGCGATAACGTCGAGGCCGTTGCCATCTTCGAGGCGCATGTCGACGACGGCGAAAGCCGGCGCGCGCTCGCGAATGAGATCGACACCTTCGGCCACCGAGTGCGCGCCGCGCACCTCGAAGCCGCGCAGTTCCATGGCGCGCACCAGGCGCTGAGCAAAGGCGCGGTCGTCATCGACGATGATGAGCGAGCGATCCTCTGGAAGCTCATCCTGTCGGAAGGAAAGGTCTTCTGGCTCGTTGTTCATTGTTCCTCCGGCCAAACCGGAATCGGCCGCAGCGTTTTTCGCCTCCACGAACGCCTCCTACTCAAAAGAGAGCTGCGCTGAGAACCGGCTTGGCGATTTCGGCCGGCCCGTGGCGAGCTTTACCGGGTTGCGCCCGCTCAAGTTCGCACCTTGTCGCAGGTCTGTCAGCCTGAAGTTAGCTTATTTGTCAATGCGGAATTAGCCGTAGGCCCTATTCGACCTCACGAAAAAGCACAAAGATTTAAGGCAGTTACTGGCTAGAGGGTGAGAATAAAGGCGCGCGGCCAAGACACCGTGACGATGGCCCCGGTGCGGCCGCCCGTCCGGTTGGCAAGGCTGACCGTAGCGCCGGAGCGCTCCAATAGCGTCTTGGCGATGAAGAATCCTAGCCCTAATCCGGTCGAATCCTCATCGAGCCCGCTGTCGATCTCCGCCGGCCGCGTCGTGACGTACGGCTCCCCGATGTTGTCCATCACCTCGGCGCGGAAGCCTGGACCGTCGTCGGCGATGGATATCACCAGACCGGCTGTGCTCCATTCGGCGTTCACGTCCACCTGCGATTTCGCGAATTCCGTGGCGTTTTCGATGATGTTTCCGAGACCGTAAATGACGCCGGGGCGCCGCTCGATCTCGGCTTGGCGGCGTCCCGGCACGGTTGTCTCGGTGGCCGGCGCGGCCGAAATATTGATGTCGATTTTCTCGGAGAAATACGGCTCGGCCGCCTCCTCGAGCATCGCGCGCACGCTGACTCGCGCGTGCATCGGATCCTCCTCGCCGGGGTGGCGCGTCAGCTTCTGCAGGATCTCGCGACAGCGCAGCGCCTGCGTCTTGAGGAGCTCGATGTCGTCGTAGAGCGGGCTGTCGGCTTTAACCGTGTGCTCCAGCTCCTTGGTCACCAGCACGATAGTGGACAGCGGAGTGCCGAGCTCGTGCGCCGCCGCCGCGGCGAGACCATCGAGCGCGTGCAGCTTCTGCTCGCGTGCCAGCACGATATCGGTGGCAGTGAGCGCCGCTGACATCTGCCGCGACTCCTTCGTCAGGCGCCATGCGTAGAGACCGATGAACGTCGTCGACACGCACAGTGCTGCGAACGCACCGATCTTGTAGATCACCGGCAGCTCGAGCGCGACGCCCGGATACCAGGGCAGCGGCTCGTGCGCGACGACGAGGACCGCCGCCGCGGCGAGCGCCACAAGGCCGAGCGCAACGGTGTTGCGCAGGGGGAGCGTTGCCGCCGAAACCGTCACCGGCGCCACCATCAGCATTGTAAATGGATTGTTCATGCCGCCGGTCAGGAACAGCAGCATGGCGAGTTGCAGAATGTCCCAGGCGAGCAACCCTGATGCGTAAGGGATGCTCAGACGATGACGCGATGGGTACCAGATGGCGAGGAACACGTTGAGCCACGCCGACAGCGCGATCACCGTCAGACAGGCGCCGAGCGGCACGTAGAAGCCGAGGCCGAAGGCAACGGTGCACAGGGCCGCAAACTGGCCGAGCACGGCGATCCAGCGCAGCCGGATGATAGTGTGCAGCCGCAGCCGGCTGTTGACCGGATCGGCGAGTACGCGCTGGTTTTTCTTTTTCTTGGTACGCCGGAACGTCTGCAGCAACGCTTACATCCTCAACCTTAGGCCGCTCACGGCGACCTTAGCACGGTCAACGCGACGTTAGGGCACCCAGGCCCAAGTTGCGCGCCAGGCGGTTACGGCTTAATGGCCCAAGGGCAAGAGGAAAACCGCCGCATGCGTGCAAAGCTAATTCTGAGTGTCATTGCCGGGCTGCTGCTCGGCGGCGTGGCGGCCATCGCCATCTTCCCTGAGGCGCGGGAGAGACTGTTTCCACAGTCGGGTCCGCAGACGGCTGGCAAGGCGCTGATCGGCGGTCCGTTCACGCTCACCGACCAGACCGGCAAGCAAGTCACCGACAAGGACTACCGCGGCCACTACATGCTGGTGTTCTTCGGCTTCACCGCGTGCCCGGATATTTGTCCCGCCGGATTACAGCTCATCTCTGCGGCACTCGACAAGGTCGGCGCCAAGGCGCAGAACGCCACGCCGATCTTCATCAGCGTCGATCCGGCGCGCGATACGCCCGACAAGCTCGCCGCCTTCGTCAAGAACTTCAACGACCGCCTTGTCGGGCTCACCGGCACGCCCGATCAGATCGCCGCCGTCGCCAAGGCGTATAAGGTTTTTTACGAGAAGACGCCGAACGACGCGGCGCCCGCCGAATACGGCATGAACCACACGTCGATCATCTATCTGATGGGACCCGACGGCGAATACGTCACGCACTTCACGCCGACGACGAGCGTCGATGCGATGGCGGAAAAGCTGAACAAGCTCCTGTAACAATGCTCAACAACCGCGCGGCCACGAGGACACAGTGTTGCCTCATCGTCCGCGCACTTGAGCTTTGTTACTGGCGACACGTCTGAATTTCGACTAGGTCAGAGACGCCCACCAATGCAGCGTGTTGCGCATCGGCTTCAGTGGGCTGTTCCGACCAACGTCGTGTGATGCACGAGGGGGAAGGTCGGTTGCGGCAAACGGGTCGGGGGAAGGCATTGAAGCGTCCGCGCATCGAAGAGCTCGATTGCCCGGTTGAGGTGCGACGACACCCTGGCGCGCGCCGCTTGACGCTGCGTGTCAGCCGCACACGACGCGCGGTGATCGTCACGCTTCCCGTGCAATGCGATCTCGGCGAAGCCGGCTCGTTCCTCCATCGCAACATCGAGTGGGTGCGCGAGCGTCTCAGCAGCATTCCGCAACCGGTACCGTTCACCGACGGCGCACTGATGCCGCTGCGCGGCGAATTCCACAGCCTCGCATTCATCGGCAAGCGTGCTGCCGGCGGCGTCGTGCGCGCGCAAGCGTCGAAGAGCCTGCCGCAACTTCGCGTGAGCGGCCGCATCGAGCACGCTCCGCGGCGGCTCCGCGACTGGCTTGCCGAAGAAGCGCGCCGCGATCTCGACGCCCGCGTTATCGTGCATACGCGCGCCCTCGGCGTCAAAGCCAAGCGCATCGCCGTCCGCGACCAGGCGACCCGCTGGGGCTCGTGCTCGACGACCGGGGTGCTGTCGTTCTCCTGGCGCCTTATCCTGGCGCCGCCGCGCATCCTCGACTACGTCGCCGCACACGAGGTCGCTCATCTCGCGGAGATGAATCACGGACCGCGCTTCTGGGCGCACGTCGAGCGGCTGCTGCCGACGATGAAGGAAGACAAGCGCTGGCTGCAGCTCTACGGCCTCGACCTGCACCGCTACGGGTCGTCCGAGCACGCCGACTGAGCGCGGCTATCTCTGCATCAATTGGTCGGTGGAGCCGGTATCGCCGGCTTCGCTGCCAAGCGCGCGGGCGATGAAATCGTCGGCGATGCGATCCTGCGGATAGCCCGGCTCCTGCGATACGTAGATCGCCGGCGCGGCGCCCGTCAGGGGTAGCGGCGGCTTGCCGGCGTGCGCGCCCAGCATGATCTCGCGCCAGATTTCCGCCGGAAGGCTGCCGCCGACGACGCGGTTCATGGCGCGGCCGTCATCGTTGCCGGCCCACACGCCCGTTGTCAGATATGCCGTGTAGCCGATGAACCAGGCGTCGCGGAAACCCTGTGACGTGCCTGTCTTGCCGGCCGCCGCGTGCAGCGGAATGGCGGCGCGCTTGCCGGTGCCGCTCGCCAGCGCCGTGCTCAGCATGTCGTTCATGGCCGCGACCTGCGCGGGCGCTACGACTTGCGTCGCCGTCGGCGCCTTGCGCGTGAACAGCACCTCACCATTGAGAGCGCGCACCTGCCGCACGACGTACGGCTCCGCGGCGCGCCCGCCGTTGGCCAGCACGTTGTAGGCGGCGGTCAACTCGAGCAGCGAAACCTCCGAGGTGCCGAGCGAGATCGTTGCGTCCTTGGCAAGCGGCGAACGGATGCCCAAGCGCTTTGCAGCTTGCACCACTCGCGCCGGCCCCACTTGCAACGTCAACCGCGCCGCCACTGCATTCACCGACTTTGCCAGCGCCGTGCGCATCGGCATCTGCCCGAGGTACTCCCCATTGTCGTTGCGCGGCGCCCAGCCGCCGACGCTGATCGGCAGATCCTCGACGACGCTGTCGGGTGTGTAACCGGCTTCCAGCGCTGCGAGGTAGACGAACGGCTTGAAGGCCGAGCCCGGCTGGCGCGCCGCTTTCACCGCGCGGTTGAACTGCGTCTCCGCGTAGCTGCGTCCGCCGACCATCGCCAGCAAGGCACCGTCGCGGTCGAGCACCACTGCCGCCGCTTCGCTCGTCTCCAGCGCCTGCCCGCGCGAGGCGATGAACTGCTCGACGATGGCGGAGGTGTGCGCTTGCACGCTGCGATCGAGCGTCGTCTCGACGATAAGACCTTCGGTACCGGCCGCGACGCCCATTACGTAGGCGGGCGCCAGCTGCTCCATGACGTAGTCGACGGCGTAGTCTGCATCTGCCGGTCCGGCACGCTCCGAGCGGTCGAACGAGTGCGAGACCTCATCGGCCGCTTTGCGCTCGTCGTCCTCGCTTATGAAGCCGGCCTCCTGCATCTGCGACAGTACGAGACGCGCCCGCGCCCGCGCGATGCCCGGATTGGCGAGCGGCGAATACTTCGAGGGCGCCTTCAACAGACCGGCGATCATCGCCGCCTCGCCCAACCTCAGGTTGCGCGCCGGTTTGCCGAAGTAGCGCCGCGCCGCCGCGTCGATGCCGTAGGCGCCGCTGCCGAGGTAGACGCGATTGAGGTAGAGCTCGAGGATGTCGGATTTCGACAACCGCGACTCGAGCCACAGCGCCAGCGTGAACTCCTCGAGCTTGCGCGCGAAGGTGCGGTCGGAGCTGAGATAGAGGTTCTTGGCCAACTGCTGCGTCAACGTCGATCCACCCTGCACGGTTCGCCCTTCGCGCAGGTTGGTGATCGCTGCGCGCACCATGCCCAACGGGTCGACGCCGTGGTGGTCGTAGAAGCGTTGATCCTCGGTGGCGATCACCGCGTCGGGAACATAGCGCGGCAGCAGATCGAGTGGCACGTAGTCGTCGCCGCCGCCGCGCTCGGTGATGACCGAGCCGTCACGCGCCAGGACGCGCACGAACGGCGCGTTCTCCTTCGGCCGCAGCGATAGCGGATCGGGATAGATCACCGAGTAATAGACCATCAACCCCGCAACGCCGGCGCCGGCCGCCGCCACGGCGTAGAGCGGCAGCAGGAACAGGCGCTTCAGCGACGAGCGCTTGCGCTTCGGCGGCGGTGACGAAAAGAGGCCCATGGCAGGGCGCCCCCGGTCGGAATGGATTGCTGTTGGCGCAGCGCGCCGCGCGGCACCCTAACCCGGGCGCCGCTAAGGCGCAGTAAACCTTGCCGTCGCACTAGGCTAAGTGCCGGATGCGTCAGGTCTTCTCGCGCAAAAGCAGGATCGGATAGGCGAGGACGGCAAGGATGATGCGGGCGATCACGGTGAAGAACATCAGCAACAGCTGCCGTTCCTCCAGCAGAAGCTCGAGCCATATGTTGTATTTCGGATTGAGGCCGGTCGAGGTGATCAGCCCTTTGAACGAGCGCGCCCAGCCGAGCATCATCGACAGCGTCTCGGGCGAGTAAATGGCGACGACCGCCATCAGCAGCGCGCCGAGGACGAGCGAAAAGACGATGTTGCCGACGGACAGCAGAATACGCAGCACGGGAAATCCCCCAACGGACGGCAGGCCGACAGGCAGCGAGCCTAGCACCCCCTCGTTCGCCACGAAACAACCCTAACACTATGGGGACTTGCGTTCCTATATGGAACTCGGCCCGCCGGCTGCCGGTTTGGCAGCGGACCCTGCGGATCCCGAATTGGAGCTTGAATTAATGGCCTACACGAAAGCCCATGCCACCTCTGGCGCCCCCGGCACTTTCGAGCGCATCGAGCGACTCGAGCGCGCCGAGGTCGAAGCCGCCCTGGCGCGCATCACCGCCGTTGCCAAGCTGATGGATTCGCTGTTCGCCATCCCCGGCACGCGCATCCGCCTCGGTGTCGACGCTCTGCTCGGCCTCGTGCCGGTGGTGGGCGACATCGCCGCGCAGGTGGTGTCTGGGTATCTCATCTGGGAGGCGCGCCAGCTCGGCGTTCCTAAGTTCACGCTGTGGCGCATGGTCGGCAACACGCTGATCGACACCGTCGTCGGCGCCGTGCCGCTGGTCGGCGACGCCTTCGACATCGCCTTCCGTGCCAACATGAAGAACCTGCGCCTCCTGCAGCGGCACCTCGAAAAGCAGGGCTACCAGACCGCCGGCCCGCGCGCCGGCAAGGGCCCCGTCATCCAAGGCGACTACCGCCGCGTCGCGTAACGACGTTCCCAGCAGCGACGCTAAACGTCGAGGTTGGCGACTAACAGCGCGTTTTCCTGGATGAACTCGCGGCGCGGCTCGACGACGTCGCCCATCAGCTTGGAGAAGATCTCGTCGGCCTCGCCGACTTCGCCCACCTTCACCTGCAGCAGCGTGCGCACATCCGGATTGAGCGTCGTCTCCCACAACTGGTCGGGGTTCATCTCGCCCAGACCTTTGTAGCGCTGCATCGAGATGCCCTTCTTGCCGGCCTCGTAAATCGCCTCGAGCAG
>Ga0134125_10005960_pt1 | contig 13829 bp, 8 predicted proteins | sample KB31751_FD_96464 | JGI IMG/M metagenome (GOLD analysis project Ga0134125, IMG submission 96464) | Terrestrial soil microbial communities with excess Nitrogen fertilizer from Kellogg Biological Station, Michigan, USA - KB3-175-1 | ecosystem: Environmental > Terrestrial > Soil > Unclassified ... | reverse complement strand
TGGTTCGCCTATAAGGTTGAATCCCTGTTGTTGTCTGGAAGCGATTGCTGCCTGTCCTCTCCCGGTTCGGGCTCGGAGCAGCGTATGGAATACCATGATAGGGTCCTGAAGTGTTCCGATTGCGGTGCGGAATTTATCTTCACCGCGGGCGAACAGATGTTCTTCGCTGACAAGGGGTTTAAGAACGAGCCAAAGCGTTGCAAAGCGTGCAAGTCTACTCGCGCGCAGGGCAACGGTTCGGCCGGTGTTCAGCGCGTTGAAACCAAGACGGTTTGCTCCCAGTGCGGGAAGGAGACCACTGTCCCTTTTAAGCCGACACAGGGCCGTCCCGTTTATTGCCGGGAGTGTTTTCAGCAGCGGCGCACCATGGGTCTTCCCGTCGCAACCGCCTGAGCGCGCCTTCGCCTTCGAACAGACCCCAGAACGAACCGGCGGAGCGCCGCTGAGCCGACTCTGCCGGTTTCATCGAACCCACCCTCCGGCATCCCTAAAAAACTATTTGAGCGATCAACGCGTCCAATCCTTGGAGCCTCAGCGAACCTTTTTTACTGTTAAGAGCACTGCTTCGAGCACTTTTGACCGACCGCGGATTAAAGCCCGGTTATAATGGTATTTCCAGCCGCCTCAGGGAGCTTTCATGAGTCAGCAACAAACCGCCGTGGTCCCAGATCAATCGCCGGATGCACAAGAACATATTTGGGATTCGTTTCGGCGCTGGGGCTATCTTCAGGCAAATCTCGATCCGCTCGGCGATATGAAGCCTTTACAGATGCCTGAACTTGATATATCCGGGCCGGAGGCTGAAGCGGCTCGTCGTTGCTATTGCGGCAGCATCGGCGTGGAGTTCATGCATATTCCAGATCGCGAGCGCCGCTTATGGGTGCAGGAGCGGATGGAATCGGAAGCGCCCGAGCCTGATCGCGCGCGAATTCTCGAGTTGTTGATTCGCGCGGAAGTCTTCGAGCAGGTGTTGCAGACTCGCTATCTCGGCACGAAGCGTTTCTCGCTCGAAGGAGAAACGGCTCTCCTGCCGCTGCTCGACGCTATTCTCAATGCAGCTGCCGAGCAGGGCGCTGAAAAGGCAATGCTTGCAATGAGCCATCGCGGCCGGCTCAATGTGATGGTTAACACGGTCGGTCGGGATCCGGCCGAGCTTTTTGCCCACTTTGAAGATGTCGACCCGCGCAGCGTTCTGGGCAGCGGCGACGTGAAATATCATATGGGCGCGACGGGCGATTTTCATGCCGCGAATGGCCGGCAAATCGGCGTGCACCTTGTTTCGAATCCGAGCCACCTCGAAGCCGTCGATCCTGTAGCAATGGGCCGCACGCGATCAAAGCAGATGCGCAGGCCCGACGGCAGACGCCTCGTGGTGCCAATCACCATGCATGGAGACGCCGCGTTTGCAGGCCAGGGCGTTTGGGCCGAGACATTGACGATGTCCAACTTGGAAGGCTACACCGTTGGCGGCTCAGTGAGCATCATCGTCAACAACCTGATTGGGTTTACCACGGCGCCGCGCGATTCGAACTCAAGCCGCTTCTCTTCCGATCTGGCAAAGCGCTTGGCGATCCCAATATTTCATGTGAACGCCGAGGATCCCGACGCCGTGGTCCGGGTTGGGCATATGGCTCTTGAATATCGCAACGCTTTCGGAACGCCCGTTGTGATTGATCTAATTGGCTACCGCAGGCACGGCCACAGTGAAGTCGACGATCCCACGATTACGCAGCCCATACGCTACCGGAAAATCGAGGCGCATCCGCCGCTTTACCAGATCTATGCGCAAAATACTGGAGCGGACCCGGCACCCGTTGTCGAGCGCGTGCGAGCGGAAATTGAAGAAGCACGTCAGCGTGCGAAAGAACTCGAGAAAAGCCCGCTTATGCGCCGGCTTCCCGGTTATTGGAGTAACTACCGGGGCGGCCGCTATGACAGCTCATTCGAAGTTCCTACAGCAGTTCCGGAGGATGTGCTAACAGCCGTTGGCAAATCCCTGGTCAGTTATCCGGAGGGCTTTCACGTTCATCCGAAGGTGATGAAGCTACTCGAGCAGCGGCTGGAAATGGCGGAAGGGAAGCGCCCGCTCGATTACGGCATGGCGGAGGCCTTGGCGTTCGGTTCTTTGATCTCGCAGGGCACCCCCGTGCGCCTTACGGGACAAGACAGCCGCCGCGGCACATTCAATCAGCGCCACGCGTCATTGATCGATATCGAAACCGAAGAAGAATACGTTCCTCTGCAACATCTTTCCGACACAACGTGGTGTGAGATTTACAATTCGCCTCTTTCCGAAGCGGGCGTACTCGGATTCGAATATGGATTCAGCCGGGATTATCCGGAGGCGTTAGTTTTGTGGGAGGCACAGTTCGGCGACTTTGCGAACGGCGCTCAGATTATCATTGATCAGTTTATCGCGGCCAGCGAAGACAAGTGGAACTTGCTGTCGGGTCTTGTCATGCTGCTTCCGCACGGCTACGAAGGCCAGGGACCCGAGCACTCCAGCGCGCGCATTGAGCGTTACCTGCAGCTTGCCGCGCGTGACAACATTCAGATTTGCTATCCCTCGACGGCCGCGCAATATTTTCATTTGCTCCGGCGGCAGGCGCTGCGCTCATGGCGCAAGCCGCTCGTCGTATTCACTCCCAAGAGCATGTTGCGGCATCCTGCCGCATCCTCGCCGCTGTCAGATTTGGCAAATGGTGCGTTCCAAACCGTGATTCCTGATCCCGGCGATGGATCGGCACAGCGCGTACTCATCTGCACGGGGAAAATTGGACACGAATTGAATGCCGCAAGAAAACGGCGCGGCGGCGATGGAACTGCCGTCGTTTTGGTCGAGCAGCTTTATCCTTTCCCGCACGAAGAGCTTGCTGCGGAGTTAAGCCGATATGCGGATGCGGAGTTCGTTTGGGTGCAAGAGGAGCCGGCCAATATGGGCGCACTCGGGTTTATCCTGCCCCAGCTTGAACGCGTTACAGGCGGACGGCCTGTGCTTTCCGTCAAACGTTCCGCGGCCGCCAGCCCAGCGACGGGATCCCACAAGGCCCACGAGATGGAGCAGAAAACTCTGATCGCGTTGGCTCTGGGAACTCCGGATGATGAGGGCGCGGAAAGCTCCCAATAATCGCTAATGCCCGGGAATCGTTCTGAGAAAATGCGTCGAGACTAAAAACCCCACAAATAAGAACGAATTGTAGCCAACGTGCATGCAATAGCTCGCCATCACGGTCCGCGCAGTCGCGCGGATCCAAGTGAAAATGATCCCCACGATTACGAGAAGGGCAATCTGCCATAACGCTCCACCTAGTTGAAAACCGTGCAGCAAACCAAACAAGGCGCCCGTGATAAGCACGCTGACCACGACACCCCAGCTCTTTGCTATTGCCGGATAAATATAGCCGCGGAAGATCGTTTCCTCGACGAGTGGCGCGAGAAGAACCGCCATCAGCAAAAATAAAAACGCACTCAACCTGTCCTGGTAAATAGCATCGATCGGCAGGTTTCCTTTGGGAGGATGTAAATTTGAGGCTGCATCCACGAGAAACGAAATAACCACGCCTGCAAAGACAAGCCCGGCATAAGCGAACGATCGCGGAATAATGCCGGAATCGAGCTTGCGCCATCCGATCGTCTGCCAGAAAGGCTCCCGAAATTTCAAACGAATCTGGAGCGCTAAATAGCCTAGCAACGCAAAGTCGATGATCACCTGGGCCACAATACTAACGAGCGCCTGATCGCGGCCTGCTTGCTCGAGTGCCGTAATCTTCACTCCAAATGCCACGAATGCGCCTACGACAAGCAGTCCGATTACAAATGTAGCCACGACGGCAAATACGATAAAAAAAACCAAGTCCCCGATGCCCCATGGCACGCGGATGTCTTCAGGAATTCGGGGATGCGAAAAGTGAGGCGGCTCGTTGGAAAATTCCGGACTATCGTCAACTAGCTGTCTGGAAGGAACAGGCGTCAAATCGGAGCTCATTTACCGCCGCCGTTCCGTTGGCCGAGCAGGCGAGCCAGACTTTGCCCCGTGAACGATTTCTTATTTCGCGCAACGACCTCAGGCGGGCCCTGCGCGACGATTCGCCCGCCCGCCGCGCCGCCTTCGGGCCCCAGATCAATGATCCAATCGGCTTGCTTGATCACATCCAAATTGTGCTCCACGATCAGCACCGTATTGCCCAGTGAGACGAGGCGATTCAGCACGTCGAGCAGCTTTTTCACGTCATCGAAATGCAAGCCGGTCGTTGGCTCGTCCAGAATGTACAGCGTGCGCCCAGTCTGCCGTCGGGACAGCTCGCGCGCGAGTTTAGTACGCTGCGCTTCGCCTCCCGAAAGAGTAGTTGCCGATTGGCCCAGCCGCACGTAACCGAGCCCCACATCCACCAGAGTTTGAAGCTTCTGCTGAATGGCCGGAATATTCTCCAACGCCTTAAGCGCTTCCTCAATCGGTAGATCCAGCATATCGGAAATCGAGAGGCCTTTGTAACGAACGGAAAGCGTTTCCGCGTTATACCGCTTGCCGCGGCACACCTCGCATGTGACGTAAACATCCGGCAGGAAATTCATTTCGATGCGCCGCTGTCCGTCGCCCTGGCACGCTTCGCAACGGCCCCCCTTCACGTTGAAACTGAAACGCCCTGGCTTGTAGCCGCGCTCCCGGGATTCGGGCAGCATCGCATAGAGTTCCCGAATGGACGCGAAAACACTCGTGTATGTCGCCGGATTCGACCGCGGCGTGCGGCCAATCGGAGCCTGATCGATCTGGATCACTTTATCGATGTGTTCAATGCCCATGACTGCGCGATGCGCCGCCGGTTTTTCCATCGAGCGGTAAAGTCTGGCGGCGAGCGCGACGTAAAGAATGTCATTCACCAGCGTCGATTTGCCCGAGCCGGAAACACCTGTGACGACATTGAGCAAGCCAAGCGGAATCGCCACATCGATGTTCTTCAGGTTGTTGCCGCTTGCGCCAAGAATTGAGATCGCTTTATCGCCGGGGCTCCGTCGAGTGGCCGGTACCGGAATTTCTGTTTTGCCTGAAAGGTATTGCCCCGTAAGCGAAGCAGGATTCGCTGCAATCTCCTCCGGCGAACCGGCAGCCACGAGATAACCCCCTGCTGTGCCCGCACCTGGGCCGAGATCCAGCACGTAGTCGGCGCGCCGGATCGTCTCTTCATCGTGCTCCACAACGAGCACCGTATTCCCGAGATCTCGCAGCGTTTCCAGCGTGGTGATTAGCCGCCCGTTATCGCGTGCGTGCAATCCAATCGAAGGCTCGTCCAGTACGTAAAGAACACCGCGTAGCCGGGAGCCGATCTGCGTCGCGAGACGAATGCGCTGGGCCTCGCCTCCGGAGAGCGTCGCAGCCGAACGGTCGAGAGTCAGATAGCTAAGCCCCACAGCAAGCAGAAAATCGATGCGTTCTGCAATTTCGCTGAGCGGTCGCGCGGCAATCTGGCGCTGCCGCAACGTAAGCTGACCGCGAATCTTGTCAACCGCGGCGCGCGCCTCATCGAGCGATAGCGCCGTAAAATCCGCGATAGAGAGACCTGCAATCTTCACAGCAAGACTTTCGGGCCGCAGCCGTCTTCCTTCGCAAGCGGTGCAAATCGAGGGCGACATGTACTGCGTAAGCCACTCGCGATAGCCGTCCGACCGCGATTCCTCGAGGCCGCTTTCGAGATACGCCAAGATGCCTTGAAAATTCAGCCCCTTTGACGATCCGCCATTTTCCGGATTCCCGTGAAGAATCAGATTCTGCACTTTGCGAGGAAATTTCTCGAAGGGCGTGTCCAGGTCAAAGCCGTACGCAACCGAGGCAAGCTTCAAAGTGCGCTGCAAATGCGCGGATCCCGAACCCGGGCCCAATCCGCCTTCAAAGAGAGGCTTGCTCCAATCCACAATCACTTTGGCTGGATCAAACTCGTAATTCGAGCCAAGTCCATGGCATTCCGGGCAGGCACCGTAAGGTGAATTGAAACTGAAAGACCGCGGCTCAAGCTGAGGTACGGAAATGCCGCAGTCCGGGCAAGCCAGCTTTTCGGAATAGACGTGCTCCTCGCCGGCTACAACGGCGATCGTCACCAGGCCGCCCGTTAGTTTCAGCGCTGTCTCGATCGATTGTTCAAGGCGCTGCGTAACTCCGCCTTTCAGCAACACGCGATCGATAACAATCTCAATCGTGTGATTCTTCCGGCGATCAAGCTGCGGCGGCTCGTCTAAATTGATAAGCTCTCCATCGATTCGTGCGCGCACATAGCCGTCTTTTGCGTATTTCTCCAGTTCCTTTTTGTATTCGCCCTTTCGCCCTCGCACCACCGGCGCGAGAACCATAATCCGATCGTCCGGCTTCAGCGCCAAAATCGATTGCACGATTTGCTCCGTCGATTGCCGCGTGATTGGCTTACCGCACGTGGGGCAATGGGGCGTACCTATCGCGCTGTAGACTACCCGCAGGTAGTCGTAAATTTCGGTAATTGTTCCAACTGTCGAACGCGGCGAGCGCGTGGTCGTCTTCTGCTCAATCGCGATGGAAGGCGAAAGACCTTCGACTGAGTCGACCTCCGGCCGCTCCATCTGATCCAGAAATTGCCGGGCGTAAGCTGAAAGCGACTCGACGTAGCGTCGTTGGCCCTCGGCATAAAGCGTATCGAATGCCAACGACGATTTTCCTGAGCCCGATAGGCCGGTCACCACCGTCAGCGTATTGCGAGGAATTTCCAGATGAAGATTCTTCAGGTTGTGCTGGCGCGCTCCCCGAATGATGATGTTTTTCAGGCTCATGGTCCGATAGGAGGAATCAGACGGCGGGTATGTCTGACACTGCGCAAATTTCCCCTAGTGTAATTCTTCAACATAGCAAGCATAGCTTGGCAGGGTCAAGAAGGGTTACGGCGGGTCAGAAATATAAATATATATAGGCAAAAAAATTGGGGGTCCCCCACGGACCCCCATGTCGCTTGCTCTACCCCTAGAATCCGGCTCCGGCGCGGCGGAAACCGGCCCACCCCGGGATACGAGACAGCCGATGGTTTCTAATGCACGCGCATTGCCACCAGAATGGCAGTTACCATCGGCAGCTTAAGTCTCTCAATGGCAGTAGGTTAGCCGTAGAGCGCAACCACACGAGCATTACTTCGAGAAACGATTCTCCACTTTATGAAAGTGCAAAGTAGCCAGACTATGTTCTTTGGAAGATTTCAGCGTTAAGGCAGTAGGGAGCCAAAATCTCACGCGCCAATTGTGGAGCGCAAGGCACTGGCTAGGGCATCCGTCCATTGCCGAACGTCATCCTCTCGTTCTGCCTCTACCATTACGCGAGCAAGAGGTTCGGTCCCCGAATAACGCAAAACGACCCGCCCCGCTTTCCCCAGTGCTCTTTCCGCTTTTTGCAGCAAAGACGCAACTTCGGGCAAGCTCTCCAGAGCAGGCTTCTTCTTTACGCGGACGTTCACGATCTTTTGAGGGAAAATTTTCAGGTCGCTTACGAGCGAATCCAAAGGCCCGGCAATAGATATGATCGAGGCGATTTTTACGGCCGTAAGCATGCCATCGCCGGTTGTCGCGTCATCCAGGAAGAGTATGTGCCCGGACTGTTCGCCGCCGAGATTCGCTCCGATCCTCTGCATCTCTTCCAGCACATAACGATCGCCCACCGCAGTGCGCACCAACTTAAGTCCCGATCTGTCGAGCGCGCGCTCCAGGCCTAGGTTCGCCATCGTCGTGCCGACGATCGTATTTCCCTTCAGTTTGCCGGTCGACTTCAAATAGCGGCCAGCAACCAAAAGTACGCCGTCTCCGTCGACCAGCTTCCCGGACTCACTCACAAACAGAGAGCGATCAGCGTCTCCATCGAACGCAATGCCAAGAGCTGCCCGTTCAGTGACCACGCGCTGCTGCAGGCTCTCCGGGTGCAACGAACCACAATCCGCATTGATATTCCTGCCGTCTGGATGATTATTAGTGGCGATTACTTCCGAGCCTAAGGACCGGAAGAGCTGGGGTGCAAGATCGCTGGCGGCGCCGTTTGCGCAGTCGAGCACGATTTTCATGCCCGCAATATTGGCGCCCGCCAAAACGCTTGAACGCAGCCCGGCAAGATAATCCTGGTGCAAAGCTTGATTCCCGTGCAGATCGATAGTTTGCTTTGATCGCTTGGCTCGATTGCCTGCCAGTATCACGCTTTCAAGCTGCGCCTCCACCGCGTCGGGGAACTTCATGCCTGCGGACGAAATCAGTTTCACGCCGTTGTCATGATAGGGGTTATGCGAAGCCGAAATTACCACACCTGCCGCAAAAGCTTCGCGGTTCACCAACCATGCAACTCCCGGCGTCGTGAGAATGCCCGCCGAAACAGGTTCCGCGCCGCCATCGGCCAACCCGCTTGCGATTAGCTCCGCAATGTGAGGCCCGGATTCCCGGGTGTCGCGGCCAATAAGTACGCGAGCAGGCTGATTCGCGCGACTGGTTACCAAATACTCGCCAAGGGCCCGGCCCACGCCTTCGAGCGTGGCATCATCGAGCGGGTAGGTACCTGGGATTCCGCGGATTCCGTCCGTGCCGAATAGGTGTTTTGCCATGAGTGTGCGTGCCTAGCGCGCCGGGAGAAGTATTTTAGCATTACGATCCCGCCCGCGATGCGTCGCATCCAAAATACGCTTCGAAACATCAACAGTTAGCAATACGCGCAGTGGAGAATGCACGGCCTCGCCGCTGTGCTATCGTACGGCCATGCCGGTAGAAGAAGCCAAGATTGTTACCGCCGCTTCGGCGAGCGCCCGAATTATTGCCGCTGGCATCGTCATTGCCTTCTGCTATTTCGCCTCGACCATCCTGATGACCCTGATTATCGCGGTGCTCACCGCGTATTTCCTCGATCCCGTTGTCACCTGGATGGAATCGTGGCACATGCCGCGAGCGCTGGGTTCTCTCCTCGTCGTTCTCGTGTCGCTTGCGCTCATCGCAGTGCTCGGATGGACGCTCGTCGACCGCATCGATCAATTCGGGCAGGACTGGCCGCAATATCGCGAACCCTTGCGCTCGGCTTTTGTCGTCGTCGAGCAGCGGCTGTCAACGCTTGAGGCGCACGTTTCGGAAATCACGCCGTCTCCACAGGCGGGGCAGCAAATTGTCGAGGTCGCCGAATCTCATCCGGTTCGCGCCGCTGTTCTGTCGCGGCTTGGTTCTGTTTCAGTCTTTCTGCTTTCGGCCACGTTTGTGCCGTTCCTGCTGTTCTTTATGTTGGCGGCAAAACGTCAGGTCTGGCACGCCACCATGCAGCTATTTCCGCCCGACCAACGTACGCAGGTGAAAGAAGCTCTGTCCGATGTGACGCAAGTGTTGCGCAGCTATTTGGTTGGCACCGCGCTGGTCGGCCTTGTTCTCGTCATTGCGAGCTGGCTGTTCTTCTGGATCATGGGGTTGGATTTTCCATTCCTTACGGGACTGGTATCGGGCCTGTGTAATCTCGTGCCCTACCTCGGTGTTGTTCTTTCCTGGATTCCGCCGCTGCTAATCGGCCTCAAGCAATACCACACGATAGGGCCGTTCCTTGGAATGTTTTCCGTGCTCGCTCTGTTCCACATAGTTACGGCAAATCTGCTGATACCGGCGCTAGTGGGTTGGCGGGTCCGGCTCAACGCACTGGCGCTCACGGTCTCTCTCTTGTTCTGGGGATGGCTTTGGGGGCCAATGGGTTTATTGCTGGCAATTCCAATTACCGCGGTTCTGAAAGTGATCTGCGACCATGTGGAAAAGCTTCAGCCCGTAGGCCGCTGGCTCGGAGCCTAAACGCACTATTTCTTTGCGTTTGTGGCAGGATAAATCACGAGCTGGCGACGATCGCCAGTGCCTTCGCTTACAGTGCGAACGCCCGCCGCCCCCGCAAGCTCCACGTGAATGAGCCGTCGCTCCCGCGAAGACATGGGGTTAAAGCGGAACGCCTCGCCCGTCTCGCGAACTCGTTGCGCCGCTACACGCGCGGACAGTTTCAACTCATCGAGCCGCTCGGCGCGATACCCACCGCAATCAAACCGAACTCGATCGTGCAAACGAGGATCGAGTTTTAGCCAACGGTGTGCGATGTACTCGAGCGCAAGCAGCAGCTCGGCATTGCGTTCCAGCAACAGACTTTCGTCCTCTCCGCGAAAACCAACCACGATCGAGCTTTGTCCGTCTTGCCCCGCTGGTTCCGCAGCCACTTCCCACTCCAACGCAAACTGCGCGGACCGGATGGCTTGCTCAAGAAAGGATTTCAGTTCGCGAATGGCTTGATCGGTGTCCAGGCGAGGTAGTGGCGATTGGACGCCGCTTCTCTGATGTCCCGGCTTTCGAGTCGGTGCGCGTCGGTCGATCATTGTTTTTGGTTCTTTTTGAACTTACTCCTCGTCGGGAGCGGTTGGGTTCTGTTTAGATACCACTGCTGTCCGGTGCCCACAAGATTAGACAAGAAGTAGTATAGATTCAAACCGGCTGCGTACCGAAACAGAAACAATACAAAAGCCAGCGGCATCAACATCATCATGCGACGCTGAGCGGGATCGGTCGTCGTCGGCATGGGCGTCATCTTCTGCATGGTATAGCTCGTAATCGCCATTGCGGCAGGAATGATGTAGTAAGGATCGCGCGCGGAAAGATCGTGTATCCACCAGATCCATGGCTCATGCCGCAGTACGATCGAATATTCCAGCACCCTATAGAACGCCCACAAAATCACGATCTGCGGCAGCATCGGCAGGCAGCCGCTCGCGGGATTGATTTTTTCGCGCGAGTATACCGCCATCACTTCCTCGTTCATCTTCTGCTTGCGCGGATCGCGCATCGAGTATTTTTTATAGCGATCTTGAATCGCCTTAATTTCCGGTGCGACGATCTGCATCTTCCGCGCGGATTTGAACGAGTACATCTTCACGGGGAATAGAGCCATGTTCAGCAAAAGCGTGAAGACGACAATCACCCAGCCATAATTGGGGATGTAGTGGTGCATCCAGACCAGGCAGAAAAGCAATGGCTTGGCGATAACGCCCGTCCAGCCGAATTGAATCAGGCCTTCCAAGGAAGGCGTCTGCGCCGCTAGTACCTGCAAATCCTTAGGCCCAACGAACAGCGTCGCTTTGAATAAGCCGGGCGTCATGGGGCCTGCGGCCATTTGCGGTTCAGGATCGGCCTTTTGCTGATTATCGGCGGTGTAATTGTTCCATTGCGTCCAATCCCAAAGCGCTAGGCCGTCGTTCTGGGGGATGAATGCGACGGCAAAAAACTGGTCCTGGATACCGGCATACTCCATCGGTCCGCCGCGCTCAAACGGCTGGATGCGATTCGCAGGAAGGCCGAGATCCTTGTAGGAGAGAGGCTTCATCTTTCCGTTTTGGCTATAAAAAACGTTCAGAAGCGTCGACTGGTACACGTCCTTGTCGCCGAACTCTCCTCGCCAGGCGACGGCGAAGGGAATCGGCTTCCCGTCTAAGAGCACCGAAACATCGAGCCGCGCGTCGTAGCTGTCCTCGAAATCTAGCTTCTTGGTGACGCTCAGGTGGCCGTTACTCCACTCCATCGTAATTTGTGCCGGCGCCTGAAGTGCGTTCGATGATGGCGTGATTTTATATAGCGCCGAATTGGCTTCGTCCTCGAGAGTCGAATCGTTCAAATAAAGTGAGAGTGGCCAGCCGATCTGCTTCGATACGTCCTGATTCACCAGATCGAGAGGTTGTGGGGGCTTTTGATCGTTGAGGTACTTTTTTAATTTCCAGCTTCTTACGACGCCGCCGCGATTCGAGAGTTCAACGTGATATAGCGAACTCTGCACTGCGACCACATTTTCGGCCTTTGCTGCGAGAGCGGGCGTCGGGACGGGCGCGGTGGGCACAGGCGCGACGGATTTTGCTTGCCCCGTCGATGGCGAGGTCGTTTGTGCGGTCTGTGCTGTCGAGTTCTTTTGAGCAGACTGCGACGGCGGGGGTGTTGCAGGCATGAAAAAATGCGACCAGACGAGGAAAACTGCAACGGCGATAACGAAGAAAATCGCGGCGCGAGTCTGGTCCGACATTTCCTTCACAGTCTGCGCTCCACGTTTAGCGTACCGGCCGCTGACCACGTTTCGGTGATTACAGGCTGCGTTGGCCTGTGCGTTCTCCCGGCGGGCAGGGCCTCCACAGCTGCTTCCGGTGACTTCGGCTCCTGCAAAGCATCTTCTTCATAAAGGACTTCGGGCACCGGATCGAAGCCGCCCTGGCAAAAGGGCTGGCACCGCAGAAGGCGTCTGACCGCCAGCCATCCGCCGCGCCGCGCGCCATGCCGGGCGACTGCTTCATAGGCGTAGTTCGAACAGGAGGGATAAAACCGACACGCCCCACCAAAAATCGGCGAGAGGAATACGACGTAGAAGCGCACGATCAGGAGCAGCGTCCACGCACCGATCGAGCGCCGGAGCTTGCCATCTACGCGCGGGGCAACAGCCTCAGCAAGTCGGCCGTTAGCCGCGCAAATTCCGCCGTGGCCGCCGTGCTGCGCGGGTGAATCACAACATCCCATCCCGGTAATATCTCCTTACGATGTAACCGAACTATTTCGCGCAACCTGCGCCGAATACGGTTTCGCCGCACAGCGCCTCCGAGCGCCTTCTTGATGCTCCAGCCAAATCGGCTGTGTTCTAAACCATTCGCGCGGAGGAAAACGGTGAATTCGCGGCTCGACCGCCGTCTGCCATCGCGATACACCGCATCGTATTCGCTGCGGCGCAGCAGACGGCAATCGCGCGGCAGGCCGCGCGAGGCTCCGTCAAACGCGTGTGAGGCTGTGCCGTCCCTTTTTACGGCGTGCTGCAAGAACTTTTACTCCGCCTTTCGTTTTCATGCGGGCGCGAAAACCGTGCTTTTTGTGCCGGCGGCGCTTATGTGGTTGATACGTTCTCTTGGGCAACGAAATTTCTCCTGTTTTTGCTATTCAGGTTGTTGGTGGAGCTTCGCGCAATGTGCCAGCTAGTCAGCGTGCTTCGCGGCAGGCAGCGAATCATCTAGTGTATGCGAGCCATGCCGCAGGGTCAAGAAAACCGACGCATGATTCACGGCGAAATCGATTAAAAAAACCTCCTTTTTCGGTCGATTAGAATCGGAAGTTTTGTTGAGAGCACGCGAGATAGGCGGATTTCTAATCGGCAAGACGGTCGATTAGAAAATTTCTGGTCATTTTCACCTTGCTCATTACGCCTCTCGCGTCGGCCTTTCCCGTCCCCGTTACCCCGTGCTGCGTAGTCTCACGCGTAAAACACAATAATTACGAAAATGAAGATGTTCAGGTGCTCAATTTGGGCGCGAATGGCTACTTAAAATGCGATAAAACACGCTAATCGGCCACGTTTTCGTCACATCGCGCACGTTAATTTGCTAGTGCCGTGTCGGCGCTGGATGGCCGGCAGCAAAAGGCGCTAGGGCTAGACCGCGTCCGAGTCCTACAAGCGTCGGAGTAGCTCTTGATTGGAACCTTTATCCCTGAATTACCGTCTATCGGTTGTAAATGCCCGTGCGCTCATCTCGGTTGAAGTGCGTGGCAACGACGGCGTTGCTGGTTGCGGCTTGTACAGCGCCTTTGATGGCGCAGCGTGGGCGCTCCAGCCCGATTCAGTCGTTTCCTGGCCCTCCGCCCGACGTCGCGGACGAGTCGCCACAACAATCGCCAACAATAAAGACGGAAACGATCGTCGTTCCCGTTCGCGTGGTGGTTCGAGACGCACAAGGACGCGCGATCGGCACTCTCCAAAAAGGGGATTTCAGGCTTTTTCAAGACGGAAAGCAGCAAGACATCATCAATTTCACACCCGTAAGCGTCGC
>Ga0134125_10005959_pt1 | contig 13829 bp, 10 predicted proteins | sample KB31751_FD_96464 | JGI IMG/M metagenome (GOLD analysis project Ga0134125, IMG submission 96464) | Terrestrial soil microbial communities with excess Nitrogen fertilizer from Kellogg Biological Station, Michigan, USA - KB3-175-1 | ecosystem: Environmental > Terrestrial > Soil > Unclassified ... | reverse complement strand
CTGATGAAGTTGTTTACTTCCAGGCTCGTATCGATCACTACCGTTGGGTATTCTGGATCATGTTCTGCGTTAACCTGTTACTGCCTTTATTGGTACTAATGACAAGGGATACTAAACGTAATGATAAGTACTTAACCATTATTGGTTGCATACTGTTATTAACCCACTGGTTAGATGCATATGTGTGGATCATGCCCGGCTCAGTTGGTGTTGACTGGAACATTGGCCTCCTTGAAATTGGCCTTGCACTCGGATTTGTAGGTTTCTTCCTCTATGTAATTCTTACAGCGCTTTCAAAAGTGCCGGTACAGGTGAAGAATCACCCATATATCGAAGAAAGTGTTCATCACCATTTGTAAGCCAATAAAGAAACAGAAAGCATAAAAATATTTAATACTTAATATACTCTCAATATGTCGCACGTTTTAATAAAATACTCAGTATACCTGGCGGTGTTCCTGCTGATTGTGCTTATTTATCAGCTCATGAGGATATACCAGTTGTCATCGGAACTGAAAGGTAAGAACATTGGTATAGCCGATGATAAAGACAACAACAGGCAGGGAGTTGGAATGGTGCTTTTTATGCTTGGTTTCTTTGCATTCCTTATCTGGCTTATTATAAGGTTTAAACACGACCTGTTGCCTCCGGCAGTATCTGATGTAGGTAAAACTTCAGATAACCTTTTCATGTTGAACTGGGTGATTATTTTCGTAGTGTTCTTTATTACAACAGCTATACTGTTCTACTTCGGTTACAAATACCGCCGCAACGAGAATAACAAAACTGCCTACTTCTATCCGCATAACGATAAACTTGAACTTATCTGGACCGTTGTTCCTTCAATAGCGCTTGCTGTAATTATTATTTATGGTTTGAGCCTGTGGGGAAAAATGACCTCGAAACCCGGACCTGATGCATTAAAGTTACAGATATACGCTAAGCAATTCGACTTTACCATTCGTTACGCCGGTAAAGACAACAAGCTTGGCCCGACAAACTATAAACTGATTGACGACGCTAGCAACCCGCTGGGCATGTACAAGGATTCTGCTGCTTGTTGGGATGACGTAGTTGTAAGGGGCGAAATGCACCTGCCTGTTAACAGGGAAGTATATATTCAGTGCAATGCACGCGATGTAATGCATGGTATGTACCTGCCTCACTTCCGTACACAGATTAACTGTGTACCGGGTATGAGCACATTCATGCACTTTACACCAACCGAAACAACAGCTGAAATGCGCAAGCAGTTGAATGACTCGACATTTGATTATATATTGATATGTAACCGTGTATGCGGTGCCGGCCACTACAACATGTTCCTGAAAGTGGTGGTTGATAGCCCGGATGAATTTAATAAATGGCTGGGAAGTAAAAAGCCTCAGTTTGGCGATGCCGACAAGGGCACAGTGAACCAGACCGCAATGAAATAAATTGAAAAGAACGAATTAATTTTGCAACATTAAAATAGGAAGTATGGAAACTCACGCTCACGAAATTACCCACACAGCGGAACACACCGAACACCACCATCATGAACACCCTAAGCTGTCGTTCATTGAGAAGTATGTGTTCAGTATGGACCATAAGATCATAAGCAAGCAGTTCTTGTTTACTGCTATGTTTATGGCTTTTGCAGCCGCTATAATGAGTGTATTGTTCAGGATACAGCTGGCATGGCCCGGCCATTCGAGCAGTGTTATGCACTACTTTTTGGGCGACAGGTGGGCGAAAGGCGGCATACTTGACCCTAATATGTATCTTGGCCTTATTACTATTCACGGTACCATCATGGTGTTCTTCCTGCTTACGGGCGGATTGAGCGGAACATTCGCGAACCTTCTTATTCCACTTCAGGTAGGCGCACGTGATATGGCATCGCCTATGATGAACATGCTTTCGTACTGGTTCTTCTTCATTTCTTCTTTAATAATGTTCATTTCATTATTCATTGAAACCGGACCGGCTTCAGCAGGATGGACCATTTATCCTCCGTTAAGCGTGTTGCCACAGGCAATACCCGGTTCAGGCCTTGGTATGACATTGTGGTTAACCAGTATAGCGTTGTTCGTTGTATCATCGTTATTAGGTGGTTTGAACTACATAGTAACAGTTATAAACCTGCGTACAGTAGGTATGAAAATGACCCGCCTGCCTTTAACAATATGGGCGCTTCTTATCACAGCTGTTCTTGGTGTTCTTTCATTCCCTGTACTTTTCGGCGCAGCTATTCTTATGATATTCGACCGTACCTTTGGTACCAGTTTTTACCTTTCAGACATTTACATAGGCGGCCAGGCTCTTTCACAAACAGGTGGTAGCCCTATTCTGTTTGAGCACTTGTTCTGGTTCCTTGGTCACCCCGAGGTATACATCGTTATTATGCCGGCATTCGGTTTAATGTCAGAAATTATATCTATCAATGCCCGTAAACCTATTTTCGGTTATCGCGCCATGATCGGTTCAATGCTCTCAATTGCGTTCCTTGCGTTTATAGTATGGGGGCACCACATGTTCGTGAGTGGCATGAACCCATTCTTAGGCTCTGTATTCGTATTTACAACGCTGTTAATTGCCATACCATCGGCTGTTAAAGCGTTCAATTATATTACCACATTGTGGAAAGGCTCAATAAGCTTTAACCCGCAACTGTTATTTGTGGTAGGTGCAGTATCAACCTTTATCTCGGGTGGCTTAACAGGTATTATTCTTGCTGACTCAGCACTCGACGTAGCCGTTCACGGAACATACTTCGTGGTTGCTCACTTCCACATTGTAATGGGCCTTTCAGCCGTATTGGCAATGTTTGGTGGTGTTTACCACTGGTTCCCGAAAATGTTCGGTAAACTCATGAATAAGAAGATGGGTTACTGGCACTTCTGGCTAACATTTATTTGCGCATATGGCGTATTCCTGCCTATGCACTTTTTAGGTTTAGCTGGTGTACCACGCCGTTATTATACCAACGATGCATTTGCACCATGGGCTAAATTGCAGGACATTAATATTATTGTAACGATCTTCGCTATTGTTGGCGTATTGTCGCAAATAATATTCTTCGTTAACTTCTTCTACAGTATGTTCAAAGGTACCAAGTCGGATGAGAACCCATGGAGAGCCAACACGCTGGAATGGACAACCCCGCTTGTTCCCGAGCACGGAAACTGGCCCGGTCCGCTTCCTGTTGTTCATCGTTGGGCATACGATTATAGCAAGCCCGGTAAAGAGCATGATTTCGTTCCTCAAACCGTTCCGATGGAAGAGGGCGAGCTTGATGAAGGAGAACACTCGTAATTCATAAAATATATAGATTTAGTAGATAAGAAGGCCTATCGCCTTCTTATTTGCTTTATTGACGGCACTTTCGGGGTGTCGACACCAATCTAAATCGTTTCTGCATTGAATCTACAGGATTAGTAGACATTAAAGAAATTCAGTTTTTTTCTTGGTTTTGATTAAACATATGCATAGTTTTGTTTTCATTAATTGATTTGATGAATTAATAAAATGAAGAAGAAATTACTTTCACGACTCACCCTGGTTGCGCTAGTATTACTCACTTTTTCTGCTGTAAACGGACAGTATTACAGCTTAGCAAAGCTTTATAACCCCGGCAACCCCGGTGGATTAAATACCGACCCCGATTATGATTTGGTTAATGGTACAATACCTGCCGGTGCCTCGGCAATTATTTCATATGGTAGTGCAAAGCGTTATACCTTGCAATACAGTGCCTCACAAACCATACCATTTGCATTTAACTTTAACGGCGGCCCGGTTACTAAATTTAAAGCGAGCTCAAGCGGTTATGTAACTTTTTCAAAAATTGCTGCAACCCCAACCGGTTCATCAAACGTTAGTTTACCTACTGCAACATTACCCGATAGTTCAATTTGTGTTTGGGGATTTGCAGGTGCAGGCCTGGGCGGGCAAGTATATACCAAAGTATATGGCTCGGCACCCAACCGCCAATTATGGATCACCTATTGGTTCGCGGGAAACCCAACCGATACCAATTCGCAAAACATTTGGGCAATAGTACTGGAAGAAACCACGAACAGGATTTATGTTGTTGATATGTGGGGATTGGATAATACAACATCGCCAAGCGGTATTTATAATCCAATAAACCTTACAGTAGGTGTACAGGTAAATTCTACCACAGCATTTCAAATAAGCGGTTCACCCAATATTCAATCGCTAACTGCCAACCCGGCAAATACCGATAACGATTTTTATGAATTCGATCCCGGCACACAACCAACTTACGATGCTTCAGTAATTGGCGCAAACATTAACAGTACACATTATTACGAGAAAGGAAAGCCATATACAGTTGTTGGCCTTGTAGCTAACTTCGGTACAACTACGCTCACTTCATTTAATCTTAATTATTCTGTGAACGGAGGGCCTGCGCAGGTTGATAATGTTACCGGTGCAAGTATAGCCTCTACGCCTTCAGTACAGTATGATGTAGTTTCACATTCTGTAATGTGGACTCCGCCTGCAGCTGGCTTGTATAACTTCAAGTTATGGGCCAATAACCTGAATAGCGGCAATACAGATATGGATCATTCTAACGATACACTGGTAATTAATAATGTACAGGTTATAGATTCTGTTGTACAGAAAATGGTTTTACTTGAAGAATTTAACCAGGCTTCATGTGACCCATGCGCGCTGGCAACTCCAAACCTCGATTCCGTACTTTTCAATAACCAGAATGTTTGCATTCCTGTACGCTACCATGTTAGCTGGCCCGGCCAGGACTTTATGAACCAGGTTACCGATGGGCCATTCGTATCGACCAGGGTAAGTTTTTATAATGTAGGAGGCGTGCCCGATGGCAGGTTAGATGGAAGCATGGATGTTTCACCTGCTTCATTAAGGTCTGCACAAATTCAGCAAGAGGCAGCTGAAGGTTCACCATTCTGGATACATATTACTTCATGCAACTTTAATTCAGGTACAGATACGTACAGCCTGACTGCTGATATACATTGCTACACAACCATGCCGGCAGGGTTAAAAGCACAAACGGTGCTTACGGTTGATACAATTAAGTACAAAAACAACCAAAGTACTGAAACCATTGCGCAATATGATTTCCCGCAAGTGGCGGAAGACATGTTACCCGGCCCTTACGGAACAACCCTTAACTCATTTACATCGGGCCAGGTTCAAACCATTAATGTAAGCTGGACGAAAGACCACCCCTGGGGTGCAAGCCCTAAATCATGGCTTTACGATTCTGTTGGGTTCCACATGGAAGTGTTTATACAGGATACAGTAAGCCAATATGTATACCAGGCTGCAATTGCCCCTAACCCGAACGCATTGGGTGTAGCAGGTATTAATGCAGATGCCAATAATATTACACTCTACCCGAATCCTGCTAACGGAACAGTTTATGTAGGCTACAACTTAAAATCGGAAGAGAACGTAAGTATTGAATTATATAACCTACTGGGCGAAAAAATTTATTCGGTTAATAAAGGTACCGGCGCGCAAGGCAAACATCTTGAAGTACTTAACCTGGCAAATGCCGCACCGGGTTTATACTTTGTTCATTTAAACTGTGGCACAAACTCCATAACTAAAAAGCTGGTTATACAGTAATTTTAAACCTGGCTAAACAACAACAACAATAAACAACAAATGAAAAACAAATCCAAAATCAAAGTAATGCTGCTGGCACTGGCAGTATTCGTGGTTGGCTTCCTGCAAGCGCAAACCACATTAATGTACCAGAATTTTGAGGCTTCAAAAACCTCAATGCCTGCCGGCTGGTCGGTTAACGTAACCACACAGGCTAACGGTGGTTATAAATTTGGTAACACTTACGGTACCAACGAAAACAGTTACATTCCTACCCATACGTATATGGCCGATGTGGATGACTGGGATAATAACTCAGGTGCTAAGGCAGCATATGATACAATTTCATCTCCTGTAATTAACTGTTCTTCTCAAGCAACTGTTTTCCTTTCACTCAGCTTTATGACATGGAACGACGACGGTTCTGAAGTAAGTACAATTATTACCTCAGTAGATGGTGGTAAAACATGGACAACTGCATACACACTTCCTGATAACGGAGGTGGATGGAGCGATTCAAACCTGTATAACCTTTCTTCTTTCATTGGCGGACAAGCCAACGCGAAAGTAGGTTTCACCTACAACAACGGTTACCAGGGTACAACCAATGGTTACGTAGCTATTGGTATGGGTGTTGACAATATTGATGTTTACGCTCCTGTATCGTACGACCTGGGTGGTGTTACACAAGGCCAAACCTATTTGTTACAATCAGGCATACCTTACACTTTCAAAGGTACCATTAACAACTATGGCGGAACTGCTATAACCTCTATGAACATGAATTATAGTGTTAATAGCGGTGCACCGGTTTCAGTTAATATTCCTGGCATAAGCGGCTTTAATCCGTTAACTACCTACAACTGGACACATTCTACTCCATTTACTCCTGCTGCAGGTATGTACACTATTAAATTCTGGGCCGATAACCTGAATAGTGGTAACGCTGACCAAAGCCACAAGAACGATACACTTACAGCTTACTTTATGGCTGTAGATACCGTTGTAGCTAAAAAGGTTTTGTTTGAAGAAGGTACCGGACAATCATGCGTATACTGTATGCTTGCCGGCCCTAACATCGATTCAGTGTATACAAAGAATATGGCTAACAGTGATGCTATCAGCTACCACGTGCCTATTCCAAGCTCACCTGACTATATGTACAGTGTAACCAATCCTACTACCGATACAAGGGCAAACTACTACGGCGTTTACTCTAGCGGTACACCTGATGGTTTCCTGGATGGTTCAAACTTGTATCCTGGTGCTCTTGCTGCTCCGAATGATTACTCTACTCCTAAAATAGCTCAAGCAGCAGCTGCAGGTTCACCTTTCAAGATCAAGATTAACAGTTGCACCTACAATACAACAACCAAGACCTTTGCAATTAATGCCGACATTATTTCTCACGCAACATTTGCTGCCGGCCTTTATGCACAGGTTGCCATCGTAGCCGATTCAATTACATATTCGCAGGACTACAGTGCTGATGATCCTACTTGTTCTTTTGCACCTCCTATTGGTACAAGTTGCACCGGCTACAGCTATACAGGTGCACCTGATTATCTGTATCCTTATGTATTGAAATTCCCTCACGTAGCAGAACAAATGCTGCCTAACGGAAACGGTACAAAGCTTGCAGCATTTACTCCAAGTTCAAGCCAAAACCTGAACCTGACATGGACAAAGAACCATAACTGGTCGTATCAGCTTTCTAAGTATCCTTACGATTCGAGCGCTACAAACCACATGGTTGTTTTTGTACAAACAAACAGCGCCATTGCCGGCGCAGGTTTACCTGCTAAGTATGTGTTCCAATCAGCTTCAGCTGTTGTTACCAACATAGTAGGTATTGATGAAGTAGTAAATGGTGCTTCTTTCAATATGTTCCCTAACCCTGCTAATGGCAATACCAACATGAACTTCAGCCTTGACCAGGACCACAATGTAACCATTGAGGTTTACAACGTACTTGGCGAGAAAGTATATGTTGCTAACCAGGGCAAAATGGGTGCAGGTGAGCACACAATTACTGTAAATACAACCAGTTTTGTTAACGGTGTTTATACAGTGAAACTCACTACCGACAATGCTACTACAAGCAAGGAACTCGTTATTCAACGATAATAAATAAGAGTAGAAGAAGGCGCTCCCCTTGTGGGGAGCGCCTCTTTTAACAAAAAATAACAGCAGCATAAGGATAAGCGGCACCGGTATAATTAGTAAATTTGGATAGATAAACTACAGAATATGAAAAAGTATATACTCACATTAATGGCATTTTTCGGGTTGGTAACCGCAGGTTTCACCCAACTCACTATTCAGAATGATGCCGGTGTTACCTATACCAACGGCGATACAGTAGTATATTGGGGTGTGGTAGGAAGTATGATACCCGGGCATGCATATATTTATAATGGTGGTATAAGCATTAGTACACAAGCAGCTTGCTGGCATACAAATGATACAACCAACGGATGTTATTACAGTATTTGTGTAGGTACAACCTGTTATCCGCCTAAACATATAAGCGGTGATTTTACCAGTCCTGCTTTTACAGCGCCTCCAGGTAAGGACACCAATGCACTTTATTGTGATTATAATGCTGTTAACCTTGGTACTTCAATTGTGAAGGTTGTAGTACGTAATAAATTAAAAACAGATTCGAGCTGGGTATATTTTGAATTTAATGCTACACCTACCGGTATAGCACCCGTAGCGAATAATCTTTCTGCATCTTCATTGTTCCCTAACCCGGCAAATGCAAATGCAACTTTCACCTACCATTCAACCAACAATGCCCAATTAAGCATATATAATTCATTGGGCCAATCGGTAAAAACATTGGAATTAAGCTCATCAAAAGAAACAGTTAATATTAACGTTTCTGATATGCCTTCGGGTATTTATATCTGCAAACTGCAATCGCAGGGCGCTGAAGCTATATTCCGCAAACTTATTGTTTCACACTAACCCAATATATTTTAATACTCCCCTGTATGAAAAGACTTTTTGTTTCCCTGCTGTTGTTAGCCTCGGTAACTGTATTTGCACAGGGAGTTAAAAATTCGAAAGTTCCTGCTATCCAGGTTAAAAAACTGGATGGCTCAAATTTCAATACATCTTCATTTTCAAACGGCGGTAAGCCCATCATTATCGATTTTTGGGCCACATGGTGCAAGCCTTGTATTGCTGAGCTTGATGCAATAAATGACTTATATGCGCAATGGGCGAAAGAAACCGGGGTTAAGGTAATTGCCATTTCGGTTGACGATGCCCGTACCATGTCGAAAGTGGCACCCTTTATTAAAGAAAAGGGCTGGACATACGAATCGTATTGCGACCCTAACCAGGATTTTCAGCATGCTATGCAGGTAGCCAATTGCCCATGCGTATTTATTGTAGATGGCAACGGACAAATAGTGTGGGTGCATAACTCGTACATGGAAGGCGATGAAGACAAGCTTTACGCCGCCCTTAAAAAAGTTGCCAAAAAGTAACGGCCTTTAATGGTCAATGCTGTAAATAAATGAGGCGTTACATTGCACCATTCGTTTTATTGTTTTGCTTTATTGCGTTTAGTGCTAATGCCCAGGAAATTATTGGCGCAAAAATTCCATCGGTTAAAATCAAAAAGATGGATGGCTCTCCGGTTAATACTTCGGTGTTCAGTAATAATGGTAAACCTGTGGTTATTGATTTCTGGGCAACATGGTGCGTACCTTGTGTTATGGAACTAAGTGCTATTGCCGATAAATATGAATACTGGAAGAAGGAAACAGGGGTAAAGATTTTTCTGGTTGCTGTTGACACTGTACATAATACTACCACGGTTGCTTCGTTTGTAAAGAACAAACAATGGCAATACGATGTATATTTAGACCAGGACGGAGTTTTACAAAATGCTATGCAGGTTATGGATACTCCTTGTACATTTGTGGTTGACGGTACGGGTAAAATAGTGTGGATGCACAACTCGTATAACGAGGGGGATGAGGATAAAGTTTTTGAACAACTGAAAAAACTTACTTCAAAAGGTAAATAGATAAAACATAAAACTTAGTGCTTGTGAAAAAAATACAAATTGTTTTAGCTGTTCTGATTGTATCAATTTCAACTACTGCATACGCCCAGGTATTTAACGGCGAGGGGCAGGTGCATGGAAGTATTGAAATAGATGCTCAACAATATAAACCCGATTCTGCTATAGGGGCGCCGGCGGTTCCTGCAAAAATGGCCATGAATTCTTATGCGCAACTCGATTATACGAATGGAAAGATATCGGGCGGGTTGCGTTACGAGGCTTATGAAAATGCATTGCAGGGATATGATGCCCGTTATAACGGAAGTGGTATTGCTAACAGGTACCTTCGTTTTGCCGATACAAACATTGAAGTGACCGTGGGTAATTTTTACGAACAGTTTGGAAGCGGTATGATACTCCGCGCATATTGGAACTATCCGCTTGGAGTAGATAATTCAATTGATGGCGTTAGATTAAAATATAATATTTACAGGGGTATTTCGGTGAAAGGCATAATAGGCCACCAGCGTTATTACTGGAATGAAGGCAACGGTATTGTGCGCGGTGTTGATGGTGAGATAAACCTTAACCAGCTAGATACCGCATGGACACATAAAAAGACACAGATAATTATTGGAGGAAGCTTTGTTAGCAAGTACCAGGCATCAACCAGCACTACTTATAACTTGCCGTTGAATGTCGGAGCAACCGCCGGCCGGATTACAATTAGCAACGGTGGTTTCAACTTGTATTCTGAATATGCCACCAAAATAAATGACCCATCGGTAGTGAACGGATACCTATATAAACAAGGACAAGCATTTTTATTCCGTACCGGTTATTCAACCAAGGGTTTTTCAATTTCTGGTAGTGCACTTAGTATTGATAATATGAGTTTTAAATCGGACAGGACGGGTGTAAAAAATGACCTGGATATTAATTACCTGCCCGCATTGCCACGCGATGAAACCTATCAGCTGGCGGCACTTTATCCGTATGCTACACAACCTAACGGAGAAATGGGTTACGACGCAGAGATAAGATACACTTTGCCAAAAGGAAGCCCATTGGGAGGTAAATTTGGTACCGAACTCGATTTTGAATATTCTGCTGTGCATGCGTTAGATACCACTAACCTGAATGACCTGGCAACAAACCGCAATGGTTATTCGGCGAACTACTTCAATTTTGGAAAGAAGCTTTACTTCGATAATATGACATTTGAATTGAAGCATAAGTTTTCTCCAACCTTCCGTATGATATTGCAATATGTGTATGAAACCTACGATAAGGATGTAATACAGCAGGAAGTTGGATATGGAACTATTTTCAGCAGCATTGGCATATTCGATGGCTATTACAAACTCAACCCTTCACATACCTTGCATTTTGAGGCACAGGAACTGCAAACCAACCAGGATCAGAAAAGCTGGGCATTCGGTTTGCTGGAAATGAACTTTGGTTCTGATTGGTTCCTTGGCGCGCTTGATGAATACAACTACGGCAACCCTGTGGCCAGCCAGCAAATTCATTACTTCACCTTCACAGGCGGTTATACCCATAACGCCTTACGTATACAATTGGGTTACGGCAAAACTCGTTCGGGTATTTTGTGTGTAGGTGGCGTTTGCCGCCAGATACCTGCATCAGATGGATTTTCACTTTCTATTACCGACAGCTTCTAATTTGAATAAAAATGCATAAATTGGAAAACATAAACTACAGCACTATGCGCAAGTTTGGTTATTTAGCGACGGCATTTTTTGCTTTTGCAATTGTTTCGTGCGATAAGGTATCAAACCCTTATATTGCTAAGGCAGGCCCTCAGGCTACCTTGCCAACTACTCCGCCTGACCATGTTACTAAATCGACTGATAGTACTTTGCACAAAGCATTGCTTGAAGATTATATGGGCCACTTTTGTACCAATTGCCCTGCTGCGGTTGCAGCTGCTGAAAGTGCGGTTAACGACCCTACCTATGGGAAGCAAATAGTAGCCATGGAAATAAATGTTGATTATAATGCTGATACAGCTGGAGAACCTGGTGGGCCTCTTGTAACAAGTGGGTTACCTGACACAGCATATAAAAATGATTACAGAACTGCTGCAGGCACTGCCTGGTATAATACACTTCTTTCAAGTAGTTTGGGTGTTCCGGCGGGTATGATAAGCAGGATATATTACGATGCGAGCTATGATCAGAATATCCAATATAGTAGTTGGGCCACGGTGGCAGATTCAATTGATACCACCCCGCAAAACGCAGTCATAACTATGGTGGATAGTAGCTGGATTAAACAACAAGTATTCGGTACTGCTGTAACCGTTACATTAAAGAACCCCGTTACAGCAGGCGCTAAATACTTCCTAGAAGTGGTTTTGGTAGAGGACAGTATTTTGGATTGGCAAAAAAATGGAAGTTCAGACGTACAGTATTTTGTACACCATAAAGTATTGCGTACAGCCCTTAATGGTGCTTGGGGCGATAGCCTTTCATTGGCTACAAATATTCCTGTTACCAAGTATTACGCTTTTACCTCACCTAAATTCAGGTATAATTCAGCACCAATTGTAACACCACCCGTTGTTCCTGCCCGCTTATGGAATATGGCCAAGTGTTCTGTAATTGCATTTTTGTACCAACGTACTTATGGCGGTGCCCGCGATTATTATGTTTTGCAGGCACAAGAATTACACTTGTAAACCGTCTAAATGTGTTGAATAGGTCAATTTAGGGGTGTTTATGTGTAAAAAGCTGCAATTAAATTGATAAAAAAGCGTAAAAAAAGCGAATGCGGTTGTTGCATAAATATCTTTTTCTATATTTGCCACTCGCAATAAAACAACAAATAAGAAGTTAATAACCAAGAATTAATTATAACCCTTCAATTTAACTAGTTATGGCACAGGAAAAAAAATCGGGATTGCCTTTTTTTAATCTCATCGCTGTTATTGTCTCAGTAGTAATTGGCTGGCTCCTTTATTCATTTGTATTGGGTGCAAGCAGCAACTTTGTTGGTGGTTCAAACGAAAACCAACCTGCGAATGGTAGCATATTAGGTACCATGTACAAAGGTGGTTTTATCGTACCTATCCTTATTGCAGTACTTTTAATAGTACTTACCTTTACCATTGAGCGTTTGCTTACCATTATGTCGGCAAAAGGCAAAGGTTCGGTTGAAGCATTCGTTAGAAGGGTTCGCGAACTGCTTGCTGCCGGTGACCTTGATACAGCTATTGCTGAATGCGACAAACAAAGAGGTTCTGTAGCGAACGTTGTTCGTTCAGGCCTTGTAAAATTCGAACAAGTTGAAAAAGAAGGAAGCCTTGATAAAGAAGCGAAAATTGCAGCTATCCAGAAATCGCTGGAAGAAGCAACTGCGCTCGAACTTCCTATGCTTTCTAAAAATCTTGTTATCATATCAACCTGCGCTTCAATAGCAACACTTGTTGGTCTGTTGGGTACTGTATCTGGTATGATAAAAGCGTTTGCCGCTATGGCGCAGGCAGGCGCTCCCGATGCGAATAAACTTGCAACCGGTATCTCTGAGGCACTTGTAAATACCTTCTTAGGTATCTTGGCTGCAACATTGGGTATCATATTCTATAACCTGTTCAACAGCATTATCGACTCTATTACCTTCGGTATGGATGAAGCAGGTTTCAGCATTGTGCAAACCTATTCTTCTACACACAAAGAAAAGTAAACCAACTTTCTCAGTACCGTAGAGTATGCCAAAGATTAAGCTTCCGCGAAGCAGTCCTTCTATCGACATGACACCCATGGTGGATCTGGCTTTCCTGCTGGTAACGTTCTTCATTCTTACCACCAAGTTCAGGCCCGATGAAGCGGTTAAGGTTACCATACCTTTCTCAGTATCGAGCACCAAGCTGCCGGAAAACGTTACTACTATTTCTATTGACAGTAACGGCCGTGTGTTTATGGATATGGATGTGAAAGAAGTACGAAGCAGTATTTTAAAGAGCATGGCAGATAAGTATAAAGACGTTGCTCCCGGTATTAACGATAATGATATCGCTCGTTTTGCTGTTATTGGCCCTTACGGTGTTCCTATGCGCGATATGAAAAAATATCTTGAAGCTGACGACGACGACAGGAAAGCTATGAATAAGGAATCTATGGGTATTCCGCATGATACAACTAAACCAGGCCGGAATGAATTGGCCGACTGGATTCACTAT
>Ga0134125_10005957_pt1 | contig 13830 bp, 9 predicted proteins | sample KB31751_FD_96464 | JGI IMG/M metagenome (GOLD analysis project Ga0134125, IMG submission 96464) | Terrestrial soil microbial communities with excess Nitrogen fertilizer from Kellogg Biological Station, Michigan, USA - KB3-175-1 | ecosystem: Environmental > Terrestrial > Soil > Unclassified ... | reverse complement strand
TGCCGAGCACCCGGCCCTCGCCCACCAGATCGGTCATGACATCATCACGACCGACGGCACCACCCTTCTCGGTGCCGACAACAAGGCCGGCGTCGCCGAGATCATGGATGCGGCGCAATTCTTGGTGCAAAATCCGCACATTAAGCATGGCACCATCAAAATCCTGTTCACGCCGGATGAAGAGATCGGGCGCGGCGTCGACAAGGTCGATCTGAAGAAACTCGGTGCCGACTTCGCCTACACGGTCGACGGCGAAACCGCCGGTCAGATCGAGGACGAAACCTTTTCCGCCGACGGTGCCACGATCACGATCCAGGGTGTCAGCATCCATCCGGGCTTTGCCAAGGGCAAGATGGAGCACGCGATCAAGATCGCGGCGGCCATCATCGAACGCCTTCCCAAAGATACCTGCTCGCCTGAGACGACAGAAGGCAGAGAAGGCTTTCTGCATCCGATCGGCATCTCCGGCGCGCTCGAACAGGCGACGATCGGGTTGATCGTGCGCGATTTCACCGTGGCCGGGCTGAAGCAGAAAGAGGCGCTGCTCGAGCACATCGTCAAGGATGTGATGAAGGATTATCCGCGCTCCACTTACCGGATGGAGATCAAGGAGCAGTACCGCAACATGAAAGAGGTGATCGACCGTCATCCCGAAACGGTCGAATACGCCATGGAAGCGATCCGGCGCGCGGGCCTGGAGCCGGTGCGCGCCAGCATCCGCGGCGGCACCGACGGTTCGCGACTCAGCTTCATGGGACTGCCCTGCCCCAACATCTTCGCCGGCGAGCACGCCTTTCATTCTCGGCTCGAATGGGTCAGCCGCCAGGACATGGAAAAAGCGGTGCAGACCATCGTGCATCTCGCGATGATCTGGGAGGAGCGGGCCTAACGTATACGCTTGGCCACCGCGGGAGTTTCATCTCTCCCCGCTGCGGAAAGGTGAATCGCAGGAACGGTCTTATGAAGCGCGCGCGGTGACGATCCAGATCGAGGCCGGCAGCGGCACGCTTTGCTCCTGTGCGAATGGTGCCAGCGCTTCGCGGATCGAGTTGCGCGCGGCTTCTCGCACCTCCGCTGGATGATCCTGCAGCGCCCGGCTCGCCGGACCGATCTCGAGCGCACCTCGAACGGCGGCCTCGAGGCCCTGCCCAATCGCGACATCCAACGCCAGATCGTGCGGCTGCATCGCGATCGCCTTGTATCCGGCTTCGGTCAGGATTCGATGCACGCGCTCTTCGGAGGCGAACGAGAATGGGCCGGGATCTTCGGGTCCTTGCGGCGGCAATTTCGGTACGTGCTTATAAACGGCGTGGAGCGGCGCCATGAAAAACGGGTTCTCGCGCGGCTCTCGCCAACAGATGAATGTCACGCGTCCCGATGGCCGCAGCGCCTTGCGCAGGTTCGCAAAGGAGACCGCGGGCTCGGCGAAAAACATCACGCCGAAACGCGATACCAACAGGTCGAAGCTCGCGGGATCGAACGGGTAAACGGTTGCATCCGCAAGCACGAAATCAACGGGCAGTTCGGCCGGCGCGTTCTGCCGCGCGCGGGCCAGCATCGGACCCGAGACGTCCACACCAAGAACTTGACCTGAGGGTGCGACCTTTCGCGCGAAGGCGACCGTCGTGGCGCCGCTGCCGCAACCGGCATCGACCACCCGTTCGCCCGGCATGGGCCTGGCACGCTCGACAAGGAGATCGAGGATCGGCGCAAGCAGGATGTCCTGCGCCTGCTGCCGATCGGCCCAGCGCTGGCCGCCCGGTCCGTTCCAATAATCGATCTGGTCGGCGTTGCGCTCGTGACTAACGGGCGTGTCCATTTGTTATTCCGATGCAAAGTGGAAGGTGCGACCAGATAGTGACGAAAGCGGCCCATTTTTGCAATTGCCCGTCCGCAAGCTCAGGCATGCGATCGTGGCGTAATCCGCATCGGCAGGCCATGCGCTGGGCGGAGGGTGATTTTCTGTAGCGGCCAAACCCGCGCGCCGGGCAACATCTGCATGTCGAACCGATGCGCGAGGGTTGCCAGCACGAGCGTCGCTTCCTGCAACGCAAAGGACGAGCCAATGCAGGTGCGCGGGCCCGCGCCAAAAGGCAGATAGGCAAAGCGCGGGATCTTGGCCTTTGCGGGAGCGAGGAAGCGCGCCGGATCGAACGCATCAGGCCGATCCCAGAGCCGCCGATGCCGGTGCAGGATGTAAGGTGCGATCACGATCAAAGAGCGCGGTTTGACGTGGTGATCGCCGATTGTGTCAGCCTGCTCGGGAGCCCGGCTGAGCGCGGAAATGGGCGGATAGAGCCGAAGAGCCTCCTCCACGACCGCTCTGGTGACAACCAGCCGCTCCAAGAGACCGGCGCGATCGCCTGCCAATTCGGCGTCCGCCTCCTGCCGCACCCGCGCGTACCAATACGGGGATTGGGAGAGCAGAAAGGCCGACCAGGCCAGGGCGTTCGCGGTTGTCTCGTGTCCGGCCGATAGGAAAGTCAGGATGTTCGAACGGACTTCGGCTGCGCTCATCGACCGGCCGCTCGAAGGGTCCAAGGCGCGCAACAGCAGCGTCAACAGATCGTCGGGCGCTGCCGCTTCCGCTGATTTGTCGAGCCGACGTTGCCTGGCCACGATGATCTCGTCGATGACGCCTTCGAAATAGGCCATCGTCTGCCGCAGGCGCCCGCGGCCCGGCCGCGGCACGTAATCCGGCACCCCCATGAGATCGAGCGCGCCGACCCGGCCGATCGCGCCGAAATACGCATTCATGGCCGCGCGAAACTCATCGAAATCGCCGCCGATGCCGTCCGAGAAGATGGTGAGCGCGAGCACGTTGAGTGTCAGCAGCGTGAACTCGGCCGCGACGTCGATCGGACCCTCCTCGGCAAGGCCGTGCCAGCGCGCGGTGAGGGTATCAGCGGCATCCAGCATCGCGTTGGTGAAGGCGGCAACGGGCCGACGCGCAAAAAGCGGCGCAAGCGTTCGCCGCTGCACGTCCCAGCGCTCGCCTTCGACGCTCAACAAGCCGTCGGAAAGGCCGGTCGAGAGGATGCGGCGCTGGATCGGGTCCTTGCGGTAATTGGCGGCATTGTCGACCAGCACGTGCCTGATCGCGCCGGGATCATGCACCAGGAGAGCCTCGAGAAACGGAAGCTTAACCCTCGCAACCGGCTCTTCGAAAAACTCCTCGCTCCAGCATTCCAGGGGATTTCGCTTTAGCGTCGTCAAAAGGCGGATGAGGCCCGGTCTGCCCGGTTCCGGCTTCGGCGCCGGAGGACAGTAACTCCCAGCAATATCGGCTTCGGAGACGAGTAACATGCACCTGAATTGGATGATCCGCGGGAACTCGGGAAACGCACGGGTAAGGGCAAAGTTCCATCGCAAGGATCGCATCAGGGATGAGGCCTCCGACTTTCCGGAACCGACCCGCGATAGCCGGCGAGTTTGGAAGAAGTGAATCAAACTTGCTCAGCAGCATAAACCGGGTCGAAGCGGGTCGGGACCAGAATGCAATGGCAGTCGCCTCGGTTGGCGATGGAAACGGCTTCGCTCCGTTTAACTCCGGATGAATCGAGTCATGGAACACCAGCGACTGTTTGCCCGATTGAGACCTCAGGGCAGAATGTCCAGCGTCGCCAAGATCCTGTGTGGACCGAAGGCGCCCGTCATCGATTGCATGCTGATCGATTATTCGGCAGGCGGCGCGTGCCTGCAATTGCACAAATATGCCGACCTGCCGCAACGTTTCGAGGTGCTTTATGGCACCACCAGAAAGCGTTGCAGGCTCGTTTGGAAACGCGGCTTGCGAATCGGCGTGACGTTCTGAGAGCAGCCCAGTGTTTTCTCGGCAGGCGAGACCCGGATGACGCGGCCAGCCGGGACTACTTAGGATGCCAAACTGACGAGATAGTGACTGCGGGTCCGGCGCAGTCGTGAGGCATCAACCGCAAGGCCTCATAGCGGAATTCCGAGCCGGTTGCCCCCACTTTGGCGGGTTCTGAGTAGCCCTCCCAAAAGGGACGACGGCTGGTAGGCGGTGAGAGATTCGAACTCCCGACCCTCTCGGTGTAAACGAGATGCTCTAACCGGCTGAGCTAACCGCCCTTATCCGCAATGCGGAAAAGCCGAATCGCCGTTCCGGACCACGAACATGGTTCGCCTGCGCGGACCCGCTGTTTAGCCCTACAAGCTGCCGACGCGCAAGGTCAGTCCATCAAGCGTCCAGGCAGCCCCTTGATGTCATTGATCCACGAGGTTGCCGAGCCGCACCAGATCTGCCGCGACGGCGTCAGAGCCGCGCGCTGGCGGATGGCGCCCCACCGGATGCCCCAGTCATCGGTATGTTCGCCCTCGCCGCTTGTGAACAACGGGGAGCCGCAATCGCCACAGAAGTGCTGATAACGGACTCGGCCGTTGTCGCCGGTCTTCGCGTAGATCTTGGGTGCCTGTCCCGTCGTCCGGATTTGACTGCCCGAACAGATCACCGTCACCCGAAAAGGCGAGCCGGTCAAAGTCTGGCAATCTGAGCAGTGACAAATCGACACCGCCAGCGGATCGATATCGGCCTCAAACGTTACCCGGCCGCAATGACAACGCCCGTCCACTCGCATCGCGTTTGAACTCTCTTGTTTTGACGCGTTTTGACACGAATCCTAGACCTCCCCCATTGGCCCGAAAAGACGATCAAAAAAGAAACGGCGCCCGAAGGCGCCGTTTTGTCCTGTTTGGCTTTAGTTGCTCAGTGAGCCGTGAGGCCACCGGATGCCTCGTCGCCGGTTTCTTTTGCAACCGGAACCTTCGTATCCTCTTCCCAGACGATCGGCACCGGCGGTCGCACCAGCGCCCGGGAGACGACATCGTCAAGGCGGGCGACCGGGATGATCTCCATGCCGCCCTTGATCGCGTCGGAAATCTCCGTGAGATCCTTGGCGTTGTCCTCAGGGATCAGCACCGTCTTGATGCCGCCGCGTGCGGCCGCGAGCAGCTTCTCCTTCAGGCCGCCGATCGGCAGCACCCGTCCGCGCAGCGTGATTTCGCCGGTCATCGCGACGTCATGACGAACCGGAATGCCCGTCATGACCGAAATGATGGCGGTCGCCATCGCGACGCCTGCGGAAGGTCCATCCTTCGGGGTCGCCCCCTCCGGCACGTGGACGTGGATGTCTCGCCTGTCGAACATCGGCGGCTCGATGCCGTAGTTGATCGCGCGCGAGCGGACATAGGATGCCGCGGCCGAAATCGACTCCTTCATCACGTCACGCAGGTTGCCGGTGACCGTCATCTTGCCCTTGCCGGGCATCATGACACCTTCAATGGTCAGCAGTTCGCCGCCGACATCGGTCCAGGCAAGGCCCGTGACGATACCGACCTGGTCGTCGCTCTCGATCTCCCCGAAGCGGTATTTCGGCACGCCGAGGAAGTCCTCGATGGTCTTCTCGGTCACCTTCACCGATTTCTTCTTCGAGATCATCAGCTCCTTCACGGCCTTGCGGGCCAATGTCGAGAGCTCGCGCTCAAGGTTACGTACGCCCGCTTCGCGGGTGTAGCGTCGGATCATCAAGAGCAGCGCATCATCGTCGATCGACCACTCCTTGGGATCCAGGCCATGCTTGGAGAGCGCGGTCGGGATCAGGTGCTTGCGCGCGATCTCAACCTTCTCGTTCTCCGTGTAGCCGGCGATCCGGATGATCTCCATGCGGTCCATCAGCGGTCCCGGAATGTTGAGCGTATTCGCGGTCGTGATGAACATCACGTTGGACAGATCGTAGTCGACCTCGAGGTAGTGGTCGTTGAAGTTCGAGTTCTGCTCGGGGTCGAGAACCTCAAGCAGCGCCGATGACGGATCGCCGCGGAAATCGGCGCCCATCTTGTCGATCTCGTCCAGCAGAAACAGCGGATTCGAGGTCTTCGCCTTGCGCATCGACTGGATGATCTTGCCGGGCATCGAGCCGATATAGGTGCGCCGGTGACCGCGGATTTCCGCCTCATCGCGGACGCCGCCGAGCGAGACGCGCACGAATTCGCGCCCCGTCGCCTTCGCGATCGATTTGCCGAGCGAGGTCTTGCCGACGCCGGGAGGCCCGACGAGACACAGAATCGGCCCGGTCAGCTTGTTGGCACGCGACTGCACCGCGAGATACTCGACGATGCGGTCCTTGACCTTCTCAAGTCCGTAGTGGTCGGCATCCAGGATGGCTTGCGCCTGCTCCAGATCCTTCTTGACCTTGGACTTCCTGTTCCAGGGAATGGACAGGAGCCAGTCGAGATAGTTGCGCACGACCGTAGCTTCCGCAGACATCGGCGACATCTGGCGCAGCTTCTTCAGCTCGTGCTGCGCCTTCTCCCGCCCTTCCTTGGAAAGCTTGGTCTTGTTGATCTTCTCTTCCAGATCGGCCAGTTCGTCGCGACCATCCTCGTCGCCCAGCTCCTTCTGGATCGCCTTCATCTGCTCGTTGAGGTAATACTCGCGCTGGGTCTTCTCCATCTGGCGCTTGACCCGCGAGCGGATGCGCTTCTCGACCTGCAGCACCGAGATCTCGCTCTCCATCAGGCCCAGCACCTTCTCAAGGCGCGTGGTGACCGACAGCGTCTCCAGGATGCCCTGGCGATCGGCAATCTTCACGGCGAGATGCGAGGCAACGGTGTCGGCGAGCTTGCCGAAATCGGTGATGGCCTGAACGACCCCGACGACCTCGGCGGAGATCTTCTTGTTCAGCTTCACGTAGCTTTCGAAGTCGGACACGACCGAACGCCCCAGCGCTTCCGCTTCGACGGACTTGGCGTCGGTATCGGCCAGCGCGACCGCGGTCGCCTCGTAGAACTCGGTGCGGTCGGAATACTTCTCCACGCGCGCGCGCTCCAAGCCTTCGACCAGCACCTTCACCGTGCCGTCAGGCAATTTGAGGAGCTGCAGGACGCTCGCAAGCGTGCCGGTCTCGTAGATCGCATCGGGCGCGGGATCGTCGTCGGACGCATTCTTCTGCGTCGCCAGTATCACCAGCGCATCATTGCGCATCACCTCTTCGAGGGCGCGGATGGATTTCTCGCGGCCGACGAACAGCGGCACGATGTTGTGCGGAAAAACGACGATATCGCGGAGCGGCAGCACCGGATAGGAATGCGGTTCGCCGTGGACGATCGTTGGCCGCGGTTTCGGGGTGGTCATGGCCTGCTCCTTCTGTTGTGCCCCCTTGCTCGCAGCTCGCGATTTTGCGCAACCGCCACAAGGTGCCGAATTGATCCGAATATCGTGGGCCTCGTTGCCTGGCCCGGCTCCTTCCGGATCGATGATGAGGCGAATCTAAACGGGATTTCTCGTCGCCCGACGCTAAAGGTGGCTATCGGGGATGGGGGTGTCAAGTCTGTGAAATTGCCCGCAAAATTGCGGGCAAACGCTGGAAGCAACTGCACAAAGCACGGCCGTGGAAACACGCTCCACAGCCGCTTCTTCTCGGGGATTTAGGTGCGGGCGCGAGGCCTGATCAGGCGCTCGCGCTGCTCTCGACCGTGCGGTCCGAACGATCGGCGTAAATATACAGTGGACGCGCCGTGCCCTCGACCACCTCGCGCGAGATCACCACTTCCTCGACGCCTTCCAAACCCGGCAGGTCGAACATGGTTTCAAGCAGGATGCTTTCGAGGATCGAGCGCAGGCCGCGCGCGCCGGTCTTGCGCTCGATCGCCTTGCGCGCGACCGCACCCAAGGCCTCGTCGGCGAAGGTGAGCTCGATGTTCTCCATCTCGAACAGCCGCTGGTACTGCTTGACCAGCGCGTTCTTCGGATCGGTCAGGATCTTCTTCAGCGAAGCCTCGTCGAGGTCCTCCAGGGTCGCGACCACCGGCAGACGGCCGACGAACTCCGGGATCAGACCGTATTTGAGCAAGTCTTCCGGCTCGACGTGGCGGAAAATCTCGCCGGTACGCCGATCCTCCGGAGCCAACACCTGCGCGGCGAAGCCGATCGAGGTCGAACGCCCGCGCGCCGAGATGATCTTCTCGAGGCCGGAGAATGCGCCGCCGCAGATGAACAGGATGTTGGTCGTATCGACCTGCAGGAATTCCTGCTGCGGATGCTTGCGGCCACCCTGCGGCGGCACCGAGGCCACCGTGCCTTCCATGATCTTGAGCAACGCCTGCTGCACGCCCTCGCCCGAGACGTCACGGGTGATCGAGGGATTGTCGGACTTGCGGCTGATCTTGTCGATCTCGTCGATATAGACGATGCCGCGCTGCGCACGCTCGACGTTGTAGTCCGCCGCCTGCAACAGTTTCAGGATGATGTTTTCGACGTCCTCGCCGACGTAACCGGCTTCGGTCAACGTGGTCGCATCCGCCATGGTGAAGGGCACATCGAGAATCCGCGCCAGCGTCTGCGCGAGCAGCGTCTTGCCCGAGCCCGTCGGGCCGATCAGCAGGATGTTCGACTTCGCCAGCTCGACATCGTTGTGCTTGGTCTGGTGGTTGAGGCGCTTATAGTGATTGTGCACCGCGACAGAGAGCACCTTCTTGGCGTGGCTCTGGCCGATCACGTAATCGTCGAGGACCTTGCAGATCTCCTTCGGCGTCGGGATGCCGTCGCGCGACTTAACCAGCGAGGACTTATTCTCCTCACGGATAATGTCCATGCAGAGTTCGACGCATTCGTCGCAGATGAAAACCGTCGGCCCCGCGATCAGCTTGCGGACTTCATGCTGGCTTTTGCCGCAAAATGAGCAATACAGCGTGTTCTTGGAGTCGTTCGTGCCGACCTTACTCATTCCTGTCTCCGTCCGCCGTTCGACCTCGTCCGCTCAATCGCTCCATTTCGGGGAAGGTCCGACCTGGATAGTAGATAGAGCAAATTCCGTACCAATAAAGACCCTTAACGTCACATCCCGTGCCAATCACGGTTCACGCGGATTCCCGCGATCATAGCTCATCGGCTGTAGCCAACCATGCTGACATCCGACTATCAAGAATTCGCTAAGCGCACGCGGACTACAATCCGTGACAATACCGTGATTTGCGATGTTCGCACGAGCGGAAAAGGTCGAAATCGGCCGAGCGTTGCGGGATTGCCACGCCGATCAGCACGAAAAGGGAACTTTCTGCCCGCACGAGCGCGCCGCCAGCGCCTTAACGCCGCTGTTCAGCCAACGATCCCTGCGATTCTGCGAGGGCTCAAGCCGCCTTGGCGGCCGCCGGATCGTCAGGGCGCTTGTCGATCACCTTGTCGACGAGACCAAACTCCTTCGCCTGGTCGGCGGTGAGGAACTTGTCGCGCTCCAGGGCGTCCTCGATTGACTTGTAGGTCTGCCCGGTGTGCCTGACGTAGATCTCGTTGAGCCGCTTCTTCAGGTTAAGGATCTCCTGCGCATGTAGCATGATGTCCGTCGCCTGGCCCTGGAAGCCGCCGGAAGGCTGGTGCACCATGATGCGCGAATTCGGCAGCGTGAAGCGCATGTCCTTCTCGCCGGCTGCGAGCAGCAGCGAGCCCATCGAAGCAGCCTGGCCCGTGCACAGCGTCGAAACCGGCGGGCGAATGAATTGCATGGTGTCGTAAATCGCGAGCCCCGACGTCACCACCCCGCCCGGCGAGTTGATGTACATCGAGATTTCCTTCTTCGGGTTTTCCGCCTCGAGGAACAGAAGCTGCGCGACGATCAAGGTCGACATGCCGTCCTCGACCGGACCCGTCACGAAGATGATGCGCTCCTTCAACAGGCGCGAGAAAATATCGTAGGCGCGTTCACCGCGGTTGGTCTGCTCGACGACCATCGGGACGAGGTTCATGTAGGTTTCAACGGGATCGCGCATGAGTCACCCAGGGAGTTGACAAGAGTTGCGAGGCGGACATCGGGCGGCCGGCATCAGCAGGCCACCTGGAACGCCTCCCGCAAGCAGGACAAGACGAAAGCACACATATGAGCCAAATTCGCGAGGGCAAGACCTTAACGGCTGTGACCTTCAAGACATCAGCTCACCACGCACGTTCAAGCCGATTCGTGAGCGCGCGGCCAGCACCGCCGGTCGCTTTCGCCACTCATCCTTAACGCCGGCCCGAGGCCGGGTCAGGCCACGCTCTTTTCGTCCTCGTCCTTGAAGAGCTCCTCGCGCGAAACCTTCTTTTCAGTCACGTTGGCGAGCTCGAGGATGAAGTCGACGACCTTGTCCTCATAGATCGGCGCGCGAATCTGGGCCAGCGCTTGGGCGTTGTTGCGGTAATAATCCCAGACTTCCTTCTCGCGACCGGGCACCTGGCGCGCGCGCTCGATCACGGCGCGGCCGACCTCGTCGTCGGTCACCGAAATCTTGTTCTTTTCGCCAATCTCCGAGAGCACAAGTCCAAGCCGGACTCGGCGGTCGGCGATCCTGCGGTATTCCTCCTTGGCCGCCTCCTCGGTCGTATTCTCGTCGGCAAAGGTCTTGCCGCTCGAATCCATCTCGGCCTTGATCGAGTTCCACATCAAGTTGAACTCCTCGTCGACAAGCGACGACGGCGCCTCGAATTTGTGGGCCTCGTCGAGGCGATCAAGCAGCGCCCGCTTGACGCGCTGGCGCGTCGCGCCCGCAAACTCCGTGGTCAGACGCTCGCGCATGGCCTGCTTCAATTTGTCGAGCGACTCGAGTCCGAGCGTCTTGGCGAACTCGTCGTTGATTTCGACGGGCTGCGGCGCCTCGACCGAAACCGCGGTCGTCTCGAATTCCGCCGGCTGACCGGCCAACTTCGCATTGGCGTAGTTCTTTGGGAACGGGACCTTCAACGTCCGCGTCTCGCCGGCGGCGATCCCGGTCAACTGCTCTTCGAAACCGGGAATAAAGGTATTGGAGCCAATCGCGACCTGGATATTTTCGCCCGTGCCGCCATCGAACGGCGTGCCGTCAATCGTCCCCTTGAAGTTGATCGTAACGCGGTCGCCGGACGCGGCCTTGGCGCCCTCGCCCTTGTCCGCATAGCTGCGGTTCTGGTCGGCAATGCGCTTGATCGACTCGTCGATATCGGCGTCGGCCACCTCAGCGACCGGCTTCTCGACGTCGAAGCTCTTGAAATCGGCGAGCTGAATGGGTGGCACCACTTCGATGGCGACCGTGTAATTCAGATCGGACTTACCGGTGAGAAGCTCATCGACCTCATTCTTCTCGGTCGGCATCGTGATCTTCGGCTCGGTTGCAAGACGGAAACCGCGCTCGGTGAAGATCTGGGCATTCGTGTCGCGGATGGTCTGATCGATCGTCTCAGCCATCACCGAACGGCCATAAACCTTTTTCAGGTGGCTCACAGGCACCTTGCCGGGCCGGAATCCGTTGAGACGAACCTTGTCCTTCAGATCGACCAGTTTCGCGTCCGCCTTGGCATCGAGATCGGAGGCGGGAACGCTGATCTTGAATTCGTGCTTCAATCCCTCCGCGAGGGTTTCAGTGACCTGCATGGTAAAAAATCTTCTTCTGCTTCGTCGAGGTTGAGGACCCCGAAATCATCCATCCCGTCGGCGCGCGGCCAAACCTTGCGCCGGTCTTGTCGGTGAACCAATCCCACGTGGGAAACAGGTCCTCCAGTGATCCCTGGTGCAAGCGCCAAACAGCGCTTGGTGCGGGCGGAGGGACTCGAACCCCCACAACTTTCGTCACTGGAACCTAAATCCAGCGCGTCTACCAATTCCGCCACGCCCGCGTAAACAGCATCAAGTCCGGCCGCGACGCCGCGGGCGGCGGGCTTATAGCATGAGCCCGCCCGTTCGCAGCAAAAAAATGGGCTAATTCGAGCCCGCCGTTAACCGCCGAACACAAAAACTATGAATGGTCCGGATCGGTCTCATGGCAAACAAGATTCCGATACCCGCCCCGCACGAAGCGATGGCGGATCTTGGCCACCGCGGACCCTGTTAATATGGGTATTGGGAGCGGCCGTCCGCATCCCCTCGCTCAGCGCGGCGAAGTGCTGCAGGCCTGGAGGGTGCGCCGACCGGCCAACCGTGGGGCGATGCACCGCCCGTCCCGCCGTAGATCGCCGCGGACGTCGAATCGGTGGAACCCTCGTTGGCCCAACAGCGTGCTGGCGGTGGCGCCGGGCGATCGGGTCGACCTGTTGGCCGACGCCATTCGCCGTTACCACCGAATTTTTCGGCCGCTGGCCGTTGGAATACACTGCGACCGCCTGGGCGGCGCCGCACCTTGTGCGGTGCTACAGTGTTGAATGAGGAAACGACCATGAGCAAAACCGTCCCCGCCGTCCGCAGCGTCAAGGCCCGTGCCGTCGTGGCGCCGATCGCCCGTCCCGTCAAAAACGCCTTCGGCGTCATCGAGGCGGCGCCCTTGGTGCTGATCGACGTCGCAACCGACCAGGGCGTGAGCGGGCAGTCCTACATCTTCGGCTACTCCAAACTGACGCTGAAGCCGCTGGTCACACTGATCGAAAACATCGGGCGAGACCTCGTCGGCAAAGCCATTGTCCCCTTCGACCTGATGACGGTCATGGACGCGAAATTTCGTCTGCTGGGCTGGCAAGGCTTGGTCGCCATGGCGGTATCCGGCCTCGACATGGCCTTCTGGGACGCGCTGGGCCGGTTGGCCGAGAAGCCGCTCGTCGAACTCTTGGGCGGCTCGGTGCGGCCGCTGCGCGCCTATGACAGCTACGGTGCCGTCGATCCCGCGGCCGACGAACGGGCTCTCAAGCGCTCACTCGACCAGGGCTTTCGCGGCATCAAGATCAAGGGCGGGGACGGCGATGCCGCCAATGATGAACGCGTGGTCAAGGGCGTGCGTGCTCTGCTCGGTCCCGATATCGCGCTGATGATCGACTTCAACCAGTCGCTCGATCCGGCCGAAGCCAAGCGCCGCATCGCGCGGCTTGCACCCTATGATCTCACCTGGGTCGAGGAGCCGGTGCCGCAGGAAAATCTCTCCGGCCACGCCAAGGTGCGCGCCGCTTCGCCGATTCCGATTCAGGCTGGCGAGAACTGGTGGTTCCCGCGCGGCTTCGCCGAGGCGATCGCGGCCGATGCGAGCGACTTCATCATGCCGGACCTGATGAAGGTTGGCGGCGTGACCGGCTGGCTTAATGTCGCCGGGCAAGCGGATGCCGCCTCGATTCCCATGTCCAGCCATCTATTTGCGGAGGCGAGCGCCCATGTGCTCGCGGTCACGCCGACCGCGCATTGGCTGGAGTTCATGGATTTCGGCAAGGCGATCCTCGCCGACCCGATCAAGATCGTCGACGGCACGTTGACCGCCCGCGGACCGGGTCTGGGGCTGGAGTGAGGCTGCGATCGCAAAATATCTGATCTGAAGCTCCGAGCATGATCGGGAAAAGTGGAAACCGGTTTTCCCTCGCGACAAACGCGAAGCGTTTGCGCGGAGATCATGCTCAAACAAACAGATGAGATCATGATCCGATTCGGTGCAATCGGATCATGAGCTGACGCGGCACCCTCAGTAGTCGATGCCGAACTCGTCAAAGATGTGCCGGTGCACAGCGGGCAGCACTTCCGGCAGATCTTCCGCGATCAGGCCGGGGCCGGCCTCCCGTCCCGCCTCGCCATGCATCCATACGCCGATGCTGGCCGCTTCAAAAGCCGGCACGCCTTGCGCCAACAGGCCGGCAATGATCCCGGCGAGCACGTCGCCGGCGCCGGCGGTGGCAAGCCAGGGCGGTGCGTTGGCGGCGATCGTGGCGCGGCCGTCGGGAGCCGCCACCGTGGTATCCGGTCCCTTCAATAGCACGACGGCACCGGAGCGCTCGGCTGCCGCGCGCACGCGCTCGAGCTTGGAGCGGCCGGGGTGCTTGTTGCTGATATCGCGGAACAGCCGCGGAAACTCGCCCTCATGCGGCGTCAGCACGATCTGACTATCCTGCGAGCCCTTGAT
>Ga0134125_10005956_pt1 | contig 13830 bp, 12 predicted proteins | sample KB31751_FD_96464 | JGI IMG/M metagenome (GOLD analysis project Ga0134125, IMG submission 96464) | Terrestrial soil microbial communities with excess Nitrogen fertilizer from Kellogg Biological Station, Michigan, USA - KB3-175-1 | ecosystem: Environmental > Terrestrial > Soil > Unclassified ... | reverse complement strand
GAGATGGCGGGCGACGACGCGCGCATCGCCGTCATAGCCGCCGCCCGGTTCGGAGCCGACGAACAGCGTGATCGTCTTGCCGCGATAGAAATCGGCAACCGCATCCTGGGCCGATGCCGCGTTGGTGCCGCCGAGCAGTCCCAGGAGCAGAGCCGTAGCGGCCGCGCGCACGCACTTCGTCATGGTCGGGTTCCTCCGGCGCCGATTATAGATTAAATCCGTGGGACGGGAGGCTAGTCTGCACCGACGGCGCCGCCGGAAATCGAAGGGCCGCGCAGAGGGAGGGTCCGCCTGAATGGCCAACAACAAGCTTTCGCTCACCATCGCGCTCGAGCGCTACGACCGGCATTTCCCCTTTTACGACGGCACGGTGCCGGTTCCGGAGGGGATCGACCTCAAGGTGCTGCAGGTCGGGCAGAGCGTCACCTTGCGCGACGGCACCGATCGCCACGGCAGGATGCTGAAGGGCGAGTTCGACGTCGCCGAATTCTCGATGTCGAGCTATCTCATGGCCAAGGGCCGAGGCATGCCGCTCGCCGGCATCCCGATCTTTCCGCGCCGGCTGTTCAGCCAGAGCCAGATGTGGGTGCATCCCGACTCGAACCTGTTCCATCCGCGCGACCTCCTCGGCAAGAAGGTGGCGCTCTCCTCCTTCCAGACGACGCTGTCGCTCCTCGCCAAGGGCGACATGAAGTTCCATTACGAGGTGCCCTGGGAAGAGATTCACTGGTTCGTCACCACCGAGGAGAAGGTGAAGTTCAAGACCAAGCCGGGCGTGAAGATCGATGTGCTCGACGACCGGCAGGATCTCGGCCGCATGCTCGAATCGCGGGAGATCGATGCCTTTTTCCTGCCGCACCCGCCGCATTCGGTGGTCTCCGGCAAGACGGCCGCGCGGCGCCTGTTCGCCGATCCTGCGGCCGAGGAGCTCGCCTATTTCCGCACGGTCGGCGACTACCCGATCATGCATGTGGTGGCGATCCGCCAGGAACTCGTCGACAAGGCGCCCTGGGTCGCACGCGCCGTCTTCGACCTCTTCAACCAGGCGAAAGACATCGCCGAGAGCTATTACGAGGATCCCAACTGGGCGCGCCTCGCCTGGGGTCGCCATGCCTTCGAGCATGAGCGCAAAGCCTTCGGACGCGATCCCTGGGAGAACGGCTTCAAGCGCAACCGCGCCAATATCGAGCGCTTCATCAAATATTCGCACGACCAGAATCTGATCGAGGCCGCCTACGCGCCCGAGATCCTGTTCTGCAAGGAGACGCTCGACAGCTGAGCTGAAGGGCGGACCTGCAGCCGCAAAAACCCGATTACCACGGCAATGCCGTTTCAAAAGTGGCCCTGAACGTCACCCTCGGGCTCGTCCCGAGGGTCCACGCCTTTGCCTGAAAGCGATCGTCGCTCGAGACAAAGGCGTGGATACTCGCGACGAGCGCGAGCATGACGACTGAGAATGGACAGTCGGACAGCAATCTCCTCCGGCACCGAAGGGGCTTGCCGGCGGGCCATAGCTCGGCGCATATTCACATGAACGACATGTGAATAATGGGAGGGGCCCATGCTCGGTCGCAGGCGCGTGCTGCAGGGTTTGGGAGGCAGCCTGGCGGCGAGCGCGCTGCCCGGACTCGCGAGCGCAGCGGACAAGCCGCCGCTCGTGACGGGACTTCCGCCGGGAGTCTACGACACCGCGATCCTCGAGGCGCTGCCCGGCAAGAAGCCGCTGATCAAGCTGGCCTACCGGCCGCCCAATTACGAGACGCCGCTCGCCTATTTCGCGACGCCGATCACGCCCAACGACGCCTTCTTCGTGCGCTACCACCTCTCGGTCATTCCCGAGATCGATGCCGGGAGCTGGAAGATCCAGGTCGGCGGCGAGGGCGCGGCGATGCCGCTCGAGCTCACCCTCGCCGATCTGCAGCGCGGCTACGAGCAGGTCGAGGTGACGGCGGTCTGCCAATGCTCGGGCAATCGCCGCGGCCTGTCGGAGCCGCATGTGGCGGGCGTCGAATGGGGCATCGGCGCCATGGGCAATGCCGTGTGGCGGGGCGTGCGGCTGAAGGATGTGCTGGCCAAGGCAGGCTTGCGCAAGGAGACGGTCGAGATCGTCGTCAACGGCGCCGACGGTCCGCCGATCGCAACGACGCCCGATTTCGTGAAGAGCATCCCGCTGGCCAAGGCGATGGACGAAAACACGATCATCGCGCACAGCATGAACGGCCAGTCGCTGCCGCATTTCAACGGCTATCCGGCGCGGCTCATCGTGCCGGGCTGGACCGCGACCTATTGGATGAAGCATCTCACCAATATCGATGCCGCGACCAAGCCCTTCGACGGCTTCTGGATGAAGAGCGCCTATCGCATACCGTCCGGCAAGTTCCCCATCGTCAGCCGTTTCGCGACGCAGCAGACCGACGCCAACGAGCCGATCACCGAGATGGTGGTGAACTCGCTGATCACGGCGCCGGCCGAGGGAGCGCGGCTGCGCGCCGGCCAGGCGGTCGAGGTGCGCGGCATCGCCTGGGACGGCGGTTACGGCATTGCCCAAGTCGAGATCTCGCTCGATCGCGGCCGCAGCTGGCGGCCGGCGACGCTCGGCCGGGATCTCGGGCGCTACTCCTTCCGGCCCTGGAGCTATCGCTTCACGCCACGGCCGGGCAAGGCGACGGTGCTCGCCAAGGCGACCAACGCAGCCGGCCAGACCCAGGTCGACAAGCTCATCTTCAATCCGCCCGGCTATCACAACAATGTGATGCGCCCGCTCAGCTTCACCGTCGCATGAGGAGGCCAGACATGCGCTCGCTCGCCATCGCCGGAGCCCTGCTCCTTGTCGCCGGCGCCGCCTCGGCCGCCGAGAGCCCGGTGCCCTTGAAGGACGCGCCCGGCCGCCAGCTGGTCGAGAATAATTGCGCCGGTTGCCATAGCCTCGACTATCCGCGCATCAACGCTCCCTTCCTCGACCGCAAGGGTTGGGAGGCCGAGGTCGCGAAGATGATCAATGCCTACGGCGCGCCGATCCCGCAGGAAAACGTGCCCGGCATTGTCGATTATCTGACGCGTAGCTACGGCGTCGGCGGCTGAGGCGACAGCGCCGCCTTCGCCGAGAGGCCGCGCATTAACGCGAATCAATGCACGGTTTAGCCTGCGTATCGGCACACTCCCGATTGAAAAGAGCCGCTTTCAGGGAGGGGCCGATGTCGACTCGCGACGACCGAGCGCAAGCCGCGACGCCTAACGCCGAACCATGGACCATCCCGGGGGTCGCCCGCGAGCTCGTGGTGATCCTGTCGGCAAGCGCCGGAATCATCACGCTCCTGATGCTGCTGAAGAGCGCTCAGTCCTTATTCTAGCGCGCCGGTGCGGTCGCGACGATCGGCTCGATCCTGGTGCCTTCCGCGAGATCGTTGGGCGGGTTGAGAATCACGCGCTCGCCGACCTGGACGCCCTCGGCGACGCTCAGCACCGGCCCGGCATTGCTCGCCAGCGTCACCGGTCGGAGATGCACCTGGTCCTGGTCGTCGAGACAGGCGACGATCTGCATGCCGCCGCGCGTGACCACGGAAGCCGCCGGCACTTGCGTCCGGCTTTCCTGCGGCAGATGCAAGGTGACATGCGCGAAGCTGCCGGCGGCGAGGAAATTGTCGGAATTGTCGATGTCGATCTCGATATAGAGCGTGCGGGTCTTCTGGTCGAGCGAGCCAGCCGTGCGGCTCACGCTGGCGACGCGCTTGCGGTCGGGGTTGGTCGAGTCGACGACATCGACCGGCGTGCCGATCTGGACATAGGGCACGTCGGCCTGCTCGACATAGGTCGCGACACGCAGCTTGCTGGTATCGGCGAGGATGATCACAGGCAGGGCATTCGACTGGTTGGTCGAGGCATTGGAGATGAGCGAACCGGCATCGACGAAGCGCATGGTCACGACGCCATCGAAGGGCGCCCGCAGGATCTCGTAGGATTTGAGGGTCGCGAGCTGGCGCACATTGGCATCGGCCATGCGCATGGCCGCATCCGAATTGTCGGCCGCCTGCTTGGAGACGTGGCCCGCCACCAGCATCTCCTGATCGCGCTTTGCGAGCTTGCGCTTGTTTTCGAGGTCGGCGACGGCGGATAGGTACTGGCTGTCGGTCTCCTGCGACTCCATCTCGCCGATCACCTGGCCGGCCTTGACGCGGTCGCCGCGATCGACGAGCAGCGTCTTCAGGTAGCCGCCGAGCTTTCCGTACATGGTCGTCGAGAGCCAGGGCTTCACGTCGGCGAGCAGCGTCACATCGCGCTGCGTCGGCCCGGCCGTCGCCGCTACCACGCGCAGGCGCGGATTGGCGCTGGCCGCGGTGCCCAGCTTCTGCGCCGGCTCGGATTCGCGGGCCTGCGAGATGTAGAGCGTGCCGAGCCCGAGGCCGAGCCCCAGGACCAGAATGCTGAAGATCAGCGGCTTACGCATGAGGCTGGCTCCCGCCGCCGGCGCCGGCGGCCTCTTCGGCAAAGCGCCGGTCGAGATCGTGCAAGGTCGGCGGGCTGCGCCGCAGCAAGGTGTAGATGAGCGGCACCAGGAACAGCGTCGCGACGGTGGCGATCATGAGGCCGCCGACCACGGCGCGGCCGAGCGGCGCATTCTGCTCGCCGGCCTCGCCGAGCCCGAGCGCCATCGGAATCATGCCGATGATCATGGCGAGCGCCGTCATCAGCACAGGGCGGAGCCGCGTCCGCCCGGCGGCGATCGCCGCCTGCAGCGCCGACAGATTTTCGCGGGCGCGCAGCTCATTGGCGAAGCTCACCACCAGGATCGAGTTCGAGACCGAGATGCCGATCGCCATGATCGTGCCCATCAGCGACTCGACATTGAAGGTGGTGCCGCTGAGAACCATCATCCAGACGATGCCGATGAGCGCGCCCGGCACCGCCATCATGATGATCAGCGGATCGATCCAGGACTGGAACAGGACGACCATCAGCGTGTAGACGAGGACGACCGCCAAAATCATGCCCAAGCCGAGATCGCGGAACGAGCTCTGCATGACCTCGTTCTGACCGCGCAGATCGACATGCATGGTGCGCGGCATGTCCGGCCTCAGCCCGTCGATCGCCGCCTGGATGTCGCGGGCGGTGCCGCCGAGGTCGCGCCCGTCGATATTGGCGTCGACATTGATGACGCGCTGGATGAGCGAATGGCTGACCATCGAATAGTTGGTGGTCGGCCGTATCGAGGCGATATCGGCGAGGCGGGTCACCGGCGCGTTCGGCTGGTCGGCCAAGGTGGTCGCCGTAGGATTGGGATTGATCTGGTTCGAGGGCGTGCTGATCGGGATCGCCATGATGTCGTCGACGGTCGAGAAGCGCTCGATCGGCGTCTGCACCGCGACATTGTAGGTGATGCCGTTCTCGGGATTGAGGAAATAGGACGGCGACACGAAGCTCGAGGAGGCGAGCGAGGTCAGGAGATTGTTGGACACGTCGCGCTGGGTCAGGCCGAGCCGCGCGGCGCGCTGGCGGTCGACATCGACCTGCAGCGAGGGATAGTCGAGCACCTGGGCGATGTGCGGATCGGCGACCCCCGGGATCTTGCGCAGCTCGGTGAGGAGCCGCTGCCCCATCGCCTGCGCGCGCTCGAAATTGACGTCGGAGATCTGGATGTCGATCGGCGCGTTGAGGCCGAAATTGAGCACCTGGCTGACGATGTCGGCGTTCTGGAAATAGATCTGCAGGCCCGGGAAGGCGGCGGGAAGCTGCTCGCGCAACGCGTTCATGTAATCCCGGCTCGGCTTGTGGCCGGAGTTGAGCGAGATCGTCACCTCGGCATCCATGGCGCCGACATTATCGACGCGCACATAGGCGAGGGTGAAGGCGCCCGGTGTGCCGATGAGGTCGTTGATGGTGCGCAGCTCCGTCGGAGGGATGATCTCGCGGATCTTGTCCTCGACCTGCAGCACCAGCTTCTCGGTCTGCTCGACGCGATTGCCGCGCGGCCCGCGCAAATGCAGCTTGATGAGGCCGACATCGGCGGTCGGGAAGAAGTCGGTGCCGACCGTCGTCGCCGCGCCGCCGGTGATCGCCAGCACCAGCAGGGAGCAGACCAGCACGAAGCCGCGCCGCTCGAGCAGGCGCTCGAGCAGCCGGCCATAGCTGTCCTTGAAGCGCTCGAAGCCGCGGTCGATGGCGGCGCTGACGCGACTCTGCGGCGCATGGCCGTGCACGCCGCCGCCGGCTTGGCGGCCGAGCAGGAAGCGGGCGAAGGAGGGAACGACGGTGAAGGTGAGGGCGTAGGAGGCGACCATCGCCAGCACGACGGTGAGCGCCAGCGGAATGAACAGGAAGCGGCCGGGGCCCTGCAGCAGCAGGACCGGGCAAAAGACGATGCAGATGGCGAGCGTCGCGACCGTCAGCGGCTGGATCACCTCGGACGAGCCGTCGAGGATGGCGACGGTGAGCGGCTTACCGAGCGACTGGTTGCGGTGGATGTTCTCGATCGTCACCGTGGCATTGTCGACCAGAAGGCCGATGGCAAGCGCCAGGCCGCCCAGGGTCATGAGATTGATCGATTGTCCCATCAGGAACAGGCCGGCGAGGCCGGCGAAGATCGACAGGGGGATCGACAAGGACACGATGAGCGTGTTGCGCCAGCTGCCGAGGAAGAAAAGGATCATCAGTGAGACGAGGATCGACGAGATCACCGCCTCATGCATGACGTTGTTGACCGCCGCGCGCACGAACACCGACTGGTCGAAATCGAAATTGAGGTCGAGCCCCTCGGGCACCACCGCTTTGAGCTCGGGCATCATGTTGCGCGCCGCATCGACGACGAGGATGCTCGAGGCGTCGAGGTGCTTGAGAAGGGTGAGATAGACCGAGCGCTGGCCGTTGACGTGGACGATCGTATTCTGGGTGGCGAAGCCGTCATTGACGCGCGCGACGTCGCCCAGCGTCACGGCGACGCCGTTACGGATGCCGAGCGGCATCTGGTTGAACTGGGTGAGAATGTTCGGGCTGGAGTTCAGCCGCACGATATATTCCGAGGTGCCCAGCCGCGCCGTGCCGGCCGGCACGATGATGTTCGATTGCTGCAGCGTGTTGACCACGTCCTGCGGCGCGAAACCCTTGGCCGACAGCTTTATCGGATCGAGGTCGATGGTGATCTGGCGGTTCTTGCCGCCGAACGGTCCTGGAATCGAGACACCGGGGATCGGCAATAGCCTGAGGCGCACGGTATTGAGCGCGATATCGACGATCTGCTGCTCCGGCACGGTCTTGCTCGACAGGGTGAGCTGGATGACCGGCACGTTGGAGGCGTTGAAGGGCAGGATCGAGGGCGGCGTGATGCCGGGTGGCGCCTGGCGCAGGATCGAGTTGTTGTTGGCCGACATCTGGGCGATGGCGCTGCCCATGTTGGTGCCGGGCTGGAAATAGACCTTGATGATGCCGACGCCGGGCAGCGACTGCGATTCCATCTTCACGATGCCCTCGACCGTGGTCGAGTAGCTGCGCTCGGTGATCGACACGACGCGCCGCTCCACCTCCTCGGTGGACAGGCCCTGGTAGTTCCACACCACCATGACGACCGGAATGTCGATGATCGGGAAGATGTCGACGATCATGCGCATGCCCGCAAGACCGCCGAGAAGCATGATCAGGAACGCGGCCACCGCCGAGGTGTAGGGGCGCCGCAGCGCGATCCGGACCAGCGCGATCAAAACCGTCCTCCCGCTTGTTCGAGGATGGTCTTTCCAGGCACCCGCCGCGCCTGACAACCAAGCCCTTGAGCTAGCTTACGATCATTGCCAAAAGTTAATATAGGCGCAAAGCAAAATATGTATGTTTCGGCGCCGCTTGGCGTCCCGGGCCGCGGTCAATCGCTGGCGGCCGGCGCCGGGCTGGGGGCGGCGCCGCGCAGGGTGCGCTCCTCGACGCGGCTGAACAGCAACAGCCCGGTGGCCGTGGTCACCGCCAGGGCGGCGAAAAGACCGCCGAAGCTGGCCGCGACCAGCCGTCTCGCCTCGGGCGGCAGGTCGCGCCGCACCAGATCCTCGAGATTGGCGACGGCGCCGAGCTCGGGCAGGGAGGCCGCGACCAGGCCCAGCACCAGCGCCGAGCCGGCCGCCACGATGACGGCGCCGCCGAGGGCGCGCGAAAACCCCATGGCGCCGCTGATCGCGCCGAGGTCGCGCGCCTCGACCGCGTTCTGGCTCGCGACCATGCCGGCCGGGAAGATGGGGCCGAGCCCGGCATGGGCGACCATCAGCACCAGCATCGCCTCCAGCACCGACATGCGGTCGGCGAAGATCGCCATGATGGCGAAGAAAATGGTGGCGATGGTGACGCCGATCATGGGCTGTGCGCGGTAGCGGCCGCTGCGCCTGATGTGGCGTCCCGCCATGTTGGAGGCCGCGGTATTGGCCACCATCATCGGGATGATCACGAGCCCGACGCGATCCACCGGCAGGCCGAGCCCGATCTGGAAATAGAGCGCGCCCAGGACGATGCAGGCGAGATAGCTGCCGTAGAGGATGAAGCTCGCCGACAGCACCGGCTGGATCACCTTGTCACGCAGGAAGCGCAACGGCAGGACGGGTTCCTTGGCATGCGTCTGCCGGTACAGGAACAAGGCCCCCAGCAGCACCGCGGCAAGCGCCAGCGCGAGCAGCGCCGGCGAGCTCCAGGCCAGCCGCTTGCCGCCGAGCGACAGCACGCAGAGCAGCGCGATGGTGCTGCCCGACAGCAGCACGATGCTGGCGTAATCGATCTCGGCCCGGCGCCGCACCACCGGCAGCTTCTTCAGCGTGTGGGCGGCGATGGCGAGGACGATGAGGCCGAGCGGCAGGTTGATCCAGAAGATCCAGGGCCAGCCGAAATGGGCCGTGAGCGTGCCGCCGAGCGGCGGCCCGAGCAGCGACGAGCTGAGCCAGACCGAGGAGGTATAGGCGTTCCAGCGGCCGCGCTCGCGCGGCGCCACGATGTCGCCGATGATCGCCTGGGGCAGGGTGAAGAGGCCGGCACAGCCGACCCCCTGGAGGGTGCGGGCGAGGATCAGCGTCAGCATGGTGGGCGCCGCCGCGCACAGCATCGAGGCGAGGGTGAAGACGGCCACGGACAGCAGCAGCATGCGCCGGCGCCCGTAGAAATCGCTCAGCTTGCCGACGATCGGCATGCAGCAGGTCGAGGCGAGCAGATAGGAGGTGACGATCCAGGACAGCAGCTCGACATCGCCGAGATCGGCGGAGATGGCGGGCAAGGCCGTCGCCACCACGGTCTGGTCGAGGGCGCCGAGGAACTGCGCCAGCAAGGCGCCGATCAGGATGATACGGGTCTCGGAAACGGTCAGCGGCATGCAAATTCGGCAAACGGGCGCTCGATCATAGGGGCTAGCTACCTCTAACAAAAGCACGCTTGCCCTGACCGGCCGCATGCCTCACCCTCGCGGTCGCAAACCTGTCGCGGCGTTCGCGTCCACTTTGGGTAGGGACCACCCAGTGCGGAAGAGCGCTCTTGTCGGACCCTTGCTGCTCCTCGCGCTCGTCTCGTCGCGCGGCGAAGCGGCCACGGACGCTCAGCCCAGCCGGAGCGCGCCGGCCGGCGCCTGCTTTGCTGCCGGCCATCCGCCCTATTCCGATCCGCCGCTGATCCAGATCTGGTCGCCGCAGAGCCCGAATCGCTCGGCCGGCGGCGCCATTCCCGTCTGCGCCGGCATCGGCCAGGGGCCGTTCAAGGAGCTGGTGGCCCTAGCCGGCCGCTTCCGCTATGGCGGCGACGGCGACGGGCTGCTGGCGCGCTTCGGCGCCGTGTCGCGCTTTGCCGGATTGCGGTTCTGGGCGATCGGCAAGCAGCGCTGGGACGTGCTGATCGAGGACGCGCATGCGCTCAACGCGCCCTATGACGACGGCAGGCGTCCCGATTTCCGGCCGCAGGAGATGCAACCCGGCAGCGATCTTTTCTTCTCGCAGGAGGATGCCGGCGCCGCCGATCCCGTGATCTATCGCCTGCATGTCGAGGAGGTGGCGCCCGAGCACATCCTGCTCACGGTGGAGAACACCAATTCCGTGCGGATGCTGCTGTTCCCGATCTTCGGCAGCGGCGATCTGCGCATCCTCTACCGGCTCGAGAAGATCGCGCCGGGCGAATGGGGCTTCTATTCGGTGCTGCAGCTTGGGCCCGGCACCAGCGTTCTCGCCGAAAACCGCGAGGACTCCTACGCCAATCGCATGATGGCCGTGTTCCGCCACATCGCCGGCATCCCCGATATGCTGGAGCCGCCGGCGGCGCGCGGCCAGGAGCCGCAATCCGCCTACAACCCGCTACTCGGCGGCGACTAGGGCGCGGGCGCGCGATACCACCGCTTCCGGAGCGTGATACAGCCGCGCCAGCAACGCCTCGATCGCGGCCCCCTGCATCGGCATGATGTCGAGCCGCTGCTGCTTCGCCTCGGCGAGCAGCTCGGGATCGCGCATGGTCGCGTCGAAGGCGGCACGCAGCGCCTCGACGCGGTCGCGCGGCATGCCCGGCGGGCCGAAGAAGGGCCGCCCCATCAGCGACGGCGACAGCATCAGCTCGACCGCCTGCCGGTCGGTCGCGTCGGTGACCAGGGCAGGGAGCAGCGGCACCGACGGCACTTTCGGATCGTGGGTGAGGCCGAGCTCGATCAGGAAATTGATGCTGTGCTTCTCGACCCAGTCGGGATGGAGCTGCAGCAGGCTGCCATAGGATTCGCCGCAGCGGCCCTGCAGCTCGTTCTTCTCGACGGCGTTGCTGACCTCGGTCGAGGTGAGATAGCCGCTGATCACCTTGAGCTTCAGCCCCAGCACATTGCGCAGGGTGGCGTTGAAGGTGGTGAGCTCGGCGCCCTTGCCGGTGGTGCCGACGACGAGCGTCTTGCTCTTCAGATCGGCGAGGCTGGCGATGCCCGAATCGGCGCGCGCATAGCACACCGCATTCTCCTGATTGGCGGAGCCGAGATAGGTGAATTTCTGGGCGTCGAACTGGGCGCCTTCCATGGCGAGCAGCGGCATGATCGGCACGAAGCGATGCGTCACGCCGAACACCGAACCGTCGCGTGCCGCGACATTGTAGAGATGGTTCGCGGCATTGAGGCTGCCGGCGCCGGGCATGTTCTGCGGCACCAGCGTCGGGTGACCCGGAATGTGCCGGCCCATATGCCGCGCCAGCAGCCGCGCATAGAGATCGTAGGTCTCGCCGGGACCGAAGCCGATCACGATGGTGATCGGATGGCTATGATAGAAATCGGCGATCGGATCGGCGGCGGCGGCGGCCTGGCCGGCGGCGAGCAGCAGCGCCGGCAGCAGCCAGGCAGGACGCAGCGGATTTGCCATGATTTCCCCCCAATTTGGCGTTAGGGGAAAAGTAGCATCCTTGGCGGTAAAGCACGCACGTCCTTTGCATCGGAGTGTCGAGGAAAGATGGGTCTCTCGCGAATTTTCATCGGCGCGGTTCTCGGGGTGCTGATCCCGACGGCCATCGCGCTCTATTTCTTCCTGGCGCCGGCCGATACGGCCTCGGCCCATGCGGAGGTCTGCCAGGCGGCGCAGGGTTTCGTCGCCGAGAAGGTCGCGCCCGCCAAGGTGGTGGGGTTCGAGGCCTGCAGCGACGACAAGGAACTCCAGCTCAAGGGCGGCGCGTGGCAGGTTCTGGGCGATGTCGAGATCGACAAGGGCACCGGCAACACCGAGCATGAATCCTTTCTCGTCCGGCTCAGGCTCGGCAAGGACGGCGCCAACACGCTGGAGACGCTGTCGCTTCGTTGATCCCCGGCTGGGAGCCGTCCAAAACGGAGTGCCCCGATGCCGCGTCTCTGCCTCGCCTTCCTGCCTATCACAACGAGGCGGGAATCGTGCATGAGACACGCAATCCCGGTACGCTGCCGGCGCGCGCCATCGCGACCCTGATCGTCGACAAGGGCAAGCCCCTGTTCGACCGGCCGCCCGGCGCCCGCCGGACATCCATACCTATGGAATTGCAGCGGGCCCGGGAATAGGGTCGGGATCAGCGCGCATTCGCGCGGGAGGTCATCCCGATGCAGCCGAAGGCCAGCTTCACCCTGATTCTGCTGGCGCTGTTGTCCCTGGCCGCCCCGGCCCTCGCCCAGCAGAACGAGCGTTTCCCGCGCGAGATCACGCTCTATGTCGGCACCGAGCCCGGCGGCGGCTACGATCTCAACGCCCGCATGGTGGCGCGCCACATGGCCCGCCATCTGCCCGGCAACCCCACCATCATCGTCCAGAACATGCCCGGTGCCGGCGGCCTCAAGCTCGCCAACTATCTCTATTCCGTGGCGCCGCGCGACGGCAGTGCCTTCGGCATTCTCGGCCCGACGGTGCTGCTCGATCCGCTGCTGGGCGGCCAGGCCAGCCAGTTCGACGCGCAGAAATTCACCCTGCTCGGCTCGAGCGCCAACGAGGTCTCGACCTGCATCGCCTGGCATACCGCCAAGGCGCAGAGCATGGATGCGCTGATGACCAACGAGCTGGTGGTGGCCGCGACCGGACCGACTTCGGTCTCCGGCCTCTATCCGCGGGTGATGAACGTCATGCTGGGCACGCATTTCAAGGTCGTGCAGGGCTATAACAGCTCGGCCGAGGCGCTGCTTGCCATGGAACGGGGCGAGAATGAGGGCTTCTGCGGCCTCGGCTGGACCAATCTGCAGCAGCGCCCCGACTGGTTCGAGCAGGGTCGCGTGAAGGTGCTGGTACAGCTCGGCCTCGCCAAGCACAAGGATCATCCCGACGTCCCGCTGGTCATGGACTACGCCCAGAACATCATCGACGCACAGGTGCTGGAGCTCGTCTTCGCGCCGCAGATCTTCGCGCGCCCCTTTATCGCACCGCCCGATCTACCGGAAGAGCGCGCCGCCTGGCTGCGCCTCGCCTTCTATGCCACGATCGACGATCCGGAATTCATCCTCGACGCCACCCGGCAGAAGCTCGAGCCGGAGCTGGTGAAGGGCGATCAGATCCGCTATCTGCTGGGACGGCTCTACGGCTTCGCGCCGCAGATCGTCGGTCGCGCCAAGCAGGCGCTGCAGCAATAGCAAAGACAAGCGGGATGTATCGCGGCTACGACCAGGCGGCCCTCGATCTTCAATATGATGTCGGCGCCCACTATGCGGGCATGGAAGCGTTCCGCGAGCGCCATGCCGCCCGGCGCACCGCCGCCAATGCGCAAGCGCGCGGCGAGAGCTATGCCCGGCTCGACATTCCCTACGGTCCGCATGGCCGCGAGAAGCTCGATCATTTCGCGGGTGCCGCCGGGGCGCCGCTCCTCGTCTATATCCATGGCGGCTATTGGCGCGCGCGCGACCGCAGCGATTTCAGTTTCCTGGCGCCGCCCTGGGCGGCGCGCGGTGCGCATCTCGCCTGCCTGGGCTATCCGCTCTGTCCCGAGGTGCGTCTGTCGCGCATCGTCGCCTCCTGCCGCAGCGCGCTCGCTTTTCTGGCGCGCGAGGCGCCGCGGCTGGGCTTCGATGCGGCCCGCATCCATGTCGCCGGTCATTCGGCGGGCGGTCATCTCGCCGCCATGATGATGGCGACCGACTGGCCGGCCCTTGGCTTGCCCGCGGATTTCCTGAAGAGCGGCACGGCGATCAGCGGCCTCTACGATCTCGAGCCGCTGGCGCTCACCAAGATCAATGCCGACATCCATCTCGACCGCGAGGAGATCGCGCGCCTGAGCCCGATCCGTCTGGCGCCAAGCCATCGCGGACCGCTGATCGTGACCTATGGCGGCAAGGAGACCGCGGAGTTCGGCCGCCAGGCGCGGGAGTTCGCCGCCGCCTGGCGCGGCGAGGGCAGGGAGGTCGCCGAGATCGCCAGCTCCGGCTTCTATCAT
>Ga0134125_10005955_pt1 | contig 13831 bp, 15 predicted proteins | sample KB31751_FD_96464 | JGI IMG/M metagenome (GOLD analysis project Ga0134125, IMG submission 96464) | Terrestrial soil microbial communities with excess Nitrogen fertilizer from Kellogg Biological Station, Michigan, USA - KB3-175-1 | ecosystem: Environmental > Terrestrial > Soil > Unclassified ... | reverse complement strand
CGACGTGCAGGTCGAGCGACGCGACACGCACCCCGCGCGTGTAGATGTCGGCGAGCAGCTCGGGCGTGAAATGCAGTCCGGCCGTCGGCGCGGCGACGCTGCCGTCGTGCGCCGCATAGACGGTCTGGTATCGATCGCGATCGTCGGCATCCGGGATGCGGCGGATATACGGCGGGAGGGGAACTTCCCCGTACTTCGCCAGCGTCGCGCGCGCGTCGAGCGATCCGACGAACCGCACGCGGCGCAGCCCGCCGCCCAGGACCTCGACAATCGCGACCGCGCTGTCGTCGCCGAACGTGATCCGGCGACCCGGCTTGAGCTTGCCGCCCGGATGCCCCATCGCGAGCCATGTCCCATCGGCCTGCTCACGCACCAGGAGCAGCTCGGCAACGTTTCCCGTGTCCCGTTTCCCGTGCAGTCGCGCCGGGATCACGCGCGACGTATTCAGCACCAGCACGTCACCCGCGGGAATCAGGCCAGGCAGATCCCGGAAATGGAGATGCTGCGTTGCGCCGCCGGCGCGATCGAGCACGAGCAGGCGGCTCGCCGATCGATCAGGCAGCGGATGCTGCGCGATCTGCGCGCCGGGAAGTTCGTAATCGAAATCCGAGAGACGGTGCACTAGCCGTCGAAGATAGTTGCTTGCTCCGCGGATTTCGGCGGGACAAATCCAAAGTGGCGGTACGCGGCGGGCGTGGCCACTCGGCCGCGCGGCGTGCGCGCGAGAAACCCCTGCTGCATCAGGAACGGCTCGTACACTTCCTCGAGCGTTCCCGGATCTTCGCCGACGGCGGCAGCCACGGTCTGCACCCCCACGGGCCCGCCTTCGAACATCTCGATGATCGCCTTCAGAATTCGCGCATCCATGTCGTCGAGCCCGAACTCGTCGACGTTGAGCCGCTTCAGGGCCTCCGCGGCAACCGCCGCGGTGATCTTGCCTTCCGCGCGCACCTGCGCGTAATCGCGCACGCGCTTCAGCAACCGGTTCGCGACGCGCGGGGTGCCGCGACTGCGCCGCGCGATTTCCGCGACCCCGGCGGCGTCCGCGCTGACGCCCAGGATGCCCGCCGAGCGCGTGATGATCTGGACGAGATCGTCGGGCGGATAATAATGAAGGCGCTCCACCAGGCCGAAGCGCGCCCGGAGTGGTGGTGTGAGCAAACCGAAGCGGGTCGTGGCCCCGATCAGCGTGAAGCGCTCGAGCTGCATCGGCAGCGTCTGCGCGTGCGGCCCGTCGGCGATCCGCACGTCGATCCGGTACTCCTCCATGGCCGGGTACAGGAACTCTTCGAGCGCCGGTCGCAGCCGGTGTACTTCATCGATAAAGAGGATGTCGCCGGTCTTGAGCGTCGTCAGCATTCCCACGAGATCGCCCGGGCGCTCGAGCACGGGCCCCGAGGTCGTCCGGATATTGACGCCCAGCTCCTTCGCCATGAGCAGGGCCAGCGTCGTCTTGCCCAGTCCGGGAGGCCCGAAAAACAGCACGTGATCGAGCGGCTCGTTCCGCTGCTTTGCCGCGTCGATCGCGATCTGCAGCGATTCCTTGACCTTCGACTGTCCGACGAACTCGTCGAGCCGCGACGGGCGCAGCGCGGCATCGGTGAGCCGCTCGTTCTCGAGTGCTTCGGGCGTCGTTATTTCCGCGCGAGCCACGTATCGGAGCCTCGGCTCTTGGGCAAGGCGCGCCAGCGCACCGGCCGCGTCTCGGCCTCGATGATGTGCGGCGTGTGACAGCTCGCGCACGAGTCTTCGGTCTGCGTCGTCCCCGCCGGCACGAGCCGCCGGTTCGTCGAGCCGCAGCGCGCGCAGATCCACTCCGCCGTGATGTCCAGCGGTGTCGTCATCGCGTCGTCAGAATCTGAAGAGCCCGCCGCACCAGTACCTCCGTCTCCGTGTCCGTTCCGTTTCCCGCCAGGGCCTGGCGAATCGCGCGATCCGCCTCCGGAAGCGCGTAGCCGAGCCGCTCGAGCGCTTTGAGGGCCGCCTCGGCGCCCGCAGGCACGCCGGCCGCCGGCGCGTCCGTGAAGTCTTCCACTTTTTCACCCAGCTCGAGCGCCAGTCGCTCCGCCGTCTTCTTGCCGATCCCGCTGACCGACGACAGCAGCCCGATATTCTTCTCGCGCAGCGCGCGCGCGCCGCGCTCGACGCCGAGCGACGACATCAAGGCGATTCCGATCTTCGGCCCGACGCCGGTCACTGACGTGATGCGTTGAAAAAAACGTCGCTCGGATTCGTCGAGAAAACCGTATAAGGCCCAGCCGTCCTCGCGCACGACCAGCTCGGTGGCGAGCGTCACCTCGTTGCCGGCGGGAGGGAGCTTTTCCATCACGCTCAGTGGCACCACGACTTCGTAGCCGACGCCACCGGGCGTTTCCACCACCACACGATCGGCCGATTTCGACGCCAGTCGTCCGCGAACGTGCGCAATCATGATCGCAGAATGTACGTGAGCGCCGCCGCGCAGCCGTCCGCCGCATCGGACGGCTGCGGCGCGTCCTTGAGCCTGAGCAGCTGCGCGACCATCGCACCCACCTGAGTCTTTTTGGCGGCGCCCGCGCCCACGACCGTCTTCTTGATCATGGCCGGCGCGTACTGCGCGATGTCGAGCTCGGCCTGCTGCGCCGCGAGCAGGATGACCCCGCGCGCATGGCCCAGAACCAGCGTGGTGCGCACGTTCTTATGATAGAAGGCGTCCTCGAGGGCCAGCACCGACGGCTGATGGCGCTCGATCAGCTCCGCGATGGCATGGTGCAGCTCTGCGAGCCGGTGGGGGAGGGAATTGCTGCGTGCAAAGCGAAAGACACCGCATTCGATGAGTCGGCCCAGCCCGGGAACACCATTCCCGTTCCCCGTTTCGATCACGCCGTAGCCCGTGACCTGAGTGCCGGGGTCGACGCCCAGAACCCTCACGTCATCCCGTCACCGCCGCCATCGCCTCGGCGTCGATGTCGAAGTTGGAAAAGACCTTCGCGACGTCGTCCATTTCCTCGAGGCCTTCCATGAGATTCAACAGTTTCTTGGCGTCGCCGCCCTCGACCTTCACGGTGTTCTTGGGAACCATCGCGATCTCGGCACTCTGCACGGGAAGCTTCTTGCCGCGCAGCGCCTGGTCGATGGCGTGGAGCTGCGTGGGCGGCGTCGTGATCAGGTAGATGTCGCCCTCTTTTTCCATGTCTTCGGCGCCGGCGTCGAGCGCCGCTTCCATCGTCGCGTCTTCATTGGCCTTGGCATCCACCACGATCTGCCCTTTGCGGTCGAACATCCAGGCCACGGCGTTGCTCGCCGCCAGGTTCGCGCCATGCCGCTGGAAGACGTTGCGGATCTCGGCGACGGTGCGGTTGGGGTTGTCGGTCGTCGCCTGGATCAGCAGCGCGGCGCCGCCGGGACCGTATCCTTCATACGTGACTTCTTCGTAGGTCACGCCTTCGAGCTCGCCCGTCCCCTTCTTGATCGCCCGGTCGATGTTGTCCGCCGGCATATTCTCGGCCTTGGCGGCATCGATCGCGGTGCGCAACCGCGCGTTACCACCTGGATCCCCGCCGCCGGCCTTCGCCGCGATCGTGATTTCCCGGATCAGCCGGGTGAACACCGCGCCCCGCTTTTGGTCCGTGACGGCTTTCTTACGCTTGATCTGCTTCCATTTGCTATGACCAGCCACTGGCAACTCCCCTCTTGCAGCTTATAGCCACTTCCAACTGTGCAACTCTGCAACTGTCTGCGTCTTGCTGCTTTCAACTTACAACTTGACCGTAACCGCGCGCCACAGCTAGGATTCGCGCCCATGTCTCGCGCTACTGCCCTCGTTCTGATTTGTGCCGCACTGATCGCCTGCGAGCGTCCCGGCGGCCCTGAACAAACGCGCCGGCTCGCCGGCCAGGCGCTGCAGGGCACGCTCGCGTATCCGCGCTCGACGATGGTGAGTGTCTCGGCAGGGGAGGAAGCGGCACAACTCGTCATGTCGTCGCCCGACTCTGTGACGGTCGTCTCCAAGTGGTTCCTGCGCACCCTCGCCATGAACAACTGGGAGGTCAAACGAACCCTGAGCGACGCCAACGGCACGGTGACGATCTACGCGGAGCAGAAGAAGCGGCCGCTGTGGCTCACGCTCCGCCCCAACGTGGGCGGGCCCGGCACGACGTATACCATGATTGGGGTGATTCCGACGGATTCCACGAAAAAGTAATCGCGCGATCCGATCTATCGATCCGGATCCAGCATATCCTCGAACCGCATCCAGCGCCGATAGAAGTACAAATCCACGAATCCCGTCGGGCCATTGCGATTCTTCGCGACGATCAGCTCCGTCGCGCCATCGACGCCGCCGCCCGGCCGATACATCTCCTCGCGAAAGATCGACAGCACGAGATCCGCATGCTGCTTCGGTGCGCCCAGGACGCCGTAATCGTCCAGCGTCGGCCGCGGGTCGTCGCGCTGCGCCTGAAAGCGGGGCAATTGCGACACGACGAGCAGTGCGACTTGCCGCTCGAGCGCCAGCGCCTTGAGGTGACGCAAGACCAGCGCGATATCCTCGTCCTGCGTTGTGCGCTCCTGCGGGGACGGCACGAGCTGCAAATAGTCCACGACGACGAGCCCGATCTGGCGCATCGCGTCGAGCCGCTCGAACGCCGACGCGAAGTCGTCACCGGCGAGCGGCAGGTATCTGATCGGCAGGTCGCGTAGCCGCACGGCCGCGCCTCCCACGCCCGCGCGCGTCTGATCGGTGAGCTTCGCGGCGCGCAGCTCGTCGATCGCCACGCGTCCTTCGATCGCGAGCGCGCGCTCCAGCAGTCGCTCTTCATTCATCTCGCCCGACAGGTACGCGACCCCGAGCGATTGCTGCGCCACGCGCAGCGCGATGCCGAGCGCGAGCGCCGATTTGCCGCTGCCGATATCGCCGCCGAGCAGGATCAGATCGCGGCGCCGGAAGCCTCCGCCGAGCAGCTTGTCCACCGATCCGAATCCGGTGGGAATCGTGTCGCCGGTGATCTCGCCGGGCCGCTGGGTGTCCACGCGCTCGACCAGGCCATCAATGGAGGGTCGCTTCATCTCCTAAGATTTCGTTCTCGCGCCGCGCGCCGCAACCGTGACGGCTTCGGCCGCCTCGGCGCCCAGCACGTCGCGCGCCGGAGCCATCAGCTGGCTGAGCACGGATGCCGCCGCCTCAGGGGTCGCAGCATCGAGATGCTGGCGAGCGGCGGCGAGAGCGCGTTTGAGCGGCGCCGGCAGCGCCAGGCTGCCCAGCCGGGTCTCGAGCGCCTGCAGGCGGCGGCGGTGATTCTTGGCGCTGACCGGCGCCGGCGGCAGCAGCGATTCGGCGGCCCGCACGACGAGCCAGAGCGCGAACAGCCCCTCGCGCTTCGGCCCGCGCGCCGCTGCGGCGATCAGCGTGACGAGCTGGGTTTCGGCGGGCGTAGTCACGCGACGAGCTGCTGGACCGCGGCGGCGACCTGATCGGGCAGCACGTCGGCGAGACAACGGTGATGGCCGAGTGGGCAGCGCTCGGTCCCCATGGCGGAGCAGGGGCGGCACGCGAGATCCTGCTCCAGCACGACGGCCCGCTTCGTATACGGGTAGAAGCCAAACGGCTCGACCGTCGGACCGAACAGCGCCACGACCCGCGTACCGACACCGGTCGCCATGTGCATGACGCCGGTGTCGCCCGTAACAGCGACCGTCGCGCGCGCGAGACACGCGCCGGTTTCCTGCAACGAGAATTCGCCGGCGGCATTCGCGATGTCGGGGTTCCCTCCGAGCTCGTCCGCGAGCACGCGGTCCTGCGGGCCGCCCACGACGACGATCCCCAATCCGAGCTGCCGCAATCTGTCGCTGAGCCCGCGCCAGTGCGCGATCGGCCAGCGCTTGGTTGCGTGCGCGGCTCCCGGCGCGAGGGCGGCGAACGGTTTGCGATCGAGACCGATCTCGGCGAGCCAGTGCGTCATGTGCGCGCGCGCCGCGGGCGTGAGGTAGAACTCCGGCGGCCCGCCGTCGGGTTCGACGTCGAGCCCCGCCGCGTGCGCCGCCTCGAAGTAGCGCTCGGGTACCGGCACGTGCTTTCCGTACAGATTGATTTTCGTCGAGATCAACGTGGTGCGCGCGAGCTTGCGTTTGGAGTACCCGCTCCAGCGCGCGGGGACGAGCCAGCGCAAGGCGGTGCTGCGCAGGCTGCCGTGCAGATCGAGGCCGTGTGTCGGCCCCAGCGCCCGGAGCCGCTGCGCGAAATCGCCGAGCGGCTCGTCCGGGCCGAGCGCGAAGACGTTGGTGAGGTGCGGATTCTCGACGACGAGCGGCGCCATCGCGCGCTTGGTGACGAAGTACAGCTCGGCTTCGGGATGGCGACGGTGCAGCGCGCGCACGAGCGGAGTGGTGAGAAGGATGTCGCCGATGGAGCTGAACCGCACGCAGAGGATGCGCAACACGCGGGCAATGTAGTCGCGCGTTGCCCGGCTTCGCCAGCCGGACTAGCTTCTCACGCAAGATGCCGCGTCCGAAGAGTATCCTCTGGGTCGACGACGAAATCGACGGGCTCGCGGCGCATCGCCAATTCCTCGAGCAGCAGGGATTCGCGGTCGCGCAGGCGGCGCACGGCGACGACGCGCTCGCGATGCTGCGGCGCCAGCCGTACAGCGTCGTCCTGCTCGACGAGCAGATGCCGGGGCGCCGCGGCATCGAGCTGATCCCCGAAATTCGCGCGATCGATCCGGCCATGGCCGTGGTCATGGTGACGCAAAGCGAAGACGACGCGCTGCTGCGCGACGCGATCGGGATCGAAATCGACGATTACCTCGTGAAGCCGGTGCATCCGCGGCAGGTGTTGTCGGTCGTGACCCGCCTGCTCGAAGGCGACCGGATTCGCCAGCAGCGCCTGGCGCGCGACTTCGTGACGCGGTTTCGCGAGCTCGAGGGCCGCCGCGGCACGAACCTGGCGTGGCGCGAATGGGCCGAGCTCGTCGCCGAGCTGGCGCGCTGGGAAGTGCGGCTCGCCGCGGGCGACGAACCCGGACTGTCCGAGGCGTTGCGCGCGTTGCAGGAGAGTCTCCGCAAGGATTTTCAGGGCTTCATCACCAGAAACTACCCGCGCTGGCTCTCGGATCCGGAGAAAGACCGGCCGCCGCTGTCGGTCGATGTGGGCGCGGAGTTTCTCGTGCCGGCGCTCAAGCGCACCGGCCGCGTGGTGTTCATCGTGGTCGACTGCCTGCGGCTCGATCAGTGGGAAGTGCTGCGCGATCTGATCACCCCGATGTTCGACGTCGAGGAGTCGCACTACTACAGCATTCTCCCGACCGCGACGCCGTTCTCGCGCAACGCGATCTTCAGCGGCCTGTTTCCGATGGAGATCGCCGCGCGGCATCCGGAGTGGTGGGGCGCGCCGACCGACGACGAGAGCCTCAACGCGCACGAGGGCGAGCTGCTCACCGAGCAGCTGCGCGAGCTGGTCGGTGAGCCGGTGCCGGTGCGCTACGAGAAGCTGTTCACCGCCGCCGACGGCACTGATCTGCTGCGACGCCTGCCGGCGCATCTCGCGCAGCCCGGCGTGACCGCGCTCGTCTTCAACTTCATCGACCAGCTCACGCACGGCCGCTCGGAGAACGCGATTCTGTACGAGGTGGCGCGCGACGCCGACGCGCTGCGCGGTCTGACCCGCACCTGGTTCGAGCGCTCGCCGGTGCTCGCGGCGCTGCAAGAGGCCGAGCGCCGCAACGTACCCGTGCTGCTCACGACCGACCACGGCTCGATCCACTGCGAGACCCCGGCCACCGTGTTCGCCAAGCGCGACGCCACCGCCAATCTGCGCTACAAGTTCGGCGAGGATCTGCGGGCCGAGGATCCCGAGGCCGCGATCATGGTCGAGGATCTCAAGGCGTTCGGGCTCCCGGCGAAGGGACTGGGGGTGCGGCTGCTGCTCGCGACCGGCGATCGCTTTTTTGTCTATCCCACCAAGCTCCGTGAGTACCAGGCGCGCTATCGGGGCGCGTTTCTGCACGGCGGCGCCACGCCTGAAGAGATGATCTTGCCGGTCGCCCTGCTGACCCCCAGACGGAATCGCTAGTGGGACGCAGTGCTCGGCTGCTGTCGCTGCTGCGGCCCTACACCTGGCTGTTCGGCGCGACGATCGGCGCCACGGTGATCTCGTCCGTGCTGGATGGGTTCACGTTCGTGCTGCTGATCCCGTTCCTGCGCACGCTGTTCGGGGACGCGGCGCTGCCGACCGACGGCGGCTCGCAGGTCGAAGCGGTCTTGAACGCGATCGCGGGGCCGTTTCTGCGCTCGGGCGCCCCCGAGATCGCGCTCCGCAACGTCGTGATCGTGCTGCTCGCGGCGCTGCTGCTCAAGAACGCGACCGGCTATCTCGCGTCCCTCGGCTCCGTCGCGATTCAGGAAAACGTGGTGCGCGACCTGCGCGTGCGCCTCTTCAAGCATCTGCAGACGCTCCCGCTTGGCTACTTCCAACGGACCCGTGCGGGCCAGATCGTCGCGCGCATCATCAGCGACACCGATCAGGTGAAAACGGCCGTGAGCGCGGCGCTCGCGTCGCTGCTCCAGAACATCGTCGTGATCGTCGTCTACGTCGTGATCCTGTTCGGGCTCTCGGTGCGCCTGACCTTGCTTTCATTGCTGCTCGCGCCGGTCCTGCTGCTCATCATCCGGCCGATGATCAACCGGTTGCGGCGCCGCTCGCGCGAAGTCGCCGCCGAGCGCGGCGAGGTGACGAGCCACGTGGGCGAGATGATCGCCTCGGCCAAGCTGGTCCGCGCGTACGTCGCGGAAGCGTTCGAGCTGGGACGATTCCGCGAGCTCACCGAGCGCTACCGCAAACGCGTCCTCAGAGCGCAGCGCTACTCCAGTCTCACGAGTCCGGTGAGCGAGGTGTTCGGCGGCATCATGCTCGTGCTGATTCTCGTCGTGGGCACGCGGCTCGCGCTCGGCACGGCCGCGACGCTCAGTCCGGCGGTGCTGATCACGTTCCTCGCCGTGAGCCTGCGGCTGATGTCGCCGATCAAGTCGGTGTCGAACTATCCCGCGGTGATGGCCGGTGCGGTGGCGTCCGCCGAGCGCGTGTTCGAAGTTCTCGATCTGCCCTCGGCCGAAGGCGACCGGCCCGGCGAAACGACGGCGGAGTTCAGCGAGCGGATCGAGTACCGCGGCGTGTCGTTCGAATACGAGGCGGGAGAAGCGGTCCTGCGCGACGTCGATCTGGAAGTACAGCGCGGCCAGGTCGTCGCGATCGTCGGACCGTCGGGCGCCGGCAAGACCACCCTGGTCGACCTGCTGCCGCGATTCTACGAGCCGACGCGCGGTGAGATCCTGCTCGACGGTGTTCCCTTGACGCATTTCACGCGTTCGTCGCTGCGGAAGTTGATGGGCATCGTGTCGCAGGAGACCGTGCTGCTCAACGACACCGTGCTCGCGAACATCGCGTACGGCCGCACCGACTTCACGCTCGAGCAGGTGCGGGCCGCCGCGCGCGCCGCGAATGCCGACGAGTTTCTCACGCGGCTGCCGGATGGCTACAACACGCTGTTGGGGGAGCGCGGCACACGATTGAGCGGCGGCCAGCGCCAGCGCATCGCCATCGCGCGCGCCCTGCTGCGCGATCCGCCGATTCTGATTCTCGACGAAGCGACCAGCGCGCTCGACACCGAATCGGAGCGGCTGGTGCAGGAGGCCATCGAGCGGCTGATGGCGCACCGCACGGTGTTCGTGATCGCGCATCGCCTGGCGACGGTGCAGCACGCCGACTTCATCGTCGTGCTGGCCGAAGGCCGCATCGTGGAGCGCGGCACGCACGGCGATCTGCTCACCGCCGACGGGCTGTACCGCCGGCTCTATAACCTTCAATTCAGGACCTGATGCTCTCCGGATTCACACTCGTTCGGAACGCCGTCAAGCTCGACTTCCCCATCGTCCCGGCCATCCAGTCGGTGCTCGAGGTGTGCGACGAAGTCGTGGTGAACGTCGGGAAGTCGGAAGACGACACGCGCGACCTCGTGGCGTCCGTGAAGGACCCGCGCGTCCGCATCCTCGACACCGAGTGGGACTTCACCAAGAAAAACATCATGCTGTCGATCGAGACCCAGCGCGCGATGGACGCGTGCCGGGGATCGTGGGGCATCTACATCCAGGCCGACGAGGTCCTGCACGAGCGGGGCGCGCACCTACTAAAGGAAAAGGTCGCCGAGTGGGACGGCGACAAGCGCGTCGAAGGTCTGCTCGTGAAATATCTGCATTTCTACGGCGGGTTCGATCAGATCGCCACGAGTCGCCGCTGGTATCGCCGCGAAGTGCGCTGCATACGACTCGGCAAGGACATCCGGCCGTATCAGGGCGCGCAAGGATTCCGCGTGGGGCCCGAGTTCCGGAAGATCCAGGCGCGCGTGACCGACGCGGAGATGTTTCACTACGGCTGGGCGCGTCCCGCGAAGGCCATCAAGGAAAAACTCGAGATCTCCAAGACGATCTATCCGTGGGGCGGGAACCGCTTCGACAAAGAGCAGGCGCGGGGGTTCCTCGAGTGGATTCCCCTGCTCAAGCCGTTCCCGGGGACCCATCCCGCCGCGGCGCGCGAATGGATTGCCGGGCGCGCGCACGATCCCGAGCGCGTCATCGGGCCGATGCGGCTCAAGCCGGAGCACGTGCGGTTCTACATCTCTGATTGGATCGAGCGGCTGACGGGCGCGCGGGTGTTTGAATTCAGAAACTATGTGCTAGTGTAGCGGACGGCCCGCGGGCAACGCTCCGTCGCGCAACAATCCCTCATACATCCGCACGTAGTCGCGCGCCATCCGCACGTGGCTGAAGTACCGCTCGGCGCGGCGGCGGCACGCGTGAGCGTCGAAATCAGGGAGCCGGCGCCGGATCGCGATCAAATCGTCGTAGGTCGCACCGATTGCTCCGCCGTCGGGACCTACCAGGTCGGGAAGCGAGCCGCGCGGCGTCGCGATCACCGGTGTCCCGCTCGCCAGCGCCTCGATGACGTTGACGGGACAGGGATCTTCCCACTGCACCGGCATCCAGAGACAACGCGCCCCCGCGAGCAGCTCACGCTTTGCTTCACCGCCTACCTCGCCCACGAATTTCAGCCAGCGTGAGAGCGTCGGCCGCCAGCCGCCGGCGATGACGAGCCGGAACCGCTCCTGCTTCGCCGCCTGGACCGCGACGCGCCAGCCTTTGGCCGAATGCAGACGCGCGAGGAAGAGATCGAAGTCGGATTTCTGCTCGCGGAACTCGTACTCGTCGATCCGCACGCCGTTGTAGACGTAGGACTTCGTGCCGTGGCGGCGAGCGTGATTCTCGCTGACGCAGATCACGTACGGCGGCGCCGCCCCGCCCGGGCCCAGATTGCCGTGGAGCGTGGCGACATACGGGACGTTCGGTGGGTGGTCGACGAGACCGTGATAATGCATCACGTCGACCTGGCCGTTCACGTACTGATGAACGTCGAATGCCGGCCGCCGCACTTCCCCGGCATCGACCTCGACGACGTTGACCCCGGGCACGCTCGATCCTCGGCCGGCGAGCAGCGTGACGTTGTGTCCCAGCTCGACCAGCGCCCGGCTCAGCCACACGACGATCCGCTGCGCGCCGCCGTACTTCTCGACCGGCACGCGCGTGTGCTGGAATTGAACGATGTGCATCTAGTCGGCGGTTTGACCGGCGGGCAATGTCCCGGACTGCTTCATGCCTTCGTACATCCGCACATAACTCTCGGCCATCTTCACGTGCGTGAAGTATCGCTCCGCGCGCGCGCGGCACGCCTCGGGCGATCGTGTCCCGATCGTCTGCGCCGCCTTGATCATGTCGTCGACGGTGGAAGCGATCGCTCCGACATCGGGCGTGAGAATCTCCGGCAACGCGCCGCGCTTGGTGCCGAGCACCGGGGTGCCGGAGAACAGCGATTCGATCGTCGGCAAGCCGAACGGCTCGTCCCACTGCGCCGGCATCCACAGGCAGCGCGCGCGCGCCAGCAGCACCGCTTTGCGCTTGCCACCGACTTCACCGACGTACTTGATGCCGCCCGTGAAACTGGGCCGCCAGCCGCCGGCGATGATCAGTTGGCGGCCGGTGCGCTTCGCCGCGTCGATCGCCCAGTGATAACCGCGATCGCTGTGCAGCTTGCCGAGAAACAGGTCCCACTGCTCCTTGCGACGCCGATAGATGTACTCGGCCGGATCGAGGCCGTTGTAGACAAATGCGGTGCTGCCGTGACGCGCGGCATGATCGCGCGAGAGAAAGATCGTGTTGGGCGGGAGCGGCGTGTTCGGTTTCCAGTTGCCGTGCAGCGTCTGAACGAACGCCAGGCCGCTCGGCCCTTTCTTGAGCGGGAAATGCGCGTGGAGAATGTCCGCATTGTCCGGCAAATACTTCTTCAAATCGACGTTGGAATCTTTCACCAGGCGGGGAGCGATCTCGATGATCTTCGCGGCTTCCGGGAGTTTGCTTCCGGGTTGCGCGAGCAGCGTAATTCGATGACCGAGGGTGGCCAGCGCGCGAACCAGCGCGACCACGACGCGCTGCGGTCCGCCGTAGCCTTCGACCGGGAGCCGGTGATGGGAAGCCACTACGACGTGCATCGGAGTCCCAGTATAACTAGCTTCGGGACATGCCGGAGAGCCCCAGGCCACTCACGACCCTGCAGCTCACGCACCAGGGCGAGGGCGCCGGCTCCACTCAATCCATCTTCAGTCTGAGCCGCGAGCTGGCAAAACGCGGCCATCGCGTGCTCGTCGGTTGCCCCGCCGGCACGCTGCTCGCGCGTCAGGTCGCGACCACGCCGCCGCTCGAGCATGTGCCGCTCGACTTCTCGTCGCTGGGCGGCGTCGCCACTCATCTCGAGTCGGTGATCCGCGAGCAGCGCGTGGATGTCGTCAACAGCCACGCCACCGGCGACCGCCGGGCCCTCACGCTGTTGCGCTGGCACCGGCGCCTGCCACAGCCGTTCGTGGTCACGCGCCGCACGATGCCGCTCACCCTTCCGCCCGAATTGATCGCCGTGGGGCTGACGGCGGATCGCACGATCGCCGTCAGCACGGCGGTCGCGAGCGCGCTGCGGCGCCGGCTGCATCCGGGGGCGCGGCTGCGCGTGGTGCCGAATGGAATCGACTTGGCCCGCGTCGAGGCGGCGCCCGCGGCGGTGGACGCTGCGCTCGCCCGCACGACCCTCGGCGACTCGGGACGCCCGGTGGTGCTCGTCGTCGCGCGCCGCAAGGATCAACAGATCCTGCTGCGGGCCCTGCCGGCGCTCGAGCGGCCGGTAACAGTGGCGTTCGTCGGGATCGGCTCGGATGGTGAGCTCGCCAGGGCCCAGGCCGCGGTCCCGGCGCGGCATCACGTCGTGTACGTGCCGTTCACGGAGCGGCCACTCGCCTTCTATCGCTATGCGACCGTCGCCGCGCTGCCTTCGCGTATCGAAGGCTTGTCACAGGCGCTGCTCGAGGCGATGGCGCTGGGCGTGCCGGTCATCGCGTCCGCCGCGGGAGGAAACTCGGAGATCGTATATCCGGGCGAAACCGGTTTGCTCGTCCCGCCGCTCGATCCCGCGGCGTGGACGCGGGCGCTCGAGCGGCTGCTCGGCGACGACACGTTGCGGGCGCGCCTGGCCGCGTCGGGGAAGGACCTGGTCCAGCGGGAGTTCACGATCCAGCGCACGGCCGCACGTACCGAGGTCGTCTACCGCGAGGCCATCGCTTCTCGTTAGAATACGAAACATGCCCTCTTCGGCCCCGCTTACGGTGGTCATTCCGACGCTCAACGAAGCCAATCAAATCGGTGATTGTGTCCGCGGGTTGTCATGGGCGGGCGAAGTGATCGTCGTCGACGCGGGATCGAAGGACGG
>Ga0134125_10005954_pt1 | contig 13833 bp, 28 predicted proteins | sample KB31751_FD_96464 | JGI IMG/M metagenome (GOLD analysis project Ga0134125, IMG submission 96464) | Terrestrial soil microbial communities with excess Nitrogen fertilizer from Kellogg Biological Station, Michigan, USA - KB3-175-1 | ecosystem: Environmental > Terrestrial > Soil > Unclassified ... | reverse complement strand
TTGCCGTCGACTGCACTTTGCCCTGAACCGTTTGCGCGTTGGGCTGCTGGCGTCGCCGACACGGCTTTATCATGGAACGCACCCGAAGGCGGCCCAAACGTCCTATCGCTTTCTCCAAGAGCGCCTGTCATCAGCGTGGCGACGACGACTATCGCCGGCAGGATCAACGAGACCCTCCATGACGGACACCACGACTTCGGAGTGAAAAGGATATGCATGGGGCAAAACCCCGATTGATCGATGACCCACTACCGATGTTGGATTTTCGACCGACTGAGAACAGGATCGGAATCTACTTACGGCAATAGCTGAAAATTCCCTGTAAGCCAGCAGACGTCGCTGCAACGGAACTGTGGCGACCCTCCCAGCCTCGCTCTACAGTTGCAGGCCAAAATGAGCGCGCAGCAGTCGCGATGATCGAGCCAGGCACATGCCGGGCCAAGCCGGTAGGGCGTGCCGGATCGAGCTCCGGTTCGATCACGCGGCGCACGCTGCTGATGTCCGCGATCGCGGCCGGTTGTGCCCTGCCGCGCGTCACACGTGCCGCCGGCAGGGCTGGCTTGGCCTGCCGGGGCCACCGACGAAGCTTGGATCAGCGCTTTTGACGGCCGTCGCGGTGGCGGCTGCGACCGGTGTTCGCGCCATGCCTGGCGCCGCTCACCATTGCCGAGCGCGCCCCGGGGACGATCGCGACCGCCGACCCGGCCGCCATCTACTACCCCGTGGGCAATGCCATCTGCCGCATCGTCAAGAAGCTCCGCGGCGAGGAAGCGATCTTCGGACTGGCCCAGCCCCAGTCGGATCTTGCCTATGGCGTCTATCGCGGCGAGGGACCCTTTGCCGCCACCGGCCCCGATCGGGAGCTGCGCACGGTCATCGCGCTGCAGCGGGAATCCTTTACGGTCGTCGCCCGCGCCGATTCCGAGATCCGCAATTTTATGGCTGGACGATCTCCGATTTCGATCGCACCCTCGAGCGCGCCCCGGCCGAGCAGAACCAGACGCTGTGCAATGGCGAGGTCGACGCCATCATCTTCGAAACCGCGCATCTCGACGGCTTGACCCAAGAGGCGACCAGCGAATGCGGCGCGCGGCTGATTCGCGTCGCAGGACCGCCGCTTGACCGGCTGCTGGCGGCGCATCCTTACTACGTCGCTTCGATCATCCCCGGCGGCATGTACGACGGCAATCCAGACACCTGGGTCTGAGTAGATTCCGATCCTTGCCGCGAGCGCGTTCACGTCCCTACGGTGCGTGGGTCATCCGAGGGGGTTTCATGAAGGAAGACCCAGAAACCATCCGGCTCAATATTCGGCGTCATCAGGAACTTCTGAAGCTAAGCGCCAAGGCTCATACGCACGACCAAGTGCGCAAACTCCTAGCCGAAGCGCGGGCACAATGGCGTCAGCGCGCCGGGGAATTGCGAGCGACCGCCGAGCGGTTCGTCGTCCCGTCGGCACAGGATGCGCTCCTGAAAGCGGCTGCCGGTTACGAGCAGTTGGCGGACCAGGCGGAAGGGCTCCTGGCGGGACACCCCGCGGGGTAGCCCTCGCTGGGCTTTATATACCTGGGTATAAACCCTCACCGCCCCAAGGGAGGGCGCGCAAAGGGGAGCGGCAAGCGTTGGACCAGCGCGCTGGCGAGCATCTCCCCGAGCCTCCGGGATAAGCGGCCGAGGGCCGGATCGCGGCACCCCAGGCGCGGCGCCGAGCCTCGACCCCTTCGATGGACGCTGCTCGGCGGCCTTGTACTTCAGATCGCGGTTTGAATTGTAGACCGTCCGTGCGCGTGAGTCGTGCGCCATGCCATACTGTCGCTATGGCCCATCGCAAGAGCAGAGGCGACAAGGCAGCGTTCCCGGATCGCGAAATAATCGCGAAGGCCGAGGGGCGCTTCGCGAAGGCGGACAAACAACGTGCCGGCATGAAGGCCGATCCCAAACGGGAGGTGGCCCGCGAACAAGCGCGATCTAAGCGCGCTAAGAAGGACAAGCCCAACGCCTGAGGACCGCCCCTGGGATGCACGCGCCTACCACCTCGCCGAAATCCACGCCGGGGCCGGGGTGGCTGTGGAGGGCGCTCGTCACGCGGCTTGTCGCCCAGCGCCCACGCGCCTCAATGAAGCCCCACGGTGTATGTGAAGCTCGCGGGGCGATTCCGCACGTTTGCAGGGGTGCGGGGAGAGGCGTTCTGGACAAAGCTGCGACCTGGAAAGCGAAAGCGACTGCCTTGCGGAGTGCTGCGCAAGGCGCGGATCGCGCGTGCGACCGGAAGACGCTCGTCATGCTCGCCGAGGACTGCGAGGCGATAGCTGATAAGTTGTCCCGCCGCAAGGAAGTGCAGAAGCCGTGAAAGCGTGGGACCGGTGAGGGGTCCGCCCACCCGTCAGCGTTCGCCGCGTCTTCCTTCTTCCTTGTATTGCGCCCGCGCGCCTGGAGGCCAGTGATGCCATCTCGGTTATTCGATCCGGAATATTGGTGCCAATGCGCCGAGCAAGCCCGCGCCCAGGCCGATCAGATGACCAACCTCCAAGCCAGGCAGTCGCTGCTGGGGATCGCGAAGGGGTACGAGCACCTCGCAGAGCGACAGGCGAAGCTGCTGCATGGCGGTTGGAAGCCAAACAGCTAGTGGCGATCTTTTGAAAGGTGCATGGCATACGCGCTAGCAGATACCTTCGCCTGCCCCGGAGCCCGTCTTGGATCATCCGCGCATCGAGCAGGAGCATCCGCCGGCCGAGCCCGCAGCTCCCCCTCGGACTGGTAGTCGGCACGGTATCACCGACCAGCGGCGCACGTCGGAGGCATTGTAGGCCGCCAAGCCGCACTCAGAGCGCGCCAATTTGAGCACGTCGCGATTTTTGATGCCCTCACCGCGTCCGGCCCGATGCCGATCGCCGCGCTGATGCTGTCGGTTACGCCGGCGACCACTGGCACGCTCGATGGCCCGGGGCAGATATAACGTAGCCGTAGTGCCTCGACCCAGCTCACTCTCGAGCGCAATCGCGCCGCAGGCGCGATGCGCGAATTCGCGGATCTGAGAAAGGCCGAGCCCGGTGCCGTGCTCTGGCGCCTTCGTTGTGTTGAATTCCGGGCGCTCATCGCCGCGCGCGACGCGGCTCAGCGCCTGCGTGAATTCGACGCCGCGCTCGACGCGCTGGTCGGCGCCCAGCGTGCTCACGGACAATCGGCGTCGCGCCCACGACACCGCGCCCGCTCAGGCGTGGTGCGGCGCGCTCGAACGGCTCGCGCTCGACGCCGACGCGGCGCTGCCGAAGGTGGAGCGCGGGCGATGACCAATTCGGGCGCGCTTCATCGGCGCCCGGGTGACGCGCCCCGGTCTTGAAATGGCGGCGGGCGCGTCCACCGGCTATCAAGATGCTACCGACATGCTGCTGCCCTGCCCGCCAAAGCGTTCTCAAAGCCCGTTGACTTTGAAGATGTGGCTTCAGAGATAGCGTCGCAGCTGCGGGGGCAGCCGGCATAGCAGGCGCTATAAAATTATTTTTGTGAACTCCCGCTTCCAAGAAGCCGCTTGTAGTCCGCGCCGTCCTGTGCCGAGGAGGCTCTGGGGTACCTCAAGGTGATAGAGGTCTCGACATCGGTTTCTCCAACCGTGATCGCTGCGGCGTCAAACGATGGGGCACTCAGAAAGCCCCGTGCTTCATTGCCGAATCCGTATCCCTCTGTCGGCACTCCCAAGGCATTTTTATCAAGACGGCCGTTGTCATTCTCGTCATGGATCGCAATGATGGCGTATCGGCCCGGCGCCAACTGCGTGAAGACCGTGCTTTGTGTGCCGCGCTGCGCCCTGATTGCCGTGCCGATGAGGCGCCCGCGATCGGGCAGCAGGCCGCGTGTTGCGGCGTTGGCGATGGCGTGTTGAAACCCGTCAGCATTGTCGTAAAGCCCGACCAATAGTTCGCCGTTGTCGGAATGAACGCCCTTGATCGTCAACCGCAATTCAGCCGAAAGGGCAGGAACGGTGAACAGGCCGTTTGCAATGAGCGTCCCTGAGAAAGCAACGGCTAGACGGTTCCAGCGCATCTTCCGCCTCCTTCGAAGGCTGCCATCACGCGAGGTAAACGCTCAGATATCAAAGAACAGCTCTCGCAATCGAAAACCTAGTGGGGCGTCCTCAAGCGATAGGCTACCTAGTGCGCAGTCGCGTGCCCCTATATAGGGCGCATGCCAGCATATGCGTCAGTGCGAACGCGATTGTGGAGACAAGAGGTCGGTGTCGGGACGCCTCCGGCTGCTAAAGTCCGCCGCGCACCGGATTCAGTTACATCGCTGCCAGGATCACGGCTTTCAGGCGAAGCGCGGTAGGACGCGCGGGCGAATTCAACGTCGAGAATTCCTCTTTCTCGTGGATGATGACGAGCTGATTCCGGACGGACATCCGAATCTCGGTTCTGCTCGAACCACGTTGTCGCCAGATCGAGGTCGACATTTTGCGTAAAGCCGCCAACGAGCAACGACGGGTCCATCCCCTCGATTGCGCCTCCGAGAGGTCGTGGCCCCTGAACGGCGCCGTGCCGCGGATCAGCGCCTCGGAGCCCACCTGCTCGGCGATCTTCTCCTCGCGCGTCCCCGTGGGCAAGGGCACGTTGCGCGTCACGAACCTGAACGCGCGCATTCGGAAGCCCAGCGGCAATTTGCAACCGATGCTACAAATCCCGGACATCATTTCCTCCAACACTCTGAGGTCGCCGCTCTACCGGCCGCACGCTGAACCGTCGATCTCGACGATGCGGCGATGACTTCGAGCGACGCCATGCAGCCGTCGACTCGTCGAGTCGCGGATCTGCTCGGGCCATTTAGCGCGGGTTATTCGCATCAAAGCTGGAAGCGTTCGTCACCAATCCGGTCGCCGTGATCTCGCGGCGGAGGTCGGCTTCTGGAGCACAAATTTCCGAGGGTCAGCGGGGGAGCGCTTGCGCCGGCCCGTCGTTGGTGTGGTGCAACATAAGACGGGGGTGCACATGCGAGGATCACCGCGAAGCATCATGCTCACCTGGACCAATACCATCGCGGGCTGGTGGACGAGCGCAGGAGTATCAGCGATGCAGCGTCAACAACGTTCGATGCTCAATGCGATCAAGCCAAAGACTACACGACGCCGCGCACGGAAGCGGCGGCAGAGCTAGCCGGCCTACACGGGGGGAGTAGCGGGTCAGTTTGACCGGGCTCGTTGCGCGGGTGGCGTTGCACAGGCACAGATGCCATATTAAGCGCATGGAACGCAGACATCCTCATTCAGAAGCCATCTATTCTATCGTCCCCCAGGCCGACCTGTCTTTTGGAGTCGTGGTGACGATCCCCGACACGCACCCCACGACGGTGACGGGGTTCGCCACCCAGGAAGCCGCCGAGGCCTGGGTACATCGGCATAAACACGCGGCGACTCTCCCATTTTTTCCGCCACGGCGGCGCTGGTCCGGCAGCTCGTGATGGCCCAGCGCACCTTCGTGCCCTATCAAGGGCGGCGCCGGGCTAATGCACACGGAAGACTGCGGACAAGATGATCAGCAGCACAAGAACAGGCGCAAGCACGATCGGAGGAACAAACCAGGAGGCGACTTGATGCCGCTCCCACTGTTGTTCGAAAATCGAGAACGTCTCAACTACTCCCGGCGGTCCGCTAACGAGTCCTTGGCGTTCCGCTTCTGCCCTTCGATCCCCGCCTGAGCGCCAGGGCCCATTTTGCCCGCGCTTTTGCGGCCCGATTTTTGAAACCTTGGCTCAGTGTCGTGGGAACTTTGGAATAGGCTTTCGCAATGCTGGGCGGCGTCTTTTTCCCTGGTGCCATGACATGCTCGCTCCAAAAGGGCGTTCGACATGCACGAACTCTTAACATTGTGAGTCGCAACGCGGCGGACAGGCTCGGAAACCACTCAGCTCCCGAGCCGGCGATTTGCCCCGGAGCGAGACGCCGCCGAACGCCTCGATGGCCATCTTGCAGGTTGCTTGATGAGAGGGCGGACATATCGCGTTGTCGTGGGCAATGGGTGGTCGGCTGAGTAGTTTCCGAACCTATCCGTCCCCGTCGCCGCTCCCAACATTCAGGGTAACGTTCCGAAAAGTCTCGAGCGCGGTCGCGCCGCTCAAAACCGCGGCGTAGGAAGCGTCATGCTGAGTGTCCTGGGATCGTCGCAGATCCGCTCGAGCCAGCGCCTAAGAGGAGCGACGACCTTGAAGATCTGGACTGCTATGAAGAGTCTAAACCAACGCTACGACGCTTGGGCGTTGCGCACGTCGAGCGGGATCGCGGCCGATCTCGATCGTAAGTTCCGCAGCGGGGCGGAGCGTGATGGCAAGAAACACCTGAGCGTGTGGGACCTTCTTTCCAAGAAACGCGAATCTGGGCAGTAAGGAAGCGATACGATTCCACGACGTCAGGCGCGGCGAAGTGTTCGGATGCACGGATGTCGTGGTGACTATAGCGAGGCAGCAATCATCGCGGGAGCGCCCCAGCGCTCACAACAGGCGAGGAGACCCGAATGAGCAACGTAACGACTGACGCGGCGATCCGAAGAGCGCAAGAGATCTGGGACAGGAACAAGCAGCGAGACGTGGACACCCGAAGTGGCGCGCAGCGTGCCGAGGCGGCCAAGACCGCGCGGCTGCGCGAACTCCGCCTGGCGAAAGAGGCCGCTGACGCCGAGCGGCAGCGCGCAGAGCGACTGGATATCAAGCGTCGCCCGCGTCGCCGCAAATCGGCCGGGCTGGCGGCATCGGAACGCGTCGAATGACGGATGCCCCATGCTCGACAGCCCATTCGGCATCCGTCATATCGCACGGATAATTCAGGCCGCGGCGATCGGCAGCGCGGCGATGTTCGGGCTGCCACATCGGCACCCTCGACCAAGATCTCCGGGTGGCCTCATGAAGAGGCAGAACCCATTCCCACCGTTTCAACAACTTTCTGGATCGGCTCTTAGCATAACCGAGCTCCCGGCGAGGCAGGAGAGCGGCCGCGGCGAAGCATGCTCAATGTGGTCACTGCAGGCAGCCCATGCTGGCATTGGGCGAGGGGAATAGTTACGCCACTCACGTCGAGCGGGATCGCATGGTGCCGCGCCGCGAAGACGCCGACCTCATTCTCGACGCCATGTCCTACGTGGACTTGGTGCACATGGATCTTACGGCCGAGAACACCGCGCCGGCGCCCGGTGTCGCGGGTCGGGTCGTCGCTGCCATCCTCGCCGCTCCTTCGCTCGCAGACTACGTGCGGACCTGGGCGAGCGAGCAGCTAGCGTCGAAAGCGAGCCTTGCCCCGCCGCCGCGGCCGCCGATCAATGCGAACTACGAGCGCGTCCGCGGGCTCCTGCGACGCGCTGGTGACAGCCTGCCAAAAGATCGATCAGCAAGAGCGCGCTCAAGCGATGGAACCTAGACGCCACTGGCGAACGCCAGATCGAGCGCATCGCACAGTTCTTGGATACGGAAGGGTTTATGCAGAAGCTGCAAGCCGTGATCGGCGGCGTACCCCATGATCGCATCGTTACCAGAGATCATGACCAGCGGGAGCCGAAGCGCTTGCGCGTGGTTGGCGAGTGAGGCGCTTGTCTCGCGCCGCATTGGGCATCAATGACAATTGCATCAATCCCGTCGTTTTCCAAGAGATGACGCATCGAAAGCCCGTCCGGGACGCAACTCACCCGATAGCCGCGATCCTCAAGGATGGCTGCAATCGTGTCTCGGATGCCGCCATCGTGGTCGACGACAAGTATGTGTTTATGCAAGTATGTGTTTATGGCGGCTCATGGTCTCTGCGTCTCGAACGCCCGGTGTCGCGGACAAGGCACCCTTGCCGCCCCTATCCCTGGCGTCCGGCCGCCCGCCCCGCGTCGACCTCACGGCTTGGATCCGGCCGTACTGAGCATCGGCGTCTCGCGAGCGTCGCTCGCTATCGAGCCGCTGGGGCGCTGCCCTTGCGCCGCATTGTTCTGACTTGCTTCGGTGAATTCCGACACGGTCCTCTGCCACATAGTTATTGTCAATCCGACCCCCGCCTCGAGATCTGGGGCGACGCGGCGAAGGCAGCCGGTGAACCATTCCTGTTGGATCTGGAGCAGATCTGCGGGGCCATGACAATTGTGCATCTTTTCGATTGATTGCCGCACGGCGTCGATCATCTCTCGCCGTCGCTGGACCCATGCCCGGTTCACTGCATTCGACCGTGTGGAGCATATGTCAACCTGCCTGTTGAGCCAAGCTTCGGCACTCCGTGTCGCGGCAGGTGCCATATTTGCGTTTTTTCGCTCGGCTTTCCTTGAATGCGCCGGATTGCGAGCGGCGCGCGTGCGCCGCCGTTCCCACCCTGGGTCGATCACCTAAACGAGCAGCTGGCGGAGTGTCGCGAAGAAAACTGGCGAGCAACGTCAAAGGGCGCGAGGTTATGCGCTCCGCTCCCGCCATTCGGTCTGGTGACCCTCTCGTACCGCATTTAGCAAAAGCGCGCGCAACTGCGACGGCCGCCAGGGTTTGGGCAGGAGCGGTCCCGAACCAGGCGTGCCGTCCGCCGACAGCAGCTCGCGGCAGAAGCCCGTCGTGTAAATGACGCTGAGCTCGGGGCGGATCTCCTTCGCGCAGCGCCCCAAGTGCCATCCATTCATGCCCGGCATCACGATGTCAGTGAAAAGCACGGCCACCGACCTGTCGCGGCGGATAATCGAGAGAGCCTCCTCGCCCCCAAGCGCCGCCAGCACAGGATAGCCGAGCTCTTCGACGATGGCGCAGGTGGCGTTTAGCACGTCCGAGTCATCATCAACCACGAGCACCGTCTGTCGTCCGCCGGACATATACGCCCCCTTCGGCACCGAGCCCGAAACGCTTACCCGATTCTGAATCCCCAGAGCGGAGCCGCTCTCGATGCGTGAACTCGCGAGGTCGACGCGCCGGCGTGAGCTAATGCTGCGCCTCGGCGCGGAGACACCGCGCATCCTTCATCTCTCAGAACCTAAGCTGTGTACTGCGCTGGCACAAAGCTACCGCGCTTCGCATTGCAACATAACTGGCGCAGTGACGCAACGCGAAACGTAGGACCACGTATCAACCTAACGGCCCTCCCTCCGTGCCATCCGCGGAGATCGATGCGCTCGCGCTTGTACTTCGCTGGCGCACCGCGCGTTCGTCATCTCGAGCTCAACCAATCACTCCGATCCACGATGGTCCGCAGCGCGTCTGTTATGGACCGGCATCTCGGGTTCTCCTCCCCGTCGTGCACGGTGTAGTGCCTTTATCCCGGCGCTCCGAGGCCGTCACGGCCGTCCCGTGGGATTCCGGAAGGTCATGAATGCAGTGGTGATGTCATCCGAAGACCGGGCATTGAAGGCCAGAAGTTCGAGTCCGAGCTCCTACCAATCGGCTTCGTGCTCGAGCAGGTTACGCGCTGGCACCGCCGGGGGCGCAGCCTCCACGCAGAACGACGATGCTTAGGAGCGCCGGCCGAACGGAATGCCGCGCATCAGGCGTCGGGCCAAACTCCGTTTGGACGATGCTTGCTGCTTCTTCAGTTGTCTTTCTTGCTCACCAAGTATCTCCGCGACCAGTTTGCGTCGTGCCTTTGTAAGCTTCGTTTGCAAGAGCCAGCGATAGCGCTGGATATTCGCCTTTACGATCTTCAGGTTCTCATTCATAGCCGGCACTCTGCTTTGGCAGCCGCGGTTGAGTGCGTCAGCCGGATAATCTCTCGAGATCCCCCAGAACACTTGCCATCAGTTCGTGACGGCGCGTGTCCTGAGCGTCGGCGGCGTCGGCGAGCAGTTGAATGAGGTACCGCGCCGGGCTGCGGCCTCCGGCCAGGTCGTCGCTGGCACGACAATGAGATATCTTTCGAACTCCGCTTGGCACTCTTTCAGAGCGGCTTGGTCGCACTGCACCTCGTGGAGCCGTCGACGAGTTTTCGTAGCCTTCTGAGCATCTTCGCCCCGGTGCTGATCGAGTTCTATCAGGTGGTTTGTCACGGCGCTCGCTCCCATGGTACCTCCGCCCGCGAGAAGCCTTCGCAATATCTCATGCCTAGTCGAACATGAGGACCAGGACGAAGCCCCGCGGGAGGCGGGGCAGCGCGAAGGTAGCGTGGGTCGCGGCAGCGGGCGCGTGATTACCCAGACACCTTCGCCAGCGGAGCTGGCTCCATCAGCCGCTGGGCACAGAGAATGGCCGCGCCATCGACCGGCTCTTTCATCCCGGCCAGCGTTACCCAGCCGCCCTTCTCAAGGTAATCGCCCCGCGTCCAGGAATCGTTCGCCTTGAGCGTGGCGAAGTTGGCGGCTGCATCGGATGCGGTCTCGAAACGGTTAACACAGACGGCAGCGGCCAGATCGGCGCGCGCGTTCGTGGCAGCCTGAGCCGCCATCCGTTCCGCGGTGCTGCCCCATACCCAGCCGCCCGCGGTAAAGCCTATGAGGAGGGTGGCAACGACGCATGCGGCACAGGCCCAAAAGACCATGGTCTTCGGCGCCTGGTAGTTCTCCCAGCGGTCCAGAAGGCTCTGTATTCGCAGCATTGCTCGGTTCCTCCCGTCAGGTTCGGACACCGGAGAGAGACTCTGTTTTGAGGATACAGCGCCGGTGAGGGGCCGGTCTCCGCCACAGGCGGAGACAGACAGGGTACGTCATACGTGGTGCGGCTATCCATGAAAACCTAGACATTTCTATTTACGGGCAAGAGAAACCACGCGGTTCATATCGACGCACGGCTGCGGTACATCGGCCGCGAACGAGGTAGAGGTTGGTTCGCTCCAGTGACCTTGCGCGGCATGGGGCGGCAACGCACGTTCGGCGATCGTTTGGCTGACCGCGTTGCTCGTTTCCGCGGATCATGGACCTTCATCCTGATTTTCCTCGGCGTGTTGATTGCCTGCACCGCCCTCAATACCACGATCCTGAAGCGGCTTCGGCGAAGCATTTGACCCTTACCCCAATATCTTTCTCAACTTGATCCTCTCCATGCTGGTGGCGGTGCAGGCCCGGGTCGCCGAGATCGAGATCATGGCCCTGCACGAGAAATTGGACCGGTCCATGTCGATCATCTCGAGGAGATATTGAATGGGCAACCGGGGGACCCGGCATTCCCGACGGGCAGCTCAAGGCGATCTTTGAAGAATTTCATCGGCTTGACAATGCCGCCCGCGAGCGCAGCCACGGCCTCGGCCTGGCCTCGCCATCGTGCAACGCCTGGCAGATACCGCGCGCCAGCGTCAGATCCTGGATCTAGTGCTCGCGGGGGCTCGGCCTAGCGCCCGTCTCGCGTCGAAGAAATTCAAGGTCGGCGATCACGTGATCAGGAACTCGGAAGCATGCTATGTCCGCGGCAGGATCATCAAGGTGCACACCCTAAAAGCCATACGCGTCACGCCAGCGACAATGACCCGCAATATGAGATCGTGAGCGACAAGACCGACCACCCCAGCAAGAACATCGCTGCCGATCTCGGCATCAGCCAACGGACCGTGGAGGACCATCGCAAGGCGATCATGCATAAGACCGGCTCGAAGTCGCCCTCGGCGCTGGTGCGCCTGGCGCGGTGAATCTGCTCAGTCTCTTGCCTTACTCAGCGCCGCGCCTTTGTGCGTTGCGCATTTGCAGCAAATTCTCACGTGGCGCAGCCACGAGGCGGCGATCACTCGGATTGTGCGGGACTGCCCCAGCCTGGTCACAGGTGTCCAGCTTGGCGCGTCGATCGCCGGAAAGCTGCTCTGGGAGCCCACATCGTTCTCTCGGGAATTACTGCGACGGCGCGTCCCGGCCGATCGTTCGAGGTTGGGCGCCTTATTCGCCCTGCATCCGCCTCAAATCGAAGATCCACAGGCGCAGTTGCTCGATCATTTGCCGGTCAGTCGCGAGCTTGAGCAGCCTGCGGCATTGTTCGACCTTCGCACGGAGGGATGCAGGGTTCCGTCGAGGGGCGTCGCCCTCTCTGTGAACAAACCGCCGCTCCGTCTTAGCGTTCGCATTGATGCAAATGGCGCTTCCTGGAGAAAGCAAGTCAACCCGCTTGCCCTGAGTACTTGTACTTAGGTGTCTACGGCTTCGGCAGGAATCGCAATTGGGCGTCGCGGCACCCAGGTGCTCCGCGCGACGGCTTGCGCTCTGAGTAGTTTCCGATCCTATCGCTCACACTCGCCGCTCCCACTTGTCTTGTAGTCCGCGCTTGTTCAGCAACTCTATCGGTTCTCAGGGATCGCGTCATGACAGCATGGGAAAACGCAGCATCCAAATGGACCGCCGCAAAACCTGCAGCGATCGCTCTGGTCATCGGCTTGGTCGCCGGACCGTTGATTTCCAACGCTATCGGTTGGCAGGTAACGGGCGGCACAGCGCGTGCCGAGCTCCACGCCGGGCTCGTCGAGCAGCAGGCGGTGATCTGCGAGGCGCGTGCGCGAGCGGATGTACCAACCGCCGCCAAGCTCGACTGGGACGCACGATACGCATTGGCAGGGAAATGGGCGGTGATGCCCGGAAGCGGTCCCGCCGACTCCGATGTTACGAGTGCTTGCGCCAGGAAGCTCGCCGCTTGATGCCGCGCTCGTTCGGTTGGGGGAGCAGAAGCGCCACGCGTGATCCGGGTTCGAGAAATCCCGATGTCCGGTCTCCGTGTGCCGAAGCGTCCTGGTATCATATCATCGTCTGTGTCATTGGACGCTTCTGAGACCCCGCGGACTCTTGGTCAGGAAGGAGGGAAAGATGGATACAGCGCCCCTCATCTTTCGGCGCGACGCCCTGCCGACGAAGGGCCCGTGGCCGATTTCGGAGCGTGCACGATGGCTGCCGGCGCTAGCCATTGCGATCGGCATCATTTATGGCGCGGACGTAATCCGTGTCGACCGCCCGTCGGCGCAACAGCCGCCTGCCGAGTAGCGCAACCGCGCGGATGCCGGTCAGCACGCGGCGGCGTTGAGCGCGCTTTCGATGGCTTTGACGAGATCCGCTTCACGAAACGGCTTGCGGACGGCCACGGCGCTCGGTCGGTGAGTTTGAACCGTTCCAGGGTCCCCGCTGACGAAGAGATGCGCGACCGGTCCCGCACGGAGGATTTCCTCGACAGCAGAAACACCGTTACCTCGCGCCAAAGCCACATCGACGATGATCAGGTCCGGCCTGTGTCGGGCGGCCGCCGCTACCGCGTGGGCCTCGGTGGCTGCCATGGCGCAGACATCATGGCCCATTCCCGCGAGCAGTTCCGAAAAGAGACTGGCGATCAAGGCGTCATCCTCGATGACGAGGATCCGGAGCGCTTTCATCGGTCCAGATAGGCACGATCTCGGCTTGGCCACAATCACTATTTCGGAGAAGACCTGCGGGCTGGGACTGTCCCAAACTGAAAGAGGTCGGCCGAGATCGTTACCGCGCGGATAATTGGGAGCCTGGGAACTCCCCATAAACCGCTCGAAATCTTCCTTGTCCTCGGATGACGGCTCCCGTGGGTAGATCAGAGATATCGAGGCGTCGATGGTCTGATCGGAAAGCGGAAGAGTGATGGCGGCGGCATTGAAGGACGGCGCGCTCAAAAATCCCTTTGCATTGTTGCTGAAGCCATATCCCTCGACTGGCACGCCCAAGGCGTTTTCGTCCAGAAGCCCGTTGTCGTTCTCGTCGTGGAAGACAATGATCGCGTACCGTCCTGGCGGGAGCTGCCTGAACGTGATGCTTTGAGCGCCCGCTTGTGCTCGTAGTGAGGCACCGGCAACTCGCCACTTCTCAGGAAGCAACTCGCCACTTCTCAGGAAGGAGAGCGCTTTTCGTCGCGCTATCGGCGAGGGCACTGCGAAACCCATCCGCGCTGTGGTAAACGCCCATCAAGAGCTCACCCGCGTCTGAACGCAGACCA
>Ga0134125_10005951_pt1 | contig 13836 bp, 11 predicted proteins | sample KB31751_FD_96464 | JGI IMG/M metagenome (GOLD analysis project Ga0134125, IMG submission 96464) | Terrestrial soil microbial communities with excess Nitrogen fertilizer from Kellogg Biological Station, Michigan, USA - KB3-175-1 | ecosystem: Environmental > Terrestrial > Soil > Unclassified ... | reverse complement strand
GTTCTGATTGAGCGCCAGCTGTGCTTGCAGCTCGTTGTACTTCGCCGCCACCTCCGCCTGTTGCGCGAGGTGCTCGATCTGCGTGCCGAGCTCCGACTGGATGTCGCCCACGCGGGCCAGGTTCTCGCGCGTGTCCTCCAGGCGCAGCTCCGTCTCGCGGCGGCGCTCGCGGTACTTGGAGACGCCCGCGGCCTCCTCGAGGAACACGCGCAGCTCCTCGGGCTTGGAGGTGATGACGCGCGAGATCATGCCCTGCTCGATGATCGAGTAGGCGCGCGGGCCCAGGCCCGTGCCGAGGAAGATGTCCTGCACGTCGCGGCGGCGCACGTGCTGGCCGTTGATGTAGTAGCTGGAGTCGCCCTCGCGCGTGAGCACGCGCTTCACGCTGATCTCGCCGTACTGCGCCCACGCGCCCCCGATGCGGCCGAGCGAATTGTCGAACACGAGCTCCACGGAGGCGCGCCCCAGGGGCTTGCGATCGGCCGAGCCGTTGAAGATCACGTCGTGCATGTGCTCGCCGCGCAGCTGCTTGGCCGACGATTCGCCGAGCACCCAGCGAACCGCGTCGATCACGTTGGACTTGCCGCAGCCGTTGGGCCCCACCACGCCCACGAGCTGGCCCGGGACCGAGATGGATGTCGGATCGACGAAGGATTTGAAGCCGGCGAGCTTGACGGAGGTGAGTCGCAAGGGAAGTAAGTCTTTGTTTTAAGGCCGAACGGGCGCCCGGCCTTCAGTAGAATGGGGAATTTTACCGGAAGCTTCCGGCGATCCCAATGCCACGCTCCAGCAAATCGCTTGACACGTTCCCCAATCCCGCCCCGGCCCGGGATTACGCGATCCACATGCGCATCCCGGAGTTCACGTGCCTCTGCCCGAAGACGGGCCAGCCCGACTTCGCAACCCTCCTCCTGGACTACGTCCCGGACCGGCTCTGCGTGGAATTGAAGAGCCTCAAGCTGTACATTGGGTCGTTCCGCAACGAGGGAAAATTCCACGAGGCGGTCGCGAACGAGATCCTCGAGCGCCTGGTGAAGGCCACCAAGCCGCGCTTCATGCGGCTCACCGCGCGTTTTTACGTGCGCGGCGGCATCTTCACCACGGTCGTCGCCGAGCATCGCAAGAAGGGCTGGCAGCCCCCCGAGCGGATCGAGCTCGGCCCCGGGGCGCCCGAAGAAAGCAGCACCTGACAGGGAGAAAAAAAGTGAAACGCATCGCCATAGCGCTCGCCGCCTTCGCCGCGGCCGCCGCCTGGGCCGCCGACAAGCTGCCCATCGAGGATTTCTTCAGGCTTCCCCAGTACTCGGCGATGGCGATCTCGCCGGACGGCAGGCACATCGCGGCCCTCGCCCCCGTGAACGGCCGCCAGAACCTCGTGGTGCTCGACTTCGACCACCGCAAGGCGGTGCCGGTGACGCACCTCGACAACAAGGACATCGTCGAGGTCTTCTGGCTGAACGACAAGCGCCTCATGGTGGAAACGGGCAAGCGCGGCACGCGCCAGGACGACATCCGCGGCGGCGCCATGTACGCGGTCGACGCCGACGGCTCGAACGAGCGCAAGGTGATCGAGGGCGGCGACGAGCGCATGAACGACGACCAGATCGCCGTCTGGCACGGCCTGGATTTCGTGCGCCGCATCCCGGACACGGACGACTTCATCGCGCAGGAGCACGTCTACGAGCAGTACAAGTCGTCCCCGGGCGTCCTCTTCCGCATCAATTCGCGCACCGGGCGGCAGGTTCCGATCTCGGGAATCAAGCCCGACTCCGGCGACGAGGAGCGCTGGGTGGTCGATCGCAAGGGCGTCGCGCGGGTCTTCAGCGCATCCTCGGACAAGCGCGAGCGCATCTGGTACCGCTCCGGCGAGGACGCGGCCTGGCAAAAGCTCGACGAGTTCCCGACGCTCTCCGGCGATTCCTGGCGCGCGCTCGCCGTGGCCGAGGACGACAAGACGCTCTATGTCGAGTCGCGCCGCGGCCGGGACAAGGCCGCCATCGTCCGCTACGATCCCGCGAAGAAGGAGCTGGGCGAGGTGATCGCCGCGCATCCGCAGGTCGACCTGTCGCGGCTCATCTACCCGAAGGAAACGCTCCTCGGCGTGCGCTACAACGCGGACAAGTGGGGCACCGCCTGGTTCGACGCGGGCCTCGCGCAAGTGCAGGCCGCCATGGACAAGGCGCTTCCCGACACCGTGAACGTGCTCACCTTCTCCGACGACCACCAGCGCTTCGTGGTCACGTCGTTCTCGGACGTGAAGCCGGGCTCGTTCTACTACTTCGACCGCAAGACCGGGAAGCTCGAGGCCCTGGCCGACGAGATGCCCTGGATCGATTCGAGGAAGATGTCCCCGATGACGCCGGTGCGCTACAAGGCCCGCGACGGCATGGAGATCCCGGCGTACCTCACGATCCCGAAGGGCTCATCGGGCAGGAACCTGCCGCTCGTCATGGTGATCCACGGCGGCCCCTGGGTCGACGGCGACGGGTGGTACTTCGACCCGGAGGTGCAGTTCCTCGCCTCGCGCGGCTATGCCGTGCTGCAGCCCAACTACCGGGGCACGACGCGCTACGGCTGGAAGCATTACGCGTCCAGCTTCAAGCAATGGGGCGGCACGATGCAGGACGACATCACCGACGGCGTGAAGTGGGCCGTCGCCGAGGGCGTGGCCGACCCCGCCCGGGTTTGCATCTATGGCGGCAGCTACGGCGGCTACGCAACGATGATGGGGCTTGCCAAGGATCCCGACCTCTACAAGTGCGGCATCAACTACGTGGGCGTCACCGACCTCGACCTCTTCGTGAACGCGACCTGGTCGGACTTCGCCTATTCGTCCTGGAGGAAGAACGAGCTGAAGGACACGTTCGGCGACTGGGCCACGGAGTCGGACCGGCTGAAGAAAGTCTCGCCCGTGGAGCTCGCCGGCCGGATCAAGGCGCCCGTCATGATGGCCTACGGCGCAAGCGACGTTCGCGTGGTGCCCCAGCACGGCTTTCGCATGCGCGCGGCCCTGCAGCACGTGGGCAAGGACCCCGAGTGGTTCATCGCGGAAGGCGAAGGGCACGGCTACCGCGAGGTGGACAACCAGGTGATGTTCTACGGCGCGATGGAGAAGTTCCTCGACAGGAACATCGGCCACTAACCCCCGTTCATTGCCGCGGCTCGGCGCCGGCGATGACGGGCGCGGGGCAGCGATTGGGGAAGGCTTCGTGGAGCGTGGCGCGCAGCCGCGCATCCACGAAGTTGAGCACCGTGGGCATGAGCTCCGCGGGGCTCGTCTCGAGGAACTTGTCCTGGGTGGTGGGGACCCGGGGGTCGACCGCCAGGCGGTTGAAGCTGTAGACCTCCCCCACCTCGACGGGACGGCCCGAGGGCGAGAACGACACCGAGAACGAGAAGAACGGCGCGATGTAGAAGTTGCCGTATTCGACGCGGTCGGCATCGGGCAGGTTGAGGTAGATCCCGAGGCCGGACATCCGCGTGGCCGATTGCCCGATCCGGTCGATCATCACCGCGGGCTTGACCACCACCTCGCCGGAATCTTCGGTCGCGCACGGCTCGAGCGCGTTCGCGAGGATCGGCTCGAGGGCGCTCGCGAGGCGCCCGCTGCGCAGCTCCTTCCGGTGGACGGCCGCGCGCTGGGTGTTGCGCCCGGCGCCGTTGGGCCGCTCCACCAGGACCATCTCGTCCGGGCCGTCGTAGCGCACTTCCCAGCCCGCCGCCGCCATCGCGGTGAGCGGAGCGAGGAGCGCGAGCAGGACGAGCGGTCGGGGGGTCGCCATGCGCCGATACTACCGCGCCTTCACCCAGCCGCTCGCGAGGCTCGCCGCGACGATGAGCCCGCCCCCGATCCACTCGTGGGGCGTAAGGACCTCGCCGGCCAGGAGGTAGGCCGCGAGCGCCGCCACCACCAGCTCGAAGAGCAGGATCACGATGGCGCGGTTGGCGGGCAGGCGCGAAAGCCCGTACTGCAGGCAAAGGCTCATCGCCACGAGCGCCACCCCGATGCCGAGCACGATCGGCGCGCCCGCGCGTGCCGCCTCGATCGCGCTCGACGCGCCGGACCCCGAGAACGGCAGCTGGAGCAGCCCCGCGATCGTCACTCCCGCCCAGATCACGATCGATTTCGCCGCGTCGCCCATGCCCGAGAGCTTGCGCACGAGGACGTTGCCGAGGGCGAAGAGGAAACCCGCCGCGAGCCCCAGCCAGTCGGCCCGGCCGCGCGGCCACGGAAATGCGGCCTGCGGGTGCCAGAGCATCACCATGGCGCCCGCGAAGGCGAGCGCCATCACCGCGATTCCGGGAGCATCGAGGCGCTCGCGCAGCAGCAGCCACGCGAGCGGAACCGTCCAGAGCGGCGCGAGGTAGAAGAGCAGCAATACGCGCATCACCTCGCCGTCGATCACCGCGAGCACGTAGGCGAGGTTGCTCCAGCCAATCGCCGCGCCCATCACGTAGGCGGCGGCCGGCATGCCTTTCAGGCTCGCCGCGGCGCGCCGGAAGATGCCGGCGCCCAGCACGAGCGCGACTCCGTACGTGAGGACGGTGGACCACGCGCCGTCGAGACCCGAATGGGCGAGCAGCCGGTACGGATACCAGACGACGCCCCAGGTCGCGGCGCCGGCGAGGAGCGCCCAGACCGGCGCCGAAGCGAATGCCTTCAAGGGTTTACCATGCAGCGCGATGAGCTCGTTCGCAGTGTTGCACATCACTTCCGTCCTGGGGGGCGGCGTGGACCGGCACGTGCGCAGCATCGCGCGCGGATCGCGGCACGCGCAGCTCACCTGGCACGTGGGCGAGCGCGCCGAGGTGATGGAAGTCGCGGCGGACGCTCGCTACGTCGCGCTCCAGGCCTCGGCCATCGATCGCGACCCGGCGCCGCTCGCCGCATGGCTGCGGGGAAGGCGCGCCGGAATCGTCCATGCCCACGCGACGACCGAGGCCGCGCGCCGCCGCACGCTGTGGGCCGCCCAGGCGCTCGGCGTGCGCTATCTCGCCACGCTCCACGACATCCTCTTCCTTCGCCCGCGCGCCTTCGAGGAGCCCGACGCGCCGCCGGACCCGGCCTGGCTCCAGCGAAACGGCGAGTTCCTGCGCGGCGCGGCCCAGGTGATCGCGCCTTCGGAGTACATCGCGCAGCGCGCGCGCACGGCGCTCCCCGGCCTCGAGGTCGCCGTGGTGCCCAACGGGTCGCCGCCCGCGAGCCCGTCGAAACGGGCCGCCGCGCGTCCCGAGTTCGCGGCGAGGAGCCCCGCGCACGTGGTGGCGATGATCGGCGCCATCGGGCCCCACAAGGGGGCCTCGGTCCTCGATGCGCTGGGCGTCGCCCTCGAGGGCACCTCGATCGCGGTCGTGGTGATCGGCTACCTCGACCGGCAGGTGCTGCCCGGATGGCGCGGCGACCACGTCTTCGTCCACGGCGCCTGGCAGGACGACGAGGTGGGGCCCCTCGCGGCCGCGTACGGGGCCGAGCTCGCGCTCTTCCCCAACCAGGTGCCCGAAAGCTTCAGCTACACGCTCTCCGATGCGTGGAGCGTGGGGCTGCCGGTGCTCGCCGCCCCCTCGGGCGCGCTCGCCGAACGCGTGCGCGCGCACGGCGGCGGATGGCTCCTGCCCACGCGGTTCGGCCCCGGGGAAATCGCCCGCTCGCTGCGCGCGCTGCTGGGGCCGGAAGGGGCCGCCGAGCTTGCGCGCGTAAAATCGAAGCTTGCCGCCGGCGACCCGGCGCGCGTGCCCTCCCTCGAAGAGATGACCCGCTCCCTCGACGCGTTCTACGACCGCTACGGCATCGATCCGGGTGCGCCGCCCGCGGGCGACTCGCCCACGCTCTCGCAGCTGCTCGCGACCCACATCGACGGCTCGCTCTTCCGCCAGGAGCTGGTGCGCCTCGCCGACGAGCAGGTGCAGGTGCGCGAGGCCCTCGCGCAACTGCGGCTCGATGCGCAGCGCAACGACGAGGAAGCGCGCCGCTGGATCGAGAAGCTCGAGGGCGATGTCGCGAGCCTCACCGGGGAGCTGCGCGGCGAGGTCGAGGCCCGCCGCGGCCTCGCCGAGGAGAACGCGCAGCTCGCGCGCCACCGGCGCGCGCTGGAGCTGCTGCCGCGTTGGCTCGCGCGCGCGCTGATGAAGTTCGCCGATGGCCGAAGTTGACATCAGCGTCGTCACCTACCGGCCCGACCCCGCGCTCTTCACGCGCATGGTGGAGAGCCTCGCGGAGCCCGCGCCGGGATTGCGGCGCACCCTCCTCGTGCAGGACAACGGCCCCGACCCGGGCGTCGCCGCGAGCCTCGAAGGGCTGGTCGCGCCATGGCGCGAAGCCTTCGCGCGGGTGGACATCGTGCGCTCCGGCGCGAACGTCGGATTCGGCCGCGGCCACAACGCCGCCATCGCCCGCGGGCAAGCGCCGTGGATCCTCGTCCTCAACCAGGACTGCATCCTCGAGCCGGGCGCTCTCCGGGCGCTCGTGGAATGCGCGGAGCGCGACCCGCAGGACATCGCCATCTGGGAGCTCCGCCAGGTCCCGTACGAGCATCCGAAGGCCTACGACCCGGTGACGATGGATACGCCCTGGGCCAGCGGGGCGGCGATGCTGGTGCGGCGCTCCGCCTTCGACGCGGTGCGCGGCTTCGAGCCGCGGATCTTCATGTACGGCGAGGACGTGGACCTCTCGTGGCGCCTGCGCGCGAAGGGCTGGCGCGTGGTCTACCGGCCGCGCTTCGGCGTCGTCCACCGCACCTACAGCGAGCCCGGCGAGGTGAAGCCGCTGCAGGTGCTGGGCGGGGTGGCCACGAACCTCAAGCTGCGCGCGCGCTACGGGGGTTTCCTCGCAGTGCTTCGCGGGCTCGCGATGTTGTGGGGCGAGCTCCTCGCGCCCCGCTCCTTCCGCGGCCGCCGGCGCGGCCTCGCGCGCGCGGGGCTCGCGTTCCTCTGGCGCTGGCCCTACTTCGCCTGGACGCGCGTGCCGCCGACCGCCACGTTCCGGCCGGTCTTCAGCGGCTGGGGCTACGAGCTGCGCCGGGATGGCGCCTTCGTAACCTTCGCCTCGCATCGCGAGGAGCCGGGGCGCGAGCGCCCGCTCGTCTCCATCCTCATCCGCACCGTCGATCGCTGCGCGTGGCTTCGCGAAGCGCTCGAGAGCTGCGCGCAGCAGACCTATCCCAACCTCGAGGTGGTGGTGATCGAGGACGGCCCCGAGCGCTCGCGCGCGATCGTGGAAGCCTTCGCCGACCGGCTTTCCATCCGCTACCGCGCCACGAACGAGCGCGTGGGGCGATCGCGCGCGGGCAACCTCGCGATCGCCGAGGCGCGCGGCGAGTGGCTGAACTTCCTCGACGACGACGACCTCTTCTTCGCCGACCACGTCGAGGTGCTGGTGGACGCCGTCCAGCGCGCCGGGGTGGCGGGCGCCTACGCGCTCGCCTGGGAGACGCAGACGGAGTTCCTCGACCGCGAGCACGCGCGCTACGAGGAGGTGCTGCACCTCACGCGCCACTGGCAGCGCTTTGACCGGCTCACGCTGTGGCACCACAATTACCTGCCGATCCAGGCGGTGATGTTCCACCGCCGGCTCTACGAGCGCTACGGGGGATTCGACGAGGCCATGGACCAGCTCGAGGACTGGAACCTCTGGACGCGCTACACGCTCGAGGACGAGTTCGTGCTGGTGGAGAAGACCACGTCGAAGTACCGCGTCCCCGCCAATGCGCGCGTGGCGGCCGACCGCCAGGCGCTGCTCGACCGCGCCTACCGCGACGCGCTCGAGCGCCAGCGCGAGCTGCGCGTGACGCTCTCGCCGCGCGAGATCTCGGAGATGGCCGACTCCTACGTGCGCGGCCAGGCGGTGATGATGGTGACGCGCAACGACCTGCGCCGCTTCGTGGGCTCCAATCGGGTGCTCTCGCGCCTCGCCGCGTACCGTGCGCCCGCCGGGCGCGTGCTGCGCCGGCTGCGGATGATCCGATGACGGGCGAGCTGCGGTTCACCGGAGAGCGCTTCATCCCCGGCACGCCCGGCGAGATCTGGGTCGAGCACTGGCACCGCTACCACTTCGCCTCGCGCTGGGCCGCGGGCCGGCGCGTGCTCGACGTGGCCTGCGGCGAGGGCTACGGCTCCGCGCTCCTCGCCCGGCACGCCGCGAGCGTGGTCGGCGTGGACATCGCCAGGGAAGCCGTAGACCATGCGAGCGCGACGTATGCGGGCGTGGCGAACCTCGAGTTCAGGTGCGCGCCGTGCACGGCGCTGCCGTTGGGCGACGCGACGGTGGACCTCGCGGTGTCCTTCGAGACGCTCGAGCACATCGAAACGCAGGAGCGGTTCCTGGACGAGCTCGCTCGCGTGCTCCATCCCGAGGGCGTGCTGCTCCTCTCGTGCCCCAACAAGCTCGAGTACAGCGACAAGCGCAACTACCGGAACGAGTTCCACGTGCGCGAGCTCTACCGCGACGAGCTGGCCGGCCTCGTGAAGGCGCGCCTGCCCCTTTCGACATGGTTCGCGCAGCGCCCGTCGTTCTTCTCGGTGATCGCGCCCGAGGAGCCTCGCGGCGCGCACGCGCAAATGGTCGAGATCCAGGAAGGGCAACCCTCGGGCGCGCGCGAGACGCTCTCCAACCCCCTCTACTTCATCGTCGCGGCGAGCCGCAGCCGCGAGGCGCTGGAGTCGGTCGTGCCCGCGCTCTCCGTGCTCGCCGACCGCGAGGACTGGGTGCATCGCGACTACGAGAAGGTCATGCGGATGCTCGAGAACGCGGCCGTGCAGCTGGACGGGCTGAAGGCGGAGATCGGGCGCCGCGATGGCGACATCGCGAAGCTCACGGCCGACGTCCATGCGGGCGAGGAAGCCCGCGCCAACGCGGAGGCCCGCGCCCGCGGGGAGCAGGCGGCCCGCGTCGCGCGCGAGGCGGAGCTCGCGGCGCGCGACCTCGCGCTCGCCGAACGCCAGCGCGAGCTCGACCGGCGAAGGGGCTGGCGCTGGTGGCTGAAGCTCCCCCTGGTGCGCCTCGGGATCCTGCGGTAAATACCCCGCCGGTCAAGTAAAATTGGGGGATGAATCCCCGCCTCGGGCTCCTGCAGCCCTATCCGTTCGAAAGGCTGCGCGCGCTGCTCGCGGGCGCCGCTCCTCCCAAGGGCCTCGCTCCCGTGAGCCTGGGCCTGGGCGAGCCGCAGCACCCGACCCCGCCGCTCATCAAGGAAGCCGTCGCCGCGAACCTCGGCGGGCTCGCGCGCTACCCCGCCACGGCGGGGGAGCCCAGGCTGCGCGAGACGCTCGCCGCGTGGATCACGCGCCGCTTCGGGCTCGCGCCCCTCGATCCGGCCACCCAGGTGATCCCGGTGAACGGCAGCAAGGAGGCGCTCTTCGCGCTGGTCCAGGCCGCGCTCGATCCCGAAGAGCGCGAGGCGCTCGTGGTCTGCCCGAACCCCTTCTACCAGATCTACGAGGGCGCGACGCTCCTGGGCGGCGCGCGGCCGTACTTCATCGATTCGCTCCCCGCCAACGGCCTCAAGCCCGACTGGGCGGGCGTGCCGGCCGGCGTGTGGGCGAAGACTCGCCTCGTGATCGCCTGCTCGCCCAGCAACCCGCACGGGCGCGTGATGGGCCTCGACGAATGGAAGCTCCTCTTCGATCTCTCCGACCGGCACGGCTTCGTGATCGTGGCCGACGAGTGCTACAGCGAGATCTATTTCGACGAGGCGAGCCCGCCGCTGGGGGCGCTCGCCGCGGCCAGGGCGCTCGGCCGCGAAGGCTATCCGCGCCTCGTCGCGATCAGCTCCCTCTCCAAGCGCTCGAGCGCGCCGGGGCTCCGCTCGGGCTTCGCCGCGGGCGACCGCGACGTGCTCGCCAAATTCCTGCTCTACCGCACCTACCATGGCTCGGCGATGAGCAACATGGTGCAGATGGCCTCCATCGCCGCCTGGAGCGACGAGGCGCACGTCGTGGAGAACCGGCGCCTCTATCGCGAGAAGTTCGCCGCCTTCTTCGAGCGCGTGAACCCGGTGCTGCCGCTCGCCATGCCGCAAGCCGCTTTCTACTTCTGGGCCGATGTCTCCCGCTTTGCCGGCGCGGGCGGCGACGATACGGCCTTCGCGCGCGAGCTTTTCGCCGCCACGGGCATCACGGTCTTGCCCGGAAGCTTCATCGGGCGCGACGCCCACGGCGTGAATCCCGGCCGCGGCTTCGTGCGCATGGCGCTCGTCTCCACGGTCGAGGAGACGCTGGAAGCGGCCAACCGGCTCGCCGGCCACCTCGCCCGCCGCGCCGGCGCCCAGCCCGCGCACAAGGCCGCCTGATGGACACGCACGCCCACCTGCAAGCGGTCATCGACGACGCCTGGGAGCGCCGCGCGTCGATCACGCCCTCCGCGGCGCCCGAGGGCGTGAAGGACGCGGTCGCCAAGGTGCTCGCCGCACTCGACAGCGGGCAGCTCCGGGTCGCGCAGAAGCAGTCGGGCGAGTGGGTGACGCACCAATGGATCAAGAAGGCGGTGCTGCTCTCCTTTCGCCTGCGCGACAACGAGATCATGCAGGGCGGCTACGCCCACTACTTCGACAAGGTGGAATCGAAGTTCGCGCGCTTCACGCAGGCCGACTTCGCCGCGGGCGGCTACCGCGTGGTGCCCCCGGCGGCCGCGCGCCACGGCGCCTTCATCGCGAAGAACGTGGTGCTCATGCCCTCGTACGTGAACGTCGGCGCCTACGTGGACGAAGGCACCATGGTCGATACGTGGGCGACGGTGGGCTCCTGCGCGCAGATCGGCAAGAACGTGCACCTCTCGGGGGGCGTGGGAATCGGCGGGGTGCTCGAGCCCATCCAGGCCAACCCCACCATCATCGAGGACAACTGCTTCATCGGCGCGCGCAGCGAGGTCGTGGAGGGCGTGGTCGTTGGCGAAGGCTCGGTGATTTCGATGGGCGTGTACATTGGCCAGAGCACCAAAATCTACAACCGTGCCAGCGGGGAGGTGAGTTACGGGAAAATTCCGCCCGGAAGCGTCGTAGTTTCCGGCAACTTGCCCGGGGCGGATGGCCGGTATAGTCTCTATTGCGCGGTAATAATCAAGCAGGTAGACGCGAAGACCCGCGCCAAGACGGGGATCAACGAGTTGCTCCGCGGCGACTGAACGCCGCTCTCCTGGAGGCGCACCCAATGCTCATCGAAAAGCTCCTGCAGCTGATGGCCGAGAAGAAGGCCTCGGACATCTTCATCTCCGCAGGCTCCCCCATCAGCATCAAGATCATGGGCACCATCATGCCGGTCAACCCGGCGGCGATGGACGCCGAGCAGACCAAGAAGGTCTGCTACGAGATGCTCACGCCGCGGCAGATCGAGATCTTCGAGAAGGACCAGGAGCTCAACTTCTCGAAGCCCATGGCGGGCCTGGGCAACTTCCGCGTGAACATGTTCTGGCAGAAGGGCGCGGTCTCGTGCGTGATCCGCTTCATCACCGCCGAGATCCCCAAGATGGCGGATCTCAACCTGCCCCAGGTGCTCGCCTCCCTCATCATGGAGAAGCGCGGCCTCGTCCTCGTCGTGGGCGCCACGGGCTCGGGCAAGTCCACCTCCCTCGCCTCGATGATCGACTACCGCAACGCCGCGGCGCCCGGGCACATCCTCACCATGGAGGACCCGGTCGAGTACGTCTTCTCGCCCAAGAAGTGCATCGTGAACCAGCGCGAGGTCGGCAACGACACGCATTCCTTCCACGACGCGCTGAGGAACGCGATGCGCCAGGCGCCGGACATCATCCTGATCGGCGAGATCCGCGACCTCGAGACGATGCGCATGGCGCTCACCTACGCGCTGTCCGGGCACCTGTGCCTCGCCACGCTGCACGCGAACAACGCCTACCAGGCGATGAACCGCGTGATCAGCTTCTTCCCGCTGGAAGTGCGCCCGATGCTGCTGCAGGATCTCTCGGTGTCGCTGAAGGCCGTGATGTCGCAGCGCCTCATCAAGACCGTGGACGGCAAGCGCACCCCCGCCGTGGAAGTGCTGCTCAACACGCGCAACATCCAGGAGCTGATCGAGAAGGGCGAGATCGGCGAGATCAAGGAGGCGATGGAGAAATCCATGTCGCCCGGCTCGCAGACCTTCGAGCAGGACCTCTTCCGCCTGGTGCGCCAGGGCAAGATCTCCACCGACGAGGCGCTCGCCAACGCCGACTCGGCGACCAACCTGGGCCTGCTGCTCGGCAACTCCGGCATCATGCCCGCGGCCACCGAGCGCGCGAAGCGGCCCGATTCCATGATGTCCAAGCCCAGCGGGCCCTCGTTCGGCGACTTCAAGATCAGCGAGGAATCCGAAGAGCGGCTGTGAAGAGCCTCGAGGAAAACCTCACGCAGTACGCGGCCTATCACCGCGACAAGCGCAACATCGCCACGCACTTCGTGGGCATCCCGATGATCGTGTTCGCGGTGCTCCTCGCCCTCGAGACCGCCTCCTTCTCGCTCGCCGGCTGGACCGTGAGCGGGGCGGCGCTCCTCTCGATCGTGGCCTGCGCCTACTACCTCAGGCTCGACTGGGCCATGGGCCTCGCGATGGTGGTGGCGCTTTTCCTGCTTTGCGCCGCGGCAAGCGAGATCGAGCCGCGCCTGGGCAGCGGCGCCACGCTCGGCACGGCCGCGTTCTTCTTCATCCTCGGCTGGGGGCTGCAGTTCCAGGGCCACAAGTACGAAGGCCTGAAGCCCGCCTTCTACGACGACGTGATGCAGCTCGCCATCGGGCCGCTCTTCGTGTGCGCCGAGACATTCTTCGCCTTCGGCGCGCGCGCGAAGCTGCGCCGCTACATCGAGGAGCGCGTGGGCCCCACCGTCGCGCGCCGCCGCCACCGTCCGCCGGGCGAGCCCGCCACCCGCTGATTCCTTCACCGCAGGACCCCACTTGAAGAACGAGACGCTCGAGCTCGCGCAGGCTCTGATCCGGCGCAAGTCCATCACGCCCGCCGACGAGGGCTGCCAGCAGCTCATCGTCGACCGGCTCCAGCCCCTGGGCTTCAAGGCCGAGGTGTTCCGCTGCAACGACGTCGTGAACCTGTGGATCCGCCACGGCACCGGGCGCCCGCTGGTGGCGCTCGCCGGCCACACCGACGTGGTGCCGCCCGGGCCGCTCGAGAAGTGGCAGTCGGACCCGTTCGTCCCCACGATCCGCGACGGCAACCTCTACGGGCGCGGCGCCGCCGACATGAAGACGTCGATCGCCGCGTTCGTGACGGCCGCCGAGCGCTTCGTCGCGGCGCATCCTTCCCATCCGGGGTCGCTCGCGCTGCTCATCACCTCCGACGAGGAAGGCCCTTCGGTGGACGGCACGGTGCGCGTGGTCGAGGCCTTCAAGGCGCGCGGCGAGGCGATGGACTTCTGCATCGTGGGCGAGCCCTCGTCGGTCGAGCGCTTCGGCGACACGATCAAGAACGGCCGGCGCGGCTCGCTCACCGGCCGCCTCACGGTGAACGGGATCCAGGGCCACGTGGCGTATCCGCATCGTGTGAAGAACCCCGTGCACCTCGTGGCGCCCGCCATCGCCGAGATGGCGAAGGCCGAGTGGGACCGCGGCAACGAATTCTTCCCGCCCACCACGTGGCAGGTGTCCAACATCCATGCGGGCACGGGCGCGCAGAACATCACGCCCGGAGCGGTCACCGTGGATTTCAACTTCCGCTTCTCCACGGAGAGCACGCCCGAATCGCTGCAGGCGCGGGTTCGCGGGATCCTCGATCGCCACGGACTCGACTACGACATCCAGTGGGTCGTGGGCGGCAGGCCCTTCCTCACGCCGCGCGGCAAGCTCGTGGACACGCTCACCGCGGCGATCCGCCAGGTCGCGGGCATCACGCCCGAGATCAATTGC